>ENA-OZGA01000886-OZGA01000886.1-human-gut-metagenome-genome-assembly--contig:-NODE-886-length-11228-cov-4.249351_pt1 | contig 11228 bp, 9 predicted proteins | sample MGYA00245112_ERZ653649 | MGnify/ENA primary metagenome ERZ653649 (study PRJEB26926, sample SAMN06165071) | human gut metagenome | biome: ENVO:00009003; feature: ENVO:2100002; material: ENVO:00002003...
CTACACTTATGCGATCGTCGGCAGCGTCAGATGTGTATAAGAGACAGATACAGCGACGCGCTGCGCTCAATATTGTTGATGACGCGCCTGCCCTCGGCCACGACGGACGGCAGCGCGGAAAACTGCGAATCAAGCAGCACGATATGCGATGCCTGACACGCGACGCCCGAGCCGGAGGCCATGGCGATGGAGCAGTCTGCCTCGCGCAGCGCCAGCACGTCGTTCACGCCGTCGCCGGTCATGGCGACCGTGTGCCCCGCCAGCTTCATGGCTGCGACGAGCTTCTTTTTCTGATCCGGCGTGACGCGGCCGAAGACGGTCATGTCCTCCGCCGCCTTCGCAAGCTCCGCGTCCGTTTTGAGCGTCCGCGCGTCGACAAATTTCTCCGCGTCCGGGATCCCGGCCCGCCGCGCGACCTCGGACACGGTCAGGGGATTGTCGCCGGAAATGACCTTCGTGCGCACGCCCTGCTGCGCAAAATAGGAGAACGTCTGCGGCGCTTCGGGCCGGATCTTGTTGCTCAGCAGGATCAGCGCCAGCGGCATCATTTCCGCGTCCAGCGCTTCGTCCGACAGCTTCCCGTCGTAAAGCGCCAGCAGCAGCACGCGGCAGCCCTTCGCCGACCATTCCTCCGCCAGCGGCAGATACTGCTCCTTTTCCGGGCAGTTTGCCAGCAGAATTTCCGGCGCGCCCAGCAGATACGTCTCATCCTCATGGAAGGATACGCCGCCGTATTTTTTCGCCGACCGGAACGGCATGGCGTCAATCGCCGTCTGCATGGACTGTCCGGTAAAATATCGCCGCAGCGCGGCCATGGTGTCGTTGTCGTCCTGCATGGCGCAGACGTAATCGGCCATGATCATGCGGATATCGTCGTCGATATAGCGCTCCGGCTGTAAGGGAACAATGTCGTCGACGGTCATTTTCGGCTCTGTGATCGTGCCGGTCTTGTCGACGCAGAGCGTGTCGACGCGCGCAAGCGTCTCGATGCAGCCCATGTCGTGCACGAGCGTGCGCCGGTTTGCCAGCCGGATGACGCTTGCCACCAGCGCAAGACTTGTCAGCAGATACAGCCCCTCCGGGATCATGCCGACGATGGAGCCGACCGTGCTCGTCACCGCGTCCACAATCGGGCTTTTCAGCCACAGATACTCCTTGATGAACATCACTGCGCCCAGCGGAATGACAAGGAAGCCGATCCATTTGATGAGACTCGTCAGCGAATGCATCATCTCTGACTGCGGCTGCGAGCCGGTCTGCTTGGCCTCCAGCGTGAGCCGGGAGACGAAGCTGTCCGCGCCCACGGCGGTCAGCCGCGCGCGGCAGCTGCCGGACACGACAAAGCTGCCGGAGAGCAGCCGCTCGCCCGGCTTTTTAACGATCTCATCGGCCTCGCCGGTGACGAGCGCCTCGTTGACGCGGCATTCACCCGCCGCGACGACGGCGTCCGCCGGGATCTGGTCGCCGGGGGAAAAGACGGCGATATCGTCCCGCACGAGCTGGGCCGCGTCCAGCTCGACGGTCTGCCCGTCCCGCACGGCGCGGCATTTCGGCGCGGCCATGATCTTCAGCCCGTCGACCTTTTTCTTCACCCGCAGATCCTGCACGATGCCGATGAACATATTGCAGAACACGGGGCCGAGGAACGTCAAATTCAGCCACTGCCGCACGGCGATCACACAGCCTGCCAGCAGGAAGAACAGGAAGTTAAAGTACGTAAAAACGTTTTTTGCGATGATCTCCCGGACCGACGCGCCGGGAGACTCCACCGGCGCGTTGCCCCAGCCGCCGTCCAGCCGCTCCTGCGCCTGCGCGGCGCTTAAGCCCGTCTCGGCGTCCGCCTCCAAAACGGGGATCTCCTGCCGCTGCGGCCCGTCCGGCTCCTTCGGTTTTCGTTTCAGGAATGACGCTGCCACAAATGCCGTCCTCCTCCAAGTAGTTGCTGATATCATATCACATCTGCGGCAAAATTTATCAACAAACTGTATATTTTCAGAAAATCGTAAGAAATCATGCTGCGGACGGGGAAATTCCGATACCGCCCATACTGCTTGCGGAAAAAGATCAGCATTTGATCGTGATTGCTCTTGTAATCAGCAAGTACGTTCGCTTGCCTTACATATGGAGACGTCCGTTTGGATGCGGGAAAGCGCGTGATATGGAAAGGGAAGTTCTGGCGGAAGGACGTCTGGCGAGGATGGAGAAACAGAACGCTTCTTTCAGATTCCTGTTTCTTCACCTCTTGCTTCGTCGTGCGTCGCTGGAGCGGAAAATCCGCAGTGTTATCCGAATAACGTGTTTTACTTGAAATTATTTGCGGATTGGGTATAATGGAAGTACAATCATGCCAAAAGAATACATCCCTTCCTTTAAAAAGGAAGTTGTCCGCCGATATGAACAAGGGACCACTTTGAACGCACGCAGCCAGGAGCTCCACATTGCGCTCAGTACCCGTTGCCATTGGCGCAAAGAATACTGTTCTATCCAAACGGCCAACCATGCCTGCACGGCGAAGGCAATTGTTCCGTTTTCCGTAATAACTGTTGGCATGGGTGCGTGCGCTTGGTATAATGGAATGGATAAAACCGGTAGCCGGGGAGGCAGCTATGGAATACTATGCGAAATCCGAAAATCTGCAGGGGCATCAGGAAACTGTGAAGGAGCATTTACAAAAGGTCGCTGCGCTTGCGCGGGAGTACGGGGAGGCGCTTGGCCTTGCAGATGCCGCAGGACTGGAAGGGCTGGTACATGATTTTGGAAAGTATACCGAGGCGTTTCAGGATGTGTGGAAAGGCAAACGAACAGGCGTTGACCATGCGATAAGCGGGGCCTGCTTTCTGGAATGCCGCTATAGGGGAAGACCCGGCAGCCGTCCTGTGATAGAGGCGGTCAATGGACACCATGCCGGTCTTGTGGCCTACGATATGATAAAGGCGGAGCTGCACGCGATTGCAGATGATCGTAAGCAAGCCCACGGAAACGCCGGAAAAACGCCCTCGATTGAAAACGCAGCGCAGCTGAAAGAGGCAAACGCCGCGTTTCAAAAGGATTTTCCTGATTTCAGACTGCCAAAGCTTCCGATACCTCCTGCCGATGAACTGGAATCCATGCTGTATACCAGATTGCTGTTTTCCTGTCTGGTGGATGCAGACTACACGGCCTCTGCAATGAATGACGACAGTACATACCTTGATCGTGCGGAGGACTGCTATTTTGACCCGCAGGCGCTTCTGGAAACACTGTACGCCTATTGCGGCAGCATCCGGCAAGCCTCCACTGCGGACAAAACCCTGAATCAGTACCGGGATCAGGTCTTTGAACAGTGTGGGAAGATGGGTGATAAGCCGGAGGGATTATATACGCTGACGGCGCCTACCGGAACCGGAAAAACGCTGGCGCTGCTGCACTTTGCGCTGCGGCACTGCCTGAAGCATGGGAAAAAGCGGATCATTATTGTCCTCCCGTTTTTGACGTTGGCGGAACAGAATGCAGATACGTATGCTAAAATCATTCCAAACGTGCTGGTCGACCATAGCCAAAGTGATTTACCGGAGGAGGCCCGGGAGCTGGCCGCCAGATGGAGCGCTCCGGTCATCATCACCACGTCTGTCCGTTTTTTTGAAGCTCTGTTTTCAGACCGCCCGACCGTCTGCCGAAAGCTCCACAACATTGCAGGCAGCGTTGTGGTATTTGACGAGGCCCAGAGCCTGCCTGCCAGTCTGACCTCCGCCACGCTTCGCGCAGTGAATGCGCTGTGCAGCCGCTATCACACGACCATGGTATTCTCCACAGCGACGCAGCCGGATTTTGCCGCGCGAAAGGATCTGAATTGGACGCCCTGTGAGATCCTTCCGGAGCACAGAAAATTGTTCGAGGCTCTGAAGCGGGTGAATGTGGAATGGCGGATCGGGAATGAAACGCCCCTCGAAGCCATTGCGGAGGAAATGGCGGGCTGTGCGCGGGTCTGCGCCATCGTCAATCTGCGCCGTCACGCCCGGCAGATCGCTGACGTACTGTCACGGCTTTGCCCCGAAGACACGGTTTTCTTTCTTACCACGGACCTGTGCCCCGCGCACCGGAGCCGGCAAATTGAGATCATCCGTCAGCGGCTAAGGCAGAAGCTGCCCTGCCGGGTCGTGGCGACCCAGTGCATCGAGGCTGGGGTAGACCTTGACTTTGAAACGCTGTATCGCGCGCTGGCTCCACTGGATTCCATCATTCAGGCTGCCGGACGCTGCAACCGGAACGGCTGCGGTTCTATGGGGCAAGTGATCGTATTTTGCCCGGAGGACAGCCGTATGCCGTATCCTGACGACTGGTACAACAATGCTGCGGTCACAGTACAGGAAATGAATCCGCCGTTTTCCATCCATGACCCGGAGAACATCCGGGAATACTACCGGCGGCTGTTTGACGGCACGGTCGATAAACCAGAGCTGACGAAGGCAATCGACGCACGGGCCTTTGCAGAAACGGCGGCGCAATACAAGCTGATCGCCAGCGCCGGTGCGCAGGTCATTGTTCCCTATGCCGCAGAGCGGAAGCTGTATGAACAGATCGCAGAGCAGCTGCGAACGCAGGGCGTCACCGGCGCGCTGCTGAAGCAGGCAGCGCCGATCACCCTGACCTGTTTTGCAAAAAATCTGGCCCTGTATGCCGAGCAGATTCCGTTTGCCCGCCGTGGCAGAGAACAGTCTGCCGAACAGGCCGCAGGCAGCAATGTCTATCTGCTGTGCCAGCAGTATGAGGACCTGTATTCGGAGCAGCTGGGCCTGCATTTTCCGCAGGAAGAACGATTTGATTCTATATTTTGAAAAAAAGCACACTGGTTGTCCGGATTATTGGACAGCTGGTGTGCTATTCTATTTTTCGTGGATACTTGACAAATTACCCGTTATATTTCATACTTATTTTGTCAGATATTTCATTCTTCTAACAGACACGTGCTATGGACGTCCTGTTCACAGTCCGAATCAGGACGAACAAATTACGGAGGTGAAGCGTATTTGAAAGAAATCACGATCGAGGTCTGGGGAGATTTCGCCTGTTTCTCTGCCCCTTATGCAAAAGTAGAACGGCTGACCTACCCATTCCCAACCCCATCAGCCGCCAGAGGGATTTTATCGGCAATTTATATGAAACCGAAGGAGTTCCGCTGGCAGATCAACCGCATTGAGGTATTGAACCCCATCCGCTATATCAGCTTCAAGCGCAACGAGGTCAAATGTACCGTCGGTTCGGAGCCGATCTCCACCGAGGAGGAGCGAACGCAGCGGCAGACGACGGCGCTGCAGGACGTCCGCTACCGGATCGCGGCGTCGATCATTCCCCGCCCGGCTTTTGCGGGAAAAGAGCTCCAACTGTATGAGCAGGCGCTGCGGCGCATCCGAACGGGAAAATGTTTCCACCAGCCGGAGCTTGGAATGCGCGAGTTTGTCTGCTATTTTGAGGAGAGCGACGGGACGCGTTCGCCTATCCAGCAGTCGATGGACGCAGGGCTGATGGTCTACGACCTGTTTGCGCCGGATGATGTGGAGGTCACGAAAAAGACGAAGATCAAAATGTCCCTGTTCCACGCGGTCATGGAGAACGGCGTGATTCTGATCCCGCCCTATGACAGTCCGGAGGTTCTGAAGGGGGAAGGCCTATGCTGAAAGCACTATATGACTACGGAGTACGCCGCCAGCTGGCTTTGCCGCCGGGATTCGCGGGGAAAACCATGAAGGCATATATTTCCCTCTCTGAAAGCGATGACCATGTCAGCGTCTATCTGGGGGGAGACGAGCCTGTTCCGTGCCCGGATATCGGCAGTCTGGCCAACGGCAAGGATAAGAGTAATGTTCTTGCAGAGAAGCGCTCTGTCGTCATTCCCGAGGAGCCCGGAAGCAAAAGCACATTCTTTTTGGAGGCACTCCGCAGCGCGGCAGAGGAAGAACCGCTGCTGAAGGTCTGCGTCCGTGCACTGGAAACGCCTGAACTTGCGGCGGCCGTTCGCGCAGAGCTGGATCGGGCCAAAATCAAGCCGGGAGATCGGATCTCATTTCGGGTCAACGGGCAGTCTATCCTGCAATCGGAAAAACTTCGTACATGGTGGAAGTCCTACCGAAAGCAGTTTTCTGCGGCGGACGAACGCCCATCCGCCCTGTGCCTGATCACCGGCGAACCGACGGTTCCCATGACGACGACCACGCCGATACAGGGTCTGCGAGTCGTCGGAGGGCACGCGAGCGGGGATGCGCTGATTTGCTTTGACAAGACGGCATTCTGCTCCTATAACCAGAAAAAAGCGGCGAACGCACCTGTTTCGGAAGAGGCTTTCAGCGTCGTGAAGGCTGCGCTGGATGATCTTTTGAAGGATGCGCCGATCCTTGCAGGAATGAAATTTGTCCACTGGTTTGACCGCGAGATTCCACAGGAGGATGATCCGCTTTATACTGTGGACTTTGGTTATGATCTGCCGGAGGATGAAACGGACGAGGAAGCAGAACCGGAAGCCGCCGTCAACGAGCTGACAGCGCGAAATCAGGCGAATCAAATTCCGGAAAGCGTCTATTCCGGGCAGCCTGTTCCCGATTTGGACAACGTATCCTACTATATTCTGCTGCTGTCCGGCGCAAACAGCCGCGTTATGATCCGCAGATATGACAGAGGCAGCTATCCGGATCTTCGCCGCAATCTGGGACAATGGTATGCCGATCTGGCACTGACCAATCAGGGCGGTACCGGAAACATCAGGCCTGTGAAGCTGGCTGCTCGTCTGCTTCGTCTTTTAAAATTCCAGAAAACCGACAGCCGACCCTTTGAGCGGCTGTCAAAGGAGCTGGCCGGGATCACCCCGGCGGTCGTGCAGGCGATTTTGTCAGGCAGATGCCTGCCGGATGCCGTCGCGGCAAAGGCGCTGGCCTATATTCGCTCGGAGCTGCTGTCGAACGACGACAGCGACACGCGAAGCACCCTGCCCAACAGTCTGGCCTGCCAATGGCTGAAGGTCTGGCTGCTCCGGAAAAATCGAATCCATCATCAGGAGGGAACAATTTTGGAAGCATACAATCTGCATCTTCGCAATGCCGCATATCACTGCGGCGGATTGATGGCCGTATATGCGGCGATCCAGAGGACGGCCATGCCGGACGTCAATACCGGCATTGTGGAGCGGTACTACGCCTCCGCCATTCAGATGCCCGCGCTGGTCATCGGCCAGCTCAGCAGCCGCTCAAATCACCATCTGGAAAAGATCGAAAACGGGTGGCTCGCCGATAAATACCGCGAGAAGCTGCAGGAAATTTCCGTCGCGCTGGGGACGTCCATTCCTGCTACGCTGAATCTGGAACAGCAGTCCTATTTTGCGCTGGGCTACTATCAGATGGGCGCGAAGCTCAATCAGGAGAGAAACAGAAACGTCGCCGCCGCCAGAGAAAAGACCGGCGCGGCAGAAGAATAAAAGGAGGAGTATCTTATGGCAATTCAGAACCGATATGAGTTCATGTATTACGTTGCGTGCACAAATTGTAACCCGAACGGAGATCCGGACATGGGCAATATGCCCCGGCTCGATCCGCAGACCATGCAGGGCTTCATCACCGACGCTGCAACCAAGCGCCGTATTCGAAATTACGTGGAGCTGGCCCATCAGGGCGAGCCCGGCATGAACATCATCATCCAGCAGGCAACCAACATCAACCGCCATATCGCGGAGGCCAAGCGGGCAGCCGGTGTTGAAGACTGCGCAAAGGCAAAGGAAGCCGTTTACGCGGGCAGAAAAAAGGCCTGTGAGCTGTTCTACGATGTACGTACCTTCGGCGCAGTCATGTCCACAGGCCCCAACGCGGGGCAGGTGCGCGGGCCGGTGCAGATCACCTACGGAAAAAGTCTGGACGCCGTTCTTCCGCTGGACATTTCCATCACCCGTATGGCGGTCGCCGACAAGGTAAAGGATAGCGCTACAGTAGAGGATTACGCGGCATGGGAGCAGGAGCAGCCGGAGGACAAGCTTCGCACAATGGGCCGCAAGCAGATCATCCCCTTCGGCCTGTATGAGGTTCGCGGCTTCGTCAGCGCCAACCTGGCTGAAGAAACCGGGTTTGATGACGAAGATCTGAATGTCCTGTTTGAAGCCATTCTGAATATGTACGAGCATGACCACTCCGCCAGCAAGGGTGAAATGGCCGTCGTTTCTCCGCTGATTATTTTCAGGCACGTTGGCACGGATACCGACGCGGCGCAGAGAATCCGTCAGGCCAAACTGGGCTGCGCCCCGGCCCACAAGCTCTTTGATCTGGTCAAGGTCACGAAAAAAGCTTCCGTTTCCTATCCCAGAAGCTATCGGGATTATGACGCGCTTGTCTCTCTGGACAGGGTTCCCAAGGGTGTGCAGATCGGGTTCAAGCCAAGCGCCTTTGAGCCGGTAGTCTGGGACGCGCTTCCCGCAGACGAAGACTGGTTCTGCCATGGATGAGTGGGAGCCGATTCCTCTTTCCCGACTGTCTCACGCAGGGTTCTGCCTGCGTCGGGCTGCACTGCTGACCAATGAGCAGGTCTGGGCAGAAAGTGCGGATACCGCAAAAGGACGTTCTGAGCATGAGCGGGTCCACACGCAGCGGATAGAACGCCGGGGCGATTCAGCAAAGCTGTATGAATTCCCTGTATTCTCCAAAGCTATGGGAGTTTCCGGGAAATGCGACTGCATAGAAGCGGAAGCATCCGCCCAGGGCTGCATGATCCCTGCGCTGGATTTCCCGGTCAGGCTGTATCCGGTTGAGTACAAGCACGGAAAACTCCGCGCAGAACAGGAATATGAGGTTCAGCTGTGCGCGCAGGCCATGTGTCTGGAAGAAATGTTCCAGACACAGATCCCGGAGGGCGCCATCTACTACATCACATCGCACCGCCGCTATCCGGTCTCTTTTACAGCGGAGCTCCGCAGTCTTGTAAAGGAAACAATCGAAAGGATCGAGGCGTTTCGCCGAAGCTTTTCGATCCCGCCGGCGGAATACGGGGCGAAATGCAAGGCGTGCTCCCTGCGGGAGCACTGCCTTCCCAGCGTGCAGCGATCCGCGTCCGGCTACTGTATGCAGCTGCGCAAAGAGGCCATGCACGAGGAGGATGTCCCATGAAAAAGCTGCTGGAGACGCTCTATATTACAACGCCTGAAAGCTATCTGTTTGAGCGGAACGGGAATATCTGCATCTCCATCGGCGGTGCAGAAAAGGCCGCTGTTCCAATCACACAGGTGAACTCCATCGTTCTGTTCGGAAAGAACACACTCTCAACTGCGTTGCTCTCATTTTGCTCCAAAAACGACGTGACGATTACATTTCTCAGCGAGAACGGCTTTTTTCTGGGGCGGCTATGCGGCCCGGTCAGCGGAAATGTGCTGTTAAGAAAGCGCCAGTATGAAACACTGGCAGATACAGCCTTTGCAAACCGGTTTGTCAAGGATCTGCTGTTCTGTAAGCTGCGAAACAGCAGATCTGTGTTGGTGCGGTATGCCCGTACTGCCTCTGATGAAGCAGAAAAGAGCGGTGTTGCTGCGGCGGCAGCTGATTTGACCGCAATCGCAAATCGTCTGGATGACTGTACGGACATTGATTCCATGCGCGGAATCGAGGGCGCAGCTGCGTCTGTCTACTTCTCTCGCTTTGACGATCTGCTCTCCAGTCCGAAGGGATACCGCTTTGAGACGAGAAGTCGGCGTCCGCCGCTGAACGAAGTCAATGCGGTGCTGTCTTTTGTCTATACGCTGTTGGCACATGACGTTCGATCTTCGATGGAAGCTGTGGGGCTGGACCCTGCCGCCGGGTATTTGCACACCCTTCGCCCGGGGCGGCTATCCTTTGCGCTGGACATCATGGAGGAGCTGCGTGCGCCCCTGTGCGACCGGCTGGTCATTTCCATGTTCAACAGGGATCAGTTTCAGACGCAGGATTTTACGACAGACTTTGAAGCGGTATACCTCAGCGAGAAAGGGCGGCGAAAGGTTCTTGAACAGTGGCGGGCCAGAAAGCGCGAGTCCATTCAGCACCCGTTTTTGAAGGAGAAAGTTCCCATTGGGATAATCCCATACGTACAGTCTATGCTGTTTGCCCGTGTGCTGCGCGGGGATCTGGATCGATACCCGCCGTTTGTGTGGAGGTCATGACATATGATGCTGGTCGTAACCTATGATGTGGACACATCGGATTCTGCCGGGCAAAAGCGCTTGCGGAAAGTAGCAAAGATCTGTGAACGACACGGGATGCGTGTTCAAAACTCCGTGTTTGAGGTGCTCGTGGACGCTTCACAGCTGGTCGTGCTGAAACAGGAACTGGGAAAAGCTATCGATATGGAGCAGGATTCTGTCCGCTTTTATCGACTCGGCAATTCATACGAGAACCGGATCGAAAGCATGGGACGCAAGCCCCTCGTGGAAGCAGGAAGTGCCTTGATCTTTTAACGCCAACCCCTCCCGTACACATTTTTGCGGCAGGTTGGCGCATGAAATCCATGCAAGATATACAGCTTTTGGATCTCTTCCTGGAAAACCAAAGGAAGCCAGACATAAAACTGTATCATCTTTCGGCAATTTGCCGCAAAACCTCATGACGGACTTGTGGAAAATTGCTGTCGCCCCTCCCGCAGGGGCGTGAGTAGAAATGGAATACTTGTCGCAGATTTGCGCCACGCCCGTGTCGCCCCTCCCGCAGGGGCGTGAGTAGAAATATATTTTTCATCGCGAGGGCTGTAGCGGTTGTATGGCGGCATGAGTAAGGTGGTAGCTTTTGCACTCCGGCAAGCTCCAAACACTCATAATATCTCTTGTAAAAATTATCTTTGTTTATGCAGCAGATATTTCCGACGCGCGATTTGCTTTCTTCGCATAGTTCATGCAGCACCGGCGCAACGAAATCCGGGAAGACCATAGGCGTTTCCTTCCGCTTCTTTGTCTTTATGCCGCCTCGGACGATCTCATTCTTTTCAAAGTCAATCATATCTTTCTTGAGTTTCAGAAGCTCACCGGGCATCATGCCGGTATAAATCATCGTTAAAATAAACCCAACGAAGTGGTCTTTTGCATACGCTTCCCATAGCTTTTTTACGTCGGCGTCGGTAAACGGCTCCGGCGACTTCTCTTCCAATTCCGGAAGCTTTATGTACTTTGCAAGATTCACGGTTGTCTGCTTTTCTGCGATTGCGAGGTTATAACCTGTCTCTTATACACATCTGACGCTGCCGACGATCGCATAAGTGTA
>ENA-OZGA01000890-OZGA01000890.1-human-gut-metagenome-genome-assembly--contig:-NODE-890-length-11153-cov-51.129663_pt1 | contig 11153 bp, 25 predicted proteins | sample MGYA00245112_ERZ653649 | MGnify/ENA primary metagenome ERZ653649 (study PRJEB26926, sample SAMN06165071) | human gut metagenome | biome: ENVO:00009003; feature: ENVO:2100002; material: ENVO:00002003...
AAACTATTGCTTATTTCCCTATTAAAACTTACCTTTGTGGGTAAAACTTCTATATATGGCAAAAAAGATAGAATATACTAAAGAGGACATTCTAAAAGATGCGCCCGATTTCGTTTTAATCGCTTCACCCTACATGCAAGACAAGTACGTAGCTTATGAGATGGTAAGAAGGGAGCTTGACGAACACCCGGACCGTTTTATGCAGTATGAGGGGAACGAAGGTTATACCTATGTGATAGACCTTAAGCTTGTCAATATAAAGGGTATCATGGCGAAACGCGGAGCATCCCAGGAAGCAATAAACGACGCTACAGAAATTCGTACAAATGTGATGTTGCCCCTTCTTGCCAAGTTCCACAGGGTAAAGAGTGAGTATTTCCATGCTTTCGACTTGCATAACGACAAAGCAAAGGCACTTGCCAAACTCACCCCTATGTTACTGGACTTGTTCGGCTCCATGCACAACCCCAAGGATATTATTAAAATTATCCGGAAAAAGGAAGGTTATTCGCTGGGAGAAGAAGATTTGGTAAAATTCTTCAACAATCACAAGTCACTCATAGAAGCACGCCAAAGCAAGTACGTGATGCGTTCAGACCGCTATAAGGTGGCAACGGAAGCCGGAAGACTTGAAATCATAAATGACTGTATGACAGACTTGCAGCTAAAATATGAAGAGTTCTGGAGCAAAGGGAATGTAGGAAACGCACTCAATATCCTAAAGGAAATACGCGCCTTGTTGGAAGCTGCACGGAAGGAAGTAAAAGGTAATGAAATTAAACTCACAGTTGACGGAAAGATAGACATAAACGCGACATTGCACGGAGAGGAAAACATAAGCCGTGTAATGCGTGACATACCCGTAAACAGCCTTATAGTGGGTATGGTGGCTGCAAAATCGGGAATAAAGCCCGAAATACTGATGCACCAGCTTTGCACATCCTATTACAAGGACTTTAACGGCTTTGCAAGCAACCCGGTTTTGGGTTCCGAAAAGGTGATGCTGCCTGGAGCACTCATAAAAACCTATGACTGGAAAGAAATAGAAACGGAAAACAAGAAATTCGTGGAAGAAATGATACCCGAAGTGGTCGAGGCAGAGATAATCGAGGAACCGTCCAAATCAAAGACAAGAGAACGGCTTCTTAACCGCCTACGACAGATGAAAGGTGTTGAAATCGGAAAGAAATAATTACATTTTGTTTTGACTTTTAGTTAATTTATGATTTTCAAAATTCAGTCGGACATACGGTTTGTGATAAATAGTATGCCTATTTTAAACAATTAAAAACCAAATAGTTATGATAAAGATATATGTTGAGGAAGTAATAAAATGCGTAATGGAAAGACTTACAAAAGAATACGGTCTGACCGAACAACAGGCATTGAAAGAAATTGACATGTGCATGGAAAACTGTATGTGAAATGGATGCAGAACGAACCAATACCGGAAGAATACAATGATTAATTAACCCTATAATATATAAAAAGTATGATAATAGTAATCGCAACAATGAGAATGGACGAGGACACAACGGTACAGGTACATGTGCCTATGGATGTGGAAATAATGCAGGTTCCTCCTACAGACAAGGAAGTAGAGAAAATAAAATCAGTCCTAGAAGAGGAAACCGGGTATAAATTCGTATCTTTGGATTCGATAACATGGGATGTGGACTACGAGATTTAAAATCAAACGAAAAACTTTATGTTCATTTTTTGAGTAATTAGTAGTTAATATCTAATTGACAGCCAGCAGTTTGTGATAAATAGCTGGCTTTTATTATATCCTTTTATATGTTAATTATATGTTAAAAGCACATAAGCACTTGCTTATGTCCAAATAAGGTCTTATATTTGCGTTGTGATAAGAAACAAGATGTCAAACAAATAAAAACAAAAGATTATGGCAAACCTTAAAGTAAAATTAGAAGGAAAGAAAATCGCAGAAAAGGTGATGGAGTTTATGGACGAATATTCATTTGACCCTATCTATAATGAAATAGAGAAGAACGCGGACGACACCTATATCAGCGAAATACTGCGCTGCTTCCCTACAAGAAGAATAATAAACGATTTGGACGAACGCGGAGAACTCCATGAAGCATACAAGGAATATGTAGACATGAACGGAGTAACTCTCGTAAAGGACATGGCAAAGAGAATGACAAACAAGGAAAAGCTCGAACTCGTATCGGAACTTTTCAAGATACCTTACCTAGCAAGCCCGGAAGAATACGGGGAAGCGATAGCGAAGGCAGCAAGGGAACAATATTACAGATAATCAATAACCAGCAAAAAAGCAGAACAAAATGAAGACCTATACAGTATATTTCAGTGAACCCGTGACAATGAAGTACAAGGGTGACAAATTCAACAAGGAATTGAAAAAGTGGGAACACGATGTGGACTGCGAAAAGACAAGCCCTATGTTCACCTTCTATTCCCTAGCACCTGCAAAGAAGCTTATCAAGGAGAATATGGACAAGTACATAGATTCCATCATAACGAAAACATGGGCAAACGGTGACTAGGAGAATCTTGGACCCATAAAGCTGTCCGGAAACAACAAGACTTTCGTCGCCAATACCCGACAAAGGGTCGCAAATTATTAAGTACACGGAAAGAAGGGGTGAAAATTGAAGTAGCCCCTATTTTCTTGACAATCAATATAGATATTTCACAGAACCTAAAAATAAAAAGATTATGGATAGAGAAGAATTCCAGAAAAAGTACGATAACAGTATTCTGGTGTGCTGTACAAAAAACAGTATCAAGAAAGTATTCAATATTTGCGATTTAATGGACTTAACAGTCTCTAAATCAAAACAGATTACTGCTATATTGATAGGAGAACAAACAGCAAAAAGTCCATTGTTCCACGTGGAACAATTCCTCAGTGATTCCTACAGGGGGATAGAAGAAGGAGAAAAGAAAGAGACAAAGATGTTTGAACAGAGGATGAACAATGCCATATACAAGCTAAAGCATAAGTACGGAGACACGTATATAATCAAGGGAACCGATATGGCCACATTGATGTGCACAACGGAACTCGGCATGAATGCAGTCTATAAAGAGGGGGAAGATGTGATACTCATAGAAGAAAAGGGCAGCATACCATGTGTAAGACATTCTGCAAGACAGTTTATTACTGACGTGATGTCCGGCATGATTGACGTACTGGACCCATTCATAAACAAGGAGACAACGATTGAAATAAAGGAAGAAGAAGACACGGAAAACATGATTAGTGAAACAATCTTCTATCTCACCCATACCCTAACAAAGCTCCTGCATAAGGTATACGACATGGAAAGAATGGTCTATTCAATTGGATTCGGAAACAAGGAAGGGGTAATGATAGACAAGGACGATTTCTATGTGTTCCGGAAAGCGGTGCGCCTCCTATATATATGCAACAAGTGGGTAACGAAGGACAACGAGAAGCAATCCAAGGAACCGGATTTCAAGAAAGGAAACAAAATAATGTACACCATCAAGGACAGCAACAGCAACACATACCCGGTAAGAAGACTGTCGGAAAGGGTGTATGAATCAAAGGAGCACAAGACCCTATTCATAACGGATGAAGAAGGGGTAGTGACCGGGATATACAAGGAGAAATAAAAAGAGAGAAATACCCTCCAAGATACCCCTACAGACCATATTTTATTATTAACCCGTTATACATTTGTTACAATGGTAATAGGGTGTCAAAAGAGGGTATAAAGCAATGATAAGAAGAACCGGAAAGGGAACACGGACTGCACCATAAAGGAAAAGAAAGGGTTGTTATATCCGACCCCTATATAAACAATATTATAAATCGTCAACCTATAATTGTTAATTTGCGAAATGGGAAGGATATATGGAAGCCGATATGGACGCAAGACGTGTCCTGGCACGGTTCTTGTATCATTGTACAATGTGGAACAATCATAAAAAGACAACATCATGAAAAGAGAAAAGGAATTCAAGGAGTATTTAAAGAGCAAGCGCATAGAACTAACGTCTTGCATAAAGAAGTATGAGGACTACAATCTGAGAATAACAGAAGTATTGGATGCACTGGAAGCACTGGGAATGTCGTACCAAGCAGCATCAAACGTGGTAGACGGAAAAGTAGAAGTCCTTGTTATTCAGATACCGAACTGGGGAAAGGACAGGGAAACGATAGACTATGATACATTCGTAGAGAAGTACAGGGAATATGACAAGGAATATGAACCGGAACACTATATAAAGGACGAGAACGGCAATATGGTACGTGTAGAACTGGTATGTGTCGGTGCAGGAAAGGACATTGTGATAACCTGGAAGGACACGAAGACCGGAAAGACATACAAGACAACGGAATAACCCTAATATATTAAAATATAATCGATTATGGAAAAAGATTTGAGAAACAACGTGAAGTACATTTTGTTCTGCATAGAGTGTTTGCAGGCAGGCGTGGTAATGACACCGAAAGAATATGAAGTGGCATTCATGGCGGCAGAAAAGTTCGAGGGATTTGATGACAAGAGCTTCGAGAACATGAAGCCCGAACAATTCGCACCCCGTATGAATGCTATGCTACAGGCTATGTCAAAGAGAAAACAAATCATTGAAGGATTGACATTCAACCTGCTTACAAAGAAAAGCCTGGTTGAACTGATAGAAAGTAACCTTGTGGAAGAGGTAATGAAGGCAAAGCACATAGCCGCAGCAATGGCAGATGAATTGTTGGAACCGGACGAGAAACTGGAAAAGGTTGTGACTGACGGAAGACGTGTAATCGAACACTTCATAGACCAATGGAAGAACGCCCCTATCCAAGAAAAAGAAAAGAAGGAATACGAGCCGGAAAGTGATGCGGAAATTGTAGAATAAATCTTTCTATATACTTATTATTTTCACAAAAGCCCCGAAATGGGGCTTTATTATCAAGCAGTTATGGATAAGTCGAAATTAAAAGAAGCAAATAGGCTGCATAATAAAATAGAATATTTAAAAGGCCAATTAGAACGAATTTCCAGGTTTGAGATGGAGGGAAAAATACAAATAACGAACTCCTACGATTCCTATTTCTATATTAGCGAGGATATGGCAAAAACCTATTTTCCGCTTATAAAAGAAAGAATGGAAAAGGAGCTGGAAGAGTGCGAGCGATTATTTTCTGAACTTTAGCTCATTTTTTGAGATAAAAACACTATCTTTGCTATCGTGATAATTAACTGGTAAGGTTGTATCGCAGTTGTATTTAAAGGTTAACAAAGGCGGTAGGGGTTGCAAGTCTGTTATGGCTGGGGGTGAAAGCCCGGTTTAAATGGCTGCAACCCCTATTTTTATTCAAATTTTGTATCATTATGGAAAGAAAAGAGATTATCAGAAGACTGGGAAAGTATTTCACGCTTCCCGAACTTGTATGCCCCCACGTGTATAACAAGTATTCAGAATCGCAGATATGGAGCTTTTTTACAACCGAAGCACTGGAAACGCTTCTTGTATTGAGGGAAGAAATCATATGCAAGCCCTTCATTATCAACAACTGGAAGAACGGAGGAAGCTATTCCCAGCGCGGTTTACGATGCAATGTGTGTGTTCTATGCAAGGAAAAGACGATGCTTGAAAAGCCGTATATGAGTGCGCACGCATTGGGTCGCGCTTTTGACATTACGGTTTCCGGAATGGAGGCAGAAGCAGCACGGAAAATCATTATAGACGATTCCGACAAGCTCCCCTATCCTATCAGACTGGAGGACGGTGTTAGCTGGCTACATGTAGACACTATGGACTTGTGCAACGGCAAGAAAGTGACGCTATTTAAGGCGTAAATATATTTTACTATATACAGAAAGTATTCTCCCTTATAGGGCAATCGATACTACAGTATGCTGTAGCCGCGATTTTGCAAATTTCGTATTTTTATCATTTGTAAATTTAAATTGAAATAATTATGTATCCTACTAAAATAAATATAGCAAACAGCAGTAGAAGAATTCGTTTGTCCCTATCCTTTGATGAATGAAGACGAAATCAACGGTTCCGGTGACTGGAAAAGTGAAGAAGGGGTAATTTGATTGTTTTCGGGATGCCGGGAATTTCGGGTGTTTTGTCCGGTTCCCGGTTTTTCATTTTCCTTATTTTATTGTACACCGAAAAACAACACAATTTTCAAAGTTAGTGTTAACTGTCTGATAATCATATATCATTTTCTTCTATTTCTAAAAAATATAATGTCACTGAAAGAAAGGTTATGTTAATCTTATGTTAAAACGACATAAGCACTTGCGTATGTCTGATTAAGTACCTATATTTGCAATGTGATAAGGAAACAAGGTCAAACAAATTAAAAGAAATAAGGTTATGAAAGCAGAATTTTACAAGGTGAGAGGTACGGAAATGGAAGAGATGATGAAGAGAGGTAATAACAACGAAATCTCCTCTATGATTTCCAAGAAACAACAAGCACTTGCCGAGGCACTTGAAAATGTGGAGTTCTATAAGTCTATCGGGAATATGGAGTTTGCAGCCAACGAGCAAAGCCGCGCTAACCTCCTTCAAAGACAACTCGAAATGTTGAACAAATAAAAAGATAAGAGTTATGAAGATAATGAACGTTATCAAGGAAGTAAGTTACAAAGGTCACACAATAACAATGTTTGAAGATGGCTTTCACCAAGAATTTGCCATCATAGATGGTGATGAATCAAAGCTGTATGATAGCATTGCGGATGCAAAGAGAGTTGTCAGAGGCGAGCAGCCTCATTACGAAATCAATTAACCCGGTAGCCTTCGGGCTACCAATAGAACAAATAATATGGATATAAAAGAAATATGCTTGCTGATAGCACAGCTAAAGAAGGAGAATGAAACCAATTCCCCGGAAGAAAAGGAATTCAACCTTAAATGGATTGAAGCCCTAAAAGAAAGTATAGATAAATCTGTAAACAAGAATAAGGAGGATTAAGTTATGAAAGCAATCGTAGAAAACCCGTTGAATGTTAATTGTTCACCAATAGCAATTTCTCTTTATGTCAATATACTTAACAGAATAACCTGGTGTAAAAACGAAAATGAACTTAGAGATACTATGAAGTTCTCTTCAATCGAATACCCGGTTACATTCAATTCTATTTTTGATTACGGCTTCGGTTCCAACCATATGTGGGTCAGTGAGAAGGAAAGCGGTAAACGTCTTATTCTTGTCGAATTCTAAAATTCTTTATATTATGAAAAAGCAGCTTATAAATTTCTTTCACGGTCGTTTCGGTAATAAAGTATTGAAAGCCAAATATCGTGAATGGTGGGTGCGTTTCTGGTACGGAGTAGGTGCACTCACTTGTACCCTTCTTTTCTTCGGAATGATACAGTTCTTGTCCTGGCTTTCTGATTTGATTAATTATGTTTTCTAATAAAAATATTTTACAATTATGAAAAAGATTTTGTGCGACAAAGACGGGAAATTCTTATCCGTTCATGAAAAGAATGAAACTTTTGTAGAGCTTAAGGATGGTGACTATCTGACACACGAGGACGGTTGCATATTGATATACAAGGAATATGAATGTAAAGAAAATATTTCTGAAATATCTTATCATGTTTATTTACGCAATAATAAATTACATTTTCCTCAAACTGAAATGTCATTTTCTTACTATGATTTTATCCCATCTTACAGATTTTCTGCGGAAGAAGAAAAGAAGCGTATGAACAACGCGCTTGCCGAAAAAGGATTGTTCTACAATATAAAGAGCAAATGTATAGAAAAAATTCGGTGGCGTGCCAAGAAGGGCTACATGTATTATTACATTGATTTCAATGGACCCGATTCCTTTTGCGTGGCTTCCCGTACAGAAACATTCGATTATATAGACGAATGCAAGTTTAATACTCACAACTATTTCCAGACCGAGAAAGAAGCCGAAAAGAAACTGGACTCAATTAAAAACATCCTCAATGATTAAGAAAGAATGTTACATCTGGGTCGGACAGATTGCCGAATACCGGGGAATGACATTGCGGAAGGCCGTCCGGGCAAATATGTTGTCATTTCTCCTTGTTCCCTTGTTTCAAGACCCGTATATATTGACAAGAACAAAAATTTGACCGTTCTTTAGTATTAATTATTTGTTTTATTTTTATATATTTGCAGCTATGGTAACAGCGATATTTATATGTCTCGTTCTTCTTACAGTAGTCCTTATTACTCTTCTTTTGTGGTGCATAGGGACGGTTACGGGAATTCAGAAAAGAATGGACGCTCTTCTTTATGTGGTCTCCTATATAGACCTTATCCAGAGAAAGCGGTTTATCCGGTATCTGGACCAGCTTTCCCGGAAGATGAGTTGTAACGAGGACGAGATGGAAGACAATCAGAAACAGTTCCTATTCCATTTAAGCCAGGAATTGACGAACGAGATAAAAAGGATGGAAGACGATTATAAAGATTTGATATAATGGCAAAGAAAAACGAATTTACATACAAAAAAGGGTGCCAATATATAAACTGGTTCTGTATTTCCAATAAACTTTTCTTGCTTCGTGATGATGACAATATAAGCGACGAGGACAAAGCATCCATTTCACGCGCCCTAAAATGCAAGACAGGCGACATCCTTTGTCTTGTACTGGGTCGCAACATCAGCTATTTCGGATATAGTAAGCTTATCGAAGACATGGGAGGACGGACGACAGAAAGTATAGTACAGTCCAAGAACCCGGTTTTTTCTTCCATCTATTGGACTGGTGACAAGAAAGCGGCTATCGAATCTCACACCATTTTCATTCCCTGGAAGGAGCTTAAGGAGCTTATCAAGGATTGGGATTACCCGACATATTTTCAACCGGACATAACTTAGAACCTTCTTTCTCTAAATTTTATATTTGTTTGACTGACACCCGGTTAGGTTTCCCATATTAAACCTTTCCGGGTGTTTTCTTTGTGGTTATATGTTAATCTTATGTTAAAATGACATACGCAGTTGCTTATGTCCAAATAAGGTTTTATATTTGCAATGTCTTCTTAAGGAAGACGGCTAATTAGGTCAAACAAATAAAAAACGCTATGGAAGTTTACGTAATTGAAACAATGGGAGGACAAATAGTTAACGGTGAATATAGCAAAGAAATTTGTCCAAAATTCCTTGAATCAGTGGTAAAAGACAATTTCAACAAATTAGGATATTGCTTCTATCAATCAAGCGAATATGAATGTATTATATATCCCAATCAAGAATCAGCCGAACATGCCATTGAATGGGCGTTAAATTAATTGTCAAGCGAATAAAATCTTTACAATCATGGCAAATATAGACTTTTTCAAGAACCCCGATTCATACGAGGTATATGTAACAGTCAAGTTCGGAACCTGGAAAATAGCGAAAATAAAGCGTTTCCCTTCCCCTACAGACATTCTTCACGGTAATATCATAGAATACACCGATGACAATAAACATTTATGTTTTGAAAAGGATATAAAAGAGATTGAAGAATTTACTATTAACAACGTTATAAACACTATTTTAAAATGAGAACATTAAGCAAAGGAAACTACCGGGTCGTATATGACCCGGCAAAGGAAGAAAGCATGAGTATGGTTGCCGTATACAGAAAGAACCTGGACGGCACGTTATCCCTAATCAGTAAGGAGATGGGAGAAGAAAAGGACAACGAGGTTCTAAGAGAACAAGCAATGAAAATCATTAATGAACTAAATAAAAAGGAGATTAAATTATGAATGCAGGTATCGTATTTTTAACTATCATTATTTTTATCGTTCATCTTATGTTGAGTGCCGAAGTAGGCTCTACGGCAGAAAGGATGAACAGGAGTTTCGGTGTATGGATGCTTCTGGCACTTATCATTTCCCCGTTTATCACAGCCATCTTTGTTCACTGCCTGGGACCTATTCCAGTTCTTGAAAAGAAGGAGAAAGAAGACGATGAAGCCGAGAAGTAACAGGTATATCTATTATTATGACAAACGGTCGAAGAACAAGCCGTACCGGGTTATAATAGAGGTTGAAAAGAAGAAGTACAATATCGGTTATTTCCGGACCGTGGAAGAAGCAAGAACAGCCCGAGACGAATTCATTAAAAATCATTTTTCCGTCTCCATAAGCTGGCAACGGTTACAGGAAATGAATGTGATTGTGGATAAGATTGCCGAACTTTCGGAAATTCTTCTCTCCTATAGGGATATTTCCACAAATGAGGTTATTCGGAAAATCGGGAATATCAAGCAGAACGCGATTTCCATAAAGAAAGTTATTGCATAAATATTCACTCAATTTGTATAATTATTCATTTTTGTTTTGTAGTATGAGAACCTGGGTTTAGCGAAACCCGACAGACTGGGACGTTGTGAAACGTCCCTTTTCTTTTTCTAAATCTTGACAATCGAGTTAATAATACTTGAAGAATGACAAAAAACCATAATCTACCAGTCCTTTTTCTACTGCATTGGCTTCTTGTTCAAACACGATTGCATGGTAACAGTCATGGTTTATAGCCTGGATTCTCTTAATCCATTTCTTTATACCGCCACTGAAACCAGGGTGATACTTGATTAAGGCTCCTATTACACGTACAAGCCATTCCAGGGCGTAATACAGATAGAACGTCAACGGGATAAGGAGAAGTAGCCAGGGGCACGAGAAAACGCCTGCAAGACCGCTAAAAAGCACGGTGCCCGGTATCATTAATAATTTCCATTGATAGGAATGCGTTTCTTCATGTTTTAGGAATTCTTCGTCATAATACTCTTTCATTTTCTTGCATAACAGCCAGCAAAAAATTAGGATTGCGGAAAAATTCGGGATGATAATTTTCGCAATTTTCGATTCATAAATTACCTTCATGATTTTACAATTTTTAAGATTAAACACGTGTAAAGGTAGGCTTTTTCGAGGAAATTTCTGTCAATATTTATTACTATTTATAACTATCTGGAAATCAACACTTTGACATTTTACCATAAGGGTATTATCTAACCCCTAAAGGGGTACGTAGTTCCCTTTCTTCTTTTACCCTTACGGGTATATTAATAGGAGGAAGAACTGCAATATAGCAATAGGGGGTTTGGGGGAGGAAGGGGAAAGAGTGAAAAATGGGGAAGGGCTGTCTCTTATACACATCTGACGCTGCCGACGATCGCATAAGTGTAGA
>ENA-OZGA01000907-OZGA01000907.1-human-gut-metagenome-genome-assembly--contig:-NODE-907-length-10989-cov-4.992409_pt1 | contig 10989 bp, 13 predicted proteins | sample MGYA00245112_ERZ653649 | MGnify/ENA primary metagenome ERZ653649 (study PRJEB26926, sample SAMN06165071) | human gut metagenome | biome: ENVO:00009003; feature: ENVO:2100002; material: ENVO:00002003...
GCTCAGGAGTCTCGTGGGCTCGGAGATGTGTATAAGAGACAGCCCATAAGCCAGTCATCGTAAAACTGTCGCCGAATGTGACAGATATTACTGTCATGGCCAAGGCCGTAGAAGCTGCTGGTGCCGATGCTGTGTCTCTCATCAATACGTTGACGGGTATGGCTATTGATATTCATTCCCGACGCCCTGTGTTGGGAAATATTACAGGTGGTCTTTCAGGTCCGGCATTGAAACCTATTGCACTGCGCATGGTATGGCAAACGGCAAAGGCTGTATCCATTCCTATCTTGGGCCTCGGTGGCATATCGTCATGGCAGGACGTGGTCGAATTCATGTTGGCTGGCGCGAGTACAGTAGCCGTAGGTGCCTATAATTTTGTAGATCCTTCCATCATAGCGACCATTGCCGATGATCTGCAAGAATATTGTCAAAAAGAAGGCATCCAGAACATCAGTGAAATTGTCGGCGCTCTTATGGATTAAGTGCGAAGGAGGTCTATATGTTTGATTTTGATTTAATGTCCATGGTTGCCGGCATCCCCGGTTTAATCATTGCCTTAGCTATACATGAATATGCCCATGCCTTAGTGGCAGATCGGTTAGGGGATCCTACACCTAGGATGATGGGCCGACTGACGCTGAATCCTGTTGCTCATATCGACCCCATTGGTCTTATCATGCTGTTTGTTGCGCGTTTTGGGTGGGCTAAGCCTGTTATGATTGACCCTTCTAATTTCCGGAATTGGCGTACCGGTGAAATCTGGGTAGCTTTGGCAGGCCCGACGTCGAACTTACTTATTGGCTTTTTGGCAGCGTTCATTCAAATCCTGTGTTATCGACTCGGTTTTTGGTCTAGCGGATTGAATATCGTCATTACGCTTATCATTATTTACAATGTGAACTTTGCCATTTTCAATCTGATTCCGTTGCCGCCTTTAGACGGATCAAAGTTGTTGTTGGCATTTTTACCCAATCAATGGGCTGAGAAGATGGCTATGATCGAACGATATAGTTTTTTAATCCTCATTGCCCTCATGATGACGCCTGTGTTCTCTATGATACTCGTTCCACTGTCGCGTCTTGTGTTATCCGTTTATTCGATGATTTTAGGTATTTTTTTCTGATGTAAGGAGGTATAGCCGATGCAACAACTTAAGAAATATATTCTTTCAATAGTGGCTGGCGGCCTTCTGATTCCTGCTACTGCAGGTGCATTCGATTACAATCTTTCTATTGATGAAATCAGTGAATCGCCGCTTACAGCATATAATACGATTTACTTAGGCATGCCTAAGAAGGATTTTGCCTTGAATTTTTCCGTCTTGCCTGATTGGACTTTTTATGCGAGTGATGGCGTCTTTGAAAAGGCGGAACGAAAAGGTGATTTTGACGGTAATACCGTTATAGAAGGTCTTGATATCTACACCGCCAATGGCACACCTGACGGACGGGTATTGGCCTTTGAAAATTATTTTAAGTGTCCCAATAAGCGCATGGCCCGTGAAATGTATGCGCGCCTTTCTGGAACCATCTATGCATCCATGGAAAATTTCCCATCCTATCAGTCGGACAAAGAAATCCGTTGGATTGAGGGAGATGTTACTATCGTGACCTACATTGATGAACGGAAGGACGATGCCGGATATTATACCGTGGTCATTCGTCGCTATAACAATACTGTCATGAATCAGTAAGCTATGGAATATATTTGACATATTCTATAATTCTGCTATAATATAGTGAAACCTGATTTTACCTTTTGACTTTTAGATGTGTAAGTATGACAGAATAGAGGAGATTCGTATGAATTCTATTAAAACTGCATTTCTTATGACCTTATTGGCTGGTATTATGATGCTGATTGGTAAGGCCTTTGGTGGGAACCAGGGAATGATGATCATGCTGGTCATCGCTATTGGTATGAACTTTTTTACCTATTGGTTCAGCGACTCCATGGTCATCAAGGCCTATCGTTGTCAAGAAGTAGGTCCGGATCATCGTCTCTATGTGATCATCCAGGACCTGGCCCAGCGGGCAGAGCTCCCGATGCCGAAGGTCTATATCATTCCCACACAGGTACCTAATGCGTTTGCGACGGGACGTAATCCTTCTCACGCAGCTGTAGCCGCTACAGAAGGTATTCTCGAGATGCTTGATGATGAAGAAATCCGCGGCGTTTTAGCTCATGAAATGAGCCATATTTTACATCGTGATATTTTGATCAGTACGATTGTAGCAACGTTTGCGTCGGTTATCGCCTGGATTGCAAACATTGCTCAGTGGGCAGCTATTTTCGGTCGTGGTAATGATGACGACGAAAATGGAGGCATCGTGGGATTGCTCGTCACCATTATTATTGCACCGTTGGCTGCTTCGATTATTCAGTTTGGCATCAGCCGTACCCGCGAATACATGGCTGATGAAGAAGGTGGTCGTATGACCGATGATCCTCTTGCATTAGCACGGGCGTTGGCTAAAATCGATAACTACGCTCATTACCAGGTCTTGCCAGGTGCTACTAAAGCAACGGCTCACATGTGTATCATCAATCCCTTTGCCGGTATTTCATCGGGTTTGATGAATCTTTTCAGTACCCATCCATCGACGAAAAGCCGTATTGAACGACTTCAGGAATTAGATCATGAACTTCATGGTTGATGGCAATATAAAAAACACCTTTGTCTGATATGTACGCGCTTTACGGGACATCCCGTAGAGCGCGTACAATCTGTAGGCAAAGGTGTTTTTTTTACGTCTTATGGAAGACGTTATTTTTCTTCTTTTTCTTTCAGGATTGCGTGTAGTTGCTCACATGAAGGAAGTTCATCTGTTTCCCCATCTACTTCAGCATATACAATGGGCGAAAAGAAGGTATTTCCTTTTTTGAGTTCTTCTTTTGCAATGGCTCCTGTCGGTTCGATGATAATACGATAGCCAAAGTTATCATTCATGAATTCCGTTGCACTATCCTGGAGCAAATCGAGTTCTTCTTTCGACGTAACGGGGCAGATAAGATGGAAGGCGTTTAAGGAATCAATATCTGTGAAAGGTTCTAGCTTTGTTGCCAATTCAGAAGCACTTACAGGCGTATCAAGATGGAGTGTGACGATGGGAATCAGTCCTGTATCATCGCACTGGTCACATAAATCTTCAATCGTATCCATATCTGTCGCCGATTCTATTTCCAGCGCATCACAGAGGCCGCAACGAATGGCAAAGCTCAGGATATCGTAGTAATCACGAGCTGTCTGGTAATATTCAGGAAGTTTTTTCATGTCACATGAAAAGATGACAGGTTCTTCATTGGTTACCGATTGAATCATGAGAATGGCGTTCCAAAGTTGCGAAAGGTTTGGCAGGCCCGCAAAGGATCCCGCCTTGAATTCAATGATATCATGAGGCTTCTTCATGATATCTTCGCAACGGAAACATATATCACCTACTGTTTCTCCTTCACAGGGGACGCACAGAATAGGTTTTTTACTGTTTAAACGAAGTTTAACTAAATTAGACATCCTATAGCCTCCTATCATAGACGATGCTTGCTATGTGTATCGTATATTTATCTCTTTTATTATAGTGTATCCCCTTGATTAGGGCAAGTCCACTGAGATGAGATAGTCTTTGCCCGACTACGTGTGGTCTGATATAATAAATATAATGAAATCGAAGGAGTGATACTATGAACGTGTATGTCAATGGAGAAATGAAAGGCCTTCACGTGTATGATCGGACGACAGGAGCCGATTATGCTAAGGCTGTCGTATGCGCACAAGAACAGCTCGAAACAGGTCCTATGGGCGAGTTTATGATGACGGAGGAAGAATATCAGGACTGGAAGGATCAACTGGCTGTATTGCAGGAATCGGAAGATATACGATATCGACTGAAGGATCTTGTGGATGAAGAAGAGCTCAATCGATATCTTTATGAAGATACGATGTATCTCGTTCATATCCGGGAAACTATCGAAGGCGAGCACTATTGTCTGAAAGAGCTGGAAACTGCGTTAGAAGAGAAAAATGTGACATGGTTGAAACAACACAGATTCGATAAGGTCATAGAAGGGCTCGTTTAGTACGTATCTTTCATAAAATACTTGTCATACTTCTAGAGGTGTGGTATCCTTTAACGGTGCATACTTAGAGTAAAGACAAGGGAGTCTTTGAAGTGAAAAAGTTTTTTACCTGGTTCTTAGGAATCATGCTTTCAATGATAGTGCTCATTGCAGGTATTTTTGCGTACTGGTATTTTGGGTCTACCAATTATTTACTGACGGGTGTGCCAGTCCTGAATTATCATCAAGTAAATAATAAATACCAGACTGTCCTTACGATGAAGCCTGAAAACTTTGATGAACAAATGAAATACCTTCATGACAATGATTACCATAGTATTACGCAGGAAGAATTTGATGCGTATATGAGTGGCGATGGCGATTTGCCTGACCGGCCGGTCATGATTACCTTTGATGATGGGTATATCGATAATTATAAGGAAGCATATCCTATTTTAAAGAAATATGGCTTTACAGCTACGATTTTTGTCATTACCGATCTCGTTGGTAAGCCGGGATATCTGACATGGCCTATGATTCAGGAAATGGGCGCCGATGGCATTCAATTCGGTTCTCATACGATTAGCCATAAACCGCTGACTTCTTTTGATCGTAACGGCGTACGACGAGAGTTACAAGAATCGAAAAAAATCATCGAGGCCCATACCGGACAGCCTTGTACGTATATAGCCTTTCCTGAAGGTAAGTTCAATGATGTCGTTATGGAGGAAACGAAAAAGGCCGGATATAAATATGCCTTTTCCGTTGAAACAGGCCGTGATTTCCCGTGGGATGACCATTACGAATTGGATCGTGTCCCCATGTTTGAAGGGCCTATCAGCTTTAAACACTTCAAATTCCGTCTGACTTTCAGCGCGTTTAGTGCACTAGTCTGGAAGTCACATAAATATTTTGAAAATATTGAATGTACAAAAAGTATTGCAAAAGAGATTCCCTATCCATAACAGGTAATATATACTTGGATATGAAAAAGCCTCCTTCTCTGCTGAAAATCAGCGAAGAAGGGGCTTTTTTTTCATAGTCGTTGCGTCCGTATCATTTTAACAATAGGCTTTCTTATAAATGGCAACACAGGCTTCTTCAGAAAGAGTGACCCTGTCGTTGGCAAATAAAAAGGCCATGGCAGATTGTGCGATATGGGCCATTTGGGGAAATTCTGATGGCGTTATATTGTAGTCCCGCATGTGCAGATCCTGAACGTCGCAAGCCTTTTTCAACTCTTCCAGAGCAAGTAAAAATTCTTCTGGTCCCGTAGCGCTTTCATTACCTAAGTAGTGGGCCAGTTGGATGAATCGGTCATCCATTTCATGGGTGTCGATTAAGTAGGAGAAGTAAGCATGACTCAACATGATAAGACCTGCGCCATGAGGAAGTTCTTGATGGAACGATGAAAGTGAATGTTCCAATGAATGATGGCTGATCGTAGAAGACAGGACCATTTCTATTCCTCCTAAGTAGCTGGCAAAAGCCACCTCTGTTCTAGCTTTGATATTCTTGCCCTCTGCAACGGCCTGGGGAAGGTAGGCAGCAATACGCTGAATGGCTTCGCGGGCGACCATTTCACTTACTGCATTACTCTTGTTTGAAAGGTATCCTTCTATATTGTGAAACAGTGCATCAAACCCCTGATAAGCAGTAAAACGAGGTGGCACTGATACCATCAGTTCAGGATCGATAATAGCTAGTTTAGGGAATAAGGATCTATCTTTGATGGGCGTCTTTTCTTGTGTGTCAGGATTGGTGATTACGCCGCCGGCATCTGTTTCAGAGCCTGTTCCAGCTGTCGTTGGAATTGCGACGATGGGAAGGGGCGTATTGGCAATTTTCTTTTTGCCACCGGTACCATTGGTGATATAATCCCATACATCACCGCCGTTGGTGGCAACGACAGCGATGCCTTTAGCTGCATCGAGAACGGAGCCGCCGCCGAGAGCAACCAAAAAATCTACGTTGCCAGCACTGGCAATGCGACCGCCATTAGTGACGGTTTCACGAAGCGGATTTGCTTCGATTTTGTCGTACAACAAAAACGTGACTCTCGCTGACCGGAGTTGCTCTTCTGTGCGGGATAAATAGCCATTTTCCTTGGTAGATTTTCCATTTGATGTGATAATCAAAGCTTTTTTTCCTGGCAGGGGAAGTTCGTGTAAATGATTTAATTGGCCTGCGCCAAAAACGGCATGAGTCGGTATATTGAATTGAAACATCATCGTATCATCCTTTCTGCTATGTTGTATTGTATTATTATAGCAAGATACTGATTCATATGTTAGATAAAATGAGGATAATTTACGAATTGTAATAAATCTGTAACAAAAAAACTATTAATAGTACATGTTCCTATTAGAATTAGTGTAAACGTTTCAATGACCGATAGGCGCCGCTGCAATACATGGCAATAGCTATCCAGGCAAAGGCGAAGGTAATGGCCATGGGTTCTGTAATGGATTCTCCTGAACAGAGGCCAACAAAAAGAGTAATAGACGGGGATGTATACATGAGTATGCCTGCCATCGTCATGGGGACTCCTTTTACCCCGGCGGAGAATAGCATCATGGGAACGGCTGTAACGATGCCTGTCAGGGGCAATAATAACCATTGCCATCCTTGGAGATGGCCAGTTGCGCCGATGCCGTTCGCTTCACTCCACAAAATGAAAAGCAACGAAAGCGGGACCATAGAAAAAGACTCGATGAACACGGAGACCTGACTGTCTAAGGTGATTTTTTTCTTTAGGAGACTATAGCTGGCCCAGGATAAGCAAATAAGGAATGATAAGTAGGGGACAGAACCATAGAGAATAAACGCGATGAAAAGACCAGCGGCGGCCACGACAATGGCACATTTTTGAAGGGTTCCGATGGCTTCATGGAAGATGATTCTGCCAAAGAAAATCACGACGAGAGGGTTGATGAAATAGGCAAGACTGGCCTGCAAGATGTAACCTCGTGTAACGGCATAGATATATGAACCCCAATTGACGGTAATAAGGACACAGGCACTTATGACATAGGGCCATTGTTCCTTATGTTCAAGGAGTTGTTTAAAGTTGGAAAAGAGATGTTTTTGTACAATCAAGAGAAAGCATAGGACGGCGGCCCAGACGATACGGGATGCCAATGTATATAAAGGTGTCAAGTCGCGCAGGAGCATCCAGAACGCTGGAAGCAGTCCCCACATGAACTGACTGAGCATGAAATAGACATAATAGATTCCTGTACGGGTCATAACGTCTCCTGTGATGAATAGTTCTGGACGAAGTGTTTTACGTATTCTTTGGTTCTATCGACAGCTACCACATCAATCCAGCCAAAATGAGACAAGATGTGGCAGGCAGAAAACAACTGATGATGGGCATGTATAAAAGAAATGACGTCTTTAAGTAAATGCCACGCTTCATTACTTGTAGATGCATAGGCAGTAATGGCACAGTCTAAAAGGGTTGTAGATTCAGACCAGTCTTCACGCATATATCCGTGGATGAAAAGAAAGATGTCGACAATCCGTTTATCGACGGAGAAAAAAGTCATTTCATTTTCCCAATCTAATAAGGTTATCTTGTCGGACTTTTCATCATAACAAATATCTCGTAAAGCAGGACGACCGTGATGAAGACCACAGGTATGTAATTTTCCTAATGCCATACCGGCTTTAGCAAATGCTTTATGGGCTAATTCGGGGCGAGTAGATACAAGACGCTGCAATGGTTGTCCGCACGCTTCCATGACAAAATAGGTTTCTTCCATGACTACGATACGGGGAGCGATGGAGATGCGTTCGTTTACGAGCTGGATTTTCATCAATTCTGTCAAGTAGGATACTCGTGTCCCTTGTTTGGCAAAACGATTCCTGTGGTTCGACATACATCGCTTGATATAATAGTCAGATCCTTTAAAAGAAAACGAAATAATTCTCTTATTACGATGGGTAAGAACTACTTTTTTTGCGGCATTTGCCAATTCAATATCATACATGTAGAACTCCTCGTTTAAAAAATATTTAAAATATATTTACATCCAATTTACATCTTTGTATTGTAGCGTATTTTGCTGTAAACATCAATTTTGAATCCAAATAAAATACAGCCAACAATAAAGCATACAAGACTTCATTGTTGGCTGTATTTTATGTCATCTTACACAAACAAAGAGATGACCAAATGTATAGCAGGGAATCCGTTGACATCGTATCCCTCATCTTCAAGGGTTGGTGGGCCTACTTGGATTCGAACCAAGGACCAACCGGTTATGAGCCGGGGGCTCTACCGCTGAGCTATAGGCCCGTCTAAAATAGAAGGGGAAAACCCTTACCGAAATATTATAATACGAGTCCTATACTTCGTCAAGTAAAAAGCTAGGCCCTACAGGACAAAAATTTATAATATATCAAATATGCAGATATTGTGATTGGCATTATGATTTAACAAGGTGCTGTCAACTTCCGTTTCAAGAGAGTGGAGATGGTCTTTCAAATTCTCGATGCGTCGTGCCAATTGTAATGGATCTACAAGGCGCATTGCTTGTTCCCGTTGAAAGGTTGTGATGAACTCTTTCATTTCTTCGGGCGACATTTTCGCATCGCCCGCTTTTTTTAGGAGCTCTTCACTACATATTTGACTTATACGTTCATTATAAGAGGCGATTTCAATCGTAGCCGTATTGATTTCATCGGTAATGAACTGATAGAATTTCTTTTTCATGGGAATGGAAAAGGAGCGGATGACGATGAGGTCGCTAATAGTCATCCTTTTATTTTCAAGGACGATCGTGTCAAGTTGTTCCATGTGGATCTTATCGGGATTAATTCCCATATTACACATATTGATGGAACGTTTCAAGAGAAAGTATTGATGAATCATTTCTTCCGTAGATTCATATTGATGGCGGATAGACTCTTCTTTAACATGGACTGGAACGCCATTCGTACATACGAGGCTCGTCCCGATAACCGTCGATACGAACCGATATTTACGGGAGCTGTGAGCTAGACGTTTCTCAAGCCTTCCTCGTATATTTTTAGCCATACTTAAGGCCTTATGGATGGGAATTTCATTTTCCATATATGGGCACTCCTTTGCAAGTCGTGGATAGATTACGTTTAGGTTTGATTATTAAGGTTTACTATTGATTAGTTTCAATAATTAATATAGCATAGGTGAATATTTATAGCAACTGTGAGGCACAATTTTTTTAATGTTCTATGCTGGTAAAAGGATACTCTCCTGATTCATGCTCTTGAAAATGACCAGATATAGGGCGTACAATGTGTACGTTACATAATTCAGCCAAATGTGTGTATGTACATCATATTGATTGAGCGGTCACGAATATAATGATATTTGGTGACTGTTTTGTTTGGGAGGTACCTGTATGAAAAAGAACGTTATTTTTGTTACTGTAGTGGCATGTGCCTGTTTCGTCATGATGACACCTTTTGCTATGGCAGCGTCTAAGAATCCATCGCCTGTAAAAGCGTCTCAATCTGTAATAGCAGCAGAAAGGGAGACATTGCCCGTATATGATGCCAAAAAAGATGCAGCTCCCTCAGAGGGATTATCGATGATCGTAGATCCGCACTTTACATTTCAGGAACCATTATTGATTCGCCCTAAAACGGACATGCTCGTCATCCATCACGTAGGAGTACCGGATGGCGATACGTCGGCGGCTTCTATTCATAAAGCTCATAAACGTAATGGCTGGGCCGGTATAGGCTATCATTACGTCATTCGGAAAAATGGTGTCATCGAACGAGGGCGCCCGTTAGCAACAGTAGGGGCTCATGCGTATGGGGAAAATTATCATACCGTCGGCATAAATGTGACAGGTAATTTTGATAAAGAATATCCTACAGATAACCAGATTCAATCACTTGTCGATTTGCTAACATCCCTTTGCAAGATATACCATATCGAACCGGGTCCGGCCACTATTGTAGGTCATCGTGATTTAAATCAGACGGATTGCCCTGGGACCCATTTATATGCACGGCTGCCAGAAATCCGTGACGATGTAAAGGTACGTCTTTTTGCAGATACATTACAGGGTACACATCTGTTGAAACTAAAAAAATATGAGAATCAGGATAACACGTCTACTAAGTAAAAATAAAGATAGTGTTTAAAAATAGCCGTTAAAACGTTTTACTTTCTTTAAAATATAACGTTTAACCAAAAACTTTTTAACATTTAATGGAAAAACGCCTTGACAAATGGCCTGGTTTTATGGATAATGAGTACAACTCATATAGAACGCACCCCATAGGGGATGCACAAACAAGCAATGAATGGGAAAAGATGATATGTCCCTTCAGTACAGAGAGCTGGTGTGTGGTGAGAATCCAGCAGGAATACGTATCATTGACATCGCCCGGGAGCTTCGTAATCGAATACTTTTCTAGAGAGTTTAGGTTACGACGTGAATCAGCGTTAATGATAGTCTTGTCATGAAGGCACTGAGTATAATGACAGGGTGGTACCGCGTTCATCGCCCCTGTTGCTCTTGAGGGAGAGCAGCAGGGGTTTTTATATTCTTGTATGAGTTTGTACGGTATAGGTGTTATAGGGGGATTTTACAATGGAAAAGGTCTTAGATTCCACCGTTTCTCGTCTGGATGGGGAGAAACGAACCAATTTTCGATGGAAAATTGCATTCTTAATCTTTTTGATCAGCTTTGTGGCGTACATGGACCGCGTTAATCTATCTGTTGCTACGCCTGTCATTATGCAAGAATTCGGCTTTACGAAAATTGATATGGGGTTCATTCAGACATGCTTCTTTGCCGGCTATGCATTGATGCAGGTACCAGGCGGTATGCTGGCTGAACGGTTTGGTCTTCGTAAGACTGGATCTGGAGCCATTTTATGGCTGTCTCTTATACACATCTGACGCTGCCGACGATCGCATAAGTGTA
>ENA-OZGA01000908-OZGA01000908.1-human-gut-metagenome-genome-assembly--contig:-NODE-908-length-10989-cov-4.786446_pt1 | contig 10989 bp, 11 predicted proteins | sample MGYA00245112_ERZ653649 | MGnify/ENA primary metagenome ERZ653649 (study PRJEB26926, sample SAMN06165071) | human gut metagenome | biome: ENVO:00009003; feature: ENVO:2100002; material: ENVO:00002003...
TACACTTATGCGATCGTCGGCAGCGTCAGATGTGTATAAGAGACAGTTTCTGTATCGGGCGACGAAGGGAATCGTATTTCCATCGGCAAATAAATCGAGAGCTGCCTGAATCTGATTCGGTCGAATCTGGAGTTTCGTCGCAATATGATGAATTATGGTAGCTTCACTCATGAGAGTCTCCTTTCTAATAATAGTATTATTATACCCGAATTTACGGTTCAGTCATAGAGGAGCCTTGGCGACAACCGATGACATACATTTGCAAATACATCTATCGGACAAAAAAAATACGTACGGATAGTATGGAAAAAGTCGCAATCCTTAGAAAGAATTATGGAATGATAAATTTTCATGCACGTCGCATACGTGTCGTATTCGTTGCCATTTTCAATAGGTATTCTGGACTCGCAAAATCCACAACTACAAAAAAATGTCATCATAGATGTGATAGGTATACATAGATGGCACACTATAATTCTTGACTTCTAAAGTCCAAAATTATATAGTAAGGATGAACAAAGAAAAATTCAAAGAAACGGGAGACTCCACTATGTTCATGAACAGAAAATCTGATTATGCTTTGCGAATTATACGGGCTTTAGCAGACGGTAAACGTCATACAGCCAATTCTTTAGCGACCAATGAACAGATTCCGTTGGCATTTGCATATAAAATACTGAAAAAATTATCCAATGCAGGATTGGTCCGCCTCGATCGCGGCCCCGGCGGAGGCTGTTCATTAGAAAAAGATTTGCACGACGTTTCATTATATGACCTTATCATTATCATGGAAGGAAATGGTGATATTACTGACTGCATGAACGGCGACTATGACTGTGAATGGCGCAAGAACCATGGCATTTGCAAGGTTCATCTGAATCTATGCGCTCTCCAGCAGGAAATAGAACAAAAACTCCGTTCAAAAAGCCTTTGGGAAATTTTAGGAAAAACAAGTTGATCCAACACAAAGGAGGAAACAGATATGCTATTTCAAACGACAGAAGCTCATGAAGCCTTACGTAAGGAGATCCGCGCATTTGCGGAAAAAGAAGTGAAGCCCATTGCCTTTTCTCTTGACCAACATAATCAGTTCCCTGATGAAATCGTCAGAGAAATGGGAAAACGAGGCTGGATGGGGCTTCCGTATCCGAAAGAATATGGCGGCGCAGGCCTTGATGTGACGAGTTATGCCATTGCCGTTGAAGAATTCTCTCGTGTAGATGGTGGCGTAGGCGTTATCCTCTCAGCCCATACTTCATTGGGAACCTATCCCATCGCTGCGTTTGGCAACGAAGAACAGAAGAAAAAATACCTTGTGCCCCTGGCAAAAGGTGAAAAGCTTGGCGCCTTCGGTCTTACGGAAGAAAACGCTGGTTCTGATGCAGGCGGAACGGAAACAACGGCTGTTGATAAAGGCGATTACTACCTTTTGAACGGTGGCAAAATCTTCATCACCAATGCACCGAAAGCCGATATTTATGTCGTATTTGCCGTTACGACACCGGACATTGGCACGAAGGGCATCAGCGCGTTCATCGTAGAAAAAGGCTGGAAAGGCTTTGATTTCGGCGACCACTACGATAAACTGGGCATCCGTTCGTCTTCGACGGCAGAGCTCATCTTTAACGATGTGAAAGTACCGAAGGAAAACCTCCTCGGCAAGGAAGGGCAAGGCTTTAAAATCGCCATGGCAACCTTGGATGGCGGCCGTATCGGAATCGGTGCCCAGGCACTCGGCATCGCGCAGGGTGCATATGAAAATGCATTGGATTATGCCAAGGAACGGGTACAGTTTGGTTCTCCTATCGGCGTTAACCAGGGAGTATCCTTTAAACTTGCCGACATGGCTACGAAACTGCGGGCATCGCGCTATCTCATCTATTCGGCAGCTGAATTGAAAGAACTCCATAAACCGTACAGCATGGAAGCGGCTATGGCAAAGATGTATGCATCCGATTCGGCTATTGAAATCACGAACGAAGCGCTTCAGATCTTCGGCGGCTCCGGTTTCTTGAAAGGCATGGACGTCGAACGGGCTTACCGCGATGCGAAGATTACGACGATTTATGAAGGCACCAATGAAGTACAGCGTGTCGTCATTGCAGCCCATCTCTTGGGTAAATTAGGTAAGGCTCAGCATACGGAAAGCCGGTCCGTTGCGAAAAAGGCGGCTCCTGTTACGGGCATCCGGAAAAATCACATTTTTCGTGATGGCGATGCTAAAGAAAAAGTTGCAGCTTTGGTTGATGCGTTAACGCATGACGGCTACGACTTCTCTGTAGGGATTCCGAAAGATACGCCTATTGTCCAGGCTGAACGCGTCGTGTCTGCTGGTAAGGGCATTGGAAGCAAAGAAAACATGAAACTTATCGAAGACTTGGCACAGGCTGCCGGTGCCGCTATCGGTTCATCCCGGCCTGTAGCGGAAACGCTCCAGTACGTACCGCTCAATCGCTATGTAGGCATGTCGGGACAGAAATTTACAGGCAACCTCTATATTGCCTGTGGCATTTCCGGAGCCAAGCAGCATCTCAAAGGCATCAAAGATGCATCGACTATCGTTGCTATCAACAAGAACGGCAATGCGCCGATCTTCAAGAACTGCGATTATGGAATCATTGGCGATGTCAATGAAATCCTGCCGCTCCTGGCTGATGCCCTCGGCCGCGGTGAAAAGAAAGCAGCTCCGCCTATGGTCAAGATGAAACGGCCTGTCGTTCCTAAACCAGAACCGATCGGCCCGCGCTATGTCTGCAACGGCTGTGGCTATGAATACGTACCAGAACTCGGCGATGAAGAAGCCGATATCGCTCCGGGGACTCTCTTTGACAACCTGCCTGATGACTGGGTTTGCCCGGAATGTGCAGAACCAAAGGAAAACTTTATTAAAGAATAATCCCCGAAAGGAGTGGAACATATATGTATTGTGTACGCGAAGTTACGAAAAATCTATACTGGGTTGGCGCCAATGATCGCCGCCTCCACTTATTTGAAAATATTCATCCTATCCCCCGCGGTGTATCCTATAATGCTTATGTGCTGCTCGATAAGAAGACCGTTCTCTTTGATACGGTAGACTGGGCTGTATGCCGTCAGTTTTTAGAAAACGTCGATCATGTATTGAAGGGCCGTCGGCTGGACTATATGGTCATCAATCACATGGAACCGGACCATTGTGCAAGCATTGAAGAAATCGTCTTGCGCCACCCTGAAGTGAAGATTATCAGCACGGAAAAATCATTCATGCTCATGCGTCAGTTCGGCTTCCATATCGATAACCAGGAATGCATCGAAGTCAAAGAAGGCGATACGCAATGTTTTGGTGACCACACGGTGACATTCGTAGAAGCACCGATGGTACATTGGCCGGAAGCCATGGTTACGCTCGACCTCACGAATGGGGCGCTCTTCTCGGCTGACGCATTTGGTTCGTTCATTTCCCTTGATGGGCATCTCTTTGCCGATGAAGTCAATTTCGACCGCGATTGGATTGACGAAGCCCGCCGCTACTACACCAATATCGTCGGTAAGTACGGTCCTCACGTACAGCTCCTCTTAGGAAAAGCGGCTACGGTCCTGGATAAGATCAAATTCATTTGTCCCCTCCATGGTCCCGTATGGCGCAGTGATTTCGGGTACCTTCTCGACAAGTATACCCATTGGAGTACATACGAACCGGAAGAAAAAGGCGTGCTTATCGTGTATGCGTCCATGTATGGCAATACGGAAGCAGCTGCACAGAATCTGGCCAGCCGCCTTTGTGAAAAAGGTGTTACCAACGTCCGCGTCTACGACGTATCGTCGACACACGTATCGGAACTTATTTCTCAAACCTTCAAATATTCTCATATCGTCCTGGCATCGGTGACGTATAACCTGGGCATTTATCCCGTTATGCTCGATTACTTAGAACACATGAAAGCCTTGAACTTACAGAAACGTACTGTGGCCATCATTGAAAATGGCTCGTGGGCCGTTAAATCGGGCGACCTTATGCAAGAGTTCATCGATGACAATCTGAAAGATATGACGATCCTCAACGAACGCGTCTCCATGGCCTCGACTTTACCGGATGACAAGCTGACGGAAATGGAAAACCTGGCCCAGGCGATTGCAGACTCCATGGAAGATGCATAACACCTTCCCATACCTATGAGTACCTTCTACTAAAAATCATGATAGAGCAAATCAGCCCAGGCGGAGTGCCTCCCCGTTTGGGCTGATTTGTCTCTTTATTGTCAGGACATTCCAGGTACTGTATACTATACGTATAGGAAGCGCTTTTATATCCTTGAGGTTCAGGCCTACGTATACAGAAAGAAAGGTGATTTCTATGAAAGAATCGTTGAAAAAAGCAAAAGAAATCGTATCGCAAGTATGGAAAGGCTATGCATCGAATACGACGGGCGGTTGCTGCGGCGTATCGTTGCCACCTGAAGAACAGCAGGCCTTGAAGAAATTAAAAGAAGGCTCGCAGGCGAAGGAAACACAATAAATGATGAACAAAAGGGATGGCTCCAATGCTATCCCTTTTTTGCTTGCCCTCATCAGCTTCATAGCCTATCGGTGTCCCCCGTCCTTTCGTTGCAGGTCCCTTGTTGTTCGTGGTATAATGTACGTTAGTCTATGAATGAGAGGGTGAGAAAATGAGAGCAATGGGAATTGATCCAGGTACGGCTATTTGTGGCTTTGGTGTCGTCGATTCTGACGGTAGCCGATTGAAACCGGTCACGTATGGAACGATTCAGACGACACCGGATCATACCGATGCAGAGCGCCTTGTCATGTTGTATGACGGTCTTTGCGAACTCTATGAAACATATAAACCAGATGTCATTGGCGTAGAAGAACTTTTCTTCAATCGAAACGTCACGACGGCTATTACCGTAGGGCAGGCCCGTGGTGTCATCCTCTTATCGGCACAGCAGACGGGAATCCCGGTTATGGAATTTTCGCCCCTTCAGGTCAAGCAGGGTGTGACAGGCTATGGCCGGGCCACGAAGAATCAAGTCATCGATATGACGATGCGCCTTTTAGGCATCCGCAAAAAAATTACGCCTGATGACGCGGCTGACGGACTGGCCATGGCGATTTACACGATTTATTCTAGTCATTCCTTGAGCTTAAAAAGGACGGTACAGCTATGATCGGATATTTAAAAGGGACGATTTCCCATATTTTTTCGAATGCCTGCTTTATTGACGTAGGTGGCGTCGGCTATAAAGCAATCGCCTCGGCGACGACTTTGAAAGACCTCGTCATAGGCCAGGAAACGATGCTCTATACCTATATGAGTGTCAGTGAAAATGATATTACGCTGTACGGGTTCCGTACACAAGACGAATATGACTTGTTCCAGCTCCTCATTACAGTCAACGGCATCGGCCCTAAGATTGCCGTCAACGCCTTAGGCGCGGTGGCACCGGATTCCCTGCGCCTAGCCATTAGTCAAAATAATATGGGCGTATTGACGAAACTTCCCGGTATCGGCAAGAAGACGGCAAACCGCATGGTCCTTGAACTCAAGGATAAAATCGGCCCTGTTGAAGGCGATAGCGACGCCATCGTCGTAGACGATGTGACAGATCAGACTGGCATCGCAGGGGAAGCGTTAAGCGCCCTGAAAGCGCTGGGATATACAGACCAAGAAGCCCAAAAGGCTGTCAACCACAATGCGCCACACTGTGACAGCGTAGAAAGTCTCATTAAACTAGCGCTGAAACAACTGGGGAGCGGGAGGTAAGACATGGAAGAAAACCGCATCATCGAGACGGCAGACTTGCCGGGAGATTCCTGGCAATACAGCTTGCGGCCTCATTATTTACAAGAATATATTGGTCAGACGAAGGCAAAGGAAAATCTCCGCGTCTTTATCGAAGCCGCTAAAATACGTAAAGAAGCGTTGGACCACGTATTGCTTTACGGCCCGCCAGGCCTTGGGAAAACGACTATGGCCGGTATCATAGCCAATGAATTGGGCGTCAACCTCCGCATTACATCGGGGCCGGCTATCGAACGGCCTGGTGACTTGGCGGCATTATTGACAAATCTGCAGGAACGGGATCTCCTCTTCATCGATGAAATCCATCGCCTGTCTCACAGCGTAGAAGAAGTGCTCTATGCGGCTATGGAAGATTACGCTCTCGATATTGTCATCGGCAAAGGGCCCAGTGCCCGTTCCGTACGAATCGATTTACCACCCTTTACCCTCGTCGGTGCGACGACACAAGTAGGACGCCTGGCGCCTCCACTTAGGGATCGGTTCGGCGTTATCTGTCGTCTTGAATTCTATAAACCGGAAGAGCTTGTCCTTATCATCGAGAGGACGGCGAATATATTGGATATTGCCATCGATAAACAAGGGGCTTTGGAAATTGCCCGCCGTTCTCGCGGCACGCCGCGTATCGCAAACCGCCTGTTGAAGCGCGTCCGTGATTTCGCCCAGGTTGCCGGCTCACCTGCTATTACCCATGAAATTGCTGCCTCAGCCTTGGACCGCCTCGAAGTGGATCGTTGCGGGTTAGACCGGACAGACAGACGGGTCCTCCAGGTAATCATCGAGAAGTTTGGCGGTGGTCCTGTCGGCCTTGATACGATAGCTGCCGCTATCAGTGAATCTGTCGATGCCGTGGAAGATGTGTATGAACCATTCCTCATGCAGCAGGGATTCTTGAACCGCACGCCCCGAGGGCGCGTTGTGACAGCAGCAGCGTACCGCCACTTAGGCATACCTGAGCCAAAAGGCCAAAGTGATGAATCAGCTGGCTCGCTGTTCTAGGAGGTACGATGGGAAAAATACTCATGGTTATAGGCGCCCTTTTCTTTGCTATCGGCGCTTGTTGGACTTTGTTAGAACAGACGGAACTTGGGAAATTCATCGGTCATCTTCCTGGTGATATTCACATGACCCACGAAGGCTTTTCCTTTCATTTCCCCATTGTAACGTGCATCATCATCAGTATCATTCTATCTATTGTACTAAACATCGTCATGCATCGGTAAGGAGGCACAGTATGAACGTAAAAAAAGGGGTGTGTACCTTTTTGGTGGGGGTACTCCTTTCTATGGCTGCCATGGGAAGCGTTATGGCCTCCGGCATGGGGCAGAATGTCCGTATCGGCATTCGAGAAGGAAAGGGGTCTGTCATCGTCCACAGCCCATATGGGCTGGGAGTTTGGAAAAATGGGTCACTTTTAAAAAAATATAGCGCCAATAGTCCTGTCAGGCTGTCTCTCGTAGGAACTTCTGTTGCCGTTGATGGAAAGGCAACGGGCAATGTACTCATTCGTCCGCTCAAGCACAATGGCACTGTTCAGATTGCCGACGGCTATGCTTATCGTGGCGCCATGGAAATCATGAAATCGCCGCGCCGTTGGGGATTGACGATCGTCAATGTCGTACCGATGGAAGAATACCTCTATGGTGTAGTCGGTAAGGAAATGTCTCCTTCGTGGAGTTTAGAAGCTTTGAAAGCCCAGGCCGTCGCTGCCCGGACGTATGCTGTGGCACATAAGAATTATTTTTCGTCCCGTGGTTTCGATATGACTGACGATACGTCGAGCCAGGTCTATGCCGGCGTCAATGGCGAATCGCCATCGATTATACAGGCTGTCGATGCGACGCGGGGAGAAATCATTACGTATGGCGGAAAGCCTATCGAAGCGTTGTTCATGAGCTCTGGCGGCGGTTATACGGAAAATAGTGAAAACGTCTGGGGCAGCCGCGTTCCCTATTTGCGGGGCGTCGCTGATACGAGTGACCAGATGCCGTCGTATCGGTGGAGTGTCATGACGACACCGGAAAAGTTGGGATTTTATTTGACAGCTGCTGGAAAAGACGTGGGAAACGTCTATTCTATCAGCCTTACGCCGTTGGGAAAACGGCCTATGTCCGTCTCCGACCGGGGCGTATCAGGCCGGGTCCTCACTATGACGGTCCATGGTTCAAAGGGATCTGTCAAGGTAACGGGTAACGCCTTCCAGTCTATCTTTGGCCTGAAGAGTACCCTCTTTGATTTCCAGCAGGGAAATCTGCCTGTCCCAGATGCAGACAGCGCTGGGAAAAAACGCAATACGACACTGCAGCTCAAGGCCGGCATGCCCCTTACTATCTATGGATATGGCTGGGGCCACGGCCTCGGCATGAGTCAGTACGGCGCCTATCAGATGGCCCGTAGCCATGCCGATGAAGCTGGGTATTATCGGAAAATACTAGCCCATTATTACACGGGCACACGAATTGAAAAACTATATTGATAATAGGGATTAAGAAGGGATTTACGTTGAAACTTACTGATTTTAACTATACATTGCCAAAGGAATTGATTGCCCAGCATCCGGCAGAACCGCGGGATCATGCACGCCTCATGCTATACGATAAGAAAACAGGTGACGTGAAACATGCCTATTTTTATGATTTGTATGATGAACTCCATGAAGGCGATGTCCTCGTGTTCAACGATTCAAAAGTCATTCCGGCCCGCCTGTATGGCAAACGCGTGCCGACAGGGGGAAAGGTAGAAGTATTGCTCCTGACGCCAAAGGGCGATGACTGCTGGGAAGTCCTCGTCAAACCGGGAAAGAAAGCCCTTCCTGGTACGACTATCGAATTTGATAAGGGCCTTACGGCAGACGTACTGGACCGCACGGATTTTGGCGGCCGCCTCGTCAAATTCCATTATGAAGGAATCTTCGATGAACTCATCGATGCTATCGGCGAAATGCCATTGCCGCCGTACATCCACGAAAAGATGAAAGACCCGGATGAATATCAGACGGTCTATGCACGGGAAAAAGGTTCCGCTGCAGCTCCTACGGCAGGTCTGCACTTTACGGATGAACTGCTGGAAAAAATCAAAGCCAAAGGCGTAGAACTCGTCTTCGTGACGCTCCATGTCGGCCTTGGCACGTTCCGCCCTGTAGAAGAAGAAAATATAGAAGATCACGAAATGCACAGTGAATTCTATAGCATTACTGACGAAGCAGCGGCTGCCATCAACCGTGCCAAATTTCTCCTGGCAGGAAACGAAGATGTGCGGGGGCAGCTGAAAGAAATACTCATGGGAATTAATGAAGAAATTAACCAGGAAAATATGGATCTTGGGGGAATCTACCGCATTGATTTTCTGGATGATCTGGTGCGTATTTACCAGTGTTCTATTCTGGAACAAAGTTCTCTGTATCTGGCAGTAGAAGGGAAAAAGGAATTCATCCCCTCCAGTCTGGAGAATGAGGAACCAGACGAAGAGCTTCGCCGTGAGAAAATGAGAAAGATGGCAGAAAAGATCCGGAAAGTGATCAGTGTAGAGAAAATTCAGAACTACGTAAACCGTTATCTGGCGGAAAAGGATGAGCTGGAAGCAAGCCAGCTTCCTCTTAATAATGAAGAGGATTTTATCAAACTGATCTATGTGCGCCTTTATGGTCAGCGCAAAAATATGGGATATGTAATAGAAACTCTGGAAGAACGGGAAGTAAACGGCTACCGTTTCAAAGATTTTCGGATACGGAGGAGAGAAAATGGAATATCTGGAAGGAATGCTGCAAAAAGAAAAGGATAATTTCAGCAGGGTTTGCAACCGTCTTCTGGGAACCTGCTTTTTGTGCAAAGGAAACCAGAATACCAAAGCAGATTATTATTTTGTGCTGAAATACAGGAAAGAATTTAAAGAATATCTGGGCGTTCTTGGCTATCGCCTTGAGATAAACGAGGAATATGGAGTGATTCAGCTGACCAGTCCGAGAGGGTATAACCGGATGAATCTGAAGCTTTATGATTCCATTGTACTTCTGATCCTGCGAATCCTTTACGATGAAAAGAAGCGTGAGCTTTCCGCAATAGAGGAAGTAATCGTGAACCTTGGAGACATTCAGGATAAGTTTGTGAGTCTTAATATCCGTGACAGATTAATCGACAAAACCACCATGCGAAATGCCCTGAGCCTATTCCGAAGATATCAGATCGTGGAGCTTCTGGATAAGGATATGGGAGATGAAGAATCTCGTGTTCTGATTTACGACTCCATTCTGATGGTGGTACGTGCAGAAGACATTAAGGCAGCATATGAGAAACTGGAGACATACAGAAAGGGAAGAAACGAAAGCGATGAAGAAACTGACGAGGATGAAGCTGATTAACTGGCACAGGTTTAATAACTGTACCATAGAGTTTGGAGATTCTACTCTTTTATCTGGTGAAAACGGCGCTGGAAAATCCACTCTTCTGGACGCAATCCAGTTTGTGATCATCTGTTCCACCGGTTATTTTAACAAGGCGGCCCACGAGAATGGTAAGCGAAGGCTTACCGGATATATCCGCTGTAAAACAGGAAAAGAAAACCAGCCTTATGAGCGTACCGGCGAGATCAGCGCTCATGTTGCCCTGGAATTTTATGAGGAAAGCAAGGATAAATATTTCATTATCGGTGCTGTTGTGGACTCTGCTTCTGAGGGCCAGGAGACCACAGTGCGGTATCTGATGGAGAATACCAGGATCTCAGATGATCTTTTCCTGTACGGAAACCAGGTGAAATCCATTGCAGAATTCCGTGGTTCCAACATTGATATCCGCCAGTGGTGCAAGACCAATGTAGAAGCCCGTAGAATGGTCACAGCAAGACTTGGAAGGATTGAAGATAAGTTCTTCCGTCTGATTCCAAAAGCGCTTGCATTTAAGCCCATCGACGATATTAAGGACTTTGTTTACTCTTACGTGCTGGATGAAAAAGAAGTCAATATTGATGTACTTCGGGAGAATGTGCGTACTTATCAGGATATGGAACGTACCCTTGATAACGTGAAAAAACGCATGAAAAAACTGAAAAAAATACAGGAATTGTACCAGCGTGTACAGGAGCGTATTGAAAAGGACAGGATGTACGAGTATTTCCTGAAACGTAGTGAGCTGGAGCTTGTGGAAGGACAGCTTTCCAGTCTGGAAACCTGTCTCTTATACACATCTGACGCTGCCGACGATCGCATAAGTGTAGAT
>ENA-OZGA01000911-OZGA01000911.1-human-gut-metagenome-genome-assembly--contig:-NODE-911-length-10982-cov-4.723803_pt1 | contig 10982 bp, 9 predicted proteins | sample MGYA00245112_ERZ653649 | MGnify/ENA primary metagenome ERZ653649 (study PRJEB26926, sample SAMN06165071) | human gut metagenome | biome: ENVO:00009003; feature: ENVO:2100002; material: ENVO:00002003...
GTATTCACGGATATTTCACGTTGTTCCTTTGCCATCGGAAACATGGATACAACTCATGATTGAACTTGGAGACTTGAAGGATATGGGGGATATTCCTGAAAGAGGGCAGACTTTGTCGTTTTTAGATGAGATAGAAGCAAAGTTTCAGACCTTCGACGGCCCTGTTTATCATGTGTTGGGCAATCATGATATGGATAGTATCTCAAAATCTGAATTTCTCGCACATACGAGCAATTACGGGAGTGCGAAAGGAAAACCTTATTATTCCTTCGTACGGAACCAGATCAAGTTTATCGTGCTCGACGGTAATTGCAACGAGGATGGTTCCGATTATGATTCCGGTGATTTCGATTGGACGAAAGCGTTTGTCCCGGCCGGGCAGAAGGAATGGCTCTGGCAGGAACTGAAGAAAGACGATTTGCCGGTCGTGATCTTTATCCACGAATTGTTGGATACTTTCTCCGGGATTGACAAGGAACTTTGTATCGGCAATGCGGAAGAGAGCGTTTCGATATAAGAGCAAAGCGGCAAGGTAGTAGCCGTTATCCAAGGGCACCATCATGCCGGGAACTATAGTTTTCGGCATGGAATCCACTATTTTACAATGAAAGGAATGATAGAAGGAAGCCTTCCCGAAAATAATAGTTTTGCCGTCATTGAGATAGACAAAGATTTGAATATCTATATAGAGGGTTTCTATAATTGCAAGAATAAGGAGATGAAACATAATAGATAATCATTATGAAAAACTTCACAGACGAGAAGACTCTTCTTCGGGAGATAAAGAACGGAAACGGCGAAGCATTCGAATTTCTGTTCAATAGCTATTATCCTCGGTTGCGGGGATATGCTGCTCGTTTTGTGACGGATGAGGAAGCAGTCAGAGATATCATACAGGAGAGTTTTTTGAGATTTTGGGAAAAACGTGATCTGATAGAAGCTGTTTCCATTTCATCTCTTCTTTTCGCAATGGTGAGGAATGCCTGTCTGAATTATTTGAAGCATCTGCAACTGGTCGAGCAGCATAATCTGGAACATTTGGATAGGGTGGTCGGGCAGGAAGAACTTTATTATTGGGACTTTAACCTAAGTCCGGAATATACGCTTCTGTATAAGGAATTGCAACAACAGATCAGTCTTGTTATGAGTGATTTGCCTTCCCGTTGCCGTGAAGTATTTGAGATGAGCCGTTTTAAGAAAATGAAAAACCGGGAGATCGCAGATGCTCTCCAAATATCGACTACTGCAGTGGAAAAACATATAGCCAAAGCCTTAGCACGCTTTTCCGCACATTTTAAAGATAAATATCCGTTGGATGTCTATATCGCGATATTAGCTTGGCTGCTTTCCGAATGAACGAAGTCCTGTTTCTTTTGTTTTGGGGAATTTTTTTCAGGAAGGGGGTTGGGTAAAATTCATTTGGGTTGTTACATCATATAGAAAGCAAAAATTATGAAAGAGCAGGAGATCTATAATCACCAGTTGGCAATACGTTATTTTGAAGGACGCATTACTCCCTCCGAAGAAGAGATTCTTTTCCGGTTTGTGAATGATGCACCTTCTAATGAAAGAATGTTCCGCCAATGGAAGGAGGAGTGGATGCTTTCCTATAAACTGATTCCTGAAGTTTCGAATGAATGGAAACAGTTGCAACGCCGGATGCAGGTGCGTCAATCGCTGAATGGTGTGTTTAGTACTAAACACATGCAATTGCAGCGGTTTATCGCTGTTGCTGCAATTGCATGTGTTCTATTATTGAGTGGAACATATAGTTTCTATCTTTATCGGAATACGGAAACTGCCGATAACCGGTTTGCTTTAGAAACTGCCTATGGAGAAAAAAGCAAGCTGATACTGGCGGATGGAACAGTTGTATGGTTGAATGCCGGTTCTTCCTTACAGTATGCCGGTAACTTCAATTCTAAAAACAGGGAAGTCTTTTTAACTGGTGAAGCTTATTTCGAAGTGACTAAACAGTCAGATGGAACTCCTTTTGTGGTTAAAACGGATCAGTATAGTGTATTGGTGAAAGGAACAAAGTTTAATGTATCTTCTTACCCTGAAGATATTTCTGCTAAAACGACATTATTGGAAGGCTCTATCGATATTTTATATAAAGGGAGGCATATTCCGGTTGCACCGGGAGAATTGCTGAGTCTTGACAAACAAAACGGAAGTTTTTCCCGTCAGAAGGTTCAGGCTTCTCAATATAAATCCTGGACAGAAGGGAGAGTTGAATATGATAAAATCACGCTCAATGAGCTGGCAGTCCGCCTATCCCGTAAATATGACGTTCAGATTCATTTGGGAGACGACTTGGAAAAAGATATAGCTTTCCGCGTATCACTTCGCAATGAAGAGACGGTCGGAGATGTCTTTCACGCTCTATCCGAGATTATTCCGATCCGTTATGAACGGCGGGACCGGGATATTTATATTAGAAAACAATAGCGCAATTGTTAATATATTATTAAATCTAATTCTTTAATTTATTGGTTTATGTATAGAAAACATGTAGGAAGGGCGTTAATCCTTGCCTTGATGCTTTCTGGGGCTACCTCCATGAATGCACAGCGGATCACCCGGCAATTTAAAAATGTTCCTTTAAAAACAGTATTAGCGGAAGTAGAGAAAGAACTACAGTATTCCATCATTTACAAGAAAGACGAGGTAAATGAACGGAAGCAGATCACGCGAGATTTTAAAGATGCTTCTTTGGAAGAAGTTCTATCTGCCGTATTGGATAACGGATTGTCTTATTCCGTCCAGGGCAAGATGATTGTGATTTCCAAGAAGGAAGCCGCAGGATCATCTATCACTCAGCAAAAGCAGATCATTGTGAAAGGTATCGTGAAAGATGAAAATGGCGAACCAGTTGTTGGGGCGAATGTTGTTGAAAAGGGAACGTCTAATGGTACGATTACGGATATGGATGGGAATTTCTCTTTGTCGATATCCGAAGGTTCTCAGTTAAGCATAACCTATATCGGATATTTGGATCAAAATGTCACTGTCGGTAAAGGAAAAACTGTTTTAAACATCCAACTGCGCGAGGATATGCAGGCATTGGAGGAAGTGGTTGTCGTTGGATATGGCACAATGAAGAAATCTGATTTGACAGGTTCTATATCGACGATTTCAGCAAAGGATTTTAATAAAGGAATTTCAAGTACTCCGGATCAATTACTTTCTGGAAAAATTCCGGGACTAATGGTCAATAGAAGTAGCGGTGACCCGAATAGTAGTGCAACAATGCAACTTCGTGGACCGTCTTCATTGACTGCTTCTACTGCTCCGTTTTATGTGATCGATGGAGTACCGGGAGCCTCAATCGATTTAGTTTCTCCGGATGATATAGAATCAATGAACGTTTTAAAAGATGCTTCAGCTACCGCAATTTACGGTTCGCGAGCTGCTAATGGTGTGATCATGGTTACGACTCGCAAAGGGCGCACGGGAAAACCTCAGGTTCATTATAGTGGATATGCTGCTATCGAAAGCGTATCGGGTAGGGTAAATGTTTTGGATGCAGAAGAACATCGTGCGTTTTTAGCAGAACATAATATGGAATTGGCAGCTAGTGATGACGGATATAGTACGGATTGGCAGAAGGAATTGACAAGAGATTTAGGTTTTTCTCATAATCATAATTTGAGTCTTGTCGATGGAAATGAGAATACGAAATATAATGCATCTGTCAATTACCAGTCGAAGCAAGGAATTGTCAAAAAAAGCCAGTATGAAAAGTTGACAGCGCGAATAGGCGTAGACCAAGAAGCATTGAATAATAAACTCCATTTGAGTTTTTCATTATCCGGTAGTCATGTTAATACAGATCATATCAATTATAGTATATTTAATTATGCGGCAAGATGGTTACCGGAGTCTCCTATTTATTCTGACGCACCTGAATACGAACAGTATGGAGGCTATTTCCAGGTTCCAGGACGTATGACATATTATAATCCGGTAGCATTATTAAACCAGCAAGATGATAAAAGATATCGTAATACTTTGCAAGGAATAGGAAAAGTAGGTTGGGATATTATTGAAGGACTTCGGTTTGATTTACTAGGTTCTATGCAGATAGAAACAACTGACCGGTCTGTATATTATCAGACGACTGATATATCTGTGATAGGAAAAGGATATGCTATGCGTGAGTTTTTGAAAGATAGAGATAAAGTGTTGGAGGCTACGCTTAATTATTCAAAAACATTCCATGACAAACATGGCTTGAAAATAATGGCAGGATATTCTTATCAAAACAATATTATGGACGATGGTATCAGAGGAACGAATGATTATTTTACATCTGACGTTACAGGATCAAACAATTTAGCATCTGGAAATGGAGACCAATCTACTCATTTTCAAGATTATCCTTTTTCTCTGATAAAAACAAATATTCATTAGAAAGATGCTTTCTTAGTTTATCATGAAAAACTGACATTCTCCCCTGTAAATTTGCATTATCTATAAAAATATCATTCTTTTCTTTTATATCCATACTAATCTGCCCTATCTTTCTGATATGATATATTTAATCCTATCTCAGCTGAAGCACGTTTAAAAAGACATTCTGCATTAATTGAGTTCAACTTCAGGTTACTCAACTACTCAACTGAAATTCAATAAAACAGCACATAGAAATGCTTCTTTAAACTTGCTTTAAGTTTCCTTCTATAAATTTTCTATAAAGGATTTTTTGATGGTGTTCCTGCTTTTCTCGGATAAAGCTTTGGTGTTCCCTTACATTTCTTAATTCTGATCAAAAGACGTTCTGCCTCATCCTCTTCTAAGCGGAAATCATCCACTTTTTCTATCTTACATCCTAACACATTCATACAATTTTGTGCATTAGAAATTTCCTCTAAACCCTTTTTTCCTTTATAGGATACAAAATATCCATTTGTTCTGACAAAAGGAACGCAGTACTCACTTAACACGCTTAAGTTTGCAACCGCTCTCGAAACACATAAATCAAAAGCTGCTCTTAAAGATTTATCTCTTGCTAAATCTTCTGCTCTTCCATGAAGTGCTTCTAAGCCTTCTAATCCAAGTGCTTCTTTTACATCTTTTAAAAACTTAACTCTTTTATTCAGTGAATCAACGAGTACAAAGTCAATTTCCGGATAGACAATTTTCAGTGGGATTCCCGGAAAACCTGCTCCCGTTCCTACATCGATACATGTTCTTATCTGACTCATATCCACAACTCTGCGACAACTCAGACTATCAATAAAATGCTTCTCAATAACTTCATCCTCGTCTGTAATTGCCGTCAGATTCATGGACTTATTTGTTTCGATGAGCATTTTATAAAAAAGTTCGAACTGACCTAACTGTTTTGGAGTAAGGCTGATTCCCTCTTTTTCCGCTCTCGCTTTTAATTTTTCTTTAAAATCCATATAATCTCCTTACTTCCTATGTCTCATCTGCTCCATATAAATCATCAGCACCGAAATATCTGATGGAGAAACTCCAGAAATTCTTGATGCTTGTCCTACGGAATGTGGATGTACTGCCTTTAACTTCTGTACTGCTTCTGTACGCAGGTTATGCACTTCATCATAGTTGATCGTGTCAGGAATTAATTTATTTTCCATCTTTTTAAACTGCTCTACCTGCTGAAGCTGTCTCTTAATATAGCCTTCATATTTAATGTTAATGTTAATCTGCTCAGCTACATCATCGTCTAACGGCTCTCTGTCTGGATCAATTGGAGCTAAACATTCATAATTAAGTTCCGGACGCTTTATTAACTCCTCTAATGTGGAACCACTATTTAGCTTCGTACTTCCGAGGCTCTCCAGCAACTCCTGAACTGTTTTATTAGCACCGATATTTACATGTTTTAAACGCTCGATTTCCTTCTCAATCTGTTCTTTCTTTAAAAGGAACTTATCGTAACGCTCATCATCAATCAGGCCAATCTCATGACCGATTGGTGTAAGACGCATATCAGCATTATCCTGTCTTAATAACAGACGATACTCTGCTCTTGAAGTCATCATACGGTATGGCTCGTGGTTCTCTTTTGTTACGAGGTCATCAATTAATACGCCGATATATGCCTGTGAACGGTCTAAGATTACTGGATCTTTTCCAAGACATTTTCTTGCGGCATTGATTCCGGCAATAAGTCCCTGGCATGCTGCTTCCTCATAACCTGAACTTCCATTAAACTGTCCACCGCTGAAAAGTCCCTGAATATTTCTAAATTCCAGTGACAATCTCAACTGATTTGGATTGATACAATCGTACTCAATCGCATAGGCATTACGGATAATCTTTACATTTTCAAGACCTTTTACAGTACGGTACATTGCATACTGTACGTCCTCTGGAAGTGAACTGCTCATACCTCCAACATACATTTCGTTTGTAAATTCTCCCTCTGGCTCGATAAAAAGCTGATGTCTTTTTCTATCAGCAAAACGAACGACCTTGTCCTCAATAGACGGACAATATCTTGGGCCTGTTCCTTCAATGACACCCGCATAAATCGGAGAGCGATCTAAATTATCACGGATAATCTTATGTGTCTCCTCATTCGTATAAGTAAGCCAGCAGGAAATCTGCTCTCTCTTAATATCTTCTTCTTTATTCGTAAAGCTGAATGGCACGATTTTCTCATCACCAAACTGCTCTTCCATCACATCAAAATTAACGGAACGCTTATCAATTCTGGCTGGAGTTCCAGTCTTAAAACGATACAGCTCTACGCCATTATCCTTTAAAGACTGGCTTAAATAATTTGCTGCCTGTAAACCATTCGGGCCTGTATAATTCACAACCTCTCCATACAGGCATCTTGCCTTCAAATACGTTCCTGTTGCCAGCACAACCGTCTTGGCATGATAAATTGCTCCAGAAAATGTTTTTACACCTTTAATAACTCCATCTTCCACAATAAGTTCTGTAACCTCTGCCTGACGCAAAGTCAGATGGTCGGTATTCTGAAGTGTATAACGCATTGTCATGGAATACGCATCTTTATCAGCCTGTGCTCTTAAAGAATGTACTGCCGGCCCCTTTGATTTATTCAGCATCTTAGACTGAATATAAGTCTTATCAATGTTTTTTCCCATCTCTCCGCCGAGAGCATCAATTTCTTTTACAAGATGTCCCTTAGAACTTCCTCCGATATTCGGATTACATGGCATCAATGCCACGCTGTTCATACTAACGGTAAAAATGATTGTCTCACAGCCAAGTCTCGCTGCCGCTAACGCCGCTTCACAGCCAGCATGACCCGCTCCTACCACAACCACGTCATAGTATTCTTCTACTGTTTTCATGCTATTCTCCTTGTTTCTTTATTTTCCTGTACAGAACTTGGAAAATATCTCATTCACTAAATCTTCTTCTACGGACTCTCCAATAATCAATCCTAACTTCTCATAAGCATTCATCAGATCAATCGTAAAGAAGTCCTCCGGCATTCCTGCCTCTATACTTCTCTCTACACATTCAAGACTCTCATAAGTCTTGGCAAGTGCATCTTTATGTCTTGCATTAGTAATGTAGACTTCTTGATTCACGTCTATTCTACCATGAAACATCATATTTTTTAATTCCATTATGAAATTATCTATTCCATCTCCATATTTTGCAGAAATAGAAATTACAGGTGTTTCCTCTGAAATATATTCCTTTAGAGCAGACTGTTCAAAACCACTCTCTTCTGTTGCTTTATCAGACTTATTCAATAAAATAATTTTCTTTTTATCACGGATTCTCTGAAGAATCTCGATATCTTCCTCACTGATTTGCACTGAAGTATCCATTAAAAATAAAATCAAATCTGCGCTTTCAATCTCTTTCTTCGCTCTTTCTACACCGATACTTTCTACCTTATCTTCTGTATCTCGGATTCCGGCAGTATCTACAATATTAAGTGTAATTCCATCAATTGTCACAGATTCCTCTAACGTATCTCTCGTTGTCCCGGCAATGTCTGTAACAATCGCTCTTTCTTCTCCTAAAAGAGCATTTAAAAAAGAGGACTTTCCTGCATTTGGCTTACCGACAATACAAGTGCGGATTCCCTCTGCGATAATTCTTCCATTATCGTAAGAATCCAGCATCTCTTTTGCTATAGTAATCCACTTCTTATCTTCTTCTAAAAGCTTCTCTGGAAATCCGTCTAAGCTGTAATGTTCCGGATCATCTAAGGCCGATTCTATAAATGCAATCTGGTAAATAATCTCTTCTCTTAACTGTTTTATTCTGTCGGATAATCCTCCCTTTAACTGCGTCATGGAATTCTTTCTTGCCATCTCATTTTTAGAATCAATTAAATCCATAACAGCCTCTGCCTGAGACAGGTCAATTCGCCCATTCAGAAAAGCTCTTTTTGTAAATTCTCCCGGCTCTGCCGCTCTCGCACCATTTTTCAGTACCAGATTCAGCACTTTATACACAACTGTTACTCCGCCATGGCAGTCGATTTCCACAACATCTTCTTTTGTATAACTGTGTGGGCCTTTCATAATAAGGACAATACATTCATCCACAACTTCCTCGCCGTCTTTAATATTGCCATAATAAATACGGTGATTTTCCAGCTGATAAACATCCGCTTTTTTATTATATGGCTCAAAAATCTTCACCAAAATCTCCATTGCTTCGCTGCCGCTGATTCTTATAATTCCAATTCCTGCGTTGGATACTGCGGTAGCAATCGCGGCAATTGTATCAAATTCATTTATCATTCCTATCACACTCTCCATTTATTCAAATTTTAACTCTAAAATCAAGTTTAAATGCTATAAAAATAGGAATGTTTAAAAATTCCCGTAAGAATCTTTAAACATCCCTAATCTCATACTTATGTTATCTGTCTCTCTTTAACATAATAACAACTTTTCTATACGGTTCCTCACCTTCACTCTTCGTACAGACATATCTGTCATTCTGAAGTGCAGAATGAATCACACGTCTTTCATACGGATTCATTGGCTCTAAAGCAACAGGTTTTTTCGTTCTCTTTACCGTATATGCTATTTTTTTAGCTAATTTTTCAAGTGTTGCCTTTCTTCTCTCGCGGTAATTCTCTGTGTCAAGTTTTACGCGGATATATGCATCGCTCTCACGATTCACATAAAGGCTGATAAGATACTGTAATGCGTCAAGAGTCTGTCCTCTCTTTCCTATAAGGATACCCATATCGGAACCAGATAAATCAATATTCATTACATTATCTTCTTCTCTAAAATCAATATTTACTGTAGTTTCCACTTTCATGGCAGCAAATAATTCGTCACAGAATTCCTGTGTTCTTTCTAATAAAGACTTCTTTAATATTACCTTAATTACTGCAGGTTTGCTATTAAAGATTCCGAGGAAACCTTTGCTTCCCTCATCAACTACTTCATACTGTAATTTATCACTGCTGATTCCAAGCTCAAGAGTAGCTGCGGTAATTGCCTCATCTACAGTTTTTGCTTTAAATTCTTTAACTTCCACTACTTCTTACCTCCCCTGGTATGTCCATGTTCCTTCTCATACTGAGATACCAGATAAGCCTTTTTACCAATTTCTCCAAGCTTGCTGATATCAACAGAATCAAGATTGGCATAATCTTCTGCACCTGTTCCTTCTGGTCCAGCGATTTTCTTTGTATTAATGGAAGCAATTTGCTTAATTGTCTTTCTTGCGGAAGGATTCTCAATCTCCTCTTTTGCGGCATCTGCCTTAGCAGAGGTATCCATGAGTCTTTCCATAAATGTTTTCTGTCCTTTTGCTTTCTTCTTTGCAGCTTTTTCTTTGTTCTTTGCAACAAGAGCATCGATATCTGCGTTATCCATATATTTATTAATGATAACCTGCTGTAAACACTGGAATAATGCACTTGTTACCCAGTAAATACCAAGACCTGCCGGAGTAACTAAACAGAAATATAAAGACATAAGAGGCATCATGACTGTCATGCTCTTTGTCATTCCTGCTGCTGGATTATTACCATCCAGCTCAGGCTGTTTCATTGTCTTTGCAGATAAATACTGGAATAATGCAGCTAGAATAGGAATCAGCCAATAAATAGAAGGATGAAATCCTGGTGTCTGAGATACATTGATTCCTGCAAAGAAATCGTTCATTCCAATAATATGAGTAGATGAAGTGTTAATTACATCTGCTGCTGATGGAATCGCTTTGGCAAGTTTATGCCATGCATCTGCATTAAAATAATTCAGTGTATCAATAATCTGATTCTTTGTTGCATCTGATGCAAGACTTGTAACGTAAGAAGACTTTAATCCCTTACCAATCTTATTAATCGCATCAATTGCGCCTGCCTGTCCTGCGATTGCAGTTACAACCTGCATGTAGACAGCCTTAACCTGTGGGATATATGCAGGAATCTTACGGATAACCTGATATAACGCAAGGAAAATAGGCATCTGAATTACTAACTGAAGACATCCACCCGTTGGGTTTGTGCCATATTTTTCGTAAACTTTCTGAATCTCTTCATTCTGCTTCATCATAGAAGCCTGATCTGTCTTATTACGGTACTTTCTCTGAATCTTATTGATTTCAGGCTGCATTACCTGACTGATCTTAGCAAACTTCTGTTGCTTAATAGTCAGAGGCAGCATTAATAATCGAACAATAATGGTAAATATGATGATACATAATCCAATGTTCTGAATGCCGATGAAATTCAGACAATAGAAAATGAATTCCATGACATACCCAAGTAAGGTAGCAATCCATCCGATAATCGGAGTGGTAGACTGCGTCAATAACATACTTTTCCTCCTTAACTATGGAACCGGATCATATCCGCCTTTCGAAAAAGGATTACAACGCAGAATCCGCCACGCTGCTAACAATCCCCCCTTTAATACACCATGCTTCTCAATTGCCTCTATCGCATACTGCGAGCAGGTCGGTGTATATATACAGGTCGCTCTTCCTTTGAGAGCTGACAGATATTTCTCTGTCTCTTATACACATCTCCGAACCCACGA
>ENA-OZGA01000916-OZGA01000916.1-human-gut-metagenome-genome-assembly--contig:-NODE-916-length-10943-cov-4.026727_pt1 | contig 10943 bp, 6 predicted proteins | sample MGYA00245112_ERZ653649 | MGnify/ENA primary metagenome ERZ653649 (study PRJEB26926, sample SAMN06165071) | human gut metagenome | biome: ENVO:00009003; feature: ENVO:2100002; material: ENVO:00002003...
TACGAGATGCTCAGGAGTCTCGTGGGCTCGGAGATGTGTATAAGAGACAGAATCGAGACGGCTCAGCTTGGTGACGCCATCGACAAGAAAGGCTACTTCCTTACCAAAGATCTTTTTCATATCTTCCAAGGTCATATCCGTATCTTCGACGACATCATGAAGAAGCGACGCCGTAATGGTCGTCGTATCTATTTTCATTTCTGCCAATATTTGTGCTACTGCGAGAGGATGCAAAATATAAGGTTCCCCACTGGCACGGAACTGTTCTTTATGAGCATCGCTGGCAATCTTAAAAGCCAGGGCGATGTCGTCGCAACGAGCATTTGGCTGATAACTCTGTATCGTATCTACGAGGCGACGGAATTCATCCTTCGGATTTTGAAATTCCATATAGATTCCCCCTTATTCCTGACAATACTTGCAATAAATCGGTGAACTGTGCAGATCCATCTTCCCCTCAACAGGCGGGAAATAATAAAAAGGACCATCCTCTGTATCCTTTTGGGCTAGAACACCGATTTCCCCTAAGGCAAGAATAGCCTGACAGATGGTATGGGCGTCATAATACGGCCGCAATTTCGAGACGACACTATTGCGGACCTGCCATACTGCAAGCCCCCGGTCAGGTATGCACTTACGCAATGCTTTATATATTTCTATCATAATGGATCGATTCAGCTCTATAGCAGGAACCGTTCCATGAATATCCTCTAACATGAGCTGGCACGACACGTTGCCGCGGAATTCATTCTTCTCGAGACGGAAGGCAACATCGGCCTCATCGCCTTCAAAAAGTCTGTCACAGTATGCAGCCATGGACCAGCCTACGCTCGTCATGGCTGCGCCATCAGGGCCTTCTAGAAGAAGGCGGAGATGATTTTTCTTCCGTCCAATAGGACGACATTCCGTCACGACAGCATGGCGGAGCGTAAACAAGGGATAGGCATTACCAGCCCCATACGGTTCAAGTGTACGAAGCTCCTGAACCAGAGAAAGGGTGATGTCGCTTTCCGTCAGCTCCTCATCGACTGATAACCTGGGAACGTATGCATCTGCCGTCATATGGCTATTGCCATAGGCGTTGAGCCGTTCCCGGAAGGCATCAATCTGTTCGGCTGCAATGGAAAATCCCGCTGCCATGGGATGACCACCAAACTGAAGCAGTAAATCCTGAGCTGACTGGAGTGCCTCATACATGTTAAAACCAGGAATGCTGCGACATGATCCTTTGCCAATGCCATCGTGGATACTGATGACGAGGGACGGCCGGTAAAACCGATCTTTGACGCGCGATGCCGCAATGCCGATAACACCGGGATGCCAATCGGTACCACTGCAAACGAGGACATTGTCATGCTGCCGTTTTTCCGCCAGGACCTGTACAATGGCCTGCGCAGCAATTTCGTGTTCAATATCTTGACGCTCCCTGTTGAGTACCGAAAGGTCCTGCGCCATAGAACACGCCTTTTCGGAGTCCCTTTCTAACAGGAGGCGCACGCCCAAATCGGCATGGCTGATACGGCCTGATGCATTAAGTCTTGGCGCCACAGAAAAGGCGATGCGGTCAGCTGTGATCTTTTCAGGGTCTACACCGCTATCGGCAATCAAGGCCTGAAGGCCAATATTACGGCCGTCACGAATGGCTTGTAGACCATAGCGTACGATGATGCGGTTTTCTCCTGTAAGGGGCACCACGTCGGCAACAGTCCCTAACGCGGTCAACTCGATATAGCCAGACAACGGTTCTTTCATGACGCGCTGCCAGAGAGCCTGACCTAATTTATAGGCCACTCCGGCACCGGCAAGTTGTTTAAACGGATACGGACAATCGGGTTGTTTCGGGTTAAGGACGGCAAAAGCCGGTGGGATATTCTCAGGCGGCTCATGATGATCCGTAATGATCATAGTAAGATTGTCCTTGAACTCGTTAACAATGTCATACGATGAAATGCCACAATCTACGGTAATGAGTACCTCTGTACCCTGATCTATCAGATATTGAACGGCATCCCTGTTGAGACCATACCCTTCACTCATCCGTTCTGGAATGTAATACCTCGGTTTGCCCCCTAAATCGCGAAGGATAGAATATAGTAAGGATGTAGACGTTATCCCATCGACGTCATAATCGCCATAAATAACGATTCTCTTTTTTGATTCCAACGCTTCACAAATACAGCGGACAGCCTTATCCATTCCTTTCATGAGAAAAGGGTCATGCAGATCTTGCAACGTATCAAAGAGATAATGTCTCCCCTCTTCTACCGTCTGGATTCCTCTGTTATATAAAATCCTGGCAAGTATAGGCGATATGCCGAGCTTTGCCGAAAGAGTCGCTACCACAGTTTCGTCGACTTCCAGGAGATGCCACCTTTTTTCCATCGTATCACACACATTCTCAAAAAATAATCAATATTAAAACACTTTTATTGTAGCACAAATCATTCTCAAAAAAAAGCAATATATTGAAAAACAGGCCCCGCCTAAGCGGAGCCTGTCTAATGTTATGAGAAGTTATGCGCTTTTCAAAAACCTATTAGTCTTCGAAACCCTTCTGGAAACGAACATAGGTGAGACGACGGTTCTTAGCGTCTGCTTCAGTCTTAGCAAACAGAGCGTCGGCCTGTTCCGGGAATCCTTTCTTGAGGGAAGCATAACGAACTTCGCCCTGGAGGAATTCCTGGAATTTGCTGTAATCCGGTTCTTTGGAGTCGAGGCTGAACGGATTCTTACCCTGTTCTTTGAGATCCGGGTTGTAACGGAAGAGATCCCAATAACCGCATTCAACAGCGAGTTTTTCTTCGAGCTGGCTCTTGCCCATGCCCTTACGGATACCATGGTTGATGCAAGGAGCGTAGCAGATAACGAGAGAAGGACCATGATAAGCTTCAGCTTCTGTTACAGCTTTCATGAGTTGGTTCTTATCTGCACCCATAGCTACCTGAGCTACATATACATAGCCATAGGAAATAGCCATCATGCCGAGGTCTTTCTTCTTCGTACGTTTACCGGAAGCAGCAAACTGTGCTACAGCAGCGGACGGAGTAGCCTTGGAGGACTGGCCGCCAGTGTTGGAGTAAACTTCTGTATCGAGTACGAGAACGTTTACATCCTGATCCTGTGCGAGTACGTGGTCAACACCGCCGTAACCGATATCATAGGACCAGCCGTCACCACCGATGATCCAATGGGAACGTTTTACGAGGAACTGTTTCTTTTCGAGAAGATCTTCAAGAGCCGGTTTGCCAGCAGCTTCTTTTTCGAGAAGTGCTACAACCTTTTCAGCGCGTTCGCGAGAGCCTTCGCCTTCATAGAGGTTAGCAGCCCAGTCGCTCAATGCAGCCTGAAGTTCTGCAGAAGCAACAGCTTTAGCTTCTTCTACATGGTCAGCCATGTCTTTACGTACTTTGTCAACGCCCATGAACATGCCGAGACCAAATTCAGCGGCATCTTCGAACAAGCTGTTAGCCCATGCAGGGCCATGGCCTTTTGCGTTGAATGTGTACGGGGAAACAGGAGCCGAAGCACCCCAAATGGAGGAGCAACCTGTAGCATTAGCAATCATCATGCGATCGCCGAAGAGCTGTGTAAGCAATTTAACGTACGGTGTTTCACCGCAACCAGCACAAGCACCGGAGAATTCGAGGAGCGGCTGTTCGAACTGAGAACCAATAACGGTCTTCTTGTTCTGCGGGTTTGCTTTCGGAGCAACCTTTTCAAGAGCATAGTACCAAAGGTCCATCTTAGCTGTTTCTACGTCGGTATTCGGTACCATCGTAAGAGCGCCTACCGGGCAAACGTTAGCGCAGGAACCGCATTCGAGGCAGTCCTTCTGGTCTACAACGATAGTAACGTTGTATTCTTTACCAGATTTAGCCTTCGTAGCTTTCTTGAATCCTGCCGGAGCAGCTGCCAATTCTTCGTCAGTTGTGAGAACCGGACGAATCGTAGCATGCGGGCAAACGAAGGAGCACTGCATACAACCGATACATTTTTCGGAATCCCAGGAAGGAACGTGGAGAGCCGGGCCAGCTTTTTCAAACTGGGACGTACCAGAGGGCATTGTACCATCTTCACGACCAACGAAATCGGAAACCTTAAGGTCGTCACCGATCTGACCGAGTACAGGAGCAGCAACTTTGGAGAAGTATTCAGGAACCGGACGGCCTTCTACTACTTCGTCCTTAGCATCAGCCCAGGATGCAGGATAGTTTACTTCATGGAATTCGCCGATACCTGCATCAACAGCAGCCCAGTTCATGTCAACGACATTCTGACCTTTCTTACCATACGATTTAACGATGGAGTCTTTCAGGTATTTAACAGCGTCATCCAAAGGAATAACTTTTGCAAGTGCGAAGAAAGCAGCCTGCATAACCATGTTGATACGTGTGCCGAGGCCGAGTTTCTGGCCGATAGCGTCACCATTCAAAGTGTAGAATTTAACATGGTTCTTAGCAATAGCACGTTTGATCCGAGCCGGAAGTTCTTTGTCGAGTTCTTCGTCAGTCCATGTGCAGTTCAGCATGAACGTACCGCCATCTTTGATTCCGCGGAGAAGATCAAAACGTTTTACATAAGACTGACGATGGCATGCAATGTAGTCAGCAGCGTCAATCAAGTACGGCATATCGATTGGCTGATCACCGAAACGGAGGTGAGAAATCGTAACACCGCCGGATTTCTTGGAGTCATATGCGAAGTATGCCTGAGCGTACATATCCGTGTGGTCACCGATAATCTTGATAGCAGATTTGTTAGCACCTACTGTACCATCGGAACCGAAGCCCCAGAATTTGCAGGATGTAAGTCCTGTCGTATCCATCGGCATCTTCGGAGCGCGCGGCAAGGAGAGGTTCGTAACGTCATCGACGATACCAATTGTAAATCCGTTGATCGGATTAGCTTTGTTAGCTTCTTCGAATACAGGAAGAATATCTTCCGGAACAACGTCTTTGGAACCGAGACCTGCACGGCCGCCAATTACATCGATGTCGAGGCCCTGTTCTTTTACGAAGTCTACGATATCGAGGTAGAGAGGTTCGCCGAGGGAGCCCGGTTCTTTCGTACGGTCGATAACAGCAATCTTCTTAACGGTCTTGGGAAGAACAGCACTTAAGTATTTAGCGGAGAACGGACGATAGAGGTGAACGTTGATGCAACCAACTTTTTCGCCTTTACCAGTGAGGTATTTAACCGCCTGTTTAACTACATCGGAGAGAGAGCCCATGGAAACGATGATCGTTTCAGCATCTTCTGCACCATAGTAGTTGAACGGTTTGTACGTACGGCCAGTGATTTCAGAAATCTTAGCCATGTAGTCCGCAACAATATCCGGCATAGCATCGTAGAAACGGTTGCTAGCTTCTGTGTGCTGGAAGTAAATATCCGGGTTTTCAGCAGTGCCACGGATTTCCGGTTTATCTGGATTGAGTGCACGTTTACGGAAAGCTTTTACAGCATCCCAGTCAATCAGTTTACGGAAGTTATCGAAGTCCATGACTTCAACTTTCTGAATTTCATGGGATGTACGGAATCCATCGAAGAAGTTGATGAACGGAAGGGAGCCCTTAAGAGCTGCTAAGTGAGCAACACCGCCGAGGTCCATAACTTCCTGTACATTGGATTCAGCCAAGAGACAGCATCCGGAAGCACGAGCAGACATAACGTCCTGGTGGTCGCCAAAAATGCTGAGTGCGTGGTTAGCCAAAGCACGAGCGGCTACGTGGAAAACGCCAGGGAGTAATTCGCCAGCAACTTTGTACATATTCGGAATCATGAGCAAGAAGCCCTGGGAAGCCGTATACGTCGTTGTTAAAGCACCAGCCTGTAAAGAACCGTGGAATGCACCAGCAGCACCGGCTTCAGATTCCATTTCGACAACTTTTACGGTGTTACCGAAAAGGTTCTTCATGCCAGCTGCGGACCAATCATCAACGTGTTCAGCCATAGGCGAAGACGGAGTGATAGGATAAATTGCGGCAACTTCAGTAAATGCATAGGAGACCCATGCAGCAGCTTCGTTACCATCCATGGTTTTAAATTTACTCATAGATTAAACACGCTCCTTATATAAGTATAGAAGTATAATGCAATGCGAGAACAGCATGGATAAATCGCAGCTCTTTATGCCTATCTCACATTGTTAAACAAAGTAAGAACATCTTTCGGATTCGTAATGCAACACCACGAGAATACGAAGATGTTTGTTAAGATTGTAACACAATTCCCTTCATTTTAAAAGTGTATGTTGTATACACAACCAAATTTTTCTAGGATTTTTTATGCTAATACCCCACAAACTTCTCGTAATATTCCAAAAAAGTATTGCTATTATCTCAATAATGTAATACTATAAAGATAAGTATTACAAAACAAATAGAGATGGCTATGTAAAAAACGCAAATGCACAATTTACATACTATCAAGTGAAACCGAACGATGCTGTAACTTTTACTTACACCATCATTATAGGCTTTACAGAATTAGAATTCAATACTACGGTTTATGCTATTTTTAATATCATCATGTTCATATATGTAAACATATACCCAATAGGTGTTTAATTAGTAGGAGGTACATTATGGATTTTCATCATCTGAAGTATTTCGTCGAAGTAGCAGACAAAAAATCATTTAGTAAGGCCGCAAGGACGTTACATATTTCACAATCTGCCATTAGCCGTACCATCAAGGCCTTGGAGGAAGAACTCGGTGTTGTCCTTTTCATGCGTAATGCCAAAGCCGTAGAGCTTACAGATGCAGGAACCATTTTCTTATCCCATGCAAAACGAGTCGTCTTCATGTTCGAACACTTGAAAGCGGACTTTGAAAACGAATTCAAGCTCGAACAAGGTACAGTCCTCATCGGTCTTCCTCCCATTACAGGCGCTCCTGTCTTTGCCAGCCTTTTAGGTGCCTTTAAGCAGGAATACCCTCAAATCGAGCTCGATCTCTATGAACACGGCTCGAAAAAAGTAGAAATCAGCGTACAAGAAGGACTCATCGATTTGGGCATCATCTGCACGCAGCCGAAGGAAAAGGATTTCGAATCGTTCTTTCTCACCCAGGATCCGATGAACGTCATCATCCATCGCGATAACATCTTGTCGAAGGAAAAGACCATCCCCTTGCGCAAGCTTGCCAACGAATCTCTTGTCCTCTATCGGGATGACTTCAACCTCCACGATGAAATTATCCAGGAATGCAAGAAAATCGGCTTCCAGCCAAAAATCGTCTTTGAAACAAGCCAGTGTGACCTCATGATCCAGACTGTCGTGTCCAATCTTGGTGTCGCCTTGCTGCCCAGCCGTATCTGCCCCAATAAAGAATCGAATCCCCGCGTGGCCGAATCGGTCGTCGTCCGTCCTCTCGTAGAACCGGAAATCATCCACGTTCTCTACGTCATCTGGAAACGGGGCCATTATCTCTCCCATGCTGCTCAATTATGGCTCGACTTTGTCCGTAACAAAACGCGGGTCATGTCGAACATCTAATGCATATATACATGATGATACATATATGAAAGGTCCCTCCATTGAAGCTTCCAGAATTGATACGCCGCCGCATCATCGCCCTGTCTCCGTCGCACAAACTGGCCCAAGGTGATACCGATACGGCCTATGAACAACAAAAGAAATCCTTGAAAGAATGCTATGCCCGGAGGACGGGACTGGAAAAAGCCCTTATCCTGGGTGCCATGATGCTGGCTCTTGTCGTCATCATTGAGTTTTTCTGGATCGTGAGCCTTCAATGCGAAGTCGCTACGTTGAGCCAGACGAGCCATATTCAGGAAACGCGCTTAGCCCAGCTTGAGCAAAGCAGTACAAAACAAAACAATTTGCTCTATAGCGCCGCTGAATCCATAAAGGATATGGAAAAAAAGTGGCATGATTTACGCTTCCAAGTTCTTACCAACACGTGGAAACTGAACCCATAACACTAAGGCCTGTACAGATACTGCACCGTGTCGTACAGGCCTTATTTTTGTGTCCCGTTTCCATAAATATGCGCCCAGTAGTTTTTCACTCTTTAACGTTATAAAAAATCAATTGCCAATAGCCTCTTTATACGGTAGAATAAAAAATGGTAAAGATTATTTATATTCATTATATCAAAGGAGTCATTTCTCATGTTCCATACTGATTTTGTCGTTTTAAGCGCCTTTGTCGTGTATCTGCTCGTCATGTTGTCCATCGGCGTTTACTACTACCGCTCACAGCAGCGTCTGAGCGATTATATCCTCGGCGGTCGCACACTAGGCCCGTGGATTACCTCGATGAGCGCAGAAGCCTCTGATATGAGCGGCTGGATGCTCATGGGGCTTCCCGGTTTTGCCTATGCTATCGGTATTTCTGCTTTTTGGACGGCCTTCGGCCTCTGTCTGGGCACGTTCCTGAACTGGCATTTCATCTCCCGCCGTCTCCGCAATTACACGGAAGTAGCCAACAACAGCCTGACCATGCCTGACTATTTGAAGAACCGGTTCCACGATGATTCGAACATCATCCGCCTCATCTGTGCGATTTTCATCCTGATTTTCTTCCTCATTTATACGTCATCTGGTTTCGTTGCCGGCGGCAAGTTGTTCCAAACCGTCTTTGGCATCAATTACTTCCATAGTCTTCTCCTCGGTGCCAGTGTCGTCGTCATCTATACGTTTCTCGGCGGTTTCATGGCCGTTTGCTGGACCGATTTTATCCAGGGCTGCATGATGTTCCTGGCCATTGTCCTCGTCCCTGTCGTTGGCATCATCTCCATCGGCGGTCTTACACCTCTCATGGAACGAGTTGTCGCTGATTCTCCGCAATTGCTACAGCTCGTCCCCGATACGACGTCAGTCGGCATTATCGCTATCATTTCTGCCATCGGCTGGGGTCTGGGATACTTCGGTCAACCGCATATCCTCGTCCGCTTCATGGCCATAGGCGATCCCAATGAATTAAAAAAAGCAAAACACATTGCCATGACATGGGTCATTATTTCCCTTATCGCTGCCGTCTCAGTCGGCGTCGTCGGCAAAGTCGTCTTATCGACTCCCCTTACAGGCGCTGATGCAGAAAAAGTATTCCTCATCATGAGCTCGGAGCTCTTCCCACCTTTCGTATCCGGACTCATCTGGTCTGCCGTTCTGGCTGCCATCATGAGCACTTCATCGGCGCAGCTCCTCGTTACGGCATCGGCTGTTTCAAAAGACTTTTACAGCGCCTTTATCCGAAAATCAGCCAGTGAAAAAGAACTCATCTATGTCAGCCGACTTACAGTCCTCATTGTAGCTGGCCTTGCGATTCTTCTCGGTATGGATCCAAATAACTACATCCTTACCATGGTCGCCTATGCCTGGGCTGGATTCGGTGCCACCTTCGGCCCGTGCATCCTCATGTCTCTGTATTGGAAACGCATGAACCGTAACGGCGCCCTGGCCGGTGTCATCGTTGGCGGCCTTACGGTACTCATCTGGAAGCACTTCGGCTGGTTCGGCCTTTATGAAATTGTACCGGGCTTTGTGCTCTCGACGATTGCGATTTACGTCGTAAGTAAACTCTCGGCTCCGCCGAGCAAGGAAATTCAGGACGAATTCGACCGCGCCGTACACTATACACAAAAAATCCGCAAACTAAGCGAATCTGACGAATAAGAAAAAAGCCCCAGCGACGCTGGGGCTTTTGTAATGCTGCACTTAATACTCTGGTTCAATAAGACCGTATTTACCGTGTTTTCGTTTATATACGACATTGATTGTTTCCGTTTCCGCATTGAGGAATACGAAGAAATCGTGACCGACGAGATTCATCTGCAAAATAGCTTCTTCTACGTCCATAGGACGGGCAGCAAATTTCTTGACACGGGCCACTTCAAACGTTTCTTCCGGCACAGCTTCTGGTGCTGCTGCGACGAGGTTTTCGTGGAACGTACCTTTCTTCATGCGGCGAGACAATTTTGTCTTATATTTATGAATTTGGCGGATCATCTTATCATAGACAAGGTCGATGGCTGCATACATATCGGCATTCGATTCTACACCGCGCAATACGACGCCATCTACTTTCAACGTAATTTCGGCAATCTTTGTATCTTTTTCGACGGAAAGAAGAGCCTGGACATTGACTTCATTTTCAAAGTATTTCGTCACTTTCTTTTCGTGCTTCAATACATAGTCCTTTAAAGCAGGAGTTACTTCCAAGTTCTTACCTCTAACGATAGTTGCCATAAAAATCCCTTCCTTTCGCAAGAAGAATATTTTCAAACCATCCTTGCACTAGATTTGAATTATTCTCTTCTTATATGGTATATATTCTACATCGTTTACGTATATCCTTCTTTGTAAAATAAAATTTTTATCTTGCGTATGCCAGTCTTCTTATATTGCCTACCCGATTCCCGTCATGTATGGTACACTATAAAAGAAAACACTTACTGCCTCTACGGTGAAAGGATTGTGATTCCCATGTCAATGGAACAAAAAGAGCATGCACAAAAGAAACCCACTGCCTATACGGATACGAAAAAAGATACGAAGAAAAAACTCTGCTATATCGGCCGTCGCATTAAGGAAGGTGGTCTTATCGTCGCCTGTGATGGCAACATGAGCTACCGCCGTGATGAGGGTACTATTGTCATCACACCATCAGGCGTCCCCAAGGGAGAACTCAAGCCATCGGACCTCCTCGTCATGGACATGAAAGGCCGCATAGTAAAAGGCAACGGTAAAGCATCGACAGAAACGAACCTTCACCTGCAGGTCTATAAGCTCCGGCCAGATGTAAAAGCCATCGTCCATTGTCATCCCATTACGGCAACGGCCGTATCCGTTGCCGGGCTGGAGTTTCCAAGCCGCGTCGTTACGGAAGGCCGCGACTATCTCGGACCTGTTACGACGGTTCCCTTTGCCGAACCAGGCTCACTGAAACTGGCCAACGACCTGTCTCTTATACACATCTCCGA
>ENA-OZGA01000918-OZGA01000918.1-human-gut-metagenome-genome-assembly--contig:-NODE-918-length-10922-cov-5.896752_pt1 | contig 10922 bp, 12 predicted proteins | sample MGYA00245112_ERZ653649 | MGnify/ENA primary metagenome ERZ653649 (study PRJEB26926, sample SAMN06165071) | human gut metagenome | biome: ENVO:00009003; feature: ENVO:2100002; material: ENVO:00002003...
GAGATGCTCAGGAGTCTCGTGGGCTCGGAGATGTGTATAAGAGACAGGTACAGCACGCGCTGTATGGATTTGATTGTCCTGAACGGCGGACGGCGGTCATGCACCCGCCAAACGACGCCCGTATAGAATTTGCGGGGTCCGAACTGCACGGCTACCGCCGTCCCCTCCGCCACGTGCATCCCTTCGGGCACGGCGAACGTATAGGCGGGCTGCGCCAGCGGCAGTACTATGTCGGCATAGAGGGGCATCAGAGTTTGTTGAGCGCCTGAAATCCCTTGCCGTAAACGCCCATCACCGACCCCACGGTCATAAAGGCGTCGGGATCGATCGTCTTGACGAATTTCAGGATCATCGCGGTCTCGCGCTTGCGGCATACCACCATGACGATTTTCGACTGCTTCTTGGTGTACCACCCCTGCGAGTCGATGAGCGTCACGCCGCGGTGGATATTCTCGACGATGGCCTCCGCCATCTTCTCATAGTCGTGCGTCACGATGAAGACCTGACTCGACTGCTGGTTCCCGGCCATGATCATATCGACCGTATAGCCGAAGACCGCCGTCATCACATAGCCGTAGATCACCGTGTCGATATGGAATCCCACGAGCATCGACGATCCGATGATGACGAAATCCGAGTAGATGACGATCTTGCCGTAGCTGATCGTGCGGTACTTGTTGATGATCATCGCGGCGATGTCCGTGCCGCCCGTCGAGCCGCCCTGCGCGAAGCACATCGCCACGCCCATGCCGGCCAGTATGCCGCCGAGGATCACCGACAGGATACGTTCGAGGTGGAGGAAGTCGCCCTCCGGCAGCACCGACTGCCAGAAGTTCATCCCCAGCGAGATCACCACGACGCAGTAAACGGTCTTCACGCCGAAGTTCCAGCCGATGATGAATCCCGCGATCAGCAGCAGTATTCCGTTGATGATGAATACCATCGTACCGATCTGAATCGAGACGCCGAGCCACTCCTCGACGGCATGGCACAACACGAGCGACAGACCCGCGGCCCCTCCGCCGACGCCTTTGGCGGGCAGGATGCAGCCGATCCACGCGAAAGAGTACATGATCATGCCGACCGTCATCAGGAAATACTCCTTGACGGGCTTCAGCATCAGCTCCTTAATGATGGGTTTCATTTCGGTACGGAAATATTAGCAATTGCGAAGGCAAAGATAGTGCAAACTGAGGGCAAAAGCAAGTTCACTTGCATTTTGCCGGAGCGCCGCCTATCTAAGACATAATGCAGGCAGGGCGCAATGGCAAATAAATTCGCCGGTTGCCGCGGTGCCGCCTGTCCGAACCTATCACAGCGACTGTAAAGATACAAAAATTTCGCCTTGATACGCATTTCGTTCCTCCAATCTTTTTTCGAGCATCGCCAGCAGCTGTTCGTTGCGCACCAGCCCCCAGTTGCGGCCGTAATGGTAGCGGGGCGGCGCCTCGCTCGCGAACCGCTCGACGACCAGATCGGGCCGCAGGCGGCGCAGCACCTCGACGAAAAGGTCGATGTACTCGCCGATCTCCCAGAAACGGAAGCGGCCGGGATCGGCGTCGTATTCGGCGGCCATCGCCGTGCCGCGGAAGAGCTGCAGCTGATGGAATTTCAGCGTCGTGAGCGGCAGCGAATTGATCGCCGCGACCTGCTCCAGCAGCATCGCGTCCGTCTCGCCCGGCAGTCCGAGGATAAAGTGCGCCCCGACGTGCAGTCCCCGCGCGGCGGTCATCTCCACGGCGCGGCGCGCGCAGGCGAAGTCATGCCCGCGGTTCACCGCCCGCAGCGTCTCGTCGCGGGTCGATTCGATGCCGTACTCGACGGCCACGTACCTCCCGCGCGCCAACTCCGCGAAATAGTCCAGCTTTTCGGCGTCCACGCAGTCGGGCCGCGTGCCGACGACGATGCCCGCCACGTCGGGATGCGCCAGCGCCTCGCCGTACACCTCCTTCAGCCGCTCCAGCGGCGCATAGGTGTTCGAAAACGACTGGAAGTAGACCAAATACTTCGACGCCGTGCGGTAACGCCTGCGGTGGAACTCGATCCCCTCCTCGACCTGCCGCCGCACCCCCTTGGCCGGCACGCAGTACGAGGGAGTGAACGCCCCGTTGTTGCAGAACGTACATCCTCCCCCGCTTATCGTTCCGTCCCGGTTGGGACACGTGAACCCGGCGTCCACCGACAGTTTCTGCACGCGGCAGCCGAACATGCGGCGAAAATACCCCGAATAGGAGTTGAACCGCCTGTTATCGCCCCACGCATACATCGCTACAATCCCCAGTCCGAAGGGTTATAAGTATCCTTGGGCGCATTGGGCACGTTGGTAAAGAACTGGAACCCGCTCAGCCGCTCGACCTCCGCGACGCTGCGCATATCGCTGCGCGAGGGTTTGTGCCCCTTCTGCATGGCATGGCTCATCACAAAGGCCGCGCACTGCAGCTCCTCGCGCGAACAGCGCAGCACCGATTTGCCGGACTTGGCGTTCTTCGTCCGCAGCATGGCGTAGTAGAACATGGTCGGAACGCCCGCCTGCTGACCGCCGAAGGCGGCCTTCTTGGGTGAAGCCGTATTGCCGTACGAGTCGGTCCACGTCTTGTAATAAGCCCCGACGACCACATAGAGCGTATCGCCCACATTGGCACTCTCGGTCGAATCCCAATAGGTGTCTATCAGGTCTTCGAGGTTGTTCCACGCGCCGCCGCCCGTATTGAACGTCCCGCCGTGCTGGGGCGCGATATTGGTGTAGTAGCAAACCTGCCTGCGCATGACGGCCGTTCTCGAACGTTCGCGGTTACCCAGCATGTGGCCCTTGTTGTAGGGATCGGCGAGGGACTTCGACGCCGGCTGTATGCCCGCCGGAACATCCGGGTCCTGACTGTAGCTGCGGTTCCCGCTCTTGGTCACATAACAGTTGTGCAGCGGCGCGGCCACCCATACGGGACCGTGATTCTCGGCGCTGTAACATACCGTGTAGTTGCGGGCGTTGTAGTTTCCGACCTTGAAGTCGCTGATCGTATGGTAGGCATAATGGTAATCGCCGTTCTTCACCTCGACGGGCAGTTCGGGCCAGCCCAAAAACTTCGTCAGCCCCGGATTCGGACCGGGTCCGGGTCCGTCGCCCGCATCGGTCGTAAAGGCCGCCTCTCCGCTCTCATAGGTCTTTCCGCCCGCAGCGACGCACAAACGGAACGTATAGTCCGTCGAAGCGTCCAGCCCCGAAAGCCGGACGCTCTTCGCACCGGGCTGCGCACTCACGGCTTCGCGTTTCGAAACGCCGCCCGTCCCGTAGAGGAAATAGACCTCGGAAACAGGCTCCGCGCCCTGATAGGCGAACGTACAGCTCACCACCGCCGAAGAGGAGGTCACCTCCGAGTAGGCGGGCTGCCCGAATACCGGCGCATTCCCCGGATCGCTTCCCGTCCCGGTCCGGAAGGAGACCGATTCGCTCTGCATGCGCCCTGCGCCGCCCAGCTCCAGATAAGCGTACACCAAGTAGTCGGTTTCGGGTTCGAGGTCGCTCAGACGGCACGAAAGCGCATTCCCGCTCACCTCCACCGGCTCGGCGTCGAAATAGCCGTCCGCGGCTCCGATCCGCGTGTATACGAACCCCGCGCCGCTCTCGGTCAGCACGCCGTCGGCGAATTTCGTGCGGCAGGAGATCTCCGCCGTCGTTCCCGAAACCACCGCTTCGGGTTTCAGGAACCACGTGTCCCCCTTCTCCGCGCCGTCGTCTCCGCAGGAGGCGAAAGCCGCGGAAATACCTGCCAGCAAAACTGTCAATAATCTTTTCATCTTCTATTTTTCGGTTAACAATCCCTCATTTTGGAATCTATCCAGATGGTCACCGGACCGTCGTTCACCAGCGCCACCTGCATGTCGGCGCCGAACTCCCCCGTCGGCACCTCCCGGCCCAGCAGCTCGGCCACGCGGGCCGTGAAACGCTCGTACATCGGGCGCGAGACGGCTTCGGGCGCCGCCCTGACGTACGACGGGCGGTTGCCCTTGCGGGTCGAAGCCTGCAGCGTGAACTGGCTCACCACCAGCACCTCGCCGCCTACCTGCCGCACGTCGAGGTTCATCACCCCCTGCCCGTCGTCGAAAATCCGCAGACGGACCAGCTTGCCCGCCAGATACTCCATATCTTCGTCCGTGTCCTCCACGCCCACGCCGACCAGCACCAGCAGGCCCTGCCCGATCCGGGACAGCTCGACGCCGCCGACGCTGACGGAAGCGTTCTTCACACGCTGAATCAACAATCGCATATTTTCCGGTAAATCAACGGGTTTCGAAATAAGCCCACAGGTTGTCGTCCGCAGGCGCGGGAGCCGTAACGCTCACGGGTTCACGGCGCACGGGGTGTTCGAACTCGACCCGCCGCGAATGGAGCGAGATGCCGCCGCCGGGCAGCGAACGCCGCGCGCCGTATTTCAGGTCGCCGCGGATCGGACACCCGATCTTCGACAACTGGGCACGGATCTGGTGGTGACGCCCCGTCAGCAGCTCCACCTCGACGAGCGTATAGTTGGTCCCCGCCCCCAGCGTTTCGTAACGCAGGCGCGCCTCCTTGGCGCCGAGCTTCGGCCCGTCGCAGGCCCGCGAGCGGTTGGTGCGGGCGTCGCGCAGGATGTAGTGGCGCAGTTCGCCGCTTTCGGGGTCGGGCGTCCGTTCGGTCAAGGCCCAGTAGACCTTGCGGATGCGGCCCTCGCGGATCATCTCGTTGAGCCGCGTCAGGGCCTTCGAGGTCTTGGCGAACAGCACCGCGCCGCTCACCGGACGGTCGATGCGGTGCACCACGCCGAGGAACACGTCGCCGGGCTTGGCGTCGCGGCGTTTGACAAAGGCTTTTATCTGGTCTTCGAGCGCGCTTTCGCCCGACGGATCGGGCTGCACCAGATCGCCGCAGCGTTTATTGACGATCAGCAGATGATTGTCTTCGTAGAGGATATCTTCGGGAGTGAACATTTTTCGGGTATTTCTAAAAGCGGCCTGTACTTCAACGCAACGTTTCCCCGCCGTCGGCGGGCCGCGCCGCCGAAGCCGGTATCTCGGACATGCTCGCTGCGGATCAGAGCACGAACGTGAAGGGCAGCAGCAGCGCCGCCGAATCGACGGCCGTCGCCGTGCCGCCGCCGCTCATGACCACCCGCATGGGCGCGCCCTGACGGCGTTCGACGTCCACCATCACCTGACGGCACTGGCCGCAGGGATAGCATTCGCGCTCCGAGGGATCGGAAGCGATCGCCAGCGTCTCGATCGGATCGTCGGCATAATTGGCCTGCGCATAGAACATCAGCGTCCGCTCGGCGCAGAGTCCCGCGGGATAGACCTCGCTCTCGAAATTGCTTCCGTAGAGGATTTTCCCGCTGCGCAGCCGCGCAGCCGCCCCCACCCGGAACTTCGAATAGGGCGCATTGGCGTTGGCCGTGGCCCGTTCGGCCTCCCGAACCAGCTCACGGTCCGCATCGGACAGCTCGGCAAGAGCCGCATAATGCTCGTAGTTGAAACAAAACTGTTTTTCCATAACTCCTCCTTTTTTTTAAGGGGCAAAGTAAACAAAGATAGTATAATTTTTCGGAATCCGCACCATCCGGCGCCGTTTTTCGCACCCGACGGGCTTCGTCCGCGACCACGTCCGGCCTTCCTCCGCGCTCCGCCCGCGAATCCGGAACCCGAAGCGCGACAACCTCCGTCCGCGACACCCTGAGACGACGAAGAGGACGCCCTTCGCGGGACATCCTCTTCGCATATGCCGCCGGAGAGCTACTCCAGCACGAATTTCGCCTGCACGTTGTACTGCAGCTTGATGGTCTTGAAGTCGAGCGGTTCGTCCGCCGCGGCCTCTTCGGCATACCCGGCCTTCGCACTGCGCATCACGGCCATGTTGTCATACAGCACCGGCATCACGTTGTTGTTCGAGTCGTAAATGTAGAAGCACTTGCCGACATTCTGCCCGATCGCCCCGGCCAGCGTCTGGGCGCTCTGCTTGGCGTTCTGCATCGCTTCGACGCGCACCTGCTCCTTATACTCGTCGATCTTCGAGTGCGACACCTTCAGGATCGAAACGTTCGAGATTCCGAGTCCGTCGAGCGCCTGCCACACCTTGGCCACCTCGGCCGACGATCCCAGCTGAAGCTGATACTTGGCCGTCGCCACCGAAGTGTTCTTCTTGAAGAACTCGCTCGAAAGGTTGGCCACCTTCAGCTGCTTCTCGACGTTCACGCCCAGCCGCTTGAGGGCCGCGATCATGTCGCGCTGCTGGCTCTCGACCGAAATCTTGCCCTTCGAGTCGCGTTCGTTGATGACGATCGAGAGGTAGAACTCGTCGGGCGTGATCTCCTTCTCGGCGCGTCCGTTCACCTGAATATAGCTGGGGAAAGCCTCCTGCATCTGTGCCGCCGCGGGAAGAGCCATCAGCGCCACCGCCGCCATTAAAATCAGTTTTTTCATATTTTCCGTTTTTTAGGTAACTGTCTTGCAAATAAAACGCCAAAAATCCGAAATACTGCATCCCCATTCCGGAATCATGCCTTGAACGACCCTATTTCGATCAGGTTGCCTTCGGGGTCGGCCACGTAGCAGGTGCGCTGGCCCCACGGTTCGGTTGTGGGTTCCATGACGGGCCGGGCGCCTTTGGCGACGACCTCGCGGAAGGCCGCATCGACCGCCGCATGGTTTTCGACGCTCAGGGCGATCTCGTAATGCCCGTTCACCGGGCCGGCATAGCCGAACCTGCGGCCGGTCATCTTCTCGAAATCCGCCCTGCGGTAGAGCAGGAACAGCGTTCCGTCCTTTTCCAGATAGACGTTCGAGGCGTTTTCATCCTCGCGGATCTCGAATCCCAGCACGTCGCGATAGAAGCGGACCATGGCCGGCATCCGCTCGACGAATATTCCGAAACCGTCCAGTCTCATCGCCGTACGAGTTTCACGACGTTTTCCACATGGTGCGTGTGGGGGAACATGTCCACGGGCTGTACCGCCTCGACGCGGTAATCGGCGTTGAGCAGCGCCAAGTCGCGGGCCTGCGTGGCGGGATTGCAGCTCACGTAGACGATCCGCCGGGGCGCGGCGCGCAGAATCACCCCGATCACCGGCTCGTCCACGCCCGCACGCGGCGGATCGAGGATGATCACGTCGGGACGGCCGTTGGCGGCGACGAACCCGTCGCTCAGCACCTGCTTCATGTCGCCCGCATAGAAAACCGTATTCCCGATGCCGTTGATCTGCGAATTGACCTTCGCATCGGCGATCGCTTCGGGCACATACTCCACGCCCACCACCCGGCTGCACCGCGCGGCGCAGAAATTGGCGATGGTCCCCGTCCCGGTGTAGAGGTCGTAAAGCACGTCCTCCGGTTTGAGGTCCGCGAACTCCCGCGCCACCTTGTAAAGCTCGTACGCCTGCGCCGAATTGGTCTGGTAAAACGACTTCGGCCCCACCTTGAACCGCAGCCCCTCCATCTCTTCGACGATATGGTCCTTGCCCTTGTAGCAAACCGGATCGAGGTCCCCGACCGAATCGTTGAACTTGGTGTTGACGATGTAGAACAGCGACGTGATCTGCGGGAAATACGCCGCCAGATGGTCCAGCAGCGCGGCGATCCGCTCCCGGTCGTCCTCGCCGAACACCACGATCACCATCACCTCGCCCGTCGAAGCCGTGCGGACGATCATGTTGCGCATCAGCCCCCTGTGTTCGCGGGCGTTGTGGAACGTGTAGCCGTTTTCGATGCAGAAGCGTCTGGTCTCGGTGCGGATGTCGTTCGACGGATCGGGCTGGAGCCAGCACTTGTCGATGTCCAGCACCTTGTCGAACATGTTGGGAATATGGAATCCGAGCGCGGGCGCGGCATCGAAGTCCGTCCCGCTCTCCACCTCTTCGCGCGTCAGCCAGCGGCGGTCGGCGAAGGTGAATTCGAGCTTGTTGCGGTAAAACCGGGTCTGCTCCGACCCCAGACAGGGCGCGATCTGCGGCAGTGCGATCTTGCCGATGCGCGTCAGCTGGTCGCGCACCTGCTCGGTCTTGAAGCGCAGCTGCTCCTCGTAGGGCAGGTTCTGCCACTTGCAGCCCCCGCAAACCCCGAAATGGGCGCAGAAGGCCTCCGCGCGCAGCGGCGATTTTCTGACGTAGCGGACCACGAATCCCTCCATGAACCTGCGGCGCTTGGAGCGTATCTGCACATCCACCACATCGCCCGGAACGGTCAGCGGCACGAACACCACCACGTCGTTCCAGCGTCCCATCGCCTTGCCTTCGGCGGCGAGCGTCGTTATTTCAAGCCCCTCGATGAGGGGATAATTTGCCTTTTTGCGAGCCATCGTCTTCCAATTTGCGGCAAAGATAGTGCAAGCTGAGGGCAAAAGCAAGTTCGCTTGCATTTTGCCGAAGCGCCGCCCTCGCCCTTCACCTCCGCCGACACGGCGATCAGGCTGCCGCACCCGTTCCGTTTCAGACACCCGCAGCCCGGTCCGGGCCGCTGCCTACTCCTTTCTCTTCGCTTTGGCCCTCGCCCTCACGCCGCCCAGCCAGAACCCCAGCGCAAAGGGTCCCCCGATCAGCACCGCGAGCGCCAACACCACGTACAGCAGCACCTTGCCCACCAGCCCCGGCACCGCGTCGAGCGTCGTCCGCACCACCTCGCCGGCCGTCTGCCGCAGCTGCTCGACCAACGCCTGCCGCTCTCCGGTCACATACCGCTGCAGCTCATCGCGCTGGCGGTCGAAATCGGCGAAGGCGTTATCGACGCTGTAATTCATCGTATATATCAGCTGCGTCACCTGTTTGTTCAGCTCGTCCAGCACCCGGTCCGATATTTCGGGCAGATGCTCGGCCACGACGACGATGCGCGTGAAACTGCGTTCGAGCGAGTCGAGGCGCGCCCCGACCTCCATGCGCAGGCTGTCCTGCTGCAGCTGCATTTCGAGAATGTCCTTCGACCAGCCGACACTGCTGGCCAGCTGCTGCGTCTGGCTGCTCACGCGGTCGTTCACGTCGGCCAGCACTTCGGCGATCGAACCCGTCGCATAGGCGTGCTCTACGCCGTTCTCGCGCAGGAACTCGATCCACGCAAGGGTGGTGTTCGCAGCCTCCATCCCCTCGTCGGAGGGATTGTCCTGCACATACTGCGCGACAAAACGCTCCATCAGCCCGTAACGCTCCTCCGCCAGCACCTGCCGCGCCAGCCGCGCGGCCCGGCGGTCGAGCCGCGCCGCCGCATCGCGCGCCATGCCGCTCTGCGCCCCGAACAGCAGCGAATCGGGCGCCGCCGCAAAACGTTCGTTCATCCGCCGGCAGAGTATCCACATGTCGGCCAGCGCCACGTCGGGAATCCCCTGCATGGCGGCCGAGACGCCCGCCCGCGTGGCGCGTATCTTCCACCGCACCGCGGCGACCCGCGTAGCCACATCCGGCGCCGCTTGGGCGATCGAATCGGCCGTGCGCGCCACCTCTGCGGCCATGTCATAATAGAATCCGCGCGTCATCGTCCGCACGTTCATCTCCTCTTTGGACAGGGGGTCGCCCGTAGCCACGGCGACCTTCAGCAGCGAACACCCCGTCAGCGCAAGCGCAGCGCACAAGGCTGCCGCGGCCTGCAAAAGCGCATATCCGTTTATTTTCATAGCTCCGATTCTACACAACTACCGCTCCATTTTCCGCTCCATCTCGCGGATATAGCGCACCGCTGCGAAGTGCCCGGCCTGCGGCATGTTGCCGTGGTCGAAGCCGTCGAACTCGTAAATCCGCACGTCGGGATGCCCCGCCACGCGCATCATGCGCCAGAAGTAGGCGTTCTCCTCGTAGCGGCCCAGCATCTCCCGCTCCCTGTCACCCGAAAGGATCAGGATCGGGCGGCAGTCGGGCCGCACGTAATTGAGCGGCGCCATGTCGTCCACCACCACCTGCGTGTCGGGAATCCCCATCTCGCGGCGGCGCGCGAAGTGGGTCACCACCTGCCCGCTGTAGGGAATCAGCGCCGCAAAGGTCGTGTCGGGATCGATGCCGTAGGGTTCGAGCCAGCGCTTGTCCAGCCCGATCATCGAGGTCAGGTAACCGCCCGCCGAGTGGCCCGCCACGAAAATCCGCCGCGGATCGCCGCCATACTCGGCGATATGCTTCACCACCCACGCCGCCGACGCGGCCGCATCGTCCACGCAGTCGGCCACCTTCACGTGCGGCGAGAGCCGGTACTCCACGCCCACCACGGCGAATCCCTTCTCCTTCAACGCTTCGGGGATATCGCGCCGCCCGCCCGTCAGGCCGCCGCCGTGATACCATATGACGGTCGAGAAGCCTTCCTTATCCGCCGGATAATAGAGGTCCAGCCGGCACATCGTGTCGATGTTCCGGTCGCCTCCGGCGTCACGGTAAGCTATATTTTTTACGGTCTTGTAAGCGCCCGGCCGGGCCGCGGCTCCCGTGCCGCACACGGCCAGCACGAAAATCAAAGCGACGAGTCGTTTCATGTCGAGTAAGTTTATTCGGGTCATAAAGATAGGTAAAATCCGGTAAAAAACGCTATATTTGCCCATGATAAACATCCGTCCGGAGACGATGCGGTCCGGCCCGTCCGGTCTGCACAGTCTTTGCACAAACACATTACGATTCCGAAAAACGACCGAATTATGAAAATAGCCTGCCTGCAATTCAACCCGATACAGGAGAACACCTACGTCGTCTGGGACGACACCTCCGAAGCCGTCGTCATCGACGCCGGCAACAGCAACCCGCGCGAAGACGCCGCGCTCGACAACTTCATCGCCCAGCACGGACTCAAACCCGTTCTGGCGGTCAACACCCACGGCCATTTCGACCATACGCTGGGCGTCGCGCACCTCAAGAAACGCTACGGCATCCCCTTCGCGCTCTCGTCCAACTGTCTCTTATACACATCTCCGAGCCCACGAGACTCCTGAGCATCTCGTA
>ENA-OZGA01000925-OZGA01000925.1-human-gut-metagenome-genome-assembly--contig:-NODE-925-length-10894-cov-4.935142_pt1 | contig 10894 bp, 9 predicted proteins | sample MGYA00245112_ERZ653649 | MGnify/ENA primary metagenome ERZ653649 (study PRJEB26926, sample SAMN06165071) | human gut metagenome | biome: ENVO:00009003; feature: ENVO:2100002; material: ENVO:00002003...
ATGTACCGCTGCGGTCTGTATGAAGGCATACAAGAGGAAAAACGCCCGCGAATCAAAGAAGATTTCCAGCAACAGTACGATAGGGCCGGCATAATCGTCGAACACATCGAATCTTTATAACCAAATCGGGGGGGGGATTTCCCAAAGGGGGAAAGTCCCGCCAGAAACACCGCGCAAATGATACCTGAATACGTCATAGACCAAATACTATCCAAAGACATCGTCTCTATAATCGGGGGCGAAGGAGTAAGTCTGAAGAGGGCCGGCGTCAATTACGAATGCTGCTGTCCCTTTCACAAGGAAAAGACACCTTCGTTCAAAGTGTCCCCGGTAAAGGGAATCTTCACCTGCTTCGGATGTAGTGCGAAAGGCAATGCCATATCTTTCGTGATGATGCTCTACAACATGACGTTCCCCGAAGCGGTGGAGTATTTGGCAAAAAAACTCAACATCGAATATAAGGCCGAGGAGCTGACTCCTGAGCAAAAAGAGGCCCGGTTCCGCCGTTCTCGTATTTTTGAAATCAATCAGATTGCCCTCGAATATTTCCGTGAAAGTTACAAGCAATCACTCCCAGCCCAAAAATACGCAACAAAGGAGCGAGGGTTCAAAGAGGAGACGATCGACAATATGCTGATCGGCTTCGCCCCGTACAAAGGCGGATTCCGCGAATATGCCACACAAAAAGGGTACAAGGAGCAACTACTGATCGACGCAGACCTCGTCCGCCGAAGCGAACGCGACGGCTCCCTGTACGATACTTTCCGCGGGCGGCTGATGTTCACCATACGCGACCGGACAGGAAACATCGTCGGCTTCTCCGGTCGTCTTATGGATAAGGAGAACCCCAAAAAGCTCCCGAAATACATCAACACGGGTGACACGGCGGTCTACAAAAAAGGTGAGCATCTGTTCGCATACTTCGAGTCGGCACGTCAGGCTGCGGCCGTCCGCACAATGAATCTCGTCGAGGGGAATCCCGACGCTATCCGCATGCACCAGATCGGCGTAGACAATACGGTCGCCCCGCTCGGCACTGCCCTCACACCAAAGCAGATCGAACTCATAAAGAAGGTCGCCGACACCGTAATCATCATTGGAGACATGGATGATGCCGGGCAGAAGGCCGTTGTCAAAAACGCCGAAACCATGCTCCGCGCAGGGCTGGCCGTGCGGGTCATGGAAATCAAAGACAACTACAAAGACCCTGACGATTATTTCCGGCAATATTCAAAGGGGTACGAAGAATTGTTGAGCAATTCCACAACAGACTTTATCCCGTGGCTCTGCGCTCACAAAATGGAAGGCAAGAACTCCCAGACCGAGCAGATCGCCGTCATATCCGAAGTTTGTCAGCTCTTGGCTCTATGCCGCGACGAAAGTACGGTCAACATGTATCTGGACATGTTCGCGCGTGAGTATAAGAACCGCAAGATATGGACGGCAGAGCTACAAAAAATTCAACTCGAACGGGAACGAGCGCAGCGAAAAAAGGAAGAAAGCTATTCCGAGGACATGATTTCGGAATACGGGTTCTATATCTCACACAATAGTTATTACGGTGCCGGACGAGGAAATGCCGATGTCCGCTGGTCGAACTTCATCCTCGAACCGATCGTCCATGTCAAAGACGACCAGAACGCCCGGCGTCTGTTCCGGATGCGGAACGACAAAGGAGAGGAAGCAGTCATCAAACTCGATCAGCGTTCGCTCGTATCGTTTGCCGACTTCCGCATCCGTACGGAATCGAAAGGCAACTACATCTGGGAAGCCGGACAGGGCGAACTGACCAAACTCAAAAAATACCTGTTCGACGGGACTCCCTCGGCCGACGAAATCAAACAGCTCGGCTGGCAGAAACGGCACCAAATATACGCATGGGGAAACGGCGCAATGGATGAAGGGCACTTCGTCAAAGCTAATGATTTCGGCTTGGTGAACGTCCGCGGGCAGCTTTTCTATTTGCCGGGATGTTCCAAAGATACGGCAGACGATCCGCAAAGCTACCAATTTCAGCGGCGCTTCGTCTATGCAATTACCAATGACATAACGCTCAACGACTACGCGACACGACTCATCGAGGTGTTCGGCGATAATGCGAAGGTCGGACTCTGCTTCCTGATCGCGTCGCTCTTCCGGGATCTCGTCGTGAATGTCACGACATCATTCCCGATTCTGAACCTCTTCGGCCCCAAAGGTTCGGGGAAATCCGAACTCGCCCACTCGCTGACATCGTTTTTTATCCCGTCCTATATAGCGCCGAACATCAACAATACGACGAAAGCGGCGCTTGCCGAGGCCGTGGCCGAGGTGTCTAATGCGATCGTCCACATCGACGAGTACAAAAACACGCTCGACATCGAGAAACGGGAATTCCTGAAGGGCTTATGGGACGGTGCCGGCCGCTCCCGCATGAACATGGACAACGATAAAAAGCGGGAAACTACGGCCGTGGATTGCGGCGTGATACTGAGCGGGCAAGAAATGCCGACAGCAGACATTGCTCTTTTTTCCCGACTGGTATTTCTCACCTTCTCCAAGACGACCTTTTCCGATGACGAGAAAAGGAGGTACAACGAACTCAAGCTGATCGAAAAGCGCGGCCTGACCCACCTAACTGGGGAGCTGCTCAAGCACCGCAATCAGTTCCGCAGTAATTACCGCCACATGTACGACGAAACCGCCGCCGACTTCTCCGTGGCATTCGTAGGCAAAATCATCGAGGATCGCACCTTCAGGAACTGGGTGTCGATCACCGCGGCTTTCCGCAGCATCGAGCATCTGCTTCACCTGCCTTTCACATACACCGAAATACTCCCAATGGTCACAAGGATGTGCGAAACGCAGAATCTCAAGACCAACGAAAACAACGAACTCGCCGGATTCTGGGAAACGGTCGATATCCTTGCATCATCCGGAAAAATATGGATCGGCGTGGACTACCACATCAAAGCGTCCACGAAAAAAGGAATTCCGATCAAAGAATCAAAAACGCCACTGGAGCTACCGGAAGGGGCACGCTACCTATCCGTATCATTCCTCCGTATATCGCAGCTATACGCCAAGGAAAGCCGAGATTCCGAAAGCAAAAAGATACCCCGTGACTCGCTGAAATACTATCTGGAACATAGCCGGGAATTCCTCGGCACAAAAAAGGCCGAGCGTTTCAAAGTCATCCAGAACCCGACAGGATTCGTCCCGGCCGGAGACGCAGCTACAGGGCGAACAACAACGGCAATGCTCTTCGACTACAAAATGATCTGCGAGAATTACGGCATCGACCTCGACACCTCACGGAGTTACACAGACAATCCAGACGAACAAGACGATCCGGAACCTTTCACCCCTACGCAACTATCATTTTAATCACCTAATATTCAATCCTATGCAAAACAACAAATCAAAACAGAAACAGGCGGAAAAAGAAACCCCGACTAACTGGCAGCGCATCGAAATGGTCATCCAACAATCGAAAATGACCGCTAACGCATTCGCACGACACATCGGCTTGCCCCGCGGTGAAAACCTTTATCAGATCAAACGTGGCAACAACGGCATATCACTCGATGTCGCCGACCGAATCGTCTCTAAATTTCCTCAGGTGGACAAGTTGTGGCTGCTGACGGGCGAAGGACAGATGTTCTCCGACGAAAAGCTGCGCGGCGTGCAGATACCTTTTTATAATGTGGATGTCGAACAGGCCATCGCCCATGTCGCGCATCTCGAAGCCGAGAGCAGCCTGATGGTGCCGCAGGCCGGGCAGTGCGATCTGGCGATGTGCTACATGGGACGCGCCATGGGACCCGCGCTGCCGCCGGGTGCGGTGATCCTGCTGAAAGCCGTGGACCCGGATGCGATTATTCCGGGGGGCGAATATGTGATTGTCAGCCGAAAAATTGTAACTTTGCGGATAGTTCGGCTCTCCGACGGGGAGGATAAACTCCGTCTGGTGGCCGGAGACAAAGAGAATTATGACGACATAATTCTGAATGTCAGCGACATAAAGTCGGTCTACAAGGTAAAAGGCAAGTTGATAATTAACAGTTGAGAAGTATGTTTTCAGGTATCGTGGAACGCATGGGGGAGGTCGTGGAGATCCGCACCGACCGTCAGAACAAGGATTTTACGCTTCGCGCGGACTTCTGCAAAGAGCTGAAAATCGATCAGAGCATAGCACATAACGGCGTATGTTTGACAGTTGTGGACATCCGCGACGACACCTATACCGTTACCGCGATGAAGGAGACGCTCGACAAAAGCAACCTCGGCCTGCTGAAGACGGGCGATCTGGTGAACCTCGAACGCTCGATGAAACCCGATGCGCTGCTCGACGGCCACATCGTGCAGGGGCACGTCGATCAGACGGCCGTCTGCACCGCGAAGGAAGACGCCGACGGCAGCTGGTACTTCACTTTCGAATACCAACCGCAGGGCGGCGGTCTCTGCACCGTGGAGAAAGGCTCGGTGACGGTGAACGGCGTGAGCCTGACGGTCTGCGATTCGAAGGAATCCAGCTTCCGCGTGGCGATCATTCCCTATACGTTCGAGCATACGAACTTCTGCCGCATCGAAGTCGGCTCGGTCGTAAACCTCGAATTTGATATCGTGGGCAAATACATCGCCCGTCTCATGCAACAATATACGAAGTAGCTATGGTGTATATTAAAACAAAGGAGGGGGCGTCGCTTCTGGTCGCACTCCTCGCTGCGGTCATCGTCGCCGTGACGACGACCCTGCTCGATGTGGTCTGGTGGATGACGCTCTGCGCCGCCGCCGGCGTTTTCGTCGTCATGGCTCTCGTGGCGCTGTTCATCATCCGCAAGTACGTGGCCTACAAGCTCAAGCCGATTTATTCGATCGTCCTTTCGCGCGACGTGCACACCAACGAGATTTTTTCGGAGCTGAAGGACAAGCACGTCGAGAATATCGGCGAGGAGCTTACGGCGTGGGCCGATACCAACGACAAGGAGATCGCCCGCCTGAAGGAGACCGAGCAGTTCCGCAAACAGTACCTCGGCAATGTGGCGCATGAGCTGAAAACCCCGATCTTCAATATTCAGGGATATATCTCGACGCTGCTGGACGGCGGACTGGAGGACGAGCTGATCAACCGCAAATACCTCGAACGGGCCGAAAAGAGCATCGACCGTTTGATCAACATCGTGAACGACCTCGATACGATCTCCAAACTCGAAAGCAACATGAACCGCCTGAAGATGGAGCGGTTCGACATCGTTGCGCTGACCAAGGAGATCGCCGAGCAGGCCGAGATGGAGGCCGACAAAAAGGGGATCAAGATTTCGGTCAAAGGGGCCGAAAACCTGCCGTCGCCTTTCTGGGTGCTGGCCGACAAGCACTATATCGGTCAGGTGATGGTAAACCTGATCATCAATTCGATCCGTTACGGCAAGGAGGGCGGACAGACGCGCGTCCATTTCCGCGACATGCTCGACAAAATCCTGATCGAAGTCGAGGACAACGGTTCGGGCATCGGCAAGGAGGACCTGCCGCGCGTTTTCGAACGTTTCTACCGCACGGACAAGGGCCGTTCGCGCGAGCAGGGCGGCACGGGACTCGGTCTGGCCATCGTGAAACATATCGTCGAGGCGCACGGCGAGCGTATCACCGTCCGCAGCGAACTGGGCGTGGGAAGCACCTTCTCGTTCACGCTCAAGAAAGTAAATCTGCAGGACATCAAATAACGGCAGAAATCCATAGAACCCATTCCAAGTAATATGATACAACCGCTAAGCATCGTCTGGGATTTCAATCCGGTGTTTTTTTCCATCGGGTCGCTCGACATCCGTTATTACGGCCTGATGTGGGCGCTGGCAATCCTGATCGGCGCCAAATTCTTCGATAATTTCTGCAAACGCGAGGGACTTCCGTCGAAAGTCTCCGAGTCTATATTCATATACGGTACGCTGGCGACGATCCTCGGCGCACGTCTGGGGCACTGTCTGTTCTACGACCCGATGGAGTACCTGAGCAGGCCGTGGACCATCATCACGGGCTTCCGCGACGGCGGCATGGCCAGCCACGGCGCCGCCATCGGCCTGCTGATCGGTCTCTGGCTCTTCTCGCGCAAGAACAAGCTGCCTTACGTCTGGTCGCTGGACCGCATTATGATCGCCGTGGGTATCGGCGGCGCCGTCGTGCGTCTGGGCAACCTTTTCAATTCGGAGATTTTCGGCATGGCGACGACTCTGCCGTGGGGTTTCGAGTTCGTCCGCTCGGCCAAATGGGTGAACGAGTTCGCCCCGGCGGCGGTGCATCCGACCCAGATTTACGAAGCGCTCTGCTATCTGGCGACATTCGGTCTGCTCTGCTGGCTCTATTATGCGAAAGACATGGCCCGCCGCCGTCCGGGCATTCTGTTCGGCATCGGACTGATCGGCATCTTCCTGACGCGCTTCTTCATCGAGTTCATCAAGACCGAGCAGGAGGCGTTCGAACAGGGATGGCTGCTCGACATGGGACAGTGGCTGAGCATTCCGTTCATTCTGCTGGGTATCTATATGATTTACCGGGGTGCGACGCAGCCGGAGGTGGTTCCCGTTGTGCCGAAATCCCCGGCTGCAACTGCCAAAAAGAAGAAAAAATGAGTAATTATCCGATGGTAAACGAGATCAACCGTCTCGTCGGCGACCTGCTCGCCGGGGGCGGAGAGGTGTTCCTGCCGGGTGTGGGATCGCTCTATACGGAACGCCGCGGCGCGCGGCGCATTTCGCGGCGGAGCGTGGTGCCGCCGAGCCGGGCCGTGTCGTTTACCTCGCAGGAGCGGGGTGTGTCGCTGGTCGCTGAAATCTCCGGCGCCGTGCAGTGCGACGCCGCCGAAGCGCAGGATGTATACGATCGCTGGCTGGCCCGCACGCTCGAAAACGGCGTGCTGACGATCGAGGGCGTCGGCGTGCTCAAACTCAAGCATTTTACGCCCGATGCGGCGTTTGACAGGCGACTCAATCCGCAGGGGCGTGAGCCGGTGCGGATCAAACCCGCCCGCAAGTTCGACTGGGCCTTGTGGACCGGCATCGCGGCGATTTTGGTCGCCCTCGGTTTCGGGGGGTATGAGTTCCTGAAGCTCTATGACGAAGGCCCGGAGGAGATCGCGCAGACAACCGGTATTCCGGGACCGGATACAAACGCCGGCGCGGCGACGGCTGACAGTCCGGCCGCGATTCCGGCTGCTGCGGATTCCGGTGCGACGACCGGACCGGCGGCATCTGCGTCCGGTGCGGACGCCGCAAAGGCCGCGGGCACGACGGCCGACACTGCATCGGGGACGAACGCCGAAACGCGATCGGAACCCGCTGCGTCCGGTGCGAATGCCGGCACTGCCGCCTCGTCGGTTGGCGGTCAGGGGAGTGCTCCTGCCGGGCAGAAGGATGTTGCCCCGGCGAAACGCCCTGAAACCCGTTCCGCAGGGACGGCCGATGCGCCCGCATCGCTTGTTTCGGGCCGCCGTTATGTCGTGCTGGGAGTGTTCAGTACGCCCGAAAATGCGGCCCGCGCCGTCGATGCGGCGGCGGAAAAGGATCCTTCGGTGCGCTGCGGAATCTACCGTTTCGGGACGAAATTCATGGTTTCGCCGTTCGAATCGGCCGATACGGAGGCATGTGCGCTCTTCGTCCGCAATTACAGCGACCGGTTTCCGGGCCTTTGGACCTATACCGCCCGTTGATGCGCATTTCCGAGCTGATAATCCGTTTCATCGACTGGTTCTACCGCAAGCCCGTCGCGGCGATCCTGCCGCGGCAGACGTTCCGTTATGTCGTTTGCGGCGGTGCGAACGTGGCGTTCAGCTGGGTGTGTTACTTTCTGGTTTATAATTTCGTCCTCGACAAGGAGCAGCTGGACCTCGGTTTCGTGGTTGTTTCTGCGTATGTCGCGACGATGCTGCTGATCTTTCCCTTCACGTTCTTCACCGGGTTCTGGCTGAACCGCTATGTGACATTCCGTCACTCGCCGCTGCCGACCGGGACGCAGTTGTTCCGTTATCTGCTGTCGATCGGCGGCTCGGTGGTCGTGAATTATGTCGGACTGAAATTTTTCGTGGAGTTCTGCGGCTTGTGGGCCACGCCGTCGCAGATGCTGGCGACTTTCGTCACGATGATCTACAGCTATCTGGCCGCCAAATATTTCACCTTCCGCCATGCGGAGGTCTGACCCCCCCCCGATCCTTACTCTATTATAACCTGCCCGGTCCCGTGGGAGAGGGTGAACACGTATTGGTATACGGCTTTCCACGCTTCGTTGCAAAATCCTGCGGGCTTTGCGTAATCGGCGTAAAATACCTGCCCTTCGTGCATCATGGGACACTTCGTGAACCCCGCCCCGGCATATTGGCGGGCGAGGTCCTCGTGAATCGTCGTTTTGAGAATGGTGATTTTACAGCGTTTCATGGCGTGCTGTTTTGCGGGAATTTCCGTTGCCGGTCTCTTCCCTGAGTTTTTGCAGTTCGTACATCCGGTCGCGGAATTTCGCCGCGGCGAGGAAGTCGAGCGACTTGGCCGCACGCTCCATGTCTTCGCGCGCCTTGACGATCAGCGCATCGAGGTTTTCGCTCGCAGCATAAGTCTTCTGCACGTCCGCCGCAGCCATGTAATGATCCTCGGCGATGGGGTAGACCGCCGCGATTTCCGGTACGTCGGTCCGCGTGGTCAGCAGCGTGCTCTGCCCCGAACCGCTTCGTTGTGCGCGGCGCGGCAGCATGCCGTGCTCCATGTTGTAGCGCACCTGCTTCTCGCGGCGGCGGTTGCTCTGCTCGATGGCGTAGCGCATCGAATCGGTGCAGGTGTCGGCATAGAGGATCACGTTGCCCTGTGAATGACGCGCCGCACGTCCCGCGATCTGCGTGAGCGAACGCACGTTGCGCAGGAATCCCTCCTTGTCGGCGTCGAGGATCGCCACCAATGCCACTTCGGGCAGGTCCAGACCTTCGCGCAGCAGGTTCACGCCCACCAGCACGTCGAACATGCCGGCCCGCAGGTCCTCCAGAATCTGTATGCGCTCCAGCGTATCCACGTCTGAGTGGATGTAGCGGTTGCGCACCCCCACGCGGTCGAAATATTTGGACAGCTCCTCGGCCATCCGCTTGGTGATGGTCGTCACGAGCACCTTGTCGTCGTTCTTCACCCGCTTGTCGATCTCTTCCAGCAGGTCGTCGATCTGGTTCATCGTTACGCGCACTTCGAGCGGCGGATCGACCAGCCCCGTGGGGCGGATCAGCTGCTCGACGATCACGCCTTCGCTCTTCATCAGCTCGTAATCCGCGGGCGTCGCGCTGACGTAGATCGACGTGCCCTGCAGCTGTTCGAACTCGGCGAAGGTCACCGGACGGTTGTCCTTGGCCGCCGGGAGCCGGAACCCGTACTCCACGAGGTTCTCCTTGCGCGCGCGGTCGCCGCCGAACATGGCATGCACCTGCGGGATGGTCACGTGGCTCTCGTCCACGACCAGCAGGTAGTCTTTCGGGAAGTAGTCGATCAGGCAGAACGGACGCGTGCCCTCGCTGCGGCCGTCGAAGTAGCGCGAGTAATTCTCGATGCCGGGGCAGTAGCCCAGCTCCTTGATCATCTCGATGTCGTACTCCACGCGCTGTTTGATGCGCTGGGCCTCCATCGGCCGCCCGGCCCGCTCGAAGAATTCGATCTGCCGGCCGAGGTCGAGGTATATCTGCTGTACGGCGCCGTTGATGCGCTCCTTCGTGGTTACGAAGAGACTCGTGGGGTAGAGCGTCAGGTTGTCGAGCGAATGGATGCGCTGTCCCGTCACGGGGTCGATGGTCTGGATGGCTTCGATCTCGTTGTCGTAGAACATTACTCGGAAACACTGGCTGCCGAACTCGCCGAACGCCGCCATGATGTCCACCGTGTCGCCGTTCACGCGGAACGTCGCAGGCTCCAGCTCCCGCTCTGTGCGGGTGTAGAGCGCTTCGACCAGCTTGTAGAGGAAGTGCTTGTAGCTGACGATCTGTCCGACCTTGATGTCGATCGCCGTGGCGTGGAAATCCGCGGGATTGCCCGCGCCGTAGAGACACGACACGCTCGACACGACGATCACGTCGCGGCGCCCCGACAACAGCGTGGCGACGGTGCGCAGACGCAGTTTCTCGATCTCGGCATTGATCGAAAGGTCTTTTTCGATATAGGTGTCCGTCGAAGGCAGGTAGGCCTCCGGCTGGTAGTAATCGTAGTAGGAGACGAAATACTCCACGGCGTTTTCGGGAAAGAAGTTCCTGAATTCGCCGTAAAGCTGCGCCGCGAGGGTCTTGTTGTGGCTCAGGACCAGCGTCGGCCGGTTCAGCTGCGCGACGACGTTGGCCACGGTGAAGGTCTTGCCTGAGCCGGTGACGCCCAGCAGGGTGTTGTGTTTGGAGCCGTGGCGGATCGAGCCGACGAGCTGTTCGATCGCTTCCGGCTGGTCGCCCATCGGGGCGTAATCCGATACGAGTTTGAAATCCATAGGACAAAAATAACGATAAAATCCGAAATAAATTGCGGCCGGAGCGAATACTCGTTTAAAATACCCGTATTCGGGCCGGGGACGGCGCCGTCGCATTTTTGCGGGAATTTTGCGCCTCGGAGTCCGCTCTTCCGCTCCTTTTCCCGAATTATTCCTATCTTTGCAGGTATGATTGACAGGGAAACAGTAGACCGCATTTACGCCGCCGCCAATATCGTGGATATTATCGGCGAATACGTCACGCTCAAACGCAAGGGCGTGAACTATCAGGCCTGCTGTCCGTTCCATAACGAGAAGACCCCTTCGTTCGTCGTCTCGCCCTCGAAGGGCGTCTACAAGTGCTTCGGCTGCGGCAAAGGCGGCAACGCCGTCACTTTCCTGATGGAGCACGAGAACATCACCTATCCCGAAGCCCTGAAGATGGTGGCCA
>ENA-OZGA01000926-OZGA01000926.1-human-gut-metagenome-genome-assembly--contig:-NODE-926-length-10892-cov-5.280059_pt1 | contig 10892 bp, 9 predicted proteins | sample MGYA00245112_ERZ653649 | MGnify/ENA primary metagenome ERZ653649 (study PRJEB26926, sample SAMN06165071) | human gut metagenome | biome: ENVO:00009003; feature: ENVO:2100002; material: ENVO:00002003...
ATCATATAACCAAAGCGGATTGTGAGGTGACGGATATGCTGAAAAACGTACTGATCGTGGTGGATGATATAGAAAAATCCATAGAGTTTTATAGGGACTTATTTGGACTGCAATCCTTCGAGAAAATGATACATATGGCGATGGATAAGGAGAAGTAGTTAGAAACGGAACACAGGAGAATCAGGAGGTGTAGAATGATGGAAAAGGAAAGAACCTATATTGCAATCGATCTTAAGTCATTCTATGCGTCTGTGGAATGTAAAGAACGAAATAGGGATCCTTTGACGACCAATCTTGTGGTTGCGGATAAAAGCAGAACAGAAAAAACAATCTGTCTTGCGGTATCTCCAGCATTAAAGTGTTATGGGATACCCGGAAGGGCTCGTTTATTTGAGGTTGTTCAAAAAGTAAAAGAAGCCAACAGTGCCCGCAGGTGGAAGGCACTGAACAGAATATTTATTGGTTCTTCTGATGACAGTACAGAATTAAATATCAATCTTGCACTGGAGATTGATTATATTGTTGCGCCTCCCCGGATGGCTCTCTATCTGGAATACAGCACCAGAATTTACAGCATTTATCTGAAATATATTGCACCGGAAGATATTTTCCCGTATTCGATTGACGAAGTATTTATGGATGTAACGGATTATCTGCATACTTATAATATGACACCAAGAGAACTTGCAATGGCCATGATACAGGATGTGCTGAAAACGACAGGTATAACGGCAACTGCAGGAATCGGAACAAATATGTATCTGTGTAAGATTGCGATGGATATCGTGGCGAAGCATATTAAAGCAGATAAAGATGGTGTACGAATTGCGGAACTGGATGAAATGTCATACCGAAGGAAACTCTGGAGTCACAGACCACTTACTGATTTCTGGAGAGTAGGGAAGGGATATGCAAAGAAGCTGGAAGAATACGGGCTTTATACAATGGGTGATATTGCAAGATGTTCCATCGGAAAAGAGAATGAGTTATACAACGAAGATTTGCTATATAAACTGTTTGGCGTTAATGCAGAGCTGTTGATCGACCATGCCTGGGGGTATGAGCCCTGTACAATGGAAATGGTCAAGGCCTACAAACCGGAAACGAACAGTGTTTGTTCCGGACAGGTGCTTCATTGTCCCTATGATTTTGAAAAAGCAAAATTAGTCGTCAAAGAGATGACGGACCAGATGGTTTTGGATTTGGTGGATAAGAAGCTTGTCACAGACCAGATCGTGCTGACAGTTGGTTATGATATTGAGAATCTGAACAATGCCGACAGGAAAAAGCAGTATCATGGAGAGGTTACGATCGACCGTTATGGAAGAAGAATTCCGAAACATGCACATGGAACGACCAATCTGAAACGGCGGACTTCCTCAACAAAAATGATAATGGATGCAGTAATAAAGCTATATGACAGGATTGTTGATAGAAACATGCTTATCAGAAGAATCAATATCACAGCGAACAGGCTTGTGGATGAAAGCTCTGTAGAGAGAGAAGAATTGTATGAGCAACTGGATCTTTTTACGGATTATGAGGCACAAAGGAAAAAGCAGGAAGAGGAAGAGGCTGCGCTGGATCGCGAAAAACGTATGCAGGAAGCAATGCTCAATATTAAAAAGAAATTTGGAAAAAATGCTGTGCTGAAGGGGATGAATCTTCAGGAAGGTGCAACCGCCAGGGACAGAAATGAACAGATTGGCGGTCATAAGGCGTAAAGGAGTTGAAAGAGGATGAAAAATAATTCTTATGACGATATCATCAATTTACCGCATCCGGTCTCTAAGAATCATCCGCAAATGCCTCTTTGGGATCGGGCAGCGCAATTTGCTCCTTTTGCAGCCTTGACGGGACATGATGCTGCGATAAAAGAAACCGCAAGATTAACCGATGAAAGATTGGAACTGAGTGAGGAAGTGATTGCTCAGCTGAACGAAAAAATCAACATAATCAGAAATAATATCGGTATAGAACAGAATGTATCGATAACTTATTTTATTCCCGATGCAAAAAAAAACGGTGGATCCTATGTTGTGTGTTCTGGTGTTGTAAAAAAGGTAGACGAATACGAGCATACCATAATCATGACGGATCAAACGGTCATTCCAATCGAACAGATAATTGATATTAAATGTGAAGAGTAGTAAATGTGAAAATATTTCACTGGGAAGAGTGGAAACAGAAAATAGAGGTGATGTGTTATGGCTTCATTTGATCAGAAACTCCGTACGTTATATCTGATGGAAATCCTGCTGGAACGTACCGATGATGAACATATGTTGAATGCATCGGAATTATGCACGATTCTGGATCAGGAATATGGGATCAGTACGGACAGAAGAACAATTTATACAGAGATGGAGATCCTTGAAAAATTCGGACTGGATATCCAGCAGAAGAAAGGCAAAATCCCGAGACATACGGGGTAAAATGCCATCACCGAAGGTGATTTGGAATGCATTTTGACCAAGTTACTGTGAACGGAGTGAACAGTAACGGAGAGAGAAAAGTGTAGAAGTGTATCAGGAGGTACGGAAGATCACCAGGAGAGAAAAAGAAATAATCGGAAATTTCGTTTTTATGATACAATTCATTATAGGAATGATACAATCACCATAGCATATAAAATTGTAAAAAACGGGAGGACGTATATGAAAATTATAATTATTAATGGAAGCGCCAGAAAAGGAAATACATTAACAGCAATCAATGCACTTATAAAAGGTGCTTCTGAGAAGAATGAAATTGAAGTAATCGAGCCGGATAAACTGCAGATAGCTCCGTGCAAGGGTTGTGGTGCCTGTCAATGCCATAAGGGATGTGTAGATAATGATGATACAAATCCAACAATTGATAAGATTGCAGCAGCTGATATGATTCTCTTTACAACACCTGTATATTGGTGGGGGATGTCGGCGCAGCTGAAGCTTGTGATCGACAAATGCTATTGCCGTGGACTGCAGTTGAAAAACAAGAAAGTCGGTGTGATTGCTGTTGGAGGTTCACCGGTTGACAGCATACAGTATGAGCTGATCAACAAACAGTTCAACTGCATGGCTGATTATCTGTCATGGGATATGCTTTTTCAGAAATCATATTATGCCAGTGAAAAAACAGATCTTGCGAAAGATGAAAATTCATTGAAAGAACTGGAGGATATCGGAAAAAACTTATGATATGAAAAAGAGAAAACTTATAATTCTTGCCATCACGATAATCGCTGCGGCGTTATTGTTGGAAGGATTTATTTTAAAGTATGTTAATGACAAAAACTCAGACCGGACGTCAAAAGTACTTCTGGATCGTGTTATCACCGTACTCGATAAAAATGATAAGAGTGAAGAAGCGCTTATCAAATCGCTGAAAGACGATTATATAGTAAGAGCTAAGGCGGTTTCTTATATTATCGATGCAAAACCAGAGGTAGAATATGATGTCGACGAGTTACAGAAGATTGCGGCGTTGATATCTGTGGATGAGATACATTTGTTTGACACAAAAGGTTATATTTACAGCGGTTCTGTGCCAAAATATTTTGGTTATAGCTTTGATTCCGGAGAGCAGATGGCATATTTTAAACCAATGCTTAAGGATAAGAAGCTTACCATGTGCCAGGACGTTACGCCGAATACTTCCGAGGCTAAAGAAATGATGTATGCGATCACCTGGAATGAAGCGGGAAACAAAATGATCCAGGTCGGCATTGAGCCGAAACGCCTTCTTAACGAGGCCAAGCAGAATGAGGTTTCTAATGTAGTTGCGGATATGCCGGTTTACAAGGGAATGGAGATTCTGGTTGCGGATGCAGATACAAAGATCGTAGCCGGAGCTACAGACAGCAGCAAAATAGGACAGGAAATTGACAGCATTGATATGCGGAATTATCGGTGCGTGGAGAAACAGGACGGGGCATATATTGTTGCTGTAATGGTAGAGGATTCTTATTATCTGCAGGGAAGTCTTTTGGCTATTCTTATAGTTGGAATATATCTGACTCTGGCTTCGTGCTGTATGGTATATATGCTGTCGAAGGTCATGAAAGAGAAGTACGAAAAGGAGAAATTCCGTTATACGTCGAATACGGACGAACTTACCCGGTGTTACAACAGACGTGCATATGAGGAGGACATAAACAAGCTCGACCTTACTAAGGAGTGGGTGTATGTTTCTATGGATATTAATGGACTCAAGAACGCTAATGATTCCTTCGGACATGCGGCAGGTGATGAGCTTATACGGGCAGCTGCGGATTGTATGAAGAACACAGTTTCAGTGAACATGGTAAGGTATACAGAATGGGCGGTGACGAGTTCGTTATCATCATTACAAAAGATATACCGCAGTTTGAAAACCTTCTGAGAGCATTTGAGCAGAGAGTGGAAAGCTGGCATGGAGAATTTGTCGAGTCGATGGCGGTTTCGTACGGATATGTCTTCAGTTCGGAGCGCAAGTGGAACAGCATATTTGATATTTCAAAAGCTTCAGATGAAAGAATGTACGAGAGTAAGAAGCAATACTACACCAGAAGTGGAATGGACAGAAGCAGACAGTAAAATCAGAGAAATCGAGTGGAGAAATCCATTCGGTTTCTTTTTTCTGCCACCGGGGACAGTAAAAGAGCCAAAAACACCGTCCCCATATTACTCTGTATAACATTCTTTCAACGATGTTTAATTCTATAGGAGAATCAAAAATTCCACTGGGACTCCTGATATTTTCGTCAATCTTAAATATCTTTATGGATCTTTGGATGGTAGCCGGCCTTGATCTCGGCGTGTTCGGTGCGGCGCTAGCAACTTTGATTGCACAAGGCATTTCTGCCGTGTTTTCACTTTTGATTTTCTTCCATCGGATGCGGCGATATAAAAGTCACTTTGACTGGTTTGACAGGCAGGAGTTACATTCCATGTTTCAGATTGCTGTGCCTTCAGTTCTTCAGCAGTCTACAGTATCGATCGGTATGATGATCGTACAGGCAGTTGTAAATCCTTTCGGTACACAGGCACTCGCGGGGTATGCGGCGACAATGCGGGTAGAAAATGTTTTTTCTCTGATTTTTGTATCTATCGGCAATGCGGTTTCGCCATATGTATCCCAGAATCTTGGCGCAAACAAACCCCAGCGTATCAAAAAAGGCTACCGCGCTGCATTAGTGCTGGATGTGTGTTTTGCAGCCATTGCCTTCATTGTGATTGAAACACTCCACACGCAAATTTCCTCGCTGTTTCTTGGTAAAGACGGAACAGACCTGGCCTACCAGGTATCTGGGAATTATATGAGATGGCTTGGCTATTTCTTCATCTTTATGGGAATCAAAATGGCAACTGATGGAGTCCTTCGTGGTCTTGGAATCATGCGCCCATTTCTCATTGCAAATATGGTGAACCTGGCAATCCGTCTTTCTGTTGCTTTGATTTTTGCGCCGCGTTTTGGCATTGCATTTGTCTGGCTTGCTGTACCAGCTGGCTGGTTTGCGAACTTTTTAATATCCTATGTGGCGCTCAGAAGGTTATGGCCAACTGAGGAATAGATGTGCAAGAGATAAAAAAGATTTTCTAAAGCAGATGCAGAAGGCCAAAAACGCCGGAATGAATGGACATATTGCCAAATCGCGGGATATAAATACGCTGAGTGAGATTTTGAGGAAGATTTTTATATAATTCACATATGGGACAGTAAATAGCGCTTGCTATTTATTGTCTCTTTTATTATAATTTAATGTGCATGACAAGGCTGTTATGTGTTATTATGTACAAAAATGGGAGAGAAAAAATGTGGCAGTTCATTCTAGGGAGTGCAGGATTTCTCCTGTATTTTATTTATGATATAAACAGCATTAAAAAGAAAAATACATTTTTCCAAAAATTTTTCGCATGGGGGACGGTTCTGGTGGCTTTATCACTCGTCATGGAGCTCTGGCTCTCGTGGGGGCAGTGCCAGCACAGAATCGGAAGAATAATTGGATTTGGAACAGGAGCCTTGTGTTTCCTTGCACTTCTTATATATACCTTGTTTTTTGCCCTTCCCTTTGAAGAAACTTACTGTGAAGAAAACAAATTACGTGCGGCATATACAGAGGGTGTGTACGGTCTGTGCCGTCATCCCGGAGTTTTATGGTTCGCAGGAGCATATCTTTGCATGTGGGGAATGTTTGGCGGATGGAGACAGGGAATCTATTTTCTGCTTATGATTTTTTGGAACTATCTGTATATCATTTTTCAGGATCTGTGGACTTTTCCACAGACATTTTTTAATTACAGGGAATATCAGAAAACAACCCCGTTTTTAATGCCGAATAGAGATAGCATAAAGAAATGCTTATATAGTATCAGAAAACAATGATCGATCTGGAGCGGACAGACTATGAATTTAGAAGAAAAATTAAAAAAACAACAGTATAAAGAAATATGGCAGCAGTACTGTGGATTCCTGGATCTGTCGATGGATGGATACATGAAGATTCAGCGTCGGTTGATGGAGGAACAGGTTAAGCTGTGGAGCAACTGTGGTCTGGGACAGTCTATTCTGAAGGGAAAACATCCTCAAAATCTGGATGAATTCAGAAAAATGGTACCGCTGACAACCTACGATGATTACGCGGATATTCTGCTTGCCAAGCAGCCGGATATGCTTCCGGGAAATCCGGTCATCTGGATCCAGACAACCTGGGAAGGTGGAAAGCACCCGATCAAGGTGGCACCGTATACTCGAAGCATGCTGGACACCTATCGGAATAATGTTACAGCATGTCTGATCTTATCGACCAGCAAAGAAAAAGGATCTTTTGATGTAGCAGCTACAGACAAATTCCTGTATGCGCTGGCACCACTTCCTTTTGCAACAGGACTCTTTCCGCTGGCTCTGGGCGAGGAGATTGGAATCGAATTCCTGCCCGCAGTAAAAGAAGCCGTAAATATGAGTTTCAGCGAAAGAAACAAATTAGGATTTAAGATGGCGATGAAGAAAGATCTTGGCTTTTTCTTTGGACTTGGAAGCGTAGCTTATGCAGTAAGCTTGAGTCTTTCTTCGCTGACAAACGGCGGTGGAGGCGGCGGAGTAAAACTGTCAAGCCTTATGCAATGCAAGCCGCATATGATATTACGTCTGCTGCAGGCAAAGCGTCGCTGCAAAAAAGAAAACCGCGCAATGCTTCCAAAAGATCTTTTCCATCTAAAAGGATTCATGGTAGCCGGCACAGATAACCTTTGCTACAAAGACGACCTCGAAGAACTCTGGGGAATCCGTCCGATGGAATTATTTGCCGGTACAGAACCGTCCATTATGGGAACAGAGACCTGGACAAGAAAAGGAATGTATTTCTTTCCGGATACAGCGTTTTATGAATTTATCACCGAGAAGGATATGATGCGAAATTATGAAGATCCTTCTTACATCCCGCCGACTTATCTGATGGATGAAGTTCGGCCGGGAGAAAAATACGAACTCGTATTTACTATTCTCAAAGGTGGCGCGTTTGCCCGCTACCGCTGTGGTGATATGTATCGCTGCGTCGGTCTGGAGAACCGTGAAGATGAGACAAGGATCCCGCGCTTTGAATATGTGGACCGAGTGCCGTGGATTATCGATATTGCAGGATTTACAAGGATTTCGGAAAACGGAATCCGCAGCGTGATCGCTCTTTCAAAGCTGCCGATCATAAACTGGGTTGCAACAAAAGAATATAATGAACAGAATCGTCCATATCTGCATATGTATGTGGAACTGGAACGTGATGCACTGCTCAACACTGCGATGAGCACAAATATTTTGAAAGATCTTTTGAGTACATATTTCAAATATATTGATCAGGATTACAGGGATTTGAAAAAGATTCTTGGAATGGATCCTCTGCAGGTGACGATCTTTACTTGTGGGACATTTGAAGCCTATGAGAAAAAGACCGGTAAGAAGATACATCAGATGAGTCCTTCACATTATGAATTGAAGGAACTGCTTGATATACAGGAAAGTCTGAACAGAGTGAGATAAGATTTAAATAAGAATGAAAACGAGAGTGGAGTAAGGGGATTTTATGGGAACTTACGGATATATATCAATCATAGCCATGCTGTGTTATGGATTTATGCTGTTGATGTTTTTGACAGCAAAGAGAAATAAAATAATAAACAGTTTCCTGGTGGTGCTGACGGGCCTGCTATTCTGGACTGGAGGTTCTGCTTTTATGCGAGCACAGCTTTGGCCTGGATGTGAATTCTGGTATCAGGTTTCCCTGTTGGGAATTTTGCTGCTGCCATATGCGTACTACCGTTTTATACTCGCCTTTGGCGGTGAAAAGAGCGGTATTGCGGGAAGAATATACTTTGTGGTCATGCTGACCTGCTTCTGGCTGAATGCACAATTTGGAGTTTTCCTTGAAGCTCCAAAAATGGTAGAAAAAAACGGAGCTGCAGCTTTTGTATATGAGATCAAGCCTGCGATCATCGTATTTTTTATACCATCGGCAATTTTCTTGATCCATCTTCTTACAGTCATTGTACGGATCTGTAAAAACAATCCGACTATGAAAGTCCAGTATGAACCGGTTATGTTGGGAGTCCTTGCATTGTTCTTAGGAAATGCATTTCTTGGAATTCCGTTCTTCAGCGGATTTCCGATTGATATCTTAAGTGGTGTAGTAAATGTATTTTTACTGTTCTACGCACTGATCCGAAGACGATTGTTCCGCCTGCAGATGCTGGCATCCCCTTCCCTGTGTTATGGTGTTGGATTCCTGTTTTCCATTCTTGTTTTCTTAAATATTGTTCCATCCCTGCAAAATCTATTTCATATGCGGCCGGATAAGAACACCCGGATTTACACTCTTGTTTTTTCAATCGTCTTTCTGATCATTTATGCACTCTTTACTTATCTGTGGAAGCTTTTGATCCGCTGCGTGTTTGTCAGAGAAGAAAACCATCAGGCTGAGAAGATCAGAGAATTTAATTCAGCAATCTCCAAAACTCTGGATCTTCAGGAAATCCTGGATAAAACGATCCATGTTATGAAAGATTTGATGGATGTTGGAAATATCTATATCTGTATGCAGGACGCACCTGGCGAACCATATCGTGGGGTTGCAAGTGACCAGCCTTTAAGTGATCTGGCGTTTGCTTTTGAAGAAGAAAATCCAATGGTCCAGTGGCTGAAAGACCACGAAGAACCGATTATTTACCGTGATTTCCGCTACTCTGTAGAGTACAAGTCCATGTGGGAAGAGGAAAAACATCAGCTGGATAAAAACCATACACGTTACTGTGCCGGATTAAAAGATGGTGATAATCTGGCGGGAGTGATTCTGATCACATCATCTTCTTCAAAAAAGAGACTGGCATACGATGAAGTAGAAATAATCTCAAACATCACATCAGTGGCATCTATTGCTATCAAAAATGCAAAGCTGTATGAGAACGCCCGTCTTGAGGCAAGAACCGATGAACTGACTGGATTATTAAATCGAAAATATTTCTATGAAGTTCTCAATGAAGAGTTCGAGAAAAACAAAGACGCTTCGCTGGCACTGGCCATTATCAATGTAGATGATTTTAAATTATACAATCAGTTGTATGGTATAAAAGAAGGCGATATGTGTCTGCAGCGCGTCGCAGACATCATCAACAGCAGTGTGGGAGAAAGCGGATATACTGCTCGCTATGGCGCGAAAGAATTTGCTGTTCTGCTTCCAGGCTACGACCTTTTCTCTGCCAGAAATCTGGTGGAATCCATTGCAAAACAGATATATGTTATGAATAACCGCAGAACCGACATGAAGCTCAAGCCGATCACAGTCAGTGCGGGAATCAGTGCAGCACCGTATGCGGCAAAGAATGTCAAAGAACTGCTGGAAAATGTTGATCTTGCGGTGTACCACGTAAAACACAGCGGGAAGAATGGAATTCAGGTCTTTGATACCATGTTCCGCAACAATAATAAAGATGCTCACGCAAAAACACATGCACATATTTACAAAGAATATGAATCAACCATCTACGCATTGACCGCAGCTATTGATGCAAAAGATCATTATACCTTCAGCCATTCCACAAATGTTGCCTATTATGCAACAGCACTTGCAAGAACACTTGGAATGAACGAAGATATGATAGAGATCATCCATCAGGCAGCACTTTTGCATGACGTCGGTAAAATTGGTATTCCGGAAAGTGTATTAAATAAGGCCGGATCATTGACAGATGAAGAATACGAGATGATCAAAGGCCATGTAGAAGCTTCCATCGACATTATCCGACATCTTCCGTCACTGGATTATGTTATCCCGGCGGTCATCGGTCATCATGAACGCTATGACGGGAAAGGATATCCGCGCCGTATTGCAGGCGAAGATATACCGCTGACGGCACGTATCCTGTGTGTGGCAGATTCATTCGATGCCATGACATCCATACGATGCTATAAGAAAGCCTTCCCTGTAAAAGTAGCTCGGGAGAAGCTGATTCAGGATGCAGGCAAACAATTTGATCCAGAGCTTGTTCGCAAGTTTGTAGAATGCCTGGATAACGGAACGATCAATCTTGTAAAAGCAGAAGAGGCATGACAACAGGGAGAAACCGACTGATGCAGATCATCGCAGGACAGATCAAAGATTTCTTCAGATAAGCTTTTTAAGGAAAATAGATATTCAATTTTATTGAACTGAAGAATAGTTCAGGACCCATTGCATTCTTCAGTTGACGGTGTGAAGTATAACACTGTAATTCACAGACAACAATAGCATCAATTGATTCGTTTTGTGTGGCGCTCAGAAGGTCATGGCCGACTGAGAAATAGATGTGTAAGAGATAAAAAAATAACTCTCTTACTTTCTTAGCTGCATATGTTTTAAAACTGCCACCGATCTGGGTATACTTTGTAATGACTCTGGACGAATT
>ENA-OZGA01000929-OZGA01000929.1-human-gut-metagenome-genome-assembly--contig:-NODE-929-length-10835-cov-4.844805_pt1 | contig 10835 bp, 5 predicted proteins | sample MGYA00245112_ERZ653649 | MGnify/ENA primary metagenome ERZ653649 (study PRJEB26926, sample SAMN06165071) | human gut metagenome | biome: ENVO:00009003; feature: ENVO:2100002; material: ENVO:00002003...
TCTACACTTATGCGATCGTCGGCAGCGTCAGATGTGTATAAGAGACAGAATATAGTCCTTTAATTTTGTCCCTGTCAGTTTTCTCATTTCAAAAAGTTCATCAAAACGCATTTTTCATCTCTCCCTTCTGCTATTATTATATACCATCAGCTTCGGGAAATCAATCATAATGTAAAAAAGTTTTTTACATTTTTGATTCTAACGCAAACAAGATGGCCTCCTTTTTGGGGAAGCCATCTCAACGATATTACGGTATTTTAACTTTTTCGGCTTCTTTCCTGTTCCTGCTGCGGCGCATTGTCTTTTTGTCGCCGTTCAGCCTGCTTAATATGCAGCCGATCAAGCACCGACCACCTGCCGCCAATGCGCCGGGGCTTTTTCGGTACATTGTTGACGCAGCCATCTATCATATTGTAGTTTTGCTCTGTGCCGGATTCTTTGGCGCGTTCCGCTGTACCGTTTTCAAAGAACTTCTGATGGTGCAGCAGTTCAGGCTTTGGGCCTTGCAAGAAAGCGCGCATCTTTCTGGTAGCTTCTCCATCGAAACCTAAAGCTGTCTGCGTCACAAAGGCTCCATTCTCGTGAAGAATAATGCTCGGCGGCGGATTTTTTGTTTGTTCACTTCTCATCTGAACAAACCGCTGACCATCAACCTCCACTTCATCCGATACCAACCATGTGCCTTTTTGTCCTGCCACCTGATAGCCGCCCTCATCAAGAATCAGGTATGTGCCGCTCTGGGGCTTTGGGAAAAAGCCGTTGAATCTCACCAACCTATCCTTATCAACATAGAAAAAAGAGGTTTTGCCTACCTCAGTCAATCCGATCACATCACTGACCCCAAATTTTCTAATTTTGAATTTGTCCGGGTTAATGCTTTCCATCTTTTTACGAATCGCTTCCGCGCCCATTCCTCGCGTAGCCGTACCAGAATAGCCCGTGCCATAATTGTCTGCGGTTATCATAAAGCCATGCTGAACCTGGTATTCATAGCTGCGGCAGCGATACTCACGGTTTTTCTCAGAATTGTCGATCTGATAGATTACAAACACATCTGAACTCATTTTCCTGCATCATCCTCCGGCCTATGCCACTCCAACTCCAGCCCCTTGAACTGCTGCTCATTCAACTGCTGCATCTTCGGGATCGTCTGCTGGACAAGCGCAGCCATCTCTGCATCCTCTGCCACAAGCGGCTGGATCTCCGTCAACACCTGAATCGTATCCTTGAGTGTCGGCTGCTCAAACATCGCCATCAGCATCAATTCAAGTTCATCAAAGCGTACATTGCTCATAACTCCATCCCTTTCTTTTTCGCTTTCTTCGGCTTATCCTGTTCCTGTGCAGGCTGCTCCTGCTTCTTGGCTTTCAGACTGCGCAGGGCATCCAGAACAGACTTTTTCGTACTGCCGCGTTCCTGCTCCTTACTCTGCTGTCGTGCCGCCATCAGCTTTTCCATATCGGAGATTGCCTGCTGCACCAACCTATCATCCCTGAAATAGTTGATGGAGTTGATGTTCTCACGCTGCACTTTGTCGTTCACGACCAGCTCATACATTCCAACAAAGCCGCCATCTTCCTCGATGCAGAATCCAATGCACTTGTCAGCATTCATCCGTTCGGACGGAATCTTGTCATAGGCTTCCAAAGCTTCTTCCATTGTCAGATGGTCGTGGAACTCTCCCGCAAACGTAAACTCCAAACACTCCGCAACATAAAAGCTGAGCGTTTCTTCCGGCGCAGGTCTTTCTGCGGCGAGTTTTTCTTTCAAAACTTCTGCCGCCACCGTATCGGCCTGTTCCCGCAGTTCTGCTGCGTCCATAACCCTGCCCAGTGCCGCATCGCAGCCGAACTCTGCCAGCAGCTCCGTCATAGCCTCCTGCACAGACTTATCTCCGTCCGTTTCAAGAATGCCGCCATCCTGTTCTGTGAAGTCCTTATTATATAAGGTATAGTCGAAACCATCGTCACAGGTCTGGATGTGGAAATAGGCATCTGGCAATTCATAGGACAGCTCCACATCCTGCACAGCCAAAGCCCCCTGTAACGGCTGCACAACGTGATTCTGGATATACGGGTTATCCCAGCCCGGAACCGTTTTATAGTCCTCTACGATGGTGTCAATGCCGTTCCTGCACTGCAAAATATCCAGTGAACCCGGCAGAGGATCAGGATTTTTCTCCACGCCCAAAGCTTTCATGTAATGGTTCGGAAGTGCCTGATACTGCGACATTGCATCGTCCAGATTGCCGAACCGCTCAATCCTCAAAGGCGCGGCCTGCAAATTTTCGACCACATAGAACTGCTTTACGAAAGGCTGTTCCTGTTCTTTCTGCGCATCCAGTTCTTTTCTGAACATCGTTACAAAGCCATCCAGAATAGCCGGGTGGCTGTCAACCACCCAATCCGTGCGGAAGGTCATGCGGTCTGCATTATGCTCCGGGGTTCTGACCTGCTCTGCCCATTCCTTATTGCCGTGAGAAAAGCGGCCATCGTAGCTTTTATGGTGCAGAGTGTTCGCCAGAATGTAGCCCACACGCTCCATGCCGTACTGCCGCACCACCTGATCGACTGCATCATCGCCAAGGTACATCCCATCATAATTGTCCGCAATTGCTTCATGGATTGCCTGCTTACACTCGCTGTTCAGCCGATAGGATGTACGGTATAAATCCACCTCGTCATTTTCTTTGGCATAGCTGAACGGCTCATAGTAGACAGGCACATCCGAATAGTCCTGTGCGCTGTTGTCCGGCACCGGCGCAGCCTTTTCAATGATCTCCGATACCACATCTTCTTTTTTCGGCATATTCCATTTTTCAGAGAAGTATTTCTGCACTGCTTCCTGAAAATCTTCATCGAAGCCGTTCCACAAATCCTCTGCCACCAGCTTGCCCTGCTCATTGACTGCAACGCAGGCCGCCATATCGCCGTGTTCCTCATGCTCCATCAGGAAGAACTTCTCGCCACCAATTTCCGTTTCATCAATGACGTACCATGTGCCGATATGCCCCTCGACTGCGATATGGTCGGAATCGCCGTGGATCAGTCCGTTCTTTTTCTGCTGCTGTTCCTCCATAAACTCTCGCACGGTCAACTCTGCACCCGTGAAGTTCAGCCCTTCCTCGCCAAGTTCCAGCCGCCCGTCTGCGCCAAGGTCAAGCTCTTCGGCCATCAGAACAGATGCCGCATGGTTCACCACCACAGTTTTCTCTACTGTGACAGGCTGGCCGGGGTCGTAGTCCGAACCGCGCAGATCATAGCGATATAAGCCCTCCGGCACTTCCTCATCCCGCAGTCGGCCATTGCTGAAAAGACCCGACTTATCAAAGATTTCGATTTCCTGCAATGCTTCGTTCAAAAGGTTCTCTTTCTGCAAATTCATATTCCTTTCCTTGAAAAATTCCGGCAGTTCAGCAAATCCGATACTGTCCACATAGTAGGCTTTGACCGTACTGCCATCATTGAGTACCACCACATCGCTGACCGACAGCGAATGCCCCGTAAAGTCTGCTGGACGCTGAACATTGAATCGTTCATAAATGCCATCCAGCGTATCCTTTTCCGTAAGCGGCGCGGTATAGATCAGGTCATAATCTGCGCGAGTAACCATTATGCCTTTCTTCTGCACATAGTCCAGCCCCATAAAGCGGTAGTCGTGTTCCGGGTCACGCTCTGTAATCTGATAAATGCCGAACTGTTTCTCACTGCCCTGCAGCAGAGATTCCTCTCGGCTATGTTCCAGTTTCAGGTCTGCCGTTGCGATCTGGAACACATCGCTTCCACGCTCAATTTCTGCGCGTTCCGTGACAATCGTTGGCCGCAGACTTGTGCGGACTAAGTAGATCTGCTTCCCCTCATCGTACAGCTGCAGGGCTTGTTCTCTGGTGATGGGCGAAAACGGGAACTGCGGATATGTAAAATCATCTTCCAGATAGTTTTCCTGCTGTTCCAGCAGAACACTCTGCCATGCATCCGTTCGGATACCGAAAATACCGTCATGCTGTGCGATTTGCTCCTTGCTGGCAAACTCGCCTGCCGTTCCATCCGAAAACAGAGGATAGATTTTCTCGCCAGCCCGATGCCATTCCAACGCAGCTTCTTTCATCAGCGGCAGCATATCGTCCTTCCGATAACCATAGTCGTGCATCTCTGAAAGGCCAATCATTCTATCCGGCAGATTTTCGATCTTCTCCTGTGCTTCGTACATCAGACGGTTGGCTTCTTCTTTGTCATCCTCGGCCAGTGCAGCCGCCAGACCGTTCACCAGTTCTTCCGTTGCTGCCCGGTCATCCAGCTTGAAAGCAAAATTCACGATAAGGTTTCGCTGTTCATCATCGAAAATCGTTATTTCCTGCTCCCTATTGGCAATCAGCTTTTCCGCATACTGCATCGCGGTCATACGCTCTGCGCTCCTTTCCGCGACTGCCGCTTCCAGCTTTTCCAGAAAGTCGGCTGCGGTCAACCGAATCGTATCCATCGAATCTTTCAGTTCCTTCATCTCCTTGCCGCTGGCCCAGCTTGCCACATACGGGAAAGAATAGTCGGACGTATCAATACCCAAAACTGAGCAGACCGTAAATGCAATACTCTCCGCTTCGGTTTCCTTTGTAAGCCTGTCTTTTTCTTCCCCGCGCTGTTTCATGAAATCGCTGTTATGCAGCATCGCATGAGCAACCTCGTGGATCATCGTCTTTATGGTCTGGCTCTCGCCCATGCCGACCTGAATGCAGATTTCTTTGTCTGCATCACTGTAATAGCCTTTGGCATCCCCTTCGACTTCATCAAACCGTATCGGCACAGGCGACACCTGCTCGATTGCCGCCGTAAGCAGCGCATACTCTTTAACGCTGGCGGTCAGTTCGTTTACTTCCAGCGACGGAAGCGGTTCCCCATCGGTCTGCGAAACATCGAAGACCGTTGTTACGCGGAAACGCGGAATCACATACTCCACACGTTCCATTTCCGGCTCACCGCTTTCGTTCAGCACAGCCAAACCCGTATCCTTGTCGATTTTCTCGCGCTCCTCGACTTCCTTAATGGGAGCCGGAGCGATGATCTGGATGCCCTTTTCGCCTTTTTTAACGTAGCGGTTAAACTTATTTTTCCATGCGTTGAACCCTGCCACCAGTGTGGCATCAGGCCGCTGCATAGCGATCAACAGCGTATTGTTGAAGCTGTAATTGTGGAATTTTGCCATCGTGCGCAGGTACGTCGTGTACATTTCCGATGTAAAAATGTCCTTTACACCCTGCTCCAGCCGTTCCGTGATTTCTTTCATCTGCTGTTTGCGGTCAACTGCCATGCAAGCCCTCCTTTTTCTTGACCCATCGTGTTTTCATCTGGCGCGGATATTGGTCGGCCTGTTTTGGTGCTTTTGCACCGTTCCATTCCAAGCCTCCGGCTCTGCCCTCACAGGTGTAGCCGGCAGCTTTCAGGGAACTTCCATTCTCCGTATCCAGAATGTAGGTGATCACTTTGTTGTAACCCATTGCCCGTGCTGCGCGGTATGCCGCCGCATACAGGATGCTGCAGGCGTTTGGTGTTCCATCTGTACACAGACGGTTGACCTCCAGCGTATAGCCGTCATCCAACCGCCGCGCCACAGGTCTGCCGCAGATAGCAACGCCCACCAGCGCACCATTATCCGATACGCCGATGGAGAACTTATGCCCCCGCGTCGGTTTATGGTGGCGGTGATGCTGCTGCACAAATGCGTTTGCCGTTTTCAAATTGATCGGTGTTAATGTCAGCAAATGCCCTCCTTGTTCAAAAACACCCCATTAGATTCCTTGCAGAGATCTAACAGGGTTATCCTATTTACAGTTCCATATTGTGACTTTTCCGCTTCTGGGATTTCTGCGGTTCTGCGCTGCGCTCTGCCTGTTTTGCATGAAGGTGTGCCAGTACAGAGGGTTTCCGAACATTGTCCGCAGTGCGCTCTGCAACGCGGCCTGCATAGTTCACAGGCTGGCGCGGCCTGTCTGCAACCTCAGTTTCGACTGCATCCTCGTCCACTCCCAGCGCATCCTCACTACCCTTTTCGTCCATATTGAGCAGAGAGTTCAACTCCGCAAGGCGCGCAGATTTTTCGGCTAGTTCCGCTTCCTGTGCAAAAGGACGTTTGGCTTCTTCCTTTGCCTGCGCCAACTGCTGTTCCAGATTTTCCAGTCTGCGTTCCACCTGCGGCAATGCTCTTTCGATGCCTGCCAGCGCATTGGTAACACGCAGAATGTTGCCCTGCGGGTCTTTGCCGACTTCCATCGAGTAGTTCCATGCGCCCTTGATAGATAAGCGGAACACCTTATCGAAATTGTCAAACCGGGAGTGCAGTTCAAATGCGCCGTAGCTGCCGATCCTGCCCTCGGTGCCAGCCGCTTTCAGAGCCTTACAAGCCTCGATGATGGCCGCACCCGCTTTCTTGCGTTCGGTGTACACCTTTCCGCTGATCTCCATAGCGAAGTGGTCTTTATCCTGCGCCAGAAGTGGTTTTGCCGCTTCCATATCGGTTTTCAGTGCTTCGATCTGACCCTGTGCCACAGCGATTTCTCGCGGATAGCGGCGCGCAATATCCGATTCCAAGCTATAAATCTGACTGGTGTGATTGGCTTTCAGCAGTTTCAGCTTGCTGACCTGAATATCCAAGTCCATCTTTTCCTTGATGTAGGGATTGCCAGTTGCCAGTGCCTTGATTTCGGCATAGGACAGCGCGGTATCGTCCACATCATCACAGGCGCGAACAGGCGATTTGGAAGTCATGATCTGGCTTATAAACTTCTGTTTGTTTTCCAGAATCTGCCACATATACGAATCAAACGTATTTTCAGTGACGTAACGATAGATTTTCACCTGCTTATTCCGGTTTCCCTGCCGGAGAATACGACCCTCCTGCTGTTCCAGATCAGACGGCTTCCACGGGCAATCCAGATGATGCAGGGCAATCAGCCGATCCTGAATATTGGTTCCTGCGCCAAGTTTCGGCGTAGACCCCATCAGGATACGAACCTGTCCGGCGCGCACCTTTGCAAACAGGTCAGCCTTTTTGGTTTCCGTGTTATACTCGTGAATGAACGCCACTTCTTCACGAGGAACACCTTTCGCCACCAGCTTCTCCCGCACATCATCGTAGACGTTGAATGTACCATCAGCTTTTGGTGTCGATAAATCGCAGAAAATCAACTGTGTTCCCCTATCCGGGGCAGATTCTTCCCAGACCTTGAACGCATTGTCCACACAGCGATTTACCTTGCTTTCCGGCTCATCCGGCAGCATATCATTCATAAGCCGCTGGTCGAGTGCCAGTTTTCGGCCATCGTTGGTGATTTTCAGCATGTTATCGAACTTCGGATTCACGCTGCCGTTGCGTACAGCCTCGGCGCGGTCTGCAAAGGAACTTACCATTTCTTCTTGTGTTTCGCTCGGTTTCAGCACTTCGTTGATGTACTCTGCTTTCGGCACAGGCAGGTTCAGCATATCCGCCGTCTGCACATCTGCGGATTCCTTGAACAGAGAAATCAGTTCCGGCAGATTAAAGAACCGGGCAAAACGTGTTTTCGCACGGTAGCCGGTTCCTTCCGGGGAAAGCTCGATTGCCGTGACGGTTTCACCAAAGGACGCCGCCCAATCATCGAAGTGGCTCAGTCCCATCTTCTGCAGGGTGTCATACTGGAGATAACGCATAATGGTGTACAATTCCACCATCGAGTTGCTGACCGGGGTTCCAGTTGCAAAGGTCACGCCCTTGCCGCCTGTCAGTTCGTCCAGATACTGACACTTTGCAAACATATCGCTGGACTTCTGTGCATCGGTCTGGGCGATACCTGCGATATTTCGCATTTTTGTGTAGAGGAACATATTTTTATAGAAATGTGACTCGTCCACAAACAGGCGGTCAACACCCAGTTCCTCAAATGTAACCACATCATCCTTTCTCGTCTGGTCGTTCAGCTTTTGCAGCTTTGTTTCCAGCGTTTTCTTTGTTTTTTCCATCTGCTTGACCGTAAAACTGCGGCTGTCCTCGCTCCGGGCATCTGCCAAGGCCAGCGTAATATCGTCAATTTGACGCTCTACAATAGCTTTCTGTCGTTCCGGGGAGAGCGGCACACGCTCAAACTGCGAATGACCGATCACGATGGCATCGTAATCGCCGGTTGCGATCCGGGAGCAGAACTGCTTACGGTTGCTCGGTTCAAAATCCTTTTTTGTTGCCACCAACACATTTGCATTGGGATAAAGCCGCAGGAAATCTGCGCCCCACTGCTCGGTGAGGTGATTCGGCACCACATAGAGGTTTTTCTGCGACAGGCCCAGCCTGCGGCTTTCCATGCCGGCAGCAATCATCTGGAAGGTCTTGCCTGCACCCACGCAATGCGCCAGCAGCGTATTGTTACCGTACAGAATGTGCGCAACGGCATTTTTCTGATGCGGCATCAGAGAGATTTCCGGGGTCATGCCCTCAAAACGAATATGACTGCCATCGTACTCACGGGGACGAATCGCATTGAAAATCCGGTTATAGGTCGCGCACAAATCCTCGCGGCGGTCTAAATCCTTGAAAATCCACTGCTTAAACGCTTCCCGAATGGATTCCTGTGCCTGCTGTGCAAGCATGGTTTCCTGCTTATTCAGCACACGGTGGTCGCCATCCGCATCGTGAATCGTATCGTAGATTTTGGTATCCCGGAGATTCAGTGCATCTTCCAGCAGCTTATAACCGTTGACGCGCAGGGTTCCGTAAGTGTTGGTGACAAGCGGATTTCCGCGATCCAGCGACTTACCCGAAATGTTCCATGCACCTGAAATTTCGGAATAGGTTGCCTTAATGTCAATCCCGGCATAGTAGTTCGGGGTTTTGAACACTTCCTTCATAAACTGCGTGATGTACTCCGGTTTTACCCAGTTTGCACCCAGCCGCACTTCAATTTCCGAAGCATCCAAATCCTTGGGCTGTACCCGTTTGAGGTAGTCCACGTTGATCTGATACTCTGCATGGTTTGCCGCAAAGATTTCTGCTGTGGCCAGTTTTTCACGAACATTGCCGGACAGGTATTCATCCGAGGTTTCCCACTGCTGTGTCACAGGATTTCGGAAAATCGCACCTGCCAGTTCATCCGTGATTTCCTGTTCCGGTTTGCCGCAGAGCTGCATCATAAACGGCACATCCACCTTTGCTTTTTCTCCAATGGAAAGCGCCAGAGCTTCGCTTGGCGTGTCTACTGAGGTAACAGGCTCCGGCTTACGGATGGTACGTTTGGTAAAAATATCGGCCAGCCGTTTGAGATTCTTCTCCTCATCCAGAATTTCCAGTGATGCCAGCAGACAATAGCTGCTGTCCTGTCGGAACGCCCGCTTGTTGGCCGTGCTGTTGATCAGACCATACTGCGCCTTAAATGCGGTGTACTGCTGTTTTAGTTCATTCTGCAAAAGCTGAACTTCTGCATCCGAACCATCATGCAGCTGACAATCCAACAGCTTCCGGGTGGTTTCCCGCAGAGCAATCATGCCCAGCACCCGCTCTGCAGTTACGGCAGGCAGTTCCACCTTATTCATAAAGGAGTTTTCGCGATAGTAAATCTGCCCATCCACATTCGTGAAGCTGAAATTCTTCACGCTGGGGTCTGCCGGAATGGGTTCTTCCTGCACATCCAGTTCATCGTCGGAGATTTCCGGCTCTGTGATGGTAGCCTGAATGTTGCGGACCGCTTCTTTCAACTGCTGGGCAAGGTCTGCGCCCTCGATGGGCTTGACCGTAGTTTCCTGCTTGCCGTACTGGGTGCTTTCCGTGGTGATCTCCCCCAGCACCATCTCAGGATGCTGTGCAAAATACTGGTTGATGGAGTACCCCTCCGGCGTTTCGCCAAGGTCTATCCAGTCAGCCCGCTCCACTGCTGCACGGTCACGCTTCTGCAGGAACAGAATGTCAGCAACCACGCCAGTGTTGGCATTGCGCTGAAACGCATTGTTCGGCAGACGAATCGCACCTACCAGATCGGCACGGTTAGCAAGGTACTCACGGACAGAGGAATCCTTCTTATCCATCGTACCGCTGGACGTTACCACCGCTACCACACCGCCCGGACGCACAAGGTCAAGGCTCTTGGCGATAAAATAATCGTGGATGAGGAAATTGTGGCTATCATACCGCTTATCCGGTACTTTGTAATTGCCGAACGGTACGTTGCCCACAACACAGTCAAAAAAGCTGTCCGGGAACCGCATTGTTTCAAAGCCCTGCACCGCAATCTTGTTTTTCTGGTACAACTGCTGTGCAATGCGGCCCGAAATGCTGTCCAGCTCCACACCATACATCCGAATCTTCTCCATGCTGTCCGGCACCAGACCCATGAAATTGCCGACACCACAGGATGGTTCCAGCACGTTGCCTTTGGACAATCCCATATTGCTCAGGGCTTCATACATCGCCTTGATGACCGTAGGAGAAGTGTAAAACGCATTCAGGGTACTGGCACGGGCTTCCTTATACTCATCTACCGTGAGCAGGGACTGCAGTTCGGCATACTCTTTCGACCATTCCGCGTTGTTTTCATCGAACGCCTGCGGAATGCCGCCCCAGCCCACATACCGGGAAAGTATCTCCTGCTCTTCTGCGGTAGCCTGCCGCTGCTCTGCATCCAGTGTCTGCAGCACCCGAATGGCTTCCACATTGGCTTTATACTTTGTTTTCGGCCCTCCTGCGCCGAGATCATCGTCCGTAATGCGAAAGTTAATAGGTTTCTGTTTGGGCTGTGCAGGCTGTTCTGTTTCTGCTCCACTGTCCAGCGGAAGATTGTGCTGCCGCCGTGCATGGTCTGTCTCTTATACACATCTGACGCTGCC
>ENA-OZGA01000934-OZGA01000934.1-human-gut-metagenome-genome-assembly--contig:-NODE-934-length-10747-cov-3.308548_pt1 | contig 10747 bp, 7 predicted proteins | sample MGYA00245112_ERZ653649 | MGnify/ENA primary metagenome ERZ653649 (study PRJEB26926, sample SAMN06165071) | human gut metagenome | biome: ENVO:00009003; feature: ENVO:2100002; material: ENVO:00002003...
CTACACTTATGCGATCGTCGGCAGCGTCAGATGTGTATAAGAGACAGGCTATAACAATGGTAATAAAAAGCAAAAAGTCACGTACGAGAAGCAGATAGTTACGATATAATTATTATTCCCACATAATGATATTATTATCAGACTGCTTTGATGATTATCATTTTATGTATAACTTTGTACTGTTAATATAACATGAAACAATATGGCGAAAATAGAATGCTCAAATCGGTTGCGTGTAATTTTGGCTGAAAAAGAAATAACTAATCGCTGGTTGGCAGAACAGATGGGTGTCACAGATATGACTGTTTCACGATGGAAAACTAATAAGGTACAGCCATCAATGGCCCAATTTGTTGAGATTGCCCAACTACTTAAAGTAGATATTAAAGATCTTATTGAGGCTGATTTTAATTATGATATAGAATAATTACTTTAGTTAAGAGGTGCACTGAAACGGCAATTAAGATGTTAAAAATGTATAATATATGAATCTGTTACAGATAGACATATGCGAAAATGAAATTTTTGAACAATCCCCCAATCTGCTATCAATGTTGCTCATAGATCGCACTTTAAGTTCAGAAAATAGTCAAGTTAATATTTTTTGGGCGACAAACAATTATGCCGATTTGGGTGTTGGCTATCAGTATAGCGATCAAATAACTTTAGAGGCTATTACTGGCAAAAATGAAGAGGTAATCAAGCCTCGGGCTGTCAAAAGCCGTGAAATGCAACAGCAACGTAGTCGTGAAATGGCAGAAGTTTTCACTCCGTCATGGATCTGTAACAAACAAAATAACTTGATTGACAATACTTGGTTTGGAAGGGAAAATGTATTTAATATAGAGGTGGATAATCCTGACGGTTCACATTCGTGGATCCCTTCAGATAAGAAAATCATATTTCCTGAAGGTAAAACTTGGTATGATTACATCAATGAGAATCGCCTTGAAATTACCTGTGGAGAGGCTCCCTATCTGGTGAGCCGATATGATTCCGTAACTGGAGAACCTATCCCGATAGAAAGAAGGATAGGATTACTTGATAGAAAACTTCGCATCGTCGGGGAAAATACGCAGACGTCAAGCGAATGGCTAAAAGCTGCCCAGTCGGCCTTTATGAGTGTTTATGGTTACGAATGGCAGGGAGATAATCTTTTTCTTGCTCGGGAATCTCTTTTGTATACTTTCATAGACTATTACAAAGCAAAGTTTGGCAAAAAGCCACAACTCAAATCGTTGCAAAATATTGCTTCCATCATCTCATGGAATATTTGGCAAATGGACGGTTTGAAAGGAGTAATTCCGGGAAGCTGCCATAGTGTACAACAAACAGTCCAGGACCTGTTTGATTCGAAAGTAACGATTCAAGAGTGTAAAGGTTGTCAGAAAGGCAATATTCACAAACATAATGGCACCTATTGCAAGATTATGGATTGGAACAGCAATAAAACACTGACTTTTATTTCATTGTTAAAAAAAGAAAAATAGTATGGCAGACGCAAATCTAAAAATAAACACTGCTCTTCTCGATGGCCTGATTGTAGGGCGGGTTGAGCCACATATATATGCCTTCTCTACCGAAACGGTTCCAAACTATCTGAAGGTCGGTGACACGGCCCGAGGAGTGCGTGTTCGTCTGGACGAATGGAGAAAGATTTTCCCAAATCTGATACAGCAGTACGTACATTCGGCACAGATAAACAATGAGACTATTTTTCGTGATTTTGCTGTCCATACTTTTCTGGAACAGGAAAAAGGCAGAAGACGGTTGCTGCCGGATACGTTTGGGCATCTGCCTTACTATTCAAAGGAGTTCTTCGAAGGGGCTACAACCGCTGATCTGGAAGAGGCTATATCGGACATATATCAAAGCGCACGAGAGAAAAACGGCAAATATCAGTTCTATTCTCCTGACCGCTTACCTCAAACACTTACCTACGAACGAACGGATAGCTATCCTCCACGAGCCAATCAGCAGCAGGTTATTGAAAACTTCAGAAATGCTATAGTTGCCGGTCGCACCAATCTGTTGCTGTATGCAGTAATGCGGTTCGGTAAGTCTTTCACGGCTATGTGCTGTGCCAAAGAGATGGACGCGAAAATTGTGGTCGTCGTTTCAGCTAAGGCAGACGTAAAACAAGAATGGAAAAAGACTGTTGAGAGCCACGTTTACTTTGCTGGCTACAAGTTTCTGGACAGTGCGTCATTAAATAGTAATGAAACTATTGTTGCCGATACTCTCGCTGCCGGAGATAAGGTCGCACTATTCTTGACATTACAAGATCTGCAAGGGGAAGGAATCAAGGCAAAGCACAAAGAGGTTTTTGAACATCAGATTGATTTGCTGATCGTTGATGAAACCCATTTCGGAGCTCGTGGCGCTTCCTACGGAAAGGTCTTGCAACAATATAATCTCAGCAAATCACAGATTGAGAAAGAGTTGCAAAATATTGACGGCTTCGAAACGCTCGAGCAGGTGGACGAAGCTGTAAAAGCATTGGATACAAAGATTCGCATACATCTTTCCGGTACGCCATACCGTATTTTGATGAGCGATGAATTCAAAAAAGAAGACATCATTGCCTTTGTTCAGTTTACGGACATTATCGACGCTCAGAAGCAGTGGGACGACGAACATCTCAAAGAGGATGACTGCAACGAATGGGACAATCCTTATTATGGATTTCCACAGATGATTCGCTTTGCGTTCAATCCGAATGCCTCTTCTGTAAAAAAGATGGAGGAATTACGTAAAAATGGCATTACCTACGCATTTTCCGAGTTGTTCCGACCTCAGTCGATGACAACTAAAAGAGACGGCAGCCATCGGCAATTTTTACACGAACCTGAGATTCTGGATTTGCTGGAGGTAATCGACGGTACGAAAGAGGATGAGAATCTGCTCGGCTTTCTCGATTACGACAAAATAAAGGATGGTAAGATGTGCCGCCATATTGTTGTCGTGTTGCCTTTCCGTGCCTCCTGCGATGCCATGGCGGCATTGATTCAACGAGAAAAAGACCGATTCAAAAATCTATGCGATTACGAAGTTATCAACATAGCCGGCTTTGACGAAGAGCGCAGATACGCGACTACGGATATTGTCAAAGGGAAGATAAAGACTTGTGAAGAGAATGGCCGCAAGACACTGACATTGACCGTTAACCGAATGCTGACAGGAACAACCGTGCCGCAATGGGACACGATGCTTTACCTCAAGGGAACATCATCTCCGCAGGAATACGATCAGGCAATATTCCGTTTGCAGAATCAATACGTTACCACCTTCAAGGATGAAAACGGCCGAACCATCAAGTACAACATGAAGCCGCAGACATTATTGGTAGACTTCGATCCGAATCGCATGTTCCGGTTGCAGGAGTTGAAATCGCAGTTCTACAATGTCAATACAGAGGTTCAGGGTAATGCAGGCTTGAGAGAACGTATCGCAAAAGAATTGACAATCTCTCCTATCATCGTACTGAACAAACATAAGTTGCAGGAAGCGACTCCGACCAATATTACGGATGCGGTTCGCGAATATTCCAGAAACCGCAGCGTATTGGACGAGGCATCGGAAATTCCGACCGACAGTATTCTATTGGAAGACACTGAGCTACTCAATGTTCTGCGGGAGATTGCTCCCATCGATGCAAAAAATGGTCTCCAGATAAAACCGACAGAGGGTGATGGTGATGATATTGATACGCCTGACACACCCGATACACCGGAAGGAACTGGGAACAGAGATGCTGAACCGACAGATCAACCCAATCAACACCCCGATCGGCCGAACCCGGCAGTGGAAGACGACAAACTCGACAAACGGCTTGCCGCCTATTATGCGCGTATTCTTTTCTTTGCCTTCCTGACGGATTCAACTGTCAAATCGTTGGAGGAGATGATTGCTGCAATTCCACAGACGTCGGATAACCGGCGAATCGCCAACCATCTCGGCCTGGACAGAAAGGTTCTGGAGGTAATCCAGGAGAAGAGCAATCCGTTTATTTTGCATGATCTCGACTATAAAATCGAGAATACTAATGATCTAATCCGAGACGCCGCACTTCACCCCATGGAGCGGGTAGAGATTGCCATGCGAAGGTTCGGACGTTTGTCCGATTCAGAGATAGTTACCCCTGCAAAGGTCGCCGACGAGATGGTAGCTATCCTGCCTTTCGAAGAGTTAAGCGAGAAGGCGGATGCCAAATTCCTCGATATAGCCTCCAAAGAGGGTGAGTTTTCCGTTGCGTTGTTTCGAAGATTCGGCGAGAAGGTCAAGCTGGGATTATATGCAATTGCGACCTCGACCTTGGCATACGAATTTACGCGCAAGGTTTACTCGCTGCTCGGAATGCCGGTTGAAAACATCTATGCCGATTTTACGTCGTATGACTTGATTGGCGAAAATAATAATGAGATAATAAAGCAATTAACAGATATGAAATTTGATGTCGTCGTGGGTAATCCTCCGTATCAAAGAAACGATGGAGGAGGAATGGGATCGAGTGCGCCTGCTATTTATAACTATTTTGTTGATGCTGCGCTTACTTTGTCTCCTAAGTATATTTGCATCATTACTCCCTCACGCTGGTTTACTGGTGGCCGAGGATTGGAGGAATTTAGGGATAAAATGCTTAATGATAAACATATTAGGATTTTGCATGACTATCCAAACGCTTCAGAATGTTTCCCCGGTGTTGAAATTAAAGGCGGTGTAAGCTATTTCTTAAGAAATAACGATGAGGAGGGTTTATGTAACATAGTAACGCATAATGGAGATAATATTAGCGCAGTAGAGCGTCCAATGCGTGAACAAAATTCAGAGATATTTATAAGAGATAGTAAGGTAATTGATATCTTACGAAAAATACAAAGTTTCAAAGAGCCTAGTTTTTCAGATATAATTAGCGCAAATGATCCATTTGGTTATGATATCAGGGAAAATAATAGTTATAAGCGAGTGAAGCCGAATTTTGTACTAACTCCATTTGATGGAAGTATTAAATTTTATTATAATGGATGGCGTAGATATGGAGTTGGTTATATAAAACGAGAAACCGTCAGGAAAAATGTAGCGTGGATAGATGGCTATAAAATATTGATACCTAAAGCTTGGGGTATTGGAGACTGTAAAGTAGATTGGATTACACCATTTATTGTAGAACCAGGTTCTTGTTGCACAGAGACATACCTGGTCATAGGTCCATATGATAGCAGGCAAATTGCAGAACATGTTGTTTCTTATACGCAAACAAAATTGTTCCATCTATTAGTTTCTATTGTTAAAATAACTCAAAATACAATGCAAAAGGCTTATTCATTTGTCCCAATACAAGATTTCTCAAAATCCTGGACAGATGCAGAGCTCTATGCGAAATATGGTTTAACGGCCGCAGAGATTGACTTTATTGAGTCCAAGATTAAACCCATGGAATAAGAGTATGGTATTCTAACTCAAAATTAACGAGCAGATTTCGAATGCAATGGAATTAGATATTAAATCATTGATAGGCGAAGCAACAGCCTATGATAAAAAGCAGATGCTCGAAATAAAGCGTCCTAAAAGCTGGCTTAAGAGTGTGTCTGCTTTCGCCAATGGTGAAGGCGGTATATTGATATTCGGTATCAGTGATGATGACCAGATAATCGGGCTGGCAGATGCAGAAAACGATGCGGAGAAAATCAGCGAGGAGATAAAGACCAAACTTGATCCGGTGCCTGTGGTCAATCTTGAATATAAGGAGATTGATGGAAAGAGACTCATATTGCTGCATGTATATTCTGGGCAGGAAACTCCATATTACTACATTGGAGACAAACAGCGACTGGCATTTGTACGCATAGGAAACGAGTCGGTTACGGCAGACCGTATTCAATTGAAAGCACTCGTCTTGAAAGGCTCCGGACGTACTTACGACAGTTTGCCGTCCAATTACAGATTTGAGGACATGGCTTTTTCAAAACTCAGATCCGTCCATTACAAACGGCTGCAGCGTTCGTTTGATGACAGCGAGTTCGTATCATGGGGCATTGTGGATGAAAACGGCAATCTGACAAATGCCGGAGCATTGTTGGCTGATGAATCGCCTGTACGGCAGTCACGCATTTTCTGCACACGTTGGAACGGTCTGGACATGACCAGCGGCCTGGGAGAAGCGATTGATGATGTTGAACTGGAAGGTTGCGTGATTGGCCAATTGCAGGATGCCGTGTCTTTTGTGAGAAATAACTCTCATAAGAAATGGTGGAAGGAGAACGACTATCGTGAGGAACTTCCAGATTATCCAGAACGTGCGGTGACGGAAGCGATTGCTAATGCCATCATCCATCGTGATTACTTGCAGATGGGAAGTGAGATTAATATTGACATGTACGATGACAGGCTTGAAATATACTCTCCCGGAGGAATGATGGACGGCAGGCTTATTCAGCAGCTGAATCCTCTTACTGTGCCATCCAAGAGAAGGAATCCGTTATTGGCTGATTTCTTCAGCCGATTGGGACTGATGGAACGGCGAGGCAGCGGAATGAAGAAAATCATAAACACATATAGACGTTATGAGCGTCTTTCAGACTACCACGCTCCGGAATTTACCTCCAATGCTTCCGAATTTCACGTGACTCTATGGAACTTAAATTTTGAAGGAAATGACAATAATACTACCACAGACAAGACTTTTCAAGAAGTTGAGTTCGTAAAAGGCCCTGTGGAGTTCACAAAAGAGTTCACAAAAGGGCCCGTGGAGTTCACAAAAGAGTTCATAAAAGCAAGTCGCCAAATATATAAACTGATATCTATGAATCCTAAAGTCAGTACTGTTCAAATGGCTGATTCAATGGGATTATCAACACGTCAAGTTCTGAAATATCTGAAACGCCTTCAAGAATTAGACAAGATAGCTCGTGTAGGTGGACGCAAAATGGGAGAATGGAAGATTATCGACGAAGAATACGAGGGATTCTTTGATAGAATATAGGTGTTATTCTTAATTATTAGACAATTAACCTAAGATAAAAAGCATATGAATAGTAAATTTGGTTCATTATGGCGCAAGTGGGATCTTCATATCCATACTGATGCTTCAGATGGGAAAGGTACCTGCGAAGAAATATTAAAAGAGGCTGCGGCAAAAAAGATTTCGTGTATTGCAGTGACAGATCATCATACAGTTGCTAATATTGATATAATGAAGTCGCTAGCAGAACCGATGAAGATAAAAGTAATTTCAGGGGTAGAATTTCGTACTGAGTATGGAAAGGCTTCAGTTCATATGATTGGTTTGTTTCCGGATGAATATAATGGGACTAAACTTGATGCAGATTTTTTGACAGAAAATGTTCTAAATCCATTAGGAATAACTCGTTCTAAGATGATTTTGAAGGGAAAGGAAACTTTGAAGGATGACACAAAGGACGATGAGATATACTTCAAAACAGGCATGTTTCAAGTACAAGTGAATTTTAAGGAGGCTGCACATTTGATACATAAATATGGCGGTTTGGTAACAGTACATGCCGGTTCTAAATCAAATAGTATTGATGAGGAAATGAAACATGAAGGCAAAGCCAAAAAAAACGTGTCAATAGAAGATTCTTTAGGACCAGTAAAAGAGGAGCTTTTTAATGAAGGATATATTGATATTTGCGATATTACAAACCCCAAGGAGGCCATTTTCTATCTAAAAACATTTGGGAAACCTTCAATCACAACATCAGATGCGCATGAGGTTAAAGAGGTTGGCACTAAAGCATGCTGGATTAAAGCAGATTTGACATTTGAAGGATTAAAACAGATTCTGGCAGAACCAGAACGAGTGAGCTATGATGTTCCTGAAATTTTAGAGCGTATAAGAAAGAATCCTTATAAGTTTATAAAAGGGCTTCAGATAAACCGTACTTCAACTGCAACAATGCCAGAGAAATGGTTCGACAATATTGATATTCCATTAAATCCGGGTTTGGTCGCTGTAATAGGAAATAAAGGTAGTGGGAAAAGTGCTCTTACAGATATCGTGGCATTGTGTGCGGACACTGCAATACAGAATTGGTCATTTTTAACGCCTTCAAAATTTAGAATGGCTAAACCTTATAACCGTTCAAAGCAAACAGAGGCCTCTATCGAATGGTTTGATAAGTCTCATTCGACTATCAAAACGCTTGATATGTCTTCTGATACCACACAACCTGAACGAGTAAAATATATTCCTCAGAATTTCCTTGAAACACTATGTACTACGGAAGATGACAATCAATTTGAAAGTGAATTGAAGAAAATTATCTTTCAATATTTGGAGCCTGCAAAACGCTATGGACAAAATGACCTTGACAGTATTATAAACTATCTGACAAAAGAAAATACAGCCTCTTGCATAGGAATTCAGGACATGATAAGTAAAATCAATAAGGATATTATTGACAAAGAAGCAATGCTTGATCCTGAATACAAAAAGAAATTGGCAAATGACTTAGCCTTTAAGCAAGAACAGTTGAGTAATGCTCAGACGTCAAAACCAAAGGAGGTACAGAAACCTTCCATTGAAGATAATCCAGAAGCACAACAATCAAAACTAAAAATTGAACAACTGCAAGATGCGTGTAGGCAACTTGAATTAAATATACAATCAGCACGTGATTCACGAGAAAAGCTAATACGATTGATTCAAGATATAACAGTCAGCAAAGACAAGTTGATTAGGCTGACAATGAATATTGAATCAGAAAAAAATGAACTAAAGCCTTTGTATGCAGGAATTGGATTGAATATTGATGATGTATTGACCATAAAATTTAATAAAGAACTAATAGATAGCAGTATAGGCAAATTAAGTGAACAACTTGCAGAGATTGAGCAAAAATTAAATGAAACAAAAGAGGGCAGTCTGGTTTATGTATACAAAAAAACTCTTGAACAGCTTGAGGTAGCTAAAGAGAAGTTGAGTGCACCTGAGCTTGAATATCAGAAATATCTGAAAGATAAGCAAGAGTGGGAAAAAATGATAGAGGATATTATAGGAACACCAGACAAAAATGATACAATCAAATTCCTTCAAGCACGGATAGAATACATTGAACGCAATCTGCAAATGGATCTTGATCAGCAAAAAGAATTAAGAAAACAGTACGTTACTGAACTTATGCTGAAAAAGCATGAAGTCCTTGACATATATAACAATCTGTTTGCTCCAATTGTCAAATTCATTGAAGAGTATAAAGAGGATTTGAAAGATTATCCTATAGAATTTGATGCCTCTTTTGCAATAAGAAATTTTGCAGACCGTTTTTTTGATTTTATAAGTCAACAGGCTTCTGGATCATATTATGGAAAGGAACAAGGGGCTTTGAGAATCAAGGAGAATGTCGAGTCTGTTGAAGAAGATAAAATAGAGTCTTTTGTACATTTTGCTTGCATTGTCAATGATGATTTATCAAAAGATAAGCGTGATAATCAGAACAGCATACGGCAGATTGACAGCCAACTGAAGAAAGGGCATAGCAAACAGGAACTTTATGATTTCATTTATGGAATGGATTATGTGATGCCTTTCTTCCAATTGAAAATGAATGGTAAACCGTTGTCATCATTGTCTCCAGGCGAAAGAGGGGCTCTTCTCTTACTTCTTTACTTATTTATTGATATGGATGACAAACCTTTGATAATAGACCAGCCAGAAGAAAACCTTGACAATGAGAGCGTATTCAAGTATTTGGTCCACTTTATAAAAGCAGCTAAGAAGAAACGTCAGATAATCATGGTTACTCATAATCCTAATCTTGCTGTAGTATGTGATGCTGATCAAATAATACAGATGAAGATTGACAAATTGCATGGTAATGAGGTAACATATGAATCTGGTGCTATTGAGAATCCAAAAATAAATAAGATTATTGTAGATATCTTAGAGGGTACCTATCCCGCATTCCACAACAGGGATTGTAAATATTTTGATAAGTCGCTAAAAATTAAAATATGATACAAAAGCTTCATGAGAAATAAATGGATAAACTGACAAAAGAACAACGTCATCGCTGTATGTCCGCGATAAAGAATAAAGATACAAAACCGGAATTATTGGTAAGAAAATTCTTGTTTAGCCGTGGCTTTCGGTATAGGCTAAATCATCCACGGCTTCCTGGACATCCCGATTTGGTCTTGCGCAAATATAGGACTGTTATTTTTATTAACGGTTGGTTTTGGCATGGACATAAAGAATGTAAGTATTTTGTTCTTCCAAAAACGAATTTGGAGTTTTGGAGTGCTAAAATCGAAAGGAATCGAAAACGAGATGCAGAAGAACAGCACCAGTTGGCATCAATGGGCTGGCATTGTATTACCATATGGGAATGCCAATTGAAATCTAAAGTTCGTCAGCAGACTTTGGAGTCATTAGTATATACTCTTTCTCATATTTTCTTGGAAGATAGAAGGTGTAAAATTTATAACTCAACTGATGAAAGTTTGCGAATTGTGGCAGAATCGAAAGAGGATTACAATGGTCTGAAAAATAAAATATAATATTGGAATAATTTAAGCATTTAATTATGAATATCAAGTCTATACATATTAAGAATGTTAGAGGATTGGGTGATAGAAAGATAGAGTTAAATATGATACCCAATAAGCCAAGTTTGTTAGTTGCACCAAATGGGTCTGGTAAATCCTCTTTTGCGTTTGCTTTTCAGTGGTTGAATAGGATCTGTCTCTTATACACATCTCCGAGCCCACGAGACTCCTGAGCATCTCG
>ENA-OZGA01000937-OZGA01000937.1-human-gut-metagenome-genome-assembly--contig:-NODE-937-length-10722-cov-4.439393_pt1 | contig 10722 bp, 9 predicted proteins | sample MGYA00245112_ERZ653649 | MGnify/ENA primary metagenome ERZ653649 (study PRJEB26926, sample SAMN06165071) | human gut metagenome | biome: ENVO:00009003; feature: ENVO:2100002; material: ENVO:00002003...
CGAGATGCTCAGGAGTCTCGTGGGCTCGGAGATGTGTATAAGAGACAGGATACGAGCCAGAAATCCTTGAGCAGCATCTCGAAAGAGGTTCGCAGTTACTCCAACGAGACCGGCGAGGCGGCCAGCGACATGGCGGAGGCGACCTATCAGGCCATTTCAGCCAGCATCAACACGGCGGACGCTGCGGCCTTTGCGGGAACCGCGACCAAGCTGGCCGTCGGCGGCTTTACGTCGGCGACCACGGCTGTTGACGTTCTGACAACGGCCATCAATGCCTACGGCCTCGCGGCGTCGGATGCAACGCAGCTTTCCGACTACCTTATCACCACCCAGAACCTCGGCAAAACGAGCGTGGACCAACTGGCGCAGAGCGTCGGCAAGGTCATTCCTCTGGCGTCTGCGTACAACGTCCAGATGGACAATCTTAGCTCGGCTTACGCTGTCCTAACCGTCAACGGTATCGCTACAGCAGAATCCGGCACCTATCTCAAGTCGATGCTGAATGAGCTCGGCGACACCGGCAGCGGCGTTTCTGAGGTCCTGCTGAACTCCACCGGCAAGACCTTTGCGCAGCTCATGGAGCAGGGCTACTCGCTCGGCGATGTTATGGCTATGCTGGGTAACGCGGTAGATGGAGACAGCACAGCGTTCAACGCCCTGTGGAACTCCACGGAGGCCGGTATCGGCGCACTGTCCCTGTTCAACGCAGGAGCAGACAAGTACAACAGTGTGCTCGAATCCATGCGTACCAGCGCAGGAGCAACCGAAAAGGCATACTCCACGATGGCAGACACGACCGACAAGAGCAAGCAGCGGATGGAGAATGCGTTCAACAACCTGAAAATCTCTGTCGGCGATGTGCTCAACCCCGCGCTCACGCAGGTATACGAAGGATTCACCAACGTATTTGCGGGCATGAGTGATTTTGTGGACGAGCACCCGGCCGTCGTGGCGGCCATTTCTGCCATTGCGGTCGGTGTGGGCGGATTCACGGGCGCGCTGGCCGCCTACAACCTCGCAACCACGGCTGCGAAGTTCGTGACGGAGGCATTCACCGCGACGCTGGCGGCTAACCCTTACGTCCTCGCGGCAGCAGGCATCGTTGCTGTTACAGCAGCGGCCGTTACCCTGACCGGAGTGCTGATTACGCAGAGCGACGAGTACGAGGGCATGACGGCCACCTGCCGTGACCAGTACGACGAGCTGCAGAGGCTGAACGACCAGTACAATGCAGCCTGTGAGCAGTACGGCGAGAACTCCGACGCGGCCAACAGCCTGCGTTACCAGCTCGACCAGCTCAACGACGAGTTTGAAGCCAACCGTCAGACCGTCAAGGAGTTTGTGGCGGAGTGCGACGGCCTCGTCGAGAGCCACAACAAGGTCATGGACACCTACAACAGCTCCACCTCGAGCATCAAGGACCAAGAGCTCGGCACGCTGGCTCTGACCCAGCGGCTCGGGGAGCTGGCCTCGCAGAACACGCAGACCACCGCGAGCTACACGGAGATGAAAGCCATCATCGACCAGCTCAACGCCGACGTCCCGGGTCTCGGCCTGACCTACGACGGCGTGACTGAGAGCGTGGACGCGACCGTCGAGGCTATCAAGAAAGCCGCAAAAGCGCAGGCTGATTCGGAGTATAAGGCCGAGCAGCAGCAGACCTATGTTGACCTGCTGAAAGAGCAGAGCAGCCTCGAACAGCAAATCGCGGAGGCGGAGGCCAACCTCGACGCGGAGCGTCAGCGGCGCGGCATGAGGCAGGACGACGTCACCGGCGACTGGGTCAGCGGCAGCGGCTTTTGGATGGAGGACAGTCCGTGGGTGGCGTGGACTTCTGACATCGACGATTACAAGAAATCCCTCGAGGAGCTGCAATCTGCCTACGACGAGAACCAGCAGACCCTCTCCGACATTGAGGGCGAGTGGCGCGGCGTCGCGCAGGCAGTCGAGGATTCGCAGAACCAGACCGTCAGCTATGAGGAGGCCGTCAGCGCGGCCGTCAGCACGGCACAGACAGAGCTCGATAACCTCACGGCGGCCTATGACAAGGCGTATGAATCGGCCCGGACGAGCATCGAAGGGCAAATCGGTCTGTTTGACACGATGAAAACCTCGTCTGAGCTGTCCATCAGCGACATGGAAAAGGCCATGCAGAGCCAGACAGACTACCTCAACCTCTACTCTGAAAACCTCAAAAAGGCCGCAGAATACGGCCTCGATGACGGCCTGATTAAGTCGTTGAGTGACGGCAGCGAGGAAAGCGCGGGCTACATCAACGCCATTATCCAGAACATCGAGAAACTGGGAGGCAGCACCGAGGGTATGCCCGCAGCAGCCTCCAAGTTCGTCACCGAGTTTAACTCCAAGTTTGAGGAGACCGAAAAGGCAAAAGACGCCTTTGCGGACAACATCGCCAAGATGGAGACCGACTTCGATAAGACGATGTCGGACATCGAGCAGACGATGACCGGAACCGTCGAAAAAATGGAGATGGCCGACGAGGCCAAAGAAGCAGCACAGGCGACCATCAAGGCCTACTGCGATGCCATCCGTTCCATGACCGGCGAGGCCGGGAGCGCAGCGGAGGCCGTTGCGAACGCAGCCGCCTCCCACCTGAAAACTGCGCCGACAACGACACCCACCGCAACGACAGTTACCGGTCACGCGAACGGCACTCTGTCCGCACAGGAGGACGTCTACATCGCCGGTGAGAAAGGCCCCGAGCTTATCATCGGCGCGCGCGGGTCCGAGGTGTTCCCCACGCAGGAGACCGAAAGAATCCTCGCAGCCGTGAACAGCGCGGAAAACGCCACGAACGCCCCGGAGCCCACGGCAAGCCCGCTCCCGGAGAATGACCTGCCGGAGGGTATGGAGGCCGTCAAGGAGTATTCCTATCTCACGGCTGACGGGCAGGGCTCTGATGCACAGCCCACCGGTATTGAGTACGTCGAACCGGAGGTGCAGGCGCAGACTACGGAGGAGGCTGCACCCGCAGAGGAGGCCCCGGTCAACACGACTGCCCCGGCCGCCAGCGACGCGCAGCAGGAGGCCCCGGCCTCCTCCTCGGACGCGCCCAGCATTGGCGAGACCGTCAAACGCATTATCATCGAAATCAACGGCAGCGGCTCCATCGACGTCGGCGGCATGAATGAGGAATCCGTCCTCGACATTCTGACGCGCCATGCAAAGCCAGTCCTTATGAGCATCATCAAGGGTGAAATCTTCGAGGAAGGAGACCTCGCCTATGATTTTTGAGAGCAGCATGCAGCTCTGGATTACGCACAACGGAGAGCGCGAGAAACTGCGCTTTCCTGTTCTGCCGACGAAGTTCGACGTCACTCACGGGACGAAGAACACGAGCGTCACCATCAGTGGCCTCGGCGAAATCCTCGTTTTGCAGGACCGGGCGGCCGTGGAGGTATCGTGGGACAGCTTTTTTCCAGCCGCGTATTTTCCGGGCATCCAGACGCCATTTATGCTGTCGTCACCGGATGCGATGATGCAGCGGCTTTTCGAGTGGAAAATCAGCGCGAAGCCGGTGCACCTCATCCTGACCGGAACGCGCGTAAACTTCTACGCGGCTATCCAGAGCTTGCAGCCTTACAGAAAAGGCGGCGACCCCGGGAGCATCTACTACAAAATCAAGCTCAAGGAGTACAGAGAGGTCAGAATCCGGCAGGTCAAAGTCAGCTCGACCGGAACTGCGACCGTCTCCGGCGGCTCCACCCGGACAGACAACCGAGTGCAGGCGAAAACCTACACGGTCAAGCCCGGAGACTGCCTCTACAACATCTCGAAATCGACCCTCGGCGACGGAGGCCGGTACAAAGAAATCTATTCCCTGAACAAGGATAAGCTCAAAAACCCGAATTTGATTTATCCCGGACAGGTGTTGCAGCTCCCGTGAGGTGAGGCAATGAGCAAGATTACATTCCTCGTCACAAAAGGCGAGACCACCTACGACATGAGCGAGCTGGTGGAGAGCGCGACATGGAGCGGCCGAAAGGGCTCCCCGGCGCGCACTCTTTCCGTATCGCTTATCGACGATGACGGCTGGAAACACGCCCGTTCCGGCATTGATGTCACCAAGGGAAACCACTGTGTTTTTTATTGGGAGGGCGCAGAGCTGTTTCGCGGCATCATCATGCAGCAGAGGCAGAGCACGAAAAAGACCATGACCATCAAGGCCTACGACGTGGGTATCTACCTGTCGAACAACAAAGACAGCTTTTGCTACAAGCGGAAAAAGGCGTCCGAAATCTTCAAGGACTGCTGCGACCGATTCCAGATTCCGTACAAGGACGTGGCCGACACTGGCTACGTCATCTCGGAGCTACCAAAGGCCAAAACGACAGCCTGCGATGTTATTCTGGACGCCTTGAGCCTCACGTTTAAGGCCACCGGCATCAGGCATTATGTGACGTCAGCCGACGGGAAACTGAGCTTGATAAAGCGGAAAGACAGCATCCTGCAATGGGTGGTGGAAACCGGCCGGAACCTTATAAGCTACGACTACACTTGCAGCATCGAGAAGGTGAAAACCCGCATAAAGCTGCTGTCTAAGGAGGACAAAGTGCTCGCCGAAAAGGCGGACACGGAGCTCGAAAAGACCATCGGTATCATGCAGGACATTTCCACGCCCGACAGCAACACCGAGGAGGCGAACCTCACGGACATGGCTGAATCCATGCTCGCAGAGCAGAAGCTCCCCAGCAAAACGCTGACAATCGAGGGCCTCGGGCAGGCAAACGTCATTTCTGGCGTCGGCCTGTGCATCATCATCAGGCCGCTCGGCATCTCGAACAGCTACTATGTAGACGAGGATACCCACACATTCAAGGGCAACTACCATTCGATGTGCCTTACCTTGAACATGGCAACAGACACCGAGCGGAGCGCAAAGGCGAGCGATGAAAAGAACTCGACCTCGCACTCCGTCGGCGATAAGGTCCAATTTTCGGGCGGTCCCCAGTACGTTGCGTCCACCGCGACGTCTCCGACCAACAGCCCGAAAGCGGGACCGGCGAAAATCACCGCCATCGCCAAGAGCAAGAACGCAAAACACCCGTACCACATCATCCACACGGACAAGCAGAGCACCGTCTATGGATGGGTGGACGCCAGTCAAATCGGATAGGAGGAGCTGCACATGAACCCGGATGAAGCGACGAGCCTAAAGCAACTCTTTCTCTCCATTCTGCCGAAAGACGGCGGCATCGTTGTCGGCACGGTCACGAAAGAGAGCCCGCTCACCATCCAGATAGAGAACGACGAAAAGCTCGAAATCTCTGGCAGCGCGCTCCTCGTCCCCCGAAACCTGACCGACTATCAAGTGAAAGTAGACATCGCCCTCGCGGACGGCAAAATCGACAGCAACACCCATGTGGGAGGCGCGCACGGCCACAAGTTCCAGTTGTTCGATTCCAGAGGCGGAGGAGTGACCGGCCTCGTCGGCTGCCCGTTTGAGGGCGATAAGGACAAGCCCGTGGGAGACTATCACAAGGTCGAGAGCAGCAAGGAGAGCGCGCACATCCACTCGCTGAAAACCTTTTCCATTGAGAGCGGTCTGCTGACCGTTTACAATGCGCTCAAGACGGGCGAATCCGTCTACCTTCTCCGCTTCAACGACGGTAAGAGCTACTATGCTCTTGAGAGGGCTATCGTATGAGCAGAGTATTTGTTCCTATTCCCATTTCCGGCATCGAGGAGGAGAAAGAGCAGCCGTCGCTCACCTACAAGCTCGACCTCGATACAGGGCGCATCGTCGGAAAGGTTGACGGCCTCGAAGCCGTCAACCAGTTTATTTTGAAAGCACTCCTCACTCCGCGTTTCCACTGCCTCGTCTACGACAACCAGTACGGCAGCGAAATCAAGGACACTGTCACGGACGAGAGCGCGACAGAGGAGCTTATCAGGGCGGAAATCCCGAGACTTGTGGAGGATGCACTCCTCTGCGACGGCCGGATTCTTAAAGTCTATGACTTTGAGTTTGAGTTCAACGAGGATTCCTGCAACGTCCACTTCACGGCGGACACTATTTACGGGACCACAGAGGTCGAGGAGGTGATATAGAGTGTTTGAAGCCCAGACCTACGACAAGGTTTTGGAGGAGATTTTGAGCCGCGCGCCGGACGGAATCGACCTCCGGCAGGGCAGCATCTTCTACGATGCTGTCGCAGGCATCGCTTTCAAAATCGCCAAATACTATGCAGACCTCGAACAGGTGTTCGAGATGGTGTTTCTGGTGACGGCGACCGGCGATTACCTGACGCTCAAGGCGGAGGAATACGCCGTTTACCGGCAGGCAGCCGCGACGGCAAAGTACCGCATCAAGTACGACGGGGAACTCCCGGAGCTCGGGACGCGCTTCTTCTGCAGCGGCCAGTATTTTGTGCTGGCACAGGATGACGCCCTCGGCATCTACATCGAGGCGGAGAAAGCCGGAACGGAGGCGAACGACATTCCGGCCGGAACCTCTGTTGTGCCGACCGACACGCAGCGGAGCCTCACGGCCTGCTCCATCGTCGAGGAGCTCGAACCGGGCGCAGACGACGAGGACGACGAGAGCCTCCGAAAGCGTGTACAGGAGAAAATCGCTGGACCGGCAGAAAATGGAAACCAGCAGCATTACAAAACGTGGTGCGAGAGCATCTCCGGCGTCGGCCGTGCGCGCATTGTTCCCCTTTGGGCGGGAGAGAACACGGTCAAAGGCATTCTCATTGACACGGAGGGCGGCCCGGCGTCTGAGGCTGTTGTGCAGCGCGTACAGGAGTACATCGACCCGGGCGGGACCGGCCTTGGTGAGGGACAGGCCAACATCGGCGCGCACTTCACCGCGACATCCGCCACGGCGAAAAGGGTCAACATCTCTTTCTCCGTGACACTTGCAAAGGGAGGAGACCTCGCCAGCGTCAGGAGCGCAGCGCAGACGGCCCTCAAAGCTCAAATCAAGAGCATCAACCTCACCACGGACGACAGCGAAACGCCCACCCTGCGCATCAGCACGGTCGGCAACACGATTTACAGCCTCTTGGGAGTGCTGGACTACGCAAACCTCCGTTTCAACGGCCAGACGGCAAACGTCGAGGCCGGAAAAGAGGAGGTATTTGTTTTGGGGGAGGTGACAGTAAGTGAAACCAACCCTGTATCCTAACGGATTCCCCAGCGCATACGAGGAGCTGAAAACATTCTACCCGGTGTTCTACCGGGATGTTTTCGAGATGGACGCTATCTGGCGCGCAGCCGGAGGCGGGCTGGACGAAATCGAGGACGGCGTGGACGCTGTTGTCAACAACAACTTCGTATCCCTGATGGACACGGATACGCTGGCGCAGATGGAAACCTTCCTCGGTATCCCTCTGAACCAGAAGCGCACCCTCGAGGCGCGGCGCAAGCTCGTCGCCTTGTACTTCATCGGCGGCAACCACATCGGCTCTCAGGAGATAAAAGATATTGTTTTTGGATATACCGGAGCCTCGTCCTCTGTTGAATTCAAAAATAGCAGAATTTATGTGAAGCTCTTCCCAAATGATAACTCCACATTCTTATCGAGCGACGTCATGGAATGCTTGAAGCGCAAGATTCCGGCTCATCTTTCGCTTTCGCTTGTTCTTGCATATATTCCGGATTTACAGCCAGCCTACGTCGCCGCCGCACCCTGCGGAATGGTTGCCTTTTGCACCGTTCGGCTGCCCGGAAGCATCAAACCCCGCGCCGTCACGGCTCGTGGCTATGTTGCCGGTGCTATGAGCGCAGCGCGGATGCAGACGACCGTTGAACTGCCCGGAGCCATCCACCCGAAAAACATCACCGCGCAGGCATACGCCACCGGCGGGCTTGCGCACACGCACGAAACCGTAACCATCAAGATTGGAGGACAGACAACATGAGCTGGGAAAAATCCAGTTATACAACTGCCGGTGCCGCGCTCCTGTCGGAATCCCTCTCCGGCGGCGCGCTCACCATCACCCGCGCCGTGAGCGGCACCGGCATCGTTGAAACCGACTTGTCGGCAGAAACGACCGTCAGCGGCGAAACGCACGAACTGACCATCCTTGCGATTGACACCGTAAAGGACGGAGAGGAAACGGCCCGGAAAATCAGCATCCAGATTACCGGAGCAGAAAGCACTTACATCATGCACCAGATCGGCGTATATGGCCGCCTGAATGATGATGCCGAAGTGCTGCTGTTCATCATGCAGGATGAACGTGGAATCGAAGTCCCTGCATCCAGCGTGAACGCTGATTTTGAAATTGAGATTGCTGCCCTTATTGCAATCTCGAACAAAGCAAAAATCGAAATTGCCCTCAGCCCGCAGATGCGGGCTTTGATGAAGCTGGTCAAGGCCGAGATCGAGAAGCACAACGCCGACGCCAGTGCCCATGCGACTACCATCACGGCAGCGGTCAGCGCAGCCGTGAAGAACCTGTCTGAATCCGGGGAAATCCTGAACGAAGAACAGGTAAAGGCTCTTATCAAGGAACAGGTGGACGGCGGAACAGGCGGCTACTATGGCTCCTACGAACTCACCCTTGCGGCTGACGGGTGGAAGCCCGCCCGCAACGAGGATGATTACGAAAACGCTGGCGGTATGGATTACTACCAGTGCATTTATGATGCAGAACTGTCGGACAGCACCAGTGAGCTTGTACCCGTTGGCGTTGTATCTCCCGGCAGCTTCTATACTACGACCAAAGCGGGTGTCCTGAACGGGTGCGAAACGCATGATGGTTTCATCAGATTCTTTTCTCAGCGCATCCCGGAAGCAGACATTCAGGCGACCGTAACCCTGTTCGGGAAAGGAGGTGGTTCGGGTGAAACCGGTAGCGTAAGCATCGGTCAGGGCTTGAAGCGCGACGCAAGCGGCGCTATTGCCGTCCGCATCGGCGAAGGTCTTGACTTCGACAGCGCAAACGCGCTGACCGTCCGCAAAGAAACCGTTATGACGAGTGAAGACCTGCTCGACGAGGAAGAAACGCAGCAGGAAATCGTTGATATGCTGAAATAATTTTTAGGAGGACACTATTATGTCTAAGCAGATTTCTACCAAGACCACCATCCGCAACCTGACCGCTGAGATCAAGAAGACTTTCGTCAAGAAGGACGCCTTTACCCCTGTGCAGACCGCAGCCAACGCTGCTATCAAGTCTCTTGGCGTTGACGGCAACACCGTGAACTTCTACACCTCTACCGACAAGAGCGGCACTGCTGCTTTCTCCGTTGACTTCCCCTCTGAGCTGTTCCTCGACCAGACCAAGACCACCTTCGTGGCCAAGTTCAAGTTCGATGCTGCGACCTACCCCGGCGCCACCGACCCCAAGCTGGACGGCAAGCCGGTCATGGTTCTGGCCGTCAAGGGTGAGAACCCCGACAACTGCACCTACTCTTTCCTGAACATGGCTGCTCTGGTCGATACCTACGCCGCAAAGACCACCGGCAAGGATGCATCCACCACCGTTACCATCGCTGGCTATGAGGTGGATGTCAAGGTCAATGTTTCCGCTGCTGCGGGCAACGCTCTGATTCTGAAGGACGACGGTCTGTATGTTCCCACCCCTGAGGAAGTGGACATTTCCGGCAAGGCCGATAAGGTCACTGGTGCCACCACCGGCAACTTTGCTGCACTGGATGGCGAGGGCAATCTGACCGACAGCGGTAAGAAGCCTGCCGACTTCGTGGCTGCTGAGACCGGTAAGCGCCTGATGACCGATGCCGAGGGCGAAAAGCTGGCCGGTGTCTCTGAGGGCGCAACCAAGACTGCCGCCAGCTCCACCAACGGCAATGTGAACATCGACGGCAAGGAAGTCGTCGTGTACACCGAGCCGGAGAATGTTCTGCACGACGAGGACGTGGAGGACTTCTCCGCAGAGGAGATCGCCGCTCTGCTGGCTGACGCTGACTAAGACATGAGGAGGTAAGCTCTATGGCAAAAGCGAAGGTCAAAACGCTTTTGGGCACAGGGCTTGCCGCGCTTTGCAGCCACATCAAGCAGTGCAACACCGCACTCGGAGACCTTTCCGAAGCAACGGCAAACGGATTCGAGGAAACCGATGACATCCTGCACGAAAAGCAGGATGTCACGGCTGCGGTGTCTTTTACGATTCCGGTCGATGGCTGGGGCGAGGATGATTCCTCCCCCGGCTATTTTTATTGTGACATCCCCATTGCGGGCCTGTTGGCTACCGACATTGTGGATGTTACGGTACTGCCGGAATTTTACGATGTGGCGGGTGCGGTGGGCTTTATTGCGACCGAAAGCCTCGAAGGAAAGCTGCGGCTGAGGGCCGCCAAAGCTCCGACCGAGAAAATTTCTGCACAGTATCACATTACAAGCACCGTGAAATACACGGCTGCACAGGAAGGGGGAACCTAAATGGCATACGGTTCTTTTAACGCAGGCCCCGGCAAGGCGCCGGATGAAGATGTTGTCCGCACTAACCAGATCGGCGTACCGGGCGGCGTGGCAACGCTGGATGCGGATGGTAAGCTGTCTGAATCGCAGCGTCCGGCGGTGGACGCATACACCAAGGCTGAGACCGACCAGCGCATCAGCGCAGCCGTGGACGCTCACAACGGTGCGGAGAATGCCCACAGCGACATCCGTGCCAGTGTGGCAGCTATGAACGCCAGCATCAAGGCCATTGAGCTGAAGTTCGGCACGAACGTCACGAAAAACCCGTTTTCTGCCACGTCTGTCTCTTATACACATCTCCGAGCCCA
>ENA-OZGA01000941-OZGA01000941.1-human-gut-metagenome-genome-assembly--contig:-NODE-941-length-10700-cov-4.714138_pt1 | contig 10700 bp, 8 predicted proteins | sample MGYA00245112_ERZ653649 | MGnify/ENA primary metagenome ERZ653649 (study PRJEB26926, sample SAMN06165071) | human gut metagenome | biome: ENVO:00009003; feature: ENVO:2100002; material: ENVO:00002003...
ACGAGATGCTCAGGAGTCTCGTGGGCTCGGAGATGTGTATAAGAGACAGACTCAAATGGATCGATGGTTGTCGATATTGGCGGCGGTACAACAGATGTTGCCGTATTGAGTTTGAGCGGTATCGTCATCAGTGAATCCTTGCGCGTCGGCGGCTCTAGTTTTGACGAAGCCATTATTTCGTATCTGGAACGATATAAGCATATTACCATTGGCCGACATACAGCAGAAGAACTGAAAAAGCTCATCGGCACAGTCCTTCCTGACGGCCGGCAACTTACGGCTGATGTAAGGGGGCGCAGTACCGAAACAGGTCTTCCGGCAATGGTAGATATTGATTCCCGTGAAATTCGTGATGCATTGCAGGAGCCGTTGGAAGCAATTTTGAATCTTATCGTCAAGGTGCTGGAAAAAGCACCACCAGAATTAGTGGATAATATTTCTGACCATGGTATAATCCTAAGTGGAGGCGGTCTATTGTTAGACGGTATGGAACAGCTTATTTCTCGGCGTACAGGCATTGCAGCCTATCTCTGTGATGAACCATTGTACTGTGTCGTCAACGGTGCTGGTAAATCTCTACGTGAGATGGACCGGTTAAAAGACAGCTTCATTGATCTGAAATAAAGGGGAGGGGTTTAGAATGAAACTAAAAAAACGTATTCTTCTTGCTCTTGGTTTTATTAGCGCTCTTGCATCGTCGACAGCATTGGCAGCAGATGCACCATATACGTCCGTTTTAAGCGGTACTGTTACAGATGTCGTGTCAGTCGGTCAGACTGTCAAGGAAGGTGATGTCCTCGTACAGGTGGATTCGCTGGCAGGTCCTATGCCGGCCATCCGTGCCAAGAAACAGGGTGTTGTAACAAAAGTTAACACGAAACCAGGTAATCAAATCCAAAAAGGTGACGTTATTATCGTAGTAGACGAAGCATGAGAAGGAATCGTATGAGACGTATAAAAAAATGGCGGCGCGCAGTCGTAGGCATATGTATGAGCCTCCTCTGTTGTGCCGCTTCCATTTACGCACAAGCGGAATCATTTATGTCTGTCAGTGAAGTCCGTCCTGGCATGACAGGGTATGCCAAAACTGTGGCTCAAGGAACGGACATTGTTACATTTCCTGTGGAAATACTGGGCGTCATGAAAAACAGCGGCCCTTCTGGCGATTTGATCCTGGCTCGTTTTTCAGGGCCTCTTATTGAAGAAACAGGTGGCATCGCTCAGGGCATGAGCGGTAGTCCTGTTTACGTGGACGGGAAACTTTTAGGAGCCGTTGCCTATGGTTGGTCCTTTACGAATTCCAAGGTGGGGATGATTACGCCTATTGGCGATATGCTTAAACTGTGGAATGTGCCGGCCAAAGAGGAAATACGTCCTTTTAACGCTCGGGAATCATCACTTATTCCCGTACAGACGCCGCTTATGGCAAGTGGCTTTGACAATGCTTCTATGGAGTGGATGAAAGAAAAGCTCCCACAATATCAATTCCTGCCCGTTGATACGGCTACGGCTGTAACAGATAGTGTCGCTCAGCCCCTTCAGGCGGGAAGTTCTGTAGCAGCGGCTTTTGTTAATGGTGACATGAAGCTCGGTGCTATTGGTACTGTAACGTACGTTGATGGCGATCATATCGTAGCCTTTGGACATCCTTTCTTGAAGAAGGGGAGCATCAACTACTTTATGCACAACGCATATATTTTTACGATCGTCAATAATATGGCAAACTCCTTTAAGCTCGGTTCTATTGGTGCAGAAATCGGCCGTATCGATCAGGACCGCGGCGCCGGTATTGCCGGTAATTCCCGACTGGCACCGGGAATCCCCGTGACGATTACCGTCCGCGATTCCGATACATCGGCGCAGAATGTAAAGCGCGTCAAAATCATTGAAGACGACGAATTGACACCTGTCTTATCGGCAACGACGGTATACAATACAGTGAATAAAACGATTGACCGTAAAGGCGGCGGCACGGCATCCATTGAATATACCATCCGCTCTTCCAACGGACGGGATAAGGATATCAAACGCCATAATATGTATTATTCGACGGATAACATAAATGAAAAGAGCATTGACGAGCTTTACAATGTACTCGATATCTTGAAGCACAACGAATTTATCGATTACCCTGTGCTGGATATTACAATGAACGTCGATATATCGCAGGCGCGGAAGTCCGCTAAAATCACAGAAGCTACAGCGGCACCTGTTGTCGTCAGCCCCGGTGATACGATATATTTTAAGGTTACGTTACATCCGTATCGGGGCACGGACGAAGTGAAGACGATGACCTTTACAGTCCCGAAAGATCAGCCCTTAGGTGACATGGTTCTGGAAGTCCGCGGTGGCGGCGTCATTCCCTTGCCGTATCTCATTGAAAAGCAACGCTATAACCTGACTGATGAAATTATCGAGCGGTTGCGACAGTATAAGGATTTTGCTGATTTGAAAAAGGCTATTGAACAGGAAGATGCCAATAATGATCTGGTCATCGAAATACTGGAACAGAACGTCAGCATGGTCGACGACGGCAAAACGAAGGCAAAGAAGGTAAAAATTCAACAGTCTGAAGTAGAAGAAGTACCGAAAGACGTGGTACAGCCGAAAAAGTCAGGTCTTCACGAGGACACGAAGGAAGATGCGAAGTCATCCATTTCGACGCCGTATATTGTCAAGGGCGATGGACAGATTACGATTAAGGTCGTATCTCCGGCAAAACGAGATCGATTCCTTGCATCTCATCACGTCTTACAGCCTGGAAAGGCGACGATGAGTGCACAAGACGATGACGAAACGCCGTCGTCTGAGTCAAAGAAAGATACGGGCCATACCGACAAGGGAAATGATGAGAAAAAGTCGTCTGCCCATTCTGGTGATGCAGCAACCAGGGACGTTCAAATTATCGACTTGGCTTCACATTTGGAACAACCGAATATCCTTACCATGAAAAGGTAAAAAAGATGATGCCAATGCGAAGGCATCGTCTTTTTTTTACAAATATTTGAACGCGTTCAAACTTGATATTTACACTATAACATGGTATTATCTTACTTGTAGAAAACTCAAAGGGCGTTTTAAGTTTTCTCACAGTTTTATCACAAATGGGCAGGTCCGTTTTACATGCCCAGGGAATAATGGTATAGTAACAGTACCGTTGCAATCATAGAGGAGGTCAGGATTTGGAGAATATACTGGAAAAAGTCGGTGCCTTTACGCTCCATTGGTTTGAAAAGGTAGGCGTCTTAACGCTGCTTCTCATCCAGACAATCCGACAGATGCCTCGTATCCAACGCCGCCTTACCATTGCGCAGATGGCTCATCTCGGCGTCAATTCTCTACCCATTGTGAGCCTTACCTTGCTCTTTGCCGGGATGGTCATGACTTTGCAAATCGTCGATATTCTACTCCGCTATGGGGCACAATCGACGTTAGGTGGTATCATGTCCGTTGCTATGGGACGCGAATTAGGCCCTATCCTGACAGGTGTTGTCGTGGCAGGTCGTGTCGGCGCCGCTATGACGGCTGAGATCGGTACGATGAAGGTTACCGAACAGATTGATGCACTTCGGTGTATGGCCGTCAATCCCGTTGCGTATCTCGTCGTACCCCGGTTTGTAGCCTGCGTGATCATGGTGCCCCTTCTGGCTTTTTATGGCTACATCATCGGTACAGGTGGAGGCTACGCCGTTGCCATTTTGAGTGCAGGACTGACCCATTTTACGTATATGAACTCCATCGAGCTCTTTACGACTGTATCCGATGTCGTCTATGGCCTTATTAAGGCCATGTTTTTTGGTGGCATCATTGCTCTCATCGCCTGCCACGAAGGAATGAATGCCAAGAGCGGTGCTGAAGGGGTAGGACAGGCGACGACGCGCTCTGTCGTGACGTCGATCATTTTCATTTTTATTTGTAATTATTTATTGTCTCTTATTTTGTATTAGGAGTATACTTATGATACGTCTCCAGGATGTTTCAGTGGCCTATGGGCCGCGCACAATCCTGAATCATGTCAATTTAACTATATATGACGGCGAAACATTGGGAATCCTCGGTGCCAGTGGATCCGGTAAAAGTACCATCTTACGCCTCATCATAGGACTCCAAAAACCGACAGACGGTCGGATTTTCATTGACGACGTAGATGTAACGGATTTTAACGAAGATGAAATGGATACGGTTCGCCTCCACATGGGAATGGTATTCCAGTATTCCGCTCTCTTTGATTCCATGACTGTCGGTGAAAACGTTGCCTTTGGTCTTCGTCAGCATCGAAAGATGACGGAAGATGAAATCATGCGAATCGTTCGGGAAAAACTGAATCTCGTGGGCCTTCACGATGTGGAAGCCATGATGCCAAACGATCTGTCAGGTGGCATGAAAAAGCGTGTCAGCCTGGCTCGGGCCATTGCCTTGGAACCCAAGATGATTTTGTACGATGAACCTACGGCAGGTCTTGATCCGTTGCGGAGCATGGATATTAATCGACTCATCGTCAATACACAGCGCCAGCTCCATACGACGTCCATCATTGTGACTCATGATATGGAATCGGCCTTTTATGTCGCAGACAGGCTGGCATATCTGGAAGATGGACAGTTCCGGCTCATTGCCGATAAGGATACATTTAGACAGACAGAAGATACACATATACAGGAATTTATCCACGGCGGTATGTGGAAGAAAGGGGAGATGACTACATGAAATGGACAGCAGAGGCTAAAGTAGGTCTCGTGACTATTTTAGGCGTATTGCTCTTTACGTATGTCGTCATTTCTCTCGCCCACGCCGAAATTTTTGGCAAGCCTGGCTATGAAATACACGCCATGTTCCGCGATGCTAACGGTCTGCAGAAAGGCAATTCTGTCCGTTTTGTCGGCGTTTCTGTAGGGAAGGTAAGCGGCGTCCATCCTTCTGCAGATGGCGTCGATGTGGTGATGAAAATTAACAAGGGAACGGAAATTCCCAAGGGCTCGAAAATCACGATTACAACAGACGGTTTGTTAGGTGAAAAGATCGTATCCATTACGCCTGGGCCTGATACGACGCAATTCGTGCATGAGGGAGAATATATCAACGGCAATACGGGCAATACTATGGATGATATGATGGATTCGACAGCCAAACTCGTTAAGAATGCCAATCAGATGATTTCCAATATTAACAATGTCATCGGGAATGCACAAACGCAGCAGGCCATGCGAGGGACCTTCTCCAATATTGAAGGGATTACAGGTCAGGTGAATGGGTTAATGCAACAAAATGCAGGTAATATCCAGCAGATGACCTCCCATATGGCATCTGTCACCGCATCGTTAGATGAAGCAGCAGGACAACTGGCAGCCATGAACAGAGATGGAGCGATTTCTGATAATGTCCGGGCGACAGCGCAGAACATGCAACAAATTACGGCTAGTTTTGAACAAACGGCCAAAGCCATCGAAAAGTTGACGACTGATGAGAAAAGCCAATCTGATATACAAACAACTTTACACAATACAGCAGAAATATCGAATAAACTCAATCGTATTCTGGGAGGTTCAGGTGATGTTCATGTAGAAGGCGACGTAGGCGTCTTGACGAATGATAGTAAAAACAAAACGGGTGGCAACGTAAATTTTAAGGTGTACCGGAACAATACATTTGCCCTTTTGGGAGCAGAAGATATTGGTAACGGTACGGACTTGAATTTACAGTTAGGACGTCGCCATGGTTTTGCAGACTATCGATTAGGTCTTATCCATGGTGAGTTAGGTGCTGGTGTTGATTTCTTTACACATAAGCCTTTTCAACTTTCTTTCGAAGGATATGATCCAGATGACTGGCGGTATCGCATTAAGACGCGTCTTCGCTTGACAGATAATGTATTTTTATATGGCCAGTTCACACGACCTATGAGTCGCGATGATGGTGGTAATTATTATGGTATTGACTACGTCTTTTAAAAGACTAGCTTGTATATAGCAATTACGTAATGGGGGGACCCGCAATGAACAAGAACAAGTATAAAACGATGATAGCTGCCTTACTGCTTACGACGATAGGCAACATTCCAGCTTTAGCTGCAAGTCAGGATACGACGCCAGCTATTATTCCTGTAAATTTGAGTCAAGTCGTAAACGATGAAGGTGACGTGGCTTTTGTGACAAACGAAATCCGCCAGACTTCAGCGGATGCGAAGTCTCAAAAAAATAAAAAAAGTACTGTTACGACAAAACCTGTTGCATCTACTATCGTGTCGGCCGTAACGGATCCTGCCGTTCCGGCAGAAGTGCGGGAAAGCCTGGCGACTACTATTACCGATGACATGCAGCGCAGCGCTGAAAAACATGCCAAAGAAGGAAAAATAGACCCCGTTATCGTGATTGGACAAGTGCCGGAAGATGCGACGGTCAATCTGGATCTTCCCAGAACGGTGCAGATGGCCCTCGACTACAACCGCAATATCAAAATGACGAATTATGATTTGCAAAGTGCTGATTACGATATTACCGTTGCCAAGGCCGGAAAGATGCCTACTGTTACGTATGCCTGGGAAGGCGGTCGGTCGCGATCCATCGGCAATACTGGCGCCGTTACGATTGGCAATGCGTTTTCTAATGCATTTAACGTATCCATTCCGCTTTATACAGGTGGCAAGGTAGAAAAACAAATCGCTAATGCAAAGCTTGGGAAAAAAGATGCGCAGGAAGAAGTATTAGATGTTGAACAAGAAACAAAGCTTTCCGCCGTTGAAGGCTATTTTGCCCTCTTAGCATATAGAGAACTCCAAGACGTAGCGCATATGTCTGTTTCGAATTTGCAAGGCCATGTTGATAATGTAACGGCCCAGTTCAATGCAGGCACAGTTGCTAAACTGGATGTCCTCACGTCTAGTGTATCCCTGGCCGATGCCAAAACGACAGCCGTTACAGCTGATAACAACGTTGATGTGGCAGAAGCCAATTTAAATAATATTCTCGGTCTCCCTTTACAGACAAAGCTTGAATTAGCAGATCATCGGCTTCCTTTTGATTCCTATGATATTACGCTCCAGCAGGCCCTTGACTATGCTATGAAGTATCGTCCTGACGTCTTACAGGCTGCCCTTGCCGTCCAGGAAGCTGAAAACAGCATCGGCATCGCTCAGGCTGGCAATCGTCCTACTGTGTCTGTCGGAGCTGGCAATGGTTGGAAAGATGATGATTTTCCTGGCACAAGCAATCGGAACTGGAGCATTTCTGGAGGCATTTCCTGGAGTCTGTGGGATGGCGGCAGTACTAATGCGAAGGTAAAGCAGGCGAAACTTGCTCTACTGAAAGCCCGGGAAAATGAACAAGCTGTACGTGAATCGGGACAACTTTCTGTCAAACAGGCGTACCTCAATTTGCGCAGTGCCTATCAGAAAGTCTTGTCTACGCAAGCCGCTATTGCTCAGGCAGAAGAAGCCTTTAAGATTGCCCGCGTCCGTTATCAGGCTGGTGTCGGCATCAACCTGGATGTCCTCGATGCAGAATTGGATCTCGATCAAGCAAGGACGAATAATATCCAGGCTCTGTATGATTACAACGTAGGTATTGCGACACTGGAAAAAGAAATGGGCGTCGATGTCCGTTCTGGTGTAGTCCATCCGTCCCTGCCTTTACAGACAACAATAAAAGCATAGGATTTGTCACAGTTTTGTATCATTTTCAAAGAATACAAAGAGAATTCTTGCATATTGCTTGATTTTATATAATACCATAGGTACAATGAAGAGAGAATACATGAAGATGGTTCTCTCTTCTTTTTTGAAATGGAGGACAGCCGATGAAGAGAAAATGGCTTGCCCTCAGTGCAGTAATTGTCTTCGTATTTGCCGCTTGTTTTTCTTTTTGGATGGAAAAACCGGCACTTATGCAAAAACTGTCTGGGACGGTAATAGAAGAGGCAAACAATAAATTAAATGGTACGCTGACCATGGGTCAGCTCAATATATCCTGGACGGGGAACATCGTCATACAAGACCCGGTTATACGGGATGCACAAGGGAGACTCGTCGTCTCCAGTTCCTCTATGGTCATAGCCATCAATCCGTTTAAAGTCATTTCCTCGGCGTTGGATGGACACGTTGCCGGCGCTATCGAAGAGGTGAATATGGAATCACCGGAGTTGCACATGTGGCAGAACGGGCAGGACAATACGTGGAATATAGAGACACTCATAAAGACTTCGTCATCATCGCAAGAAGCTGGTTTCAGGGCAAACATCAATCTCTACGATGGCACCGTTCGGGCGCGACTGGCTAATGGGACCGTCCTTGTCGGCAACGATGTAAACGGGCTGGTATCCTTTACGGAATATCCGTCTATAAAGGGAACTCTTTCTGCTACCATTGATGACCATGATGTGACGGCAAAGGGAACCTATCGGTCTTCACGGGACTATGCCGTCACCGTACAAGGTGATCGTATAGAGGCGTCTTACGTTGCACCTTTTATCCCGGACGGGACAAATCTCACGATTGATGATGGCCATATTGATCATATCCGCGTAGACATCGGTCAGTCTCACAGGGGGCAGACACTCCGTGGCAAAGCTGATATCGAAGGCGGAGCAGGTACGGCGTATGGCATGAAGTTTGATAATCTTGCCGGTCATGTTTTTTTTGATCAGCACAGCGTCACGTACGACACTCTTTCTGTCGACATTAATGGTCAGACAATCCATTCTTCCGGCGAAGTAACGCTCGATTCGGATACACCGGTCTTCACTCTTACCGTAGAGGGCCCTTACATTGACGTAGGCGCTTTTTCCGATTCCCTCGGTGTACCTGTAACGGGTACGGCAGCCATAAAAGGGAAACTCTGGGGCACTGCTGACGACATGAATGGGACTGTTACTATGGAAGCGCCGTGGCTTTCGTATGAGGGTCTTGCGATTCACGATGGCGCCTTAGAAGCGGCTCTTTCTCACGGTGTAGTGGAAGTGGAACGACTCGATGTAGGCGTTGCCGGAGGTTCTCTTCGTGCTACCGGGTCCTATGATATTCATACGGGCAAGATGAAAGGCTCTTTTACAGCGGATGCGATTCATGCCGAAGAGATTCCGCAAGTCCCCGTATCCATCGTGGGGACTGTATCGGGAACTGGTGATGTCCGTGGCGACGTACACGACATCAATAGCTTGCAAGGCAGAGGTACTTTTCATGTCGACGGTCTGTCTTATAATGGACTTACTTGTGATAGCGCCGATGTACAGGCAAGTTATAGCGATGGCATAGCGTATATCCATAGTCTTACAGCTTCTATTGGCGACGGATCTTTTTATGCGGCTGGTTCATATGATACGCAAAAAAGTGCCATGGATATCGCATTTTCGGCGACAAATCTACCCCTTTCACTGGCTTCTTCCTATATAGGTGTCCCCGTGGAGGGGGTCGTATCGGCAGCTGGCTACGTAACGGGGACAGGACCTGATATGGATGTCCAGTTCCATGGTTCCAATGGTTCAATTAAGGGGATGGCTTTTGATACGATTGATGGAGCTCTGCGTAAAGAAGGACCTGTTGTCACCATTAGCAATACTGTCTGGCGTTATGTAGATGGTACCCATGAAGGCTCTGGCACGATCAACATGGATACAGGAGCCTTGAACCTCACAGTCGCGACAAAACATATGCGTCTGGAACGTCTCCTCGATGGAGTAGGAAAGACAGATTTTCCCTTGACGGGGTGGGCCGACAATACACTGTATATTACGGGAACGATGGAAAACCCAAAAGCAAAGGGATCGTTCTATCTTCATGATGGTTCTGGCTATGGCTATCTGTATAAGACCATCCAAAGTGACTATGAATTCCACGGTGGCACGGTGTATTTTTACAATGGCTCTATGTCTTCATATGATGCGGATATTATGTTTTCTGGTTCTGTAGGGGATACTCTAAATGTAGATATTGATGGTTCCCATATGGACATAGCGCGTATTTCGCCGAAAAAAGGGCCGCAACGTTCGGGCATCATGAATGTCCATGCTCATGTAGGCGGGACGCTCCAAAATCCTACGGCGTCTGGTACGCTCCGGGCACCATCATTGCTCCTGAATGGAATGACATTTACTGATGTGAGCGGTGATGTCGGGTATTATGGCGGCATTCTGCGTCTTTCGGATTTCCACTTTTCTGTTAATGGCGGCACGTTTTCCATGAATGGTGGCTATAATCCGTCTAATAGATGGATCATGGCAAGAGCATCTATGAAATCGGGCGATGTCGGTTCATTCCTGAAACTGGCGGGACTGACGACAGCCAAAATGGAAGGTCGCATAGACGGTGATCTTTCCATCGATGGGACTGTCGAAAATCCCCGTGGCCGTCTGACAGGCCAGTTGACACAGGCTACAATTGGTGATAAGCCTGTAGAACCGACGGACATTGATATTCAATATGAAGATAATACCATCGATATCCATAAGCTGGCATTACACGTCGATGATGGCGTTATTGCCGCTCAAGGAACTTATGGGTTCCAAGGCGATGTGAAGATGCAGGTGGCAGCCCGCAATTTCTCTGCAAAGGTATTGCAAGATCTCATTGGCCGTCAGGACCTGGATATCGATACCCGCATCGATGCTGTTGCAAATTTGAGCGGTCAGGGAAAACGGCCGAATGCCGATGTGTCGCTCCAGTTACTGTCTCTTATACACATCTGACGCTGCCGACGATCGCATAAGTGTAG
>ENA-OZGA01000942-OZGA01000942.1-human-gut-metagenome-genome-assembly--contig:-NODE-942-length-10695-cov-4.059962_pt1 | contig 10695 bp, 11 predicted proteins | sample MGYA00245112_ERZ653649 | MGnify/ENA primary metagenome ERZ653649 (study PRJEB26926, sample SAMN06165071) | human gut metagenome | biome: ENVO:00009003; feature: ENVO:2100002; material: ENVO:00002003...
TACACTTATGCGATCGTCGGCAGCGTCAGATGTGTATAAGAGACAGGCTGTATACATTGCCAATGCACTGAGTCCGGCTCAGGTCGTATCGGTCACTGTTGATGAAGCGGAAAAGACGTCGAATGTCGTCGTTCCCGATTATCAGCTGTCCCTTGCCATCGGCAAAGCCGGCCAGAATGCACGTCTTGCAGCCAAACTGACGAACTGGAAAATTGATATCAAGAGTGAAAGCCAGGCGGCTGGACTGGAACAGCAGGAAGACGTAGCCGACGTTGCAGAAGAAGACGAAGACCTTCTCGCAGCATTAAGTGTACCGGCTGGCGATATGGAGGCATCCTCTCCTGTACTTAAAGACGAAAATCATGAAACAGAACAGGAAGAAGAACTGGATCGTCTTGATGAAGAAACAGTCCTTCCTGAAGATACAGGCAATACGACGGAAGCGTAGGTGATTGGTATGAAACAAAAACGAGTACCTTTACGGGTCTGTGCAGGCTGTCAGGAACAGAAGAGTAAAAAAGAAATGATTCGCATTGTCCGAACGCCAGAAGGAGCCGTTGAAGTCGATAAGACAGGGAAAAAATCAGGCCGCGGTGTGTATATCTGTCAAAATCCCGACTGCCTGGAAAAAGCCTATAAGGAACATCGTCTGGACCGCTCCTTAAAGGCAAAGGTTTCGCCTCTCATCTACGAAGAGTTGCGAAAGGATCTGGAATGACCGGCCGCGACCGCATCGTAAATCTCCTGGGCCTTGCCTGTCGTGCCCGTAAGGTCGTATGTGGAGATTTCGCTGCAGAAAACCATTTGAAAAAACACCGTGTGCCCATGCTGTTCGTCGCTTCTGACGGCAAGGATAATGCCGTCAAATACAGACGTCTGGCGCAGCAAAAAAGCATACGTGTTGTCGATATATTTACAAAACAAGAACTAGGTCAAGCCGTGGGGAAAGGACAGAATGTAATCATCCTGTTGACGGACCAGGGCTTCGCCAAGGCTATAGAGAAAGTGTTGTGTACGATGTAAGAAAGGGGCTACTAGATGACGAAACGAGTATACGAAGTTGCAAAAGACTATGGCGTCTCGGCTAAAGAAGTCATTAAGACGCTAAGTGAACATAATATAAAAGTAGGAAATTTTTCTGGTGTCGACGAAACGATGAAATCCGTCCTGGACCGTGCTTATTCAACTAAAAAACAGGCTCAGCCGGCGCAGGCTAATGCGAAGAAAAACGACGGACATCATCCTAAAAATCAGTCTACTCCATCCCATCGTCCAGAGGAACAGAAGCACACGGCGAACCGTGCTAATCAGCAGCACAAGGGAAACTCGAACAATGGAAACCAGAATATGAAAAAAAATCAGAATACTCAGCATAATCAAAACAACCCAAATAATCAAAATAATCAGAACAACCAGCATAGCGCCCACAAAGGTAATGCTCATAAAACGGCTGGCCAAAATGGCGGCAATGCACAAAAAGGCGGTGCCAAGCAGCACCAGCAAGGCGATAACAAGCGGACGAGATATTTTGGCCACAACCAGCAAAATGGTGATAACCACAATGGTCACAACGGTAAAGGCAAAGGTGGCCATAACAAAAACAACAACGGTCAGCGCCCGCATACGCTCTTATCGAACGTCCTAAACAAGGGCAAGCATAAGAACAAGCACAATAAGAACAACCGTAACCAGAATCATCCCGTTCAGGAACAGGCAGGGAAGAAGAAAAACTATCCTACGTCTATCGAAATTCCGGAAACAATCATCGTCAAGGATTTTGCCGAACGCATGGGCCGCGAAGTCAGCGAAATCATTAAGAAGCTCCTCATGGGCGGCATCATGGCGACGATTAATCAGGAAATCGATTTTGATACGGCTTCGCTCATTGCTGATGAATTCGGTGTAACCGTTACGCAGGAAGCACCTCCGGAAGACCCGACGGAAATCGAAGAAATCATCGATCCGCCGGAATCGTTGAAAGTCCGTCCGCCTGTCGTTACCATCATGGGCCACGTCGACCACGGCAAGACGAGTCTCCTCGATGCGATTCGTCAGAGTAACATTACGAGCCACGAAGCCGGCGGCATTACACAGCATATCGGTGCCTATCAGGTCCGCTACGAAGGTAAGAAGATTACCTTCATGGATACGCCAGGTCACGAAGCGTTTACGGCTATGCGTGCCCGCGGTGCGCAGGTAACGGATATTGCCGTCTTAGTCGTCGCAGCCGACGACGGCGTCATGCCGCAGACCATCGAATCCATCAACCATGCTAAATCGGCTAATGTCCCCATTATCGTAGCCATCAATAAAATCGATAAGGAAAGCGCCAATCCCCAACAGGTCATGCAACAGTTGACGGAATACGGTCTTATCAGCGAAGAATGGGGCGGCGATACCATCATGGTACCAGTATCAGCTCATAAAAAGATTGGCCTCGATGAACTCCTGGAAAACATCCTCGTATTGGCAGAAGTACAGGAACTTAAGGCAAACCCGAACCGTCCGGCTCAGGGCGTCGTCATCGAAGCCAAACTTGATAAAGGCCGCGGCCCTGTCGCCTCTGTCCTCATCCAGAAAGGGACGCTCCACGTCGGCGATACGATTATCGTCGGTTCATGCTTCGGTAAAGTCCGTGCCATGACAAACGAACGGGGCGAACGGGTCAAGAAGGCCGAACCATCTATTCCTGTAGAAATACTCGGCCTTAACGATGTACCGGAAGCAGGAGATATCCTCGACGTTACCGATGAAAAAACGGCTCGCTCTGTGGCAGAAAAACGTCTCGAAAAGAAACGGTCTTCAGAACTTCACGTCAATGCGAAAGTGACACTCGATGACCTCTTCAACCAGATTCAGCAGGGAGAATTGAAGGAATTGTCCCTTATCGTCAAAGGCGATGTACAAGGCTCCGTCGAAGCATTGAGCCAGTCTCTTATGGCCATCAAGAGCGACGAAGTCCGCATTGCCATCGTTCATTCCGGCGTCGGTGCCATCAACGAATCGGATATTATGCTCGCATCAGCATCGAATGCCTTGATTATCGGTTTCAACGTCCGTCCTGACGCCTCGGCCCGTAAAGCGGCAGAACATGAAAACGTCGACATGCGTACGTATCGTGTCATTTACGACGCAATCAATGATGTCGAAGCCGCTATTAAAGGGATGTTGGAAAAGAAATATGAAGAAAAGATCATCGGCCGTGCCGATGTCCGCAAAGTCATTACGACGCCTAAGGTCATCGTTGGCGGATCGTATATCAAGGAAGGCAAGATTACGAGTTCTGCCAAGGTACGCCTGATCCGTAACGGTATTGTCGTCCACGAAGGTGAAGTCGCCGGATTGCGCCGCTTCAAAGACGATGTGAAAGAAGTCGCCGAAGGATACGAATGTGGCATCACGCTGGAAGGCTATCGCGACATCAAGGAAGGCGACGAAATAGAAGCCTACGAAATGGTCGAAGTAGAACCGCAATAACCAAAGGAGGTATGTACGATGGGTGAATTACGAGTACGCAAGATACAAGAATTCATAAAACAAGAAGTATCCAATATCATCCTCCGCGAACTAAAAGATCCTCGTATGGGCTTCGTCACCGTGACGGATGCCCATATTACGGGCGATTTGCGAGAAGCAACGGTCTATATCAGTCTTTTTGGTAGCGATGAAGATAAAAAGAATACCCTTGTTGCCTTAAAAAGTGCTAATGGATTCATCCGTACTGAAGTAGGCCGTCGCCTTGGAATACGTTATTCGCCAACAATCGAATTTAAAGAGGATACATCCTTGGATTACGGCATGAAAATTGATAAGATTTTACGCGATATTGAAACAGATAAGGAGTCATAAGCATGAACTGTACGCCCGATCTGTTAAAGAAACAACTTATGGCTTACGAGCATATTCTCGTAACGGCGCATGTTAGTCCCGATGGGGATGCCATTGGCTCCGTGGCGGCTTTTGGAGAACTCCTACGCCATTGGAATAAAGACGTGCATATCGTCATCGATGATGACATAGAAGAAAAATTCTACTTCCTGCCAGAGGTGGCAACGATACAAAAACCGGAAGACGTCACGACAGATGACACATGGCTTACGGTGATTCTGGACGCCACGTCCAAGAGTCGTACAGGCCGTGTCGCCGACCTCATCAAGGGCGAAGTCATCAATATCGACCATCATGTGTCAAATGACCATGAAGCTGATTTTGAATACATCCTGCCTTCGTATGCAGCGACGGCAGAAATCATTGCGACATTATGCCGGAACTGGTTGGCCGTGATTACGCCTACCATGGCAGAAGCTTTGTATCTGGGCCTTGCCACGGATTGTGGCTTCTTTAAATACAGCAATACGACAAGCCATACCCTTATTACGGCGGCGAATCTTGTTACCTGTGGTGCCCGCCCTCAGATTATTTCTGAACATCTGGAAGAAACGACGCTGACAAAGCTTAAAGCCTTGTCAGAAGTGCTGAAACATATTGAAATCGTGGCACATAACAAAGCTGCAGGCATCGCTTTCACGCAAGATGTCCTTGCATACACGGGAGAACACACAGGAGGTTACATCGATTATCCGCGCAACGTCAAAGGCGTCGACATTGCCTTTACCGTAAAATACGTTTCCCCAGAGGAAACACGCGTCAGCCTGCGGTCTAAGCGTACCGACGTCAACGCCATTGCGTCTGTCTTCGGTGGCGGCGGACATATCCGTGCAGCCGGCTGTACCATCAAGGCTCCTTTAGAGGAAGCAAAGGCAAAACTCATTGCGGAAATCGAGAGGGCCTTATGATAAGCGGCATCCTCAACGTATTAAAGCCGACGGGCATGACGAGTCATGACATCATCGGCCAGGTGCGGCGTCTGTATCACATGAAGAAAGTCGGGCATGCCGGAACGCTCGATCCCTTAGCAGCCGGTGTGCTGCCTGTCTATCTGGGACAAGCGACGCGGCTCATCGAATACGGTGACAATGATACGAAGACGTATCATGCAGAATTTATCCTCGGCATCGAAACGGATACAGAAGATATTACCGGTACTGTCGTCGCCGTAAAAGCTGTACCACCCTTGACGGCTGCCGACATACAACAGGCTTTGCAAACCTTCCTAGGCGATACGGAACAGTTGCCATCGCGTTACTCAGCGATCAATATCAACGGCGTCAAAGCCTATAAATTAGCACGTCATAACCAGGACTTTACCTTGCCGACGCGGACCATCCACGTCGATGCCATCCGCCTCTATTCGTATGAAAATGGACGTGGTGTCATCGGCATTACCTGCTCGAAAGGGACTTATGTACGTTCTCTCCTGCGGGATCTTGGCAAAGTTCTGGGAACATGTGCGACCATGTCTTATCTCGTCCGCGTGACAGCTGGTCTCTTCGACATCTGTGACGCTGCGACACTGGAAGAATTACAAGCCAATCCTATGGGGTATGTACAGCCTATGGATCTTGCCATACAATCCATGGAGAAGGCCTGCGTATCTGCCGAACGAGGTGCCTTCTTGATGCAAGGCCGTCCGGCACCTTTTGCAGGCCATGGGTTGCTCCATGGAACGACAGTGCGTGTCTACGACGATACGAAACGTCTCATAGGCATTGCACATTTTGATAAAGAGCATCACGTCTTGCGACCCCATAAGATGCTCCCGAAACAGTGAGGTAGAAACTGATGGAAGTGTTTCATTCCTTTGAAGAAATGCATAACTGTCCTCGTTCCGTCATCGCCTTAGGTACGTTTGACGGCGTTCATTTAGGACACCAGATGGTCATGGCAAAAGCCAGGGAAATTGCCCAGGATATGAATGCCTCATCGGCTGTTGTCACGTTTGCAGCCCATCCCTTATCTATTTTATGTCCTGAAAAAGAACCGCTGCGTCTGGCTACGGTCAAACAGAAAATACGGTATATTGCCGATCAGGGTATTGACATACTCGTCCTGCTAGCCATGACGAAAGAACTCATCAATGAATCGCCGGAAGACTTCTGCCGGCAGCTGCTCCGATACGTCCATCCTTGTGCCATCGTTGTAGGTTCTAACTTTACCTATGGCGCAAAAGCTAGAGGAAACACGGACACGCTGAAGCAATTCATGCAAACTCAAGGCATTCCCGTTCACGTTCTGACCTTACTGGATCGGCCCGGCCGGGATACGCCAATCAGCAGTACCGTCATCCGTAAGCTCATCACACTGGGCCACATGGAAACGGCGTCAGCCCTCCTGGGACGGCCGTATGAGCTGGAAGAGACCGTCGTACAAGGCGATAGGCGTGGTAATACCATCGGCTTTCCGACGGCGAATATGCTTATCCCTGTTCACATGGCGCTGCCGCCAGACGGTGTCTATGCTACAAAAGTCTGCATCGACGGACAATGGTATCCAGCCATGACCAATATTGGCGACAATCCGACTTTTACGAACCAGTACCGCCGGATCGAAACGAATATTATCGGCTGGCAGGGGAATCTTTATGACATGGTTGTACGATTGCGGTTCTACAAACGGATTCGTCATGAAATTACCTTTGCCTCGACAGTGGCACTGCAGAAGCAGATGGAACAAGACCGAAATGATACGCTTGCGTATTTTGCGTAAGTATCCACAATGGAGAACGACAACAGAATGCCTTCTAACGATACGACGCGTTAGAAGGCCTTTTCTTCACGTGCAAATATTGCATTTTGACATACCCAAAGATTCGAGGTGTATCATCCGATGGATATACGAGTATTACAATACTTTCTGATAGTAGCGAAACATGAAAATATAACACGAGCAGCAGAAGAGATGCATCTGACGCAGCCGACCCTTTCGCGGCAGCTGTCGGATCTGGAAGATGAACTGGGCGTTCAGCTACTCATACGAGGCAAACGGCATACAAAACTGACTGATGCAGGATTATTGTTGAAAGCAAGGGCACAGGAGATTGTATCCCTTGCCGTAAAAACGAAAGAACAGTTCGACAAACTCGATAAGACTGTGGCCGGTCATATTTATATCGGCTGCGGTGAAACAGAAGCCATGGGACACGTGGCAGACGTATTGGCTAGACTCTACCGGTCCTATCCGAAGATTGCCTTTCACCTGACAAGCGGTAATGAAGAACTCATTTACGACAACTTGCAAAAGGGCCTTCTCGATTTCGGCATCGTTTGTCGGGCCGATGCACCGCGGGATTACGTATTCCTGAACATTCCCCATGACGATACGTGGGGGCTTTTGATGCGGCCCGATCATCCGCTGTCTGTAAAACAGGCGGTGACCCGCGACGACCTCATGAATGAACCGTTGATCGTATCGGAACAAGCCGTAAAGCACCATGAATTAGACCATTATTTTGGGTACGGCGCCGACGGGTTGAATATCGTCGGGACATACAATTTATTGTATAATATAATTTTTTTCATTGCGTCTGGTATGGGCAGTGCCCTTTGCTTTAAAAGCATGGCTGAGGCGGTAGGATCGACTAAGAATCTTATATTCCGCCCTTTGGAACCAACGATTCACTCTTCCAATTACATCATATGGAACAAGAATCAAGTCTTTTCTAAAGCGGGCAGATTAGTTGTCACAGCATTTCACCATGCCTTTTCTCATGATACGTTGTAAGCATTATATATGGCTTAAAATAGGCATTTGTACTCAAAAACTCCTTTCGATATACTATGAGTAGCAAGATTCTGTATAAGACATGTAGTATAAGAAAGGAGTTTTTTGGATGCATATATGGAAACGACAAAAACGTGTACTATTTTTCCTGTCTTGCATGATGATAGGAACTGCTTCAATATCGGCTATCGGTGGTAGCACTGTACAAGCCTCGATACCAGTACAGATCGTGAAGTCGGCGGTTCACATGAAACACGCTACTGTACAAGATGTGCAGGACGATACACGGGTATTTGCAGTAGATAAAAAGATAGATGTAAAAAAGGTCACATTCCAGAATCGGTATGGATTTGATGTAGCTGGTCATCTGTACTTGCCGACTGCGTTTGATGTGAAGAAACAATATGAAGCCATTGTCGTGGCGGGCCCTTTTGGCGCTGTGAAAGAGCAATCGTCAGGCCTGTATGCACAGGAAATGGCCAAAAACGGATTCGTTGCCTTGGCGTTTGATCCATCGATGACGGGAGAAAGCAGCGGCAGCGGACGTAACATGGCTTCGCCAGATATATTCACAGAAGATTATAGTGCTGCCGTCGATTTTATCAGCACCCTTTCCTTCGTCAATCCCGAGAGGGTAGGGGTCATTGGGATTTGCGGGCTGTCGGGGATGGCTATTACAGCCGCTGTCAATGATGTGCGCATCAAAGCTGTAGCCACAGCGTCGATGTACGATATGTCTGATAGCATACGCAATCACTATAAAGGAGACTATTATACGCCGGAGAAACGGGAACTCGTAAAAAAATACTTGGCCCACATGCGTACAGAAGAAGCCTTGACAGGTACGTCTATGAGAGGAGCCCATGAATTGGCTGTCCATCAGGATGGTATCGTCGTGACAGCTGATACGATGTTCCCCGATATACTTCCTGCTGATGTGGATTGTGTCACCAAGGAATTTTATGACTATTATGCTGGTCGGGCGTACCACAAACGGGCCATCAACTCCAATACATCTGCCTGGGATGCGACGATGCCGTATGGATTCTTTAATTTCTCTTTGATGGAACATATAGAGGAACTTAGTCCACGGCCTCTCCTTCTCATTACAGGGGAAAAGGCGCATTCTAAATATTTCTCTGACGCTGTCTACCAGAAAGCTAAGGAGCCGAAAGAAGAAATAGTCGTTCCTGGTGCTACTCATACCGATTTATATGACCAGATAGAGACCATCCCTTTTAAAAAGATTGTCGAATTCTTTCACACCTATCTGAACAAATAGGAAAAATCTCTGCCATACTATCACTCTTATTAGTTCAGAAGGCGCGCTGTGTTACCTAGATACGTCCGTCGTAGAAGAGCGAGCTGCAGTCCTATACACTAGAATGTTTTGATACATGGAAAAGCCCTCTGTACATGGTATGTTGAGGGCTTTTTAAACATAAATTTATTTTTTGGTAATAGCCGTAAGTGTGGTCTGATGTTTTTCAAGGACTGGTTCAATGGCCTTTAAGAAGATGCCTAGGCGATACTGGCCCACGTCTGTTAAATTGATGAAAACAGACCGTTTGTCTGTCGGAGAAGGACAACGGGTAATGACGCCACAGCTGTTTTCAAAGCGCTTGACCATCCGTGACGTGGCACTGAGGCTAAGACCGACCTTATAGGAAAGGTCTAGGATACAAAGCTCCTTATGATCACTTTCATTCAAAAAGTAGAGTGTATAAAATTCATTGAGAGATACGCTGTGTTCACACTCAGAAAGAGCTTTTTCCATTTCTTTCTTTATCTCTTCGTATTCGTCGCGCAAGGCAAACCATTGCAGAATAGAAACTACCATGTTACGCCTGGACTTTCTGGAGCAATTCCTTTGCCGAAACTAAACCTAATGCATTGGCGGCAAGAGGGCTGTCACCGGTGATGACATTACGGTCTACATGGATGGCACCGGTAATGTCACTGTTCAATACCTGGACGCCAAGCTTTTCCAGACTATCTGCCAGGAGCCATTGGAGACGGCCTGGCATATAGCCAATATCCTGATTGGCGCCTTCGTCCAGACTGTCAGGAAATACCATCATGCTGTACCCTTTGAAGAGGAAATTTTCAGGCTTTTCATCGACTGATGCAGCTAGGAATGCGGCTGGACCATGGCATAAGGAAATAAGTGTTTTCTGTTCTGTCATTGCCCATACCAGAACCTTTTTCACATCCACACTTTTGGGCAGGCCAATCAGCGCGGCATGACCACCAGGGAAGAATGCACCTATATACTCGCTGTTTTGTGCCGTTACGGCATCCACTATATCGGACAACCGATGGGGACGGTTAAATTTTGGCAATACAGCTTGATAAAAATCCATGACGGCTACATCTTCCTTCGGCATTGCCCACATTTCAAGCTTTACAGGATTACCAGAGAGCGTCGCCACTTCTAACTCAAATCCAGCGTGAGCCAGATGCATCATAGGTAGCAACGTTTCAACGGGATGATTGCCAGTAGAGAAGAACGTATCCTTCTTCGTAAGGACATACCGTTCGTCACTGGCGACTACAAGAATCCGTTTCGTCGGGCCTGTGTAAGGCTTTTCATCGCCATAACCGGCAAAATCAGTTACACTGCTCGTATACTGGCTAAGGGAATAGGGAGACGGGAAAAAGGCATTGTTTTCGGACTGATCAGGAACAGGCAGCTTGCTTAACTCTTGGCTCATCATGAATCTCCTATCTTACTACATATACATTTTTACATTAAACCTAACTAAATAGTTGCTTGTGCAAGCAACTATAGAAAATATAGACGAAGAATACTGACCTGTCAATAGTATTTTCCAATGAAACCCTGATATAATGTAGGTTCCTTCATCATAATATCATATATTATTATGAAGGGGAATTGAGAAAGGACTTCTTGAGGAGATGCCCATGCAAAATCATTGGAGAGCTTTTTATCAAAAAAATTAAAAAAGACTGTTGACAAACTCTTCTGAGTTTGCTAAGATATACAAGTCGTCGCGAGACGGCAGATGACCTTTGAAAACTGAACAATGCAGCATACGAATGAATGCCAGTAGT
>ENA-OZGA01000955-OZGA01000955.1-human-gut-metagenome-genome-assembly--contig:-NODE-955-length-10570-cov-4.154826_pt1 | contig 10570 bp, 10 predicted proteins | sample MGYA00245112_ERZ653649 | MGnify/ENA primary metagenome ERZ653649 (study PRJEB26926, sample SAMN06165071) | human gut metagenome | biome: ENVO:00009003; feature: ENVO:2100002; material: ENVO:00002003...
GAACCGTGGCCTTCTATGAAGGCAAAAGGGATTCACCTTGTCTTTGGCAGACAAGATACAGACCTTCTTGATGACGTAGATGTCGTCGTACCGTCCCCGGTCATCTCACCGGAAATTCCCATTATGAAGGAAGCCAAACGTCGTGCTATTCCTATCTGGAGCGAAGTGGAAGTGGCATGTCGCCTGACAGATGCAGAAATACTTGCCGTTACGGGAACGAATGGCAAAACGACAACGACTACCTTATTAGGCGAAATCATGAAAGCGTCTGGTCATAATACGGTCGTTGGCGGTAATATTGGTTATGGCCTATCTGAACAGGCAGAAGACCTTCCGAAAGAAGATGTTGTCGTAGCTGAATTATCGAGTTTTCAGTTGGAATTTACACATTCCTTGAAGGCTAAAGCCGCTGTAATCCTGAATATTACACCGGATCACTTGGATCGCCATCACACGATGGAAGCCTATGCAAACGCGAAGAAGCGGATTTTCCTCAACCAGGATAAACGCGATTTTGCGATTCTTAACTGGGATGATCCAATCGTAAAAGCAATGGAACCGGATGTGACAGGTACGGTAATCTGGATTTCTACAGAACAAGTAGTTCCCCAAGGCGCTTATGCTGTTGATGGGGCTCTCATGCTACGCATGGATGGAAGAGAAGAACAGCTCTGCAAGGAAGAAGATTTGAAGCTTTTTGGTAAGCATAATATTCAGAATTGTCTTGCCGCAGCTCTCATGGCGTATGTGGCAGGTGTATCAGTGGATACGATACGCCGTATATTGGTGTCCTTCAGAGGCGTAGAACATCGTATCGAACCGGTACGTACGATTAATGGCGTCACCTATTTCAATGATTCAAAAGGGACGAATACAGATGCGTCCATAAAAGCTTTAGAAGCATTTCCCGGTCACGTTATTCTCATTGCCGGTGGCTATGATAAGATGACGCCCCTCGATGAGTTTATGGCTCTTGCCGCTAAAAAGGTAGATACATTGCTGTTGATTGGCGATGGCCAGGAACGGTTTGCCAAAGCTGCTGAAAAGGCTGGTGTCAAGGATATCCAAAAGGTGGGGTACAGCATGGAACGGGCCATCATGACGGCCCGCAAACTGGCTAAACCACCACAGGTAGTACTTCTGTCGCCTGCTTGCTCGAGCTTTGATATGTATGATAATTATGAACAGCGAGGCCGTGTATTTAAAGGCATCGTAAATGCGTTATAACGTAGGTTTTACAGGAGGAAAGGCTATGGGCCGAGTTATTATTTCCGGAGGTGGCACAGGCGGACATATTTATCCGGCGATTACCATTGCCCGGGCAATTGCAGATATAGAGCCGACAGAGTTCTTATATGTTGGTTCAAAGATTGGACTGGAGAATACACTCATTCCAAAGGAAGGGATTCCTTTTGTTACGTTGGATGTACGAGGATTAGAGCGACGCATTTCCATGCGTAATCTCATTACTCTTGGCAAGACAGCTAAAAGCGTTTTAGAAGCAGGTTCTATCATCAGATCCTTTAAGCCGGACGTCGTCATCGGTACGGGAGGCTTTGTCTGTGGTCCCGTGCTGTTAGCGGCGGCTTTCAGAGGAATCCCGACGATGGTACAGGAACAAAATGTCATCCCCGGCGTGACGAATACCATATTGAGCCGTTTTGTCCGGTCTGTTGCGTTAGGGTATGAAGAGGCGGCCCAACGGTTCAAACAGAAAAATAAGCTCGTCTATACAGGAAATCCCGTGCGCAAGGATATTTTGACGGAATCAAAAGAAGAAGGACGACGTATCCTCGATTTGGATCCTAATAAATTCACCCTCCTCGTCGCTGGCGGCAGTCGTGGTGCCAGGACGATCAACAACGCCATGGTGGATGTCCATAAGGCTTTTCGGAACGACGATGATATTCAGATTCTTCATGTAACAGGAGATCACGAATACGACCGCGTCATCTCCCAACTCGATGGTGTCGATCACAACGGTCATTACGGAAACGGAAGTCGTATTATTCCCTATTTACACCGTATGCCAGCGGCTCTTGCAGCAGCTGATTTGGCCGTCTATCGTGCTGGTGCCGTTGGACTGGCGGAACTTACGGTTCGTGGATTACCGGCCATTCTCGTGCCGTATCCCTACGCGGCCGAAGACCATCAGCGTTATAATGCAGAAGCTCTTGTCCGTTGCGGTGCTGCCAGGATGATTCTGGACAAGATGCTCAATGGCACGGAATTACTGGAAGAAATCCGTGCACTTAAAGCAAACCCTCAAGGGCTGCAACAGATGGCGCTGGCAAGTAAGTCCAAAGGCAGACCAGAAGCTGCCCGGGACATTGCACGCCTTGCCCTGTCCTTGGCCAAAGGATCAGGGAATCATCGAAAATAATAAAGGAAGTGGTCGATGATGATCGATTTAAATAATGTCAAACGTGTACATTTTATTGGGATTGCCGGTGCAGGTATGCGGGCAATTGCTAATATATTCATAGAAAAAGGATATGATGTATCCGGCTCCGATTTAAAGTCGTCGCCGACGACGGAGCGATTTGAACAGATGGGAGCGACCATCTATATTGGTCAACGCAAGGAAAATATCAAGGATGCCCAGGTTGTCATCATATCATCGGCCATCCGAGATACGAATGTAGAACTCGTCGAAGCCCGGCGTCTCGGTATTCCCGTCATCCATCGGTCCGATGCTCTTGTTCATATTATGTCTTACGGAAATGCGATTGCCGTTGCCGGTGCCCATGGAAAAACGACGACGTCATCCATGATCGGACAGATTTTGTATGAATGTCAAACAGATCCGACCCTTGTCATCGGTGGGGAAGTCGATTATCTTCACTGCAATTCCGTCCTCGGTAAGGGACGGTATGTAGTCGTAGAAGCTGATGAAAGCGACGGTTCATTTTTGAAAGAACATCCCCATATGGCCGTCGTTACGAACATCGATGCTGACCATATGGATCACTACGGGTCATTAGATAATATCATCAAGGCCTTTACGCAGTTTGTCAATCAAGTGGATGATGATGGCGTGGCTATACTTTGTTTTGAAAATTCACATATCCGTGCCATGGCTCAGCACGTGGATACGCCTTTTATTTCCTATGGTATCGAACAGGACGCAGAGTATCAGGCGAAGAATATCCATTATGTAGAAGGGCGTCTCTATTATGATGTATATCATGGGAATACGAAGCTGGGAACGTTGAATCTTTCCGTCCCCGGACGTCATAACGTTCTTAATTCTCTGGCAGCTGCTATTGTGGCACTTCGCTGCGGAGTGCCATTTGAGGGAATCCGGAATGCGTTATGTCATTTTCATGGTGCCAAACGCCGTTTTCAGACGAAAGGCCATGTGAAAGGCATCTGGGTCGTTGATGATTATGCCCACCATCCAACGGAAATCCACGCAACCTTAATGGCAGCCCGCAGCATGGGAACCCATAAGGTTGTATGCCTCTTCCAGCCGCATCGGTACACGCGGACGAAACTGTTGCTCAATCAATTCGGCGAGGCTTTTACAGGAGCTGATACGCTTATCATCACCGATGTCTACAGTGCTGGCGAAGATCCTATCCCAGGGGTATCGGGTAAGCTCATTGCCGATAAAGTAGAAGAAATGACAGGTAAGAAAGTCATTTATATTCCTGATAAAAACGACATCGTCCCGTATTTAAAAGACCATGCCCGTCCCCAGGATTTGATCATTACCATGGGAGCAGGCGATATTTATACCATTGGTGAACGATTTGTTGAAGAATTAAAGGAAACGGAGATTTGATGAAGATGATTACAAAGGAGTCCCATATAGCTGTTGTCGTAGGTGGTCCATCGACAGAGGCTGACGTATCGCGCCGGACAGGTGCAAGTATTGCCGAAGCACTGTGTGAAAAGAACTATACGAATGTCACACTTCTGGAATTAGAACCGGAAAAATTTGCGGCTCAAATTACGGAACAGCACATCGATGTCGTATTTAATGCTCTCCATGGGAGATATGGAGAAGATGGCGTTATTCAGGGTCTTTGCGAAATGATGAAAATTCCCTATACAGGACCTGGCGTCATGGCCAGTGCCGTTGGCATGAATAAGGTCATGAGCAAATGTGCCTTTCAAGGTGCCGGTATTTCAACAGCTCCTTTTGCATACTATTTTCAGCGCCAGGGAGTCGAAACGATCAAGGCCGATATGGATACGCGCTTTACCCTTCCTGTCGTCATTAAATCTGCCGGACAAGGGTCAAGTATTGGTACCGTCATCGTCACGAAGAAAGAAGATGTCGTGCCAGCTCTTGAAGAAGCTTTCCGGTATAGCGTTTCTATCATTGTGGAACAGTTTATTGACGGCGATGAATTTACGGTGGCCGTTATGGATGATGTCGTGTTTCCGGTCATCCAAATCGTATCGAGTACGGGAAAATATGACTATTATTCCAAATACGCGCCTGGAGTAGCGAAACATTTATGTCCGGCTCCCATTTCAGAAGAACTGACCAAAAAAATGCAAGATCTCGCCCTCGATGTATTTCATCTGTGTCATTGTAATGGCGTTTCCCGCGTCGACATTATGACAGATAAGAACGGTGTTCCCTACGTCCTTGAAATCAATACAGTACCGGGAATGACGGCGACAAGCCTCGTCCCTGATGCAGCTCGTGCGGCAGGAATCGGATTCCCTGACCTCTGTGAAAAAATCTTGCTCGAAGCAGCAGTTGGTAAATTTTAAGTTTTTCTACGTGATGCCTTATGAATAGGAACAATACTGGTAAATGGAATGATTCCATACTGACAACTTCATATGTAGATGATCCGTACGGCATCCGCCAGCGGACAGAAGACCGCTTCATTCCACCTGACCTTGAGCACGAAACGGCATATACGCCAAATGAAGAAATCGAAGTCGCAAAGAGTGAAGCGCAAAAGAGAATTGTTCGACGCAAATTGCGAAAAAAACGGAAACTGGCAAGACGCAAAAAACTACAGCAACGGCGGAATCGTCGACTGATGATTATAGCCGTCATAGCAGCCGTATTCGTTCTGTGGGTAATCCTTCGCTTTGCGCCAATACCGTTTGGCGCTCTTATTGTCAATGGCAATGATAAGATGGATTTTGATGACGTGTACGCGGCTGCCGGTGTTCAGGATGGAATCGTCAACGTCATCCAGCTTTCACCGGATGCCATGAAAAACCGCATGGAAAAGGATTTACGCATTGCCAGTGTCGATATTACACGTACCTTCCCGGCAACGATACAAATCGACATGAAAGAACGCGTTCCCGTTGCTGTCATTACGACGATGTATGGCTTTGCTTATATTGATGCAACAGGGACGGTCATCGATTTAGCACCACAAATCAAAGGCGTATCGGTTCCTCTCGTTACGGGAAAAAAGGTAGATACCCTCCTTTTAGGGGATACTATCGGCAACGAAGCCATTAAAGCATCCATCCAATATTTAGGCGCCCTTGATGAAGGCATACGGAAGGGAATTACGGAAATCAACGTAGGTAATCCCTACAGTGTTATCGTGTATACTGACGATGGCACGCCTATCCATCTTGACAGCGTCGATAACCCGGAAGAACGGGCAAAGATCACAAAGGACATGCTTGACGAAGTGAAGAACAGCCAATTATCGGTCCAGTACATAGAAACGGATCCGACGGCCCCCATCGTCAAGGTCAACTAAAAAGCAGGAGCGATGATAGTCTGTCATGGCTCCTTTTGCGCAAGATAAAAAGATTTTCTAAATTCATGTAGATTAATTTTCAGGAATAGTGTAAAATATAAAGGAAATCCTATCAGTACAAGAGTGTGTGCTTATTTGAAGGAGGAACAAGTAAGATGGCAGATAATGCAAATATAAAGGTAATCGGTGTCGGTGGTGGCGGTAACAATGCTGTCAACCGTATGATAGAAGCTGGTTTACAGGGCGTACAGTTCATTTCCGTCAATACGGAAGATCAGGTATTGGAAGTATCCCAGGCGGATGTGAAAATCCAGATTGGTGAAAAATTGACACGTGGTCTCGGTGCTGGTGCTAACCCGTCTATTGGCGAACAAGCTGCGCTGGAAAGCAAAGATGAAATCATTAAAGCACTGCAAGGTGCAGATATGGTATTTGTTACGGCTGGTATGGGCGGCGGCACAGGTACAGGTGCAGCTCCGATTGTTGCCGAATGTGCAAAAGAATTAGGTGCTCTTACCGTTGCTGTTGTCACGAAGCCTTTCTCCTTTGAAGGCAAACGTCGTCGTGAACAGGCTGAAAAGGGTACGGCATACTTAAAAGAAAAGGTAGATACGATTATTACTATTCCAAATGATCGTCTCCTTCAGATGATTGATAAGAAGACTCCTGTTAAGGATGCCTTCCTTAAGGCCGATGACGTATTGCGTCAAGGCGTCCAGGGGATTTCCGACTTGATTACGACGACAGGCCTTATCAACCTGGACTTCGCCGATGTCAAGACGGTCATGTCTGATCAGGGTGAAGCTATCATGGGTATTGGCTTTGGCAAAGGTGAAAGCCGGGCCCTCGATGCTGTTGATGCAGCTATTCACAGCCCGCTTCTTGAAACGGCTATCGATGGCGCCCAGAGCATCCTGTTGAATGTCACAGGTGGTCCTGATGTCAGCTTGTACGAAATCAACGAAGCTGCAGAAAAAATCGCAGAAGCTGTTGATCCTGATGCAAACATTATCTTCGGTCAGGTCATCGACCCGGATATGGAAGAAGATTCGATCCGCATCACTGTTGTTGCTACAGGTTTTGGCAAGGAACCGTCCAGCATCCCTGCATTCGGTCAGGAAGGTGCTAAATCCGATAAAGGCGGTATTGACGGCGGAGTAGAAATTCCGACGTGGATGAGATAATATAGCACATGTATAAAGCGGATCCTCGGGGACCCGCTTTTTTACAATCTTAATTCGTATGAGTTGGAGGAACGACGATGAGATGTCCCTTTTGTAATTGTGATGATACGAAGGTAACCGATTCCCGTGCTACTGACGATGGGAAAGCGATTCGCCGCAGACGAGAATGTCTGGCCTGTGGTAAGCGTTTTACGACGTATGAAATGGTGGAAGAAGTGCCTTTAGTCGTCATCAAAAAAAATGGTATGCGTGAGCTTTTTGACCGCAATAAAATATTGAATGGATTGCTTCGGGCTAGTAATAAGCGAACCATTTCTCGCAAACAATTGGAAGATGTCGTTACCTCTGTGGAACGGACAATTCGTAATTCCCTGGCCCAGGAAGTGGAAAGTGTCCGTATAGGCGAACTCGTCTTAGATGAGCTTCGCCATATTGATGAAGTCGCATATATCCGCTTTGCTTCGGTCTATCGGGAGTTTGCTGATTTGGATAGCTTTATGGCCGAATTGAAGCGTCTTATGAAGGGCGACAAAGAACAACGGGAAGAGGATAAGAAATGAAAGATCGATATATAGACGCGTTCCTCAACGAAACATTGCCGAACCTCCGCATCGCCGTCATTGGGGATATTATGGTGGACCGATACATGTTTGGCAAGGTAGAGCGGATTTCTCCAGAAGCACCGGTTCCGGTAAATCGCATCGATGCGGAGAAATCCGTGTTAGGTGGTGCTGCCAACGTAGCGTCGAATCTGGCTAATCTCGATTGCCATGTATATCTGGCAGGCCTCATTGGAAATGATGATAATGGTACTCTCATGCGTACCCTTCTCGCTGATGCTGGCATTGATGGGACGGGACTCATTACGAGGGATGGCTATACGACGACAACGAAATTGCGCGTCATCGGTTCGCGCCAACAGATGATGCGCCTCGATTTTGAAGAAGTGACGCCCTTTAGAGATGATGAGGCCAATCTTCTCATTACGTGGCTTATGGAACGCATTGACGATGGCCTTGACGGCGTCATATTGTCAGACTATCACAAGGGCGTCTTGACTGACGACGTAGCATTTCGCGTCATGGCTTTGCTTAAGAGCCACCATATACCCGTTCTTGTAGACCCGAAGGGAAGCGACTGGACGAAGTATAATGGTGCTGATTTCGTAACGCCCAACATGAAGGAACTATCAGAGTGTGTCGGACGGACCGTGGAAAATGAAGGAGATGCTGTTGTCGCGGCAGCTAAAGACATTCACGAACGGTATGACTTTGCCAACCTCATGGTGACGCGATCTGAAAAGGGCATAACCGTTATCAGTCACGACGGTAAAGTCTGGAATAATCCTGCCATGGCTCAAGAAGTATTTGATGTATCCGGTGCCGGTGATACTGTTGCAGCCGCTTTCCTTTCGGCTATTGCCGGGCACTTGTCAATCCGCACAAGTTTGCAGATTGCCAACGCTGCAGCAGGAATCGTCGTTTGCAAGGTGGGAACGTATCCCATTCATCGCAGCGAACTCATGAAGCTGTGGAGTCAGTGGCAGCCACCGCGTTGGCAGCCCTACCAGGCTCTGAGTTGGGACGAAACGGCAGAAAAGATACGTAAGTGGCAGGAAGCCGGCGAAACGGTTGTGTTTACAAATGGCTGCTTTGATATCGTCCATCGTGGACATGTCTTATATTTGCAACAAGCGGCTATGCTCGGGCAACACCTCATCGTCGGTCTCAATGCAGATGATTCTGTACGGCGCCTGAAGGGACCGACGCGGCCTCTGGTGCACGATGAAGATAGGGCTGTTCTTTTGAGCGCCCTAGGATGCGTCGACGAAGTCGTCTTATTCCACGAAGATACACCGTATGAACTCCTATCGGTCCTCCGTCCGGATATTCTTGTCAAGGGCGGTGATTATACGCCGGAAGAGGTTATTGGCAGAGAGTTCGTAAAACGAGTGGAAATCATTACGTTTGAAGAAGGCTATTCTACGACGGGACTTGTTAATAAGATAGCCGGGTTAGTAAAGAAGGGGAAACTATGAAAATCGTAACAGGTGGTGCCGGTTTTATCGGCAGCAATATCGTAAAACAATTAAATAATCGCGGTATCAATGATATCCTTATCGTTGATGACCTGACAGATGGTCGTAAGTGCCGTAATCTTCAGGGACTTGATTTTTATGACTACATGGATTATGAAGATTTTGACGACCAAATGGCAGACGATACCTTCGATTGTGGCTATATTGATGTCGTATTCCATGAAGGAGCTTGCTCGGATACGATGAATTATGATGGCCGTTATATGATGAAAAACAATTATGAAGGGAGTAAGAACGTCCTTCGCTATTGCATGCAGCGGAAAATCCCATTCCTCTATGCTTCGTCAGCTTCGACGTATGGCAGTGGCCGCCATGGATTCCGAGAAGATCCGTCGTGTGAAGAAGCCCTCAATCCCTATGCGTATTCAAAACTTCAATTCGACCGCTATGTCCGTCGCGTCATGGCCCATGCTAAAAGCCAGATTGTAGGGTTCCGTTATTTCAACGTATTCGGACCTCAGGAAAATCATAAGGACCGCATGGCTTCTCTTATTTATCAAAAATTCCATGAATTGCAGGATACAGGCAAAATCACCCTCTTTGAAGGGACAGCTGGATTTGGTAACGGTGAACAGGTTCGCGATTTCATCTACGTTAACGACGTAGTGAACGTCATCTTTTATTTCTGGGAACATCCTGAACTTTCCGGTATCTACAATTGTGGTACTGGCGTAGGACATACGTTTAATGAATTCGTCCATGGCATCATTGAGTATTGTGGAAAGGGGACTATCGAGTACGTACCGTTCCCTGAAGTGCTGAAGGGCAAATACCAGAGCTACACGGAAGCAGATACGAAAAAACTCATGGATGCAGGGTATGACAGAGGTTTTACGCTCTTGGAAGAAGCCGTCAAGGAATATTGTCAGATTCTTGATAAGAATGACGGGTACTATCGATGAGAAAAGCTGTCTTTTTTGACCGCGACGGTGTGTTGAACGTCGATACAGGGTATTTGTATCGTATTGAAGACTTTCATTGGATTGATGGAGCCAAAGAGGCGCTGACGTATCTGACGGAGAAAGATTATCTTATTTTCGTCGTTACGAACCAGAGCGGCGTGGGACGCGGTTACTATACGGAAGCCGATGTAAAGCGACTCCATCTTTGGATGTGCAGAGAAGCAAAAGCGGCCGGCGCCGTCATTACGGATGTCTATTATTGCCCTTACATTGAAGGCGCGAAGATACGCCAATACGATAAAAAAAGTTATTGGCGTAAACCAGAGCCAGGAATGATACTGGCTGCAGCACAGGACTATGATGTCGATTTATCCCGTTCGTATATGATTGGCGACAGGCCCCGCGATGTAGAGTGTGCGGAAAATGCAGGCATGCGAGGCTATCTTTTTACAGGGGGCAGGCTCGATGACTTCGTTCGGTCCATCGAGGAAAAGGGGGAACTATGATGAAGGCGTATCGTTCGATTTTAATCGTCAAGATGAGTTCTCTCGGCGATGTGCTCCATGCTCTCCCGACGTTATATGCCCTCCGTGAAAACAATCCCCATGCCCGTATCGCATGGGCCTGTCTCTTATACACATCTCCGAGCCCACGAGCCTCCTGAGCAAATCGTATGCCGTCTTCTGCCTG
>ENA-OZGA01000958-OZGA01000958.1-human-gut-metagenome-genome-assembly--contig:-NODE-958-length-10533-cov-4.644398_pt1 | contig 10533 bp, 11 predicted proteins | sample MGYA00245112_ERZ653649 | MGnify/ENA primary metagenome ERZ653649 (study PRJEB26926, sample SAMN06165071) | human gut metagenome | biome: ENVO:00009003; feature: ENVO:2100002; material: ENVO:00002003...
CAGATGTGTATAAGAGACAGCAGTGAGTTTCACATCAGGCGTGTGAAACTCACTGAACCAAAATTCCATGTTCGTCCCCCTCTTTTAGCGTAATACATTGATGCGTTCCAAATCAGGATCTTCAGATCCTGTCATGCTGCAGCCCTTTTCTTTTGCGTATTGGATATGTTCCAAAATGACTGGCGTAATTCGTTCGCCCGGTGCCAGGATAGGTATTCCCGGAGGATAGCACATGACGAATTCACTGCAGATCTTACCGATACTTTTTTCTAACGGAAGGCTTTCTTTTTCGGCGTAAAAGGCATCTTGCGGGCTCGTGACGACTTCGGGTTCGACATATTCCTGGGTCAGCATGCCAGCCGGGTCTTTCTGGTAGTGACGCCGTATTTCTGAAAGAGCGCTGACGAGCCGTTCCAACTCCTGCATCCGATCACCCATGGAAAGGTAAGCTAGAATGTTTCCAATATCGCCAAACTCAATCTGGATATCGTATTCATCGCGGAGAATGTCATAGACTTCAATGCCGGCAAGACCGATGTCACGGGTATGGATGCTGAGCTTCGTGTTGTCAAAGTCGAAGACGGAATCACCGTTCATGAGTTCCCGGCCAAACGCATAGTAACCACCGATGGCATTGATTTCCTGACGGGCATAGCTGGCCATATCGACGACTTTATGGAATAATTCTGGACCGTGAAGTGCCAGATGACGACGGCTGATATCGAGACTGGACATGAGAAGATAACTGCCCGATGTCGTTTGTGTCAGATTGATAATCTGCCGCACGTAACCGGCGTGGATAGCGGGCCCGATGAGGAGAAAGCTTGATTGGGTCAGGCTGCCGCCACTCTTATGCATCGATACAGCGGCCATATCGGCACCGGCGGCCATGGCCGATACGGGCAGGCCGTTGCCAAAATAAAAATGTGTACCGTGTGCTTCGTCGACAAGACATTTCATACCGACTTTGTGAGCCATGGACACGATTGCTCGTAAATCGCTGCAAATGCCGTAGTATGTTGGATTATTGACGAGGACTGCAACTGCATCGGGGTTGGCGACGATAGCTCGTTCTACCTGCAGGCGTTGCATGCCCAGGGAAATGCCGATGCGCTGATCTACTTCAGGATTGACATAGACCGGTATGGCCCCGCAGAGGACGAGAGCATTAATGACGCTTTTATGAACGTTCCGTGGCAGGATGATTTTGTCGCCCCTTTTGCAGATTGTCAGGACCATACTCTGGACGGCGCTCGTCGTCCCGCCGACCATGAGAAATGCATGATTGGCGCCAAAAGCTTCTGCCGCCAGTTCTTCTGCTTCACCGATAACGGAAACGGGATGACAGAGGTTGTCGAGTGGTTTCATGCTGTTTACATCGACAGAAACACAGGATTTTCCTAAAAAAGCGGCTAGTTCGGGATTCCCGCGGCCTCGTTTATGGCCGGGAACGTCGAAAGGAACGACGCGCATATCCCGAAATCGTTGCAGCGCTTCATAAATGGGAGCACGTTCCTGACGCCGTCGCATGGTTTTACTATTCAACGTGATTCACTCCTACATAATGGAAATAAAAAAACGCAAGCTGTGCCGTTCACAGCTTGCGTCATGGTCGCAGAAAAATATTGTCTACTATTGAGTGTTAGACATAGACAAGACTTTATTGCGTGTGATCAGAGTCTATATAGCAATTCTACTTTTACTACTCCTATTGATCGGTTTGCAAGCGTGCAGATGCACCATTCGGTTATGAAGTAACCAACTCTTGAAAACTGAGCAGTACGCTCAATCAATAAGGCAGCTGTAATGCTGCCAATCGGCAGTGGACCCGGCTGTCCGTATGGCCTCGACTTTATATGCTAAAGTGGTCCCGTACAATTGCTTTGAAAAGACTCTATATCATACTCTCTTCAAAATCAAGAAAATAGTACCATATAGAGTTTTGGCTGTCAAGATTTTGCACGGGCGGCTTAGACCGCCTATCCACGCCATGGCGGGGCGTTTTCCGTCGACGTAGCCCTTAAAGAAGGAGCACGGGTACGCCCTGCCCTAAAGCCCGGAGTGCAAGACGCTCCGTCAGCCGGCTTCCAAAGGAAGCCTTGGCCCCGTCGAAGCTGCTAAGCCGTCGCGAAGGAGACAGACTGCCAAACGTAAGCGCTTTCGCGATTACGCGTTTCCGACACCTTGACAGGAAGGTAAGAGCGTTATAAAATATGCCATATACTATATAAGTAGTCCATGATTGGGAGTAAGTACCTATTGTCCCACTCCTTACAGCGAACCGATGATGGTGTGAGATCGGCAGGAAGTACAACAGGGAATGGGCCCAGGAGATGCCGTCTGAACGAGAGTAGGATAGGCCGGTTCTTTCACCGTTATCGAGAAAGCATGCATGACACGTGCATCGATGAGCCGGACAGCTTGCTGTCAACCAGGGTGGTACCGCGGAATCACGTTCCTTTCGTCCCTATTCGTAGAGGATGGAAGGTTTTTTTGTATATAGGAGGAGATAGACATGGCTGTTATTTTTTCAGGCATTCAACCGAGTGGTAATCTTACATTAGGCAATTATTTAGGTGCTTTGCGCAATTTCACAAAGGTACAGGACGAAAACGAATGTTATTATTGCGTCGTCAATCAGCACGCTATTACAGTTCCCCAGGATCCGGCCATGCTGCATGAACGGACCCGCCAGCTTGCGGCTATTTATTTGGCTGCTGGACTGGATCCGCAGAAGGCAACTCTTTTTGTGCAGTCGGAAGTTCCGGAACATGCTCTTTTAGGTTGGATTATGATCACAAGCTCCTATGTAGGCGAATTGGAACGAATGACTCAATATAAAGACAAAGCGGCCAAACGGGGTGATTCCATTCCGGCAGGCCTCCTGACATATCCGCCTCTCATGGCAGCAGATATTCTGCTCTACCAGACAGAATACGTTCCTGTCGGCGACGATCAGAAGCAGCATATGGAAATTACCCGCGATTTGGCGCAGCGCTTCAACCGGTTATACGGTGAAACGTTTACGATTCCGAACATTCTTCTCGGTCACGATGGCACCCGTGTCATGAGCTTGCAGGAACCAAAGAAGAAGATGAGCAAGTCCGATGAAAATACACAGGCTACTATTTACCTTCTCGATGATTCCAAAGCCATTGAAAAGAAAATTAAACGAGCCCAGACGGACAGCGAAAACCAGGTCCGCTACGATGTTGACTGCCAGCCGGGGATTTCAAACCTCATCGAAATCCTTTCGGCTATTACGGATCAGTCTCATGAAGATATTGAAAAGGCTTATGAAGGAAAAGGCTACGGTACCTTTAAGAAAGATGTTGCAGATGCCGTGATTTCCGTTCTGGAACCGATTCAGCAGCGCTACGAAAAACTCGTCCATGATGCAGAACTCGATATCATTTTGGATGAAGGCGCGAAGAAGGCCCACACAAAAGCGGCCGTTACATATGAAAAGGCATGCCGCAACATGGGCCTTTACCGGAAATAAAGATGATGAAAAGTCATTTTTTTGCCATCCTTTCACGAATGAAATTCATTCGGCGGTGGAGCCTTATGCGTAACACTATAGAGGAAAACATTGAAGAGCATACGTTGCAGACGGCCATGATTGCATATCATCTCTGCTTGCTTCACAATACTTATTACAACGGCGACGGACAGGTTCTTGATGGTCGACAAGCCGCACTTTTAGCACTGTACCATGACGTGAGTGAAGTTTATACAGGCGATATGCCGACACCAGTCAAGTATTTTAGCGACACCATGCGTAAGACCTATGGTGCTGTTGAGACGTTGGCCCAGGAACGGCTCGTCGCAACACTTCCAAAAGAGCTGCAGCCGGCCTATGAGCCACTTATCTGCCGTGCTGAAATGGATCCGGTATGGCCTTATGTCAAGGCAGCAGATATTCTCAGTGCCTATTTGAAGTGTATGCAGGAAAAAAATAGTGGCAACGGAGAATTCAACGAAGCCTATGTGACTATCCGAAAACGGCTGGAAGATCTGCACATGCCTGAAGTAGATCGTTTTCTTGCCGAATATGCGCCGAGTTTCCTATTATCATTGGACCAGCTATCACTAGATAAATAAACGTTTTGTACCCCATGGCAGACATGCTGTGGGGTACTTGCATGAATGTGGAAAAATGTATAGAATGATAAAAGAAACGAAAATGGTATATTTTTTATAGGCATCAACGCAAGGTCTTTGTGATCTTGTCCATCCTAAATACCTTGGGAGGTTATCCAAATGACATTAGGTTTATTTTGGTCCCGTTATGAATTGGAATTACATGCGAAACGCTTGCGGGAAATCGATGCGAAATATACGTTTCTAATCGAATACCAGAAATGGAACTGGCTCGTTTCCAAAGTGCCGGAAAAAGCGCAGATACAGTTGTTGCGCGGCCATAACCATGGGGATGACTGCTGGACCTGTCAGGACTGGCGCCAGCACATGATCGATTGGATTAAGGAAAATAAGCCGCAAGAAGTATATGAAGCGGTTCTCGATAAAATACAAATTATCCATGATACGCCGAATGAATCTTTTGAATCGGCCGTTGCCCGGCTTCTTTCGCAGGAAGAACTCAACGACTTCCAGCAGGACGGGTATTTCAAATCGATTCCCAAGAAAGGAGAATCGAAGGAATCTCAATAAAGGAGGTTATGCCTATGCAAAATAGAAAATCCTTGTGGGCGATGGCCTTTGCCGTGTTTTTATGCGTCCTCGTTTGGACCGTACAGCTACCTGTATACGCTGCAGACACGGTACATGTAATCACTATTACCGGTGAAATCGATGGTGGACAGGCTGCACTGGTACAGCGAGGCATAAAGGAAGCGGAAGAGCAGCAAGATCAGGCTGTCCTTATCCGCATCAACACGCAGGGGGGCCGCGTCGACAGTGCGTTGCGTATCCGGGATTTGTTGCAGCATTCGCAAGTGCCGACTATCGCCTTCATTACATCCCGGGCTTGGTCGGCAGGAGCTCTTATCGCCTTGTCATGCCGCCATATCGTCATGGCACCAGGTAGTAGCATAGGTGCCGCAGAGCCTATTCCGGCAACAGAAAAGAACATCGCTGCCTTGAAATCTGAATTCAGTACGACAGCGGAAGGGAATGGATATAATCCGCGCGTTGCAGAAGCTATGGTCGATAAAAAGACAGGCTTTCCAGGTTATGCCGAAGCAGGAGAAATAGTAGCTCTTACAGACAGTCAGGCAAAGGCTCTCAATATCTCATCGGGCACGGCTGATACCGTAGAAGAGGCATTGCGCCTGTACAGTATTGGTTCTGATTCGCTTGTATACGTCGATAGGAACTGGCACGATGAAGGCGTGTCGATTTTACAAAATCCCTATGTCCGCATTGCTCTCGTAGGTCTTATCATTGCAGCCGTATTAGTTGAAATCAAGGCGGCCGGCATTGGGATCGGCCTTGTTACGGCACTGTTGCTAGGCGGCCTTATGCTTGTTGGCGGCGACGGATCCCTTACAGACGATTTAAAGATAATCGGTGCATTTTTGGCAGGCCTTCTCCTGATCGCCATGGAGATATTTGTCGTTCCCGGCGCTGGAATCTTTGGCGTCGCTGGCGTCATACTTTTCTTTGGGAGCATATTCTGGATGCTCGGTGCCGATATCCAGGCTCTTTACATCCTTGCAGGCGGCCTCATTGTGGCCATTGTCTTGCTCTACATCATAGGGAAACGGTTTCCTAAAAGCCACCTGTTCGATAGGATTATGTTGAAGAACCGCTCTACAGAAGAAAAGGGCTATACGTCACAAGAGGATAAGAGTGAATATCTGTTTCAAAAGGGCGTTGCCATTACACCACTGCGTCCGGCCGGGACAATTCGGATAGGCCAGAAACGGGTTGATGCCGTTTCCAGTGGATCTTATATCGACAGGGATGAAGCGGTCCGAGTCATACAAGTAGAAGGGACGCGAGTGGTCGTTGAACCTGTACCTAACCAATCATAAGGAGGTATGTCATGTCTATGTTATCTTTGTTTGCAGCGCCGCTTTTTGTTATCATTGCGGCTATCATTGTCATTTCTCTGTTTTTGCACTTCGTGCCTATCGGTCTATGGGTTTCGGCTATGGCTGCCGGCGTTCACGTAGGTATTGTCAATCTCATTGGCATGCGCCTTCGTCGCGTTGTTCCATCGAAGATTATTTTGCCTCTCGTTAAGGCCAATAAGGCCGGGCTTGACGTCAATGCCAATCAACTGGAAGCTCATTACCTGGCTGGTGGTGATGTCGATCGCGTCGTCGATGCGCTCATTGCAGCACACAGAGCGACTATGTCCCTGACGTTTGAACGGGCCTGCGCCATTGACCTGGCTGGCCGTGACGTATTGGAAGCTGTTCAGATGAGTGTCAATCCGAAAGTCATTGAAACGCCGTTCATTTCGGCAGTAGCCCAAAATGGTATTGAATTAAAGGTCCGTGCCCGTGTCACTGTCCGTGCCAATATCGATAGACTCGTTGGCGGCGCTGGAGAGGCGACGATTATTGCCCGTGTCGGCGAAGGTATTGTCACTAGCGTCGGCTCGGCAGCAGATCATTCCCAGGTATTGGAAAATCCTGATGAAATTAGTAAGACCGTACTCAGTAAAGGCCTTGATGCCGGTACGGCCTTTGAAATCCTTTCCATTGATATTGCCGATGTCGATGTAGGCCGCAATATCGGCGCCCGTCTCCAGACGGATCAAGCCGAAGCAGATAAACAGATTGCGCAGGCAAAAGCGGAAGAACGACGTGCTATGGCAGTCGCTAAAGAGCAGGAAATGCAGGCTTATACGCAAGAAATGCAGGCCAAGGTCGTAGAAGCTCAGGCAGAAGTGCCACAGGCTATTGCCCAGGCGTTCCGTGATGGCAATTTAGGCGTCATGGATTATTATAATCTGCAGAACATCATGGCTGATACAACAATGCGCAAAGCCGTCGCCAAAGCCGGTGTGCCGAAGGGAAAAGGAACGGCGCCAGTTCATCAGGACAGCCACAGCAAGCCTGACACGACACAGGATAAGTAGGTGATTCTATGGACATCACCTATATTGCAGCTATTTTGCTCCTCATGGTTCTTTTTTCCTTGCCTGATATGCTGCGTCGACGCCGTCGGTATAAGACGAAGCCTCGTCCTAAGGTCCCGACGAGAACGATGCCGAAACGACCATCGAACCAGCCTGTAGAAGCAGGGCGACAAGAAGATAGTGCTAACAGGACCGATGAAGGAATATCAGAGGCCCAGAAAGTCTGGCTGCAGGCCTTAGAACAGGACGATGGTCCTTCCCATACCAAGTCTCCTTCCCCTTCGGCAGTACAGAAAGAAGATGAACCAAGGGAAGGGTGGAGCCAGCTTGACGGAATGGCCCGTGATATTTATGCCGGCATCGTTTGGTCTGAGTTATTGCAAAAACCAAAGTCATTGAGACGTAGACAATAACGTAATATAAGGGCTGCCTTACATGGAAAGGCAGCCTTTTTTTGAGAGAAGGATAGACACATGATTCATGAAGGAAAAATCTATATCGGACAAATTCCCTGTCTGAAAATCACTACGGACGAGGACCTGAAAGGGATCGTCATTTTTTATCACGGTTGGACGTCGACGAAGGAGCTGCAATCCTTGCGGGGACACATCCTTGCAGCCTATGGCTACGACGTCATCATTCCAGAGGCCATTAACCACGGGAAAGAGGTCTCATCGATTACGAAGAAAATCCCAAGGCGTATTACCATTTTTGGAATACTATTTTTACAAATGTCTTTGAAGCCCGTCACGTCATCGAGTATTGTAAAGATTGGCATAAAGACCTGCCTATAGCTGTTATGGGTCACTCCATGGGAGGCTTTTCTGCTATTGGCATTGCTACGTGGTACGATGAAATCGTGACAGCCGTTGCGATGAATGGTTCTGGGTGGTGGGATGAGTCAGAACGGCTCTTCCGGACAGGACTCTTTCTAGGACCTATGGATTTTTTGCCGTGGATACAGGATACGATACGAAAACTCGATCCCTATACGCATGCCGATGCCCTTAACGGACGCTCCCTACTGGCCTTGACTGCCGGCGATGATGATACAGTCAACAATCGTGCCCAGACACTGTATATGGAAGAGCTGGGACGGCATACAAATGTGGAAAGTCACTATATTATATATCCTGGATTACGTCACTTTGTGACAACGAACATGATGGGCGATGGCGTCGCCTGGTTAGATAGTCATATGTCCGCTGATTGAGCGTAGAACAATTCGGAATGATACAGCAAAAAGCCCTTGAAGGAAACGGTGTGTTCCTTTCAAGGGCTTTTCATATATCTGCCACTATGGATGAATCATTTATGGACTTCTTCGTATAAGTGGAATATTTCCGGCAAGATGATTTTTTCCATAGCAATTTTGATGAGCCGTGGGAAGCCGGGCAGGCAGAATACAAGACATTGATGGACTAGGCCGGCTGAAGAACGATAGGCGACCGATTGAATGCCGCAATCATTTCGGTATGCCATGGCTGTCATGAGTTCGCGGAAGCCCGGTAGATATTTTTCAAACATCGGTTCAATCGTTTCCAGCGTGACATCGCGCTTTGCCAGTCCGGTGCCACCGCTGGTGATGATGACATCGACGCTGCAGACCCAATCGTGCAGATGGGATAGGATTTCGTCTTTATCATCACGCACAATCTGATAATCTACGACCTGATGGCCGGCCTGGGCCAAGGCTGATTGAATCATGAGCCCATTCGTATCGTTAGAATAGGTGCGGCTATTGCTGATTGTCAGAATAGCCACGCGCAATGGATGTTCGTCTGTCGTTTTTTTAGTCAACATAATACCCCCTCAGGTAAATAAGAAAAACACGCTCCACTTCCTACCTATAATAATTCTATTGTCACGAGGGAAATCCTTTTTTTATTTTAAAAATTTGTTACACTTTTCACAGCACATTGACATAAATGCGTTGCTATATTGACATATTGGTGTTATACAGTTGTAACATGAAAGGGGTATACTAAGACCATCAACAGAGAAGGAGTGATAGGAATGAAGAAAAAATCTCAATGGATAGTAAAGGTCATGTTGACTCTCATTATGACTTTCACGGCCTGCTCTGGCGCTGTTATGACGGCACAGGCTGCTGGCAATCATAACCATGACTATCGGTATGAACAACGCGATGATCACAGCTGGGACCGCGATTCTGATCGCCACCACAAAGAAGACTGGAAGAAATATGACACACATAGAGACGATGATAAGAAAGTCGATAAAGGAACCAATAACAAAGCAAACTGGGCTATAGGCCTGTCCGCTCTTGCCGTAGTCATTGCGGCAACAAAATAGTCGATACTGCTGAAGATGCGAAAGTAGGTACGGATCTTCCCATCATAAGACTGATGTCTGCAATGGGGAGGTCCTTTTTTTGAGAACACCGAATAAAAAACCGTAGCAGTACGGGAGACTGCTACGGTCAGGCCTGACTATGTGGCTGTACCACCTTTGCCACAAGATGTTCAGGCGTTATTTAGAATAAAATCTGGAAGTGGACACGAGTCATTTCATTGGGATCGTCAGAACCGACTTTTGCGCGTGTGGCAAAGGATTGCATGACGCTCAGCTTCACGTTCTTAGCGACGATGTAATCGATACCGGCACCCCAGGTGCGTTGATTATCCATATCGTAGGAATAACGCCACGTAAAAGGATTACCGCCGATGAAGGCCCCGTCATCGATGTCTAAGTATTCGACCCAGGCGTCCCAGGTGCCTGGTGCTTGGAACAGGGCATTGCCGTACTGGAGTTTGCCGATCCAGACGTCGCCGTAGTCATTGCCTTCTGCGTTCTCATATCCATCGTTGAAGGAAACTCGTTCGTAGTTGGCAAGAAGGCTCCATTTGCCATGACGGAGAGTCGTAAAATAACCTGTCAGATCATCGACATAGAAGTTGCGATAGCGATTTCCTTCGGATAATTCAAAATGGTTGTAGTATACGCCGGCTTCGGAACGAGCCCATTTACCACCGCCAAAGAATACGTCTACTTCGCCGTAGCCGGTCTTGACACCTTCGTCAAGGTAGTCATAATAGGCATTGCCTTTAGGGCCTTTCATCCAGTCTGTAGTAGGCTTTTTCTTCGCTGTGAATTTGCCATAGCCTGCCGTGGCGGCTACTTTATCTGTATGATAGCGCAACTCGATGCCATCAAGGCCGTCGAAGTATTGGAACCCATAGGCATCGCGGCCAATGCGATAGACATCGTTACGACCGACGCTTAATTCCCACGTATTGCCGCCAAAGTTATAGTCGATCTTACCGAGGTCGAAGAAGGGGTTATCTGTGTCTTCTGAAGCGGCTGTATCGGAACCAAAAGGTTTAAAGCCCGTGCTAAGACCGAAGGATACTTTCGTGCGGTCATTGACCTGGCCTTGGGCGCGGATACGAAAACGGGTATCCCAGGAACTGTCTCTTATACACATCTCCGAGCCCACGAGACTCCTGAGCATCTCG
>ENA-OZGA01000963-OZGA01000963.1-human-gut-metagenome-genome-assembly--contig:-NODE-963-length-10521-cov-5.031531_pt1 | contig 10521 bp, 11 predicted proteins | sample MGYA00245112_ERZ653649 | MGnify/ENA primary metagenome ERZ653649 (study PRJEB26926, sample SAMN06165071) | human gut metagenome | biome: ENVO:00009003; feature: ENVO:2100002; material: ENVO:00002003...
GCCCTATCCCGTGTATTCTCCTCATAGAAGAAAGATATGGCCCATATGCTACATACGTTTCATCTGGAACAAAAGTATACTGCCTGTCAGGCTCTGTTGTACTACGGCGTTACAAAGAACACTGACTAATCCACTCATCGATTGCATCCTGTGGCGTTTCTCTCTTGCTTCCACCCGTACTGTCAAAACGAACTTCAAAAGGATGCTTCACCGTTCCCCGGCGGTCTTCAATGCGTGTAGTCATATCCTTGATAACATGACCAGGCCATCCCCAATTCGTCATAAAAGGAATAACGGTCTTACCTTCAAAATTTGTTTTCTTAAAAAAAGATAATACGGCTGGCGCCATCGTATACCACCAGGTAGGCGTTCCTACAGCAAGAGTATCAAAAGCATCAAGGTCTATCTCAATAGGTTTGATGTCAGGACAATATCCACGTTTCGTTTCTTCCAGCCCCTGCTGCACTACCTCATCGTACGTTCCGACATACGGTTATCGAGTATCAATTCTCACTAAGGGAGCCGTATAGGCTTTTGCCAGCGCCTCTGCAATAGACTTTGTATTACCATTTGACCAAGAATAATACACGACCACTATGTTCATACGATCGTCTCCTTTCATCATAAGCATACCAAAATAAAAAAAATGGTCTAATGCCTATTTTTATCGGCTTGATCATGCGTATGATGCATATCGCTATACATATCACCTTCAGTCGCATTTTTCCAGAACATAATCATCTTTTTAACGACAAAAAAAGGATGCGTCAACGTCTGCGCATCCTTCGTATTTGCATTACAATCATGTAGCATATTGTATTGCCCTTCTCATTTCAGTTATATCTATCGAAGCTTATTTTCTTCTCTGTACATAACCCAATCGGCAATGTTGCTGGCGTGGTCGGCCATGCGTTCAATGTATTTTACGATGAGGACATAGCCGATGTACTGTCGGGCCCGTTCAGGGTCGAGTTTGATTTGTTCTGAAATAGATGCCACGAGACGATTGAACGCAGCATCTACAATATCATCTTTATCGCGCATCATCGACGCCTGAGACGAATTTTTTCCTCTATAAAAATCGAGGACGTCGCTTACCATGGAGCTCATGACGCCATACATTTCGCGAAGTCCTTCTGGCGGAGCTACGCGATTTTCATATTCTTTCAAATGAATGACATAATGGCTGATATCCGCACAATGGTCGGCAATGCGTTCTAAATCAGACAAGATTTTCAGCGTCGCCATGAGGCCGCGCCAATCGGTAGCCGCCGGGTTGTGGAGCATGTCGATGGTCATGTCGTTCTGCATACAGGCCCGCACCATTTTGTCGATTTTATCATCACCTTCATAAATGTTAAGAGCTAAATCCGAATCAAGTGTATCCAAGGCTTTCCACGTCTTTTCGACAGCACGTTCAACGGCAAGTTCTAATTCTGAGAGCTGTACATTTAATTCTTTCACGGAACGATCGTATGCTTCCATGTTGATTCCTCCTTTGTATTAACCGAAACGGCCCGTAATGTATTCTTCTGTCTTCGGGTTCTTCGGCGATGTAAACATGTCCACTGTCGTATCGTATTCAATGAGTTCTCCTAAGAGGAAAAATGCAGTTTTATCAGAAATACGGCGGGCTTGCTGCATGCTGTGTGTCACGATGATGATGGTGTATTTTTCTTTCAGTTCCAATGCCAGGTCTTCAATTTTCTGTGTCGAAATAGGGTCCAATGCCGATGTCGGTTCGTCCATCAAGATGACCGACGGCTTGGCTGCCAACGTGCGGGCAATGCATAAACGTTGTTGCTGGCCACCAGAGAGGCCCAAGGCACTTTCGTGGAGACGATCTTTTAATTCATCCCAAATAGCCGCCTGCTTCAAACTTTCTTCTACGATTTGTTCCAATTCTTTCGTATTGGAAATGCCCTGGATTCTCGGTCCATAGGCTACGTTTTCAAAAATGCTCTTCGGGAACGGCGTCGGCTGCTGGAATACCATGCCTACGCGATAGCGCAGTTCGAGGGGGTCAATTTCGGTGAAGATGTTTTTCCCTTCAAAGAGGATGTTGCCGGTAACGCGGCATCCTTCTACTAAATCGTTCATGCGGTTCAGCGTCTTAATGAATGTCGATTTACCACAACCGGACGGACCGATGAGGGCGGTAATATGATTTTTTTCGATATCCAAATTAATATTTTTAAGAGCCTGATTCTGGTCATAAAACAAATCCATATTTCGCACGGAAAAGGTATATGTATCCATTGGCTTCTGTTCTAATCCTGCCATTATTTAACTCCTCCCATTTTCTTGTCCAGCTTCCAACTGAGCCACCGAGCTGCCAGGCTGAAGGACACAACCATGATCATCAATACAGCCGACGAAGCGCTTGCGATCTGTACGGCATCAGGGTGCAGTGCTTCTGTACGCATAGCCCAAATGTGAAGGGCCAGTGTTTCGCCAGGACGGAAAGGATTCAAGGGACACGTTTTCGACGTAATATCCCAGTTCGTCCAGTCAATATCCGTCGACATGCCAGCCGTAAACATGAGAGCAGCCGCTTCACCGAAGCCACGACCAGCCGCCATGATGAGCCCCGTCATGATGCGCGGAAAGCAGGCTGGCAGCAAGACGTGCCAAATGGTCTGCCAATGAGAAGCGCCCAATCCCAAGCTGCCCTGGCGATAGCTTTCTGGAAGATTGCGCAACGCATCTTCTGTAACCGATGTAACAAGAGGCAACGTCAGGATCGATACGGCCAGAGCCCCGGCAAAGAGGTTCCATTGCGAGCCTGTCATGACGATGAAAGCTAGGTAGCCAAACAAACCAACGACGATGGAAGGTAGGGATGCCAATGTTTCAATGGCCATGCGTACCCATTCTGTCACCTTGCCATGGTCAGCGTATTCCGCAAGAAAGATACCTGCTGGAATACCCGTGAGAGCACTGCCGATGAGAGCTAATGCGACGAGATATATCGTGTTGAAGAACATGTTCCCCAAACCTTTTGAGTCAAATCCCAACATATCGAGAGTCATGCCCGAAAATCCCTGGGCCAGGACGAACCCGACAAAGGCGATGAGAAGCAATACAGAAAATCCTGCAAAACCGACAAATATACCGGTCATCATCTTATCAGACCGTTTTTTTGCTTCTACGCTTTTCATTTAGTGACCTCCCTTGAGATCCACTGCATGATTTAATCGGTGAATCATGAAAATAAAGAGGAACGACAAGGCAAAGAGGATCAGTGCCATCGTCCAAAGAGCTGCACTGTATTCTCCACCTTCCATGGCGCCGCCCATATCAGAGGCAATGGCAGTCGTCAACGTGCTGGCTGGCAAGAAAAGGGACGTCGGGAATACTTTCATCTGGCCAATGACCATAGCAACGGCCAGTGCTTCGCCGAGAGCTCGGGCCAGACCCAGGATGATACCTGTAAAGATGCCACTGCGGGCAGCTGGCAATACAACGTGATAAATCGTTTCCCACCGCGTCGCACCAAGACCATAGGATGCTTCCCGCCAGGAATGGGAAACAGCCTTCATGGCATCAGAAGCCATAGCCGTTATGGTCGGGAAAATCATGACGGCCAGGACACAGGCTGCAGCTAAGACGGAAAACCCATAAGGCATAGGGAAAATAGCCCGTAAAAAGGGGACTAATACAGTCAGGCCAATCCAGCCATAGACGACGGAAGGAATTCCCGTAAAAAGTTCGACTGCCGGCTGAATCATGCGTTGTGTCCGTGGCGTCGCTATTTCTGTCATGAAGATAGCCGTAAAGAGACTGAGAGGCAATGATAGGAGCAATCCTAATCCACAGGTAACTAAAGACCCCGAAAGGAACATAGCGGCTCCAACGTGACCGCCACCTTCAGCCGTATCACTCGGGTTCCACTGGCCAGAAAAGAAAAATTCTCCCAGAGTATGTCCAAAGAGCGTACACGTATCCGTTCCTTTTACGAGTAGAAATGCGCCGATGAGAAATGGAACAAGGGCCGTCCCTATTCCACATATGGTAATTAAATAGCGGGCTATTTTTTCGTTACAGTGAGCCCGTCGCACTGTACGTTCTAACGTATCCATTCTATACCTCCAGATGGAGACGCGGTTTTAGAACAAATTCCAAAACCGCGTCATCCCGGGAAAGAGTTGTTAAGTGTATGACTTTATGGATTAGTGTACTTCTTTTATCTGCATCTTGCTGCTTACACCATAGCCGAGTTCTTCGATGCGTTTGCCATATTGGTCAGACATGATGTATTCGATGAAGGCGTTTACAGCAGCTTTCGGATCTTTGCTGGTATAAATGTGTTCATAGCCCCATACAGTGTACGTGCCATTATAGGTGTTTTCCAAGGTTGGGGCGACGCCGTCGATAGCAATCGTACCTACGCTGTTATCGTTGATGATGTACGGAAGTGCTACATAGCCGATGGAACCAGGATTCTGAGCGACGCTCTGTACGAGGATACCGGAGTTATCTGTTTCAAGAGCCTGGTTAGAGGCTTCTTCTGCATCGCCAAGAGCATATTTCTTATAAAGAGCACGTGTACCCGATGTCTTCGGACGGGTTACGAGAACGATTTTTTCATCAGGACCACCGACTTCTTTCCAGTTTGTAATCTTTGCAGTAAAGATATCCTGAAGCTGCTGACGGGTTAAGGATTTTACTTTGTCGGCAACATCTTTATTGGCAATCGTAGCAACAGTCATGACACAGACTTTGTGGTCTTCCAGTTTTTCAGCCTTTGCTTTATCCAATTTTGTTTCTGCCGGTACATCAGAGTTCCCCATATCCACAGAGCCATCGGAAACCTGTTTGAGGCCTGTGCCCGAACCGCCAGCGTTGAGGTTGATTGATACGTCTTTGTTATCTGCCTTAAATTTTTCAGCGGCATCTTTTACTAATGGCAACAGTGCAGAAGAACCAGAACCTGTGATTGTACCGCTTACAGCCTGTGGTGTTGCAGCGTCCTGCTTATCGCCGGAGCCACCACATCCTGCCACAGTCGCAATCATCATAACCGATAATGCGCAGAGAATTACCTTTTTCAACTTCATCACAAATCGTCTCCTTTAAAATACTGATGATTTCTTTTTTTCTACACGTCTATGGTATCAACGCTATGTAAGGAAACAGTGTTCGTTATGTAAAGAATTTGTCAAATCAAAGTGATGAGAACCGATACAAAAAAGTGCAGCCAAACAGGCATTATTATGCCATTTGCTGCACTTTCTTCGATACTATCTGTTTAACGTAAAAATGGGCAACGTTGACGTCGCATAGGGCATGACGGTAACCGTATAGTCCGTGAGGCCCCTTTTTTTCAATCGTTCCCGTGCCGCCTGCCATGCCTCCTCCACTGATGCCATCGGTATTTGCCCTGTTTTCTCAATAATGGGAAAATTTTCTTTTTCCGTCACAATGTATACGGCATCAAGGGTATTCATGAGAATACGCGTCTTATATGCCGAAAAAGCTGGAATCGTAAAGTCCTTTGACACCTCTTCCAAAACCTGCTGTACGTCATCCCGGAAAAACCAATCGGTAAAAGCCGGCGGCTCCATAATATCGGGACACGCCATAGCTAAAATCAGGATTCCCCCTGGTTTTAAGGCAAAGATGGCATTCATATGAGCTTTGGTAGCCTGATAAAGATTGATATCCTTGGGATAACCGCCACAGGCACCGATGACGACATCCGTCCGTTCCATAATAGGAGCTCCCTGAATTTGCTGCAAAAGACGGCAGCCTTCTTTCCAGGCATCTCTCCAATCGCCGCATACGACGGCGTAAAGCTCCTCCTCACCAGTCAAGACGGTGTTGATGAGAAAATCGGGATGAAGAAAAGACGCACCTTCCATTAAATCATGGTGAAGCCTGTTATGGTCGATGTCTCCTGCATTACAGTGCGGATCCATCCCGTCCTCATAGCGACTATCGAGGGCCAGCGCGTGATTGTACATAATCGTGTCATACGCCGCGATACCTGGTACGATGGCCTTGCGGCCGCCGCCAAACCCGGCCATATCGTGAAAAGATACCGTGCCCGTCGCAATGACTACGTCAGCTTCTACGGCCAGTCTGTTTAATCGGACGCGATTCCCATAGGATGTGGTACCGACATAGACAAGGTTCTCATCATCGTGACAATCGTGCTGGACGATGGAAAACCGCTTGACCATATCTTTACCGCATACGATGACGTCCTCTTCTTCAGTCTGCCTGCGGTGCGTACCCAGAGCGATGAGAATCGTTATACGGTCATCCCGTACGCCAAGAGCATTCAGTTCTCCCGTCAAGGCCTGCAGTATTTCCGGTGTATGGGCATCCCTCGTGGCATCACTGACGATGATGACGATGTTCTTCTCCGGCGTCACTATTTGTGACAATGTGTTGCCACCTATAGGATGCTCGATGGCCTGACGCATGGCGTCAACTTCATCGGTAATGGAGGAAATGTCTTTTCCCATAAGTTCATTGATGACATGCCCTTCATCGATCGTAACCGATTGGCAAGACGTACCATATAAAAAACTATACTTCTTCACGAGGACCCTCCTTTGAAACGGGAAATTGTACAGTAATACAGGTGCCTTTGTTTTCTTCACTTTCTAAGGTAATCCTGCCATGGTGACTTTCTACGATGTGTTTGACAATGGAAAGACCCAAGCCCGTTCCTTTTATGTCTTGAGACCGGCTTTCGTCAGCCCGATAGAACCTTTCAAAAACGCGAGACTGTTTATCTTTTGGGATACCCATGCCCGTATCTTTTACGACCAAGTGGACTCCTTTTTCATTTCCTGTGACAGTGATGTAGACGTGGCCGCCTTCATAGTTATATTTTACAGCATTATCGAGAAGATTCATGACGACTTCCCGGATTCGTCCTTCTTCTCCCCATATACGACTGTCATCTACGTCTGAATGGATGGATACCTGTTTTTCTGCTACAACAGGCGCCATAAATTCCAATACTTGTTCTACTACAGCTTTCAGTGTGACCCATTGACGTGGCCGTGTACGCTTAGGTTCTTCAATATGGGATAAATGGATAATTTCTTCAATAAGTTCCAGAAGCCTTTGGGATTGATCATAAATGAGCTTGCCAAACCGGCTGGCATCGTCCTTGCTTTGGCACAAACCAGTAGAAAGGATTTCAGCAAATCCCTTGATAGATGTCAGTGGTGTCTTCAGTTCATGAGATACATTAGATGTGAATTCGCGACGCAATTGCTCCCTCTTTTCCCGTTCTGTTACGTCATAGATGATGAAGAGGATGCCAATGCGAGTTTCCTCTTTCGACACGTATTGGATAGCCACTTGGTAGAGGCGATCATCCTTTTCAAAAAACTGCGCATCAAAATCGTCATTCTTGTTGTTCTCTATAGGTCCCCACTGGATAGTCTTAAAAATGTCGCCTAATCGTAATCCCGTAACAGACAAATCGTGGCGCAGTCCCAACACATCCAGAGCCTGATGGTTAATTGCCAAAACCTCAAAGGACATGTTTGTCAAAATAACGCCTTCCTGCAGGTTTTCCATCATGAGCTTGACGACGTTTCGCTGTTGCTCCAGCCGCTGAATCGTATGGTCGATGACTTCACTTTGTCCCAGTATTTTTTCTACCAGAGGCCGCAATTCACTATAAACCGGAGGTACCTTATTGCGTATATCATCGGGTGTACCGATGTGTTCCATAATGAGTGCCGTCCGTCTAAGAGGCTTAAGCAGACTCTTTGTCAGGAGCTGAGAAGCCCGGATACATCCCAGGGCCGTCAATCCGATCATAAGCAGTAAAATAGGAAGAAGTTTCCAAAAATGAGAATACAATGAGGCCCGTTCGATACTGAGCCGCAAGATAGTCCCATCGGGAAGAATGGCTGCCTCGTAATAATAAATCTTATCAAGTGTCTCTGACGTTCGCACAGAAGAGCCTGATCCTGTTTTCAAAGCCTGTTGGATTTCCGGACGGTTCACATGATTTTCCATGTTGTGCTGGTCATACTGAGATTCATATAAAACGGCTCCATCCCGGCCAATCCAGGTAACGCGAAATGCATTGCCACTGCTCTTGCCGATTTTTTCAATCTCTTTTTGAATATTCGGCGAATCTGCAACAAGCTGTGTCACAACGTGGACCGTATTATCCAGCTCTGAAAGCGCTTGTTCATTAGCAGAATTCCAAAAGACCCAGCTATAAATGACAATCGTAATGGCAATGCAGGCAAAGCCCATGGAAAGAAGACTCGTATAAATGCGTTTTCTCATGATTACTCATCCCTCATGACATAGCCGACACCGCGGACCGTAGCAATCCATGAACCGGCAGTTCCCAATTTTTGACGCAAGCTGCGGATATGCATATCGATAGTACGCGTTTCCCCTTCATAGCTGTAGCCCCATACGGCTTCCATGATCCGGTCCCGCGTAAGGACGATGCTCTTATTGACCATGAGATAGCGGAGCAATTCAAATTCCTTTACTGTCAACTGACAGTTCGTGCCATTGACAGTTACGGTATGTCGGCTTTCGTTTAATGCAATAGGGCCACAGGTAATGGCTCCATCTGCAGCATCATGATGAGCACACCGCCGCAGGACTGCATGTATACGACTCGTCAATTCCATGACACCAAAGGGTTTTTTAACATAATCATCTGCACCGTGGTTTAAGCCGTTAGCGACATCGTATTCACTGGTCTTTGCCGTCAGCATAATGACGGGCATCGTCTTATAGGGTTCTTTCTCACGCAATTCTGTCAGGATATCGATACCGCTTTCCCCTGGCAGCATAATATCGAGAAGAAGCAAATCTGGCACTCTAACGTCCAAGGCTTTCCAAAATTCCTTGCTATTTTCCATCGTTTCTACGTCAAAGCCCTGACTTTTTAATGCATACCCAATGAGCTCACGAATACTTGCATCGTCTTCTACACAATAAATAAGTGCCACTAGTACCATTCCTTTCGTTTCATGCCATAGAACAATCGCAATACCTTTTCTCCTTCATTTTATATAGAACATGTATAGATTGCGTACATCTTTTGTAAAGAAGCCGTAAGAATATAACAACAAAGGCTGCAACAGATCAAGATGCCTGTTACAGCCTTTCGTTAAAAGTCTAAATCCTTTGCAATGACTTGAACAGTCCATTCCTTATCGACTTGTTCATACGTAAGTATAGCCACGAAAGAATGCAAATCACGGATCCAGGTGAAATTACGATCTTCAATATCACCGCTGTCGAGATTCTTATTGAGAGAGAATACGACCGTATCGAGAGGCGTCAATACATAGCCAATGGAAAAGCCCTTCTGACGAGGATTATCGATTGTATCGAAACGATAAGGCGTTCTGCCGCTGATATTGTGTTTCTTATACCACCAACTCGTCCAAAGTCTGTCGTTGATGCCTTGATTTAAAATAGCGCCCCAATAAGGATCGCGCCGTTCTGAATCAGAATAACCGTAAAGGTCACGCCGATACCCGCCAAAGAAGCGCAAGTTAGCTTTGTTCCAAAGGGCAATCGGATTATGCGACAGTTCTACGCGATAGCCTTTATGACTGCCATCTTTGCCATCTTCAGACCAACGGCCCCAGCTGGCACTACCATCCGCATAGATTCCCGTTTTGCCAAAGCGGATACGCGGTGCATAATAGCGGAGTTCCGGCCACTTTGTTGCCCAGATATGGTTATCGTTATCAGTACTTTCTTCCTTACTGTACCCAAAACTAAAGGTACCATAAGGCGTGCGATGTCCAATACGCAAGGACGGCTTAAAGCCATCTTTCGAGTAGATATAATAATCTACATCTAAGTAGGTATTGCCATCTTGTGACAATGCAAGCTGTCCGTCGCCATGAAGACCGATGCCGTTATCGTTGTTGTATGTCGGCCGTGGCAGAAGTGTAAATATCCATGGCCGTTGTTCGGTTTTATCCAACCGTCCTTCATAATGGCCATACGTAAGGATACAAACATGTTTGAACCAGAGTTTCGTGTTTTCAGCAATAAATTTTTCACCAGGATAAATACGGATGTCATCACCTGTCAGATAGTAGTCTGGCGTCTTTGCCACGGCATGAGGCGTTGTAATAAGGCCGTGCTTCAAATAAAGCATACCATCATACATTTGCGCTCCCGTACCGCGGACGTAATGGGCAGAATCAATGAACCCACTGACTTCATCAAGAGTAGCACTTTGCTTTCCAGCCTGGTAGGTCATCGTATCGCCTTCAAGAGCCATCGTGCTTGTCAAGTATACAGAAGGACCTTTTGTATGATAGACCTGGCTCTTCGTATTGCCTTCAATCTGGTTTGTATGGATTTCTTCCATGCCCTGCTGGACGTCGACATTTCCTCGACCTATGATATAGCCATCTGAGTTTCGTGACAAAAGACGATCCGACTGTATACGGACGGGTTGTTCCGGCAACGCCACATCGGTCTGCCGCGATGCCGCATCAAGATCGACAGGGATGACCGTCCCCTGATCTGACTTAGATCTGTCTCTTATAC
>ENA-OZGA01000964-OZGA01000964.1-human-gut-metagenome-genome-assembly--contig:-NODE-964-length-10517-cov-5.349455_pt1 | contig 10517 bp, 7 predicted proteins | sample MGYA00245112_ERZ653649 | MGnify/ENA primary metagenome ERZ653649 (study PRJEB26926, sample SAMN06165071) | human gut metagenome | biome: ENVO:00009003; feature: ENVO:2100002; material: ENVO:00002003...
GTTCGGCACATGGCTCGGCAGCGCGCGGACTGTTACGGCTTTTCTCGTCTGCGCCGCCGCTTCGCTGCTCGATTCCGTGAATCTTATGCAGTTCGCCCGGGCGAGCGGAGATCCGCTTAACATATTCGAGCCGTTTATATATAACAGCTCAACGCGCCATATCGCGACATTGATGTTCCTCGGGCTTATGCTCCTGTTTGCCGATGCGCCTTTTACCGAGCAGAGCGCGATGTATTCGCTCGTGCGCTGTTCGCGGGTGCAGTGGGTAGTCGGAAAGCTCATGTATATCCTGCTCTCCTGCGCCGTGTATTACATATTTTCGCTCGCGGTGACCGTGCTATTCTTCTCGCCCAACGCCTTTGCGGGCAATGTGTGGAGCGCGCCGTTTTATGAGCTCGTCATGCGCGATGCGGCGGCTTCGTCTTATCATATCACAGTCGACCCGAAGCTTTTCATGCCGGTTGTTACGCCTTATCTCGCGGCATTCTATGCCCTGGCGCTGAATCTCGGCTACGGTTTTTTCTGCGGCTCTCTTCTGTTTTTGATAAATCTAAGCGGCAGCCGCGTGCTGGGCTTCGCCGTGCTCTCGGCGCAGCATATCATTTCATATCTGATTAGGTTTAAGTACCTCCCGTTTTTTATCTCCGTATTTTCGAATCACGGCTTCTCAGAGGATGCCGGTCTGCCGTCGGTCGGCTTTTCGTGCGCGTATTTCTGCCTGCTCGCGGCGATTATCGTTGCGTGTATTCTTCGCGCCGTTCGGCATGTCGATCTCAAAATAACAGTGGGGACTCGAATATGAAGATAACTTTTTTCGCAGGATTGCGGCATCGGCTTTTCAATATGCTGCCGTATCTCGCTGTGTCTCTGCTCATATGGACGGTCTGCGTGCTCTCGTCTTTCGGCGGCGAGCGGGAAACATTTTTCTCTGTTTTCACAGAAGCCGTCGGCGGCGTTGAACACAGCGGACAGTTTGATCTCTTCGGCTTCTTCCGCTATTTCGGAACATTTTTTGCGGGACTCTTTCTCGGTATGGCGGGCGCGGTTTCCGATTCCGAGGCAATGCCGTATTTCGTCCTGCCGCGCTCGAAGGGCTTTTTCAAATGGTGGATAAAAACCGTTTCGTCCGCGCTTCTCTGGTGTGTGCTCTATTGCCTTATCGGCATAGCCGTCTTCGCAGCGGCAGCGGAAAAAGTCGGAACGCTTTCCGCCTTTGAGCTTATGCGCATGGCGGCATATCCGCTCGCGCTCGGTGCGGCAATGTGCGTGCTGTGCCTTCTGCGTTTTCTTCTCGGGCAGAAGCCTGCGGCGGCAATTGTAATTGCGGTTGTCGGCACAACGGGGCTCATATGCGGGAAGCTGAAAAGCTTCAGCTTCGCCATGCTCGGCGCATACGGCATGGCAAAACAGCTGACCGATGTCAAAACGGCTGCGGCGGTACTATCGGCAGACGCGGCGGTGATGATCCTTGTCTTTTTCTGCTCCGGCGCAGTGAAGAGAAGGGCTTTGAAAGGAGGACATTATTTTGACTGATGTTATAGTTATAGATAAGCTGACAAAAAGCTTCAAAGGAAAAACGGTTCTCGAAGATGTTAATATGCGGCTGCAAGAGGGCAGAATATATGGCATCGTCGGCGACAACGGCAGCGGAAAGACTGTACTTTTGAAGCTTATTTGCGGATTCATGAAGCCCGACAGCGGCACGGTCACCGTCAACGGCAAGGTGATAGGCAAGGACGCGGACTTCCCGGAGAACACGGGAATTATAATCGAAGCGCCCGGCTTTCTGCCCAATTACAGCGGCATGAAAAATCTTGAATATCTCGCCTCGATACGCGGCAAGATCGGCAAAGAGCAGATAGAGGCCGCCATGAAAACGGTCGGGCTTGACCCGTCGTCAAAGCTGCGTGTCGGCAAATATTCGCTCGGCATGAAACAGCGCCTCGGCATAGCGCAGGCGATAATGGAGGATCAGCAATTATTGATTCTCGACGAGCCGATGAACGCGCTCGATAAGGATGCAGTCGAGGAGATGCGAAGGCTCTTTCTGAGCTTTAAAGCGAGCGGAAAAACTATGCTCATAGTCTCGCATAACGAGGGCGATATCTCGACCCTCTGCGACGATGTTTATGAATTTGACGGCGCAAAGATAAAAAACCGCGAGAGCCGATAATACTATGCTAAAGGCAATCGCCGCAAATTAACCCCGCAGATTACAAAACAAAATCTGCGGGGTGTTTTATCGGACACTGATTTTTTGATTTTAATAATTTATTGCTTTTAATAATAGCATCTGATATACTGAATATGACATTATGGGACAAAAACGGCGGCAAAAATTTTGAATAAAAAGGGCAAAAAAATAAAGGACTTCACTTGAGAAGTCCTCTGCGCACACACTGTGCAGTCGGTCAAAGCCGACGGTTTGAGTAAACTTTTATTTGAACTCAACAGCGTAATTCCATAGGGGTCTACAAAACTACAATGCTATATTATCACAGCGAAAGGCGGTTGTCAATATGAAAAATAAAAAATACTATCTCGGCCTTGACATCGGCTCCGATTCCGTGGGCTATGCGGTGACCGATGAGGAGTATAATCTCCTGAAGTTTCACGGCGAGCCCGCATGGGGAGCTACTCTCTTTGATGCGCCGGCGTCAAAAGCCGAAAGGAGAGGTTACCGTACCGCGAGACGCAGACTCGAGCGCCGCAAGCAAAGGGTTCAGCTCGTGCGCGAGCTGTTTGCCGAAGAGATAGCGAAGATAGACGGGCGGTTCTACATCCGACAGCAGGAGTCGGCTCTTTTCCGCGAGGACGCAGGCGATGCGTACAGTATCTTCAACGACCCCGACTACACGGACAGGGAGTATTATGCGGAATACCCGACGATACATCATCTGATTTTCGAGCTTATGAAAAATCCCGCGCCGCACGATGTGAGACTTGTCTATCTTGCGTGTGCGTGGCTCGTTGCGCACCGCGGGCATTTTCTGAGCAATATAAGCAAGGATAATATGGATTCCTTCAGGGATTTCAATCTGGTATATAAGTCGTTCATTTCATTTTTTACCGATAACGGATATGATGTGCCGTGGAATGAATGCGACGAAAAAGAGCTCGGCAATATCCTGAAAAATAAAATAAGGGTAACGGATAAAAAGAAGGAGCTGACAGACTTGCTTTACGGCGGGAAAAAGCCCTCAAGCGAGGCAACTGAGGACTTCCCGTTCAGCCGCGCGGCGATAATCGGTCTTTTTGCCGGCAGCAAGGTGCGGCCCAAGGATTTGTTCCAAAACAGCGACTATGAGAATCTCGAGGGGATAACGCTCGACATGGACGATGAAAAATTCATCAACCTTTCGACGGAGCTCGGGGATGATTACGAGCTTATTTCGGCTATGCGAGCGGTTTACGACTGGACCGTGCTTGCGGATATTCTGGGGAACTATTCGTGCATATCGGAGGCAAAGGCAGCGGTTTATGAGCAGCACAGAAAGGATCTTCGCTTCCTCAAAGACGTTATAGCAAAATACAGACCCGAAAAATACAGCGAGGTTTTTCGTGCTGCCGACAAGGACAACTACGTTGCATATGCTTATCACACAGATGAGGTTTCCGGTTCAAATTTAAAGAGAAAGGATAAGGAGGCGTTCTCGAAATACATTCTCGGTATAGTTAAAAATATATCTCCCGACGCTTCGGACAAGCAGAACTTCGACGATATGATAACGCGCCTCGAGGATCGGACTTTCATGCCCAAGCAAAAAGACGGCGACAACCGCGTCATTCCTCAGCAGCTCTACGCCTATGAGCTTGATGCGATTTTGAAAAATGCGGCGCAGTATCTTCCGTTTCTTAACGAGACCGATGAGGACGGCTTGAGCGTCGCGGATAAAATAAGCTCTGTCTTTTCTTTCCGCGTGCCGTATTTTGTGGGGCCGCTCAATTCAAATTCGCCCAGGGCGTGGCTTGCGAGAAAGAGCGGGAAAATATATCCATGGAACTTCGAAAAGATGGTTGATCTCGATGCCAGCGAGCAGAATTTTATTGAGCAGCTGACGAATACCTGCACATATATTCCGGGAGAGCCGGTTCTGCCGAAGGATTCGCTGCTGTATCACAAATTTTCCGTGCTCAACGAGATAAACAACCTGTGCATAAACGAAAAGAGGATATCCGTAGAGCTAAAGCAGGAAATATATAATAATGTCTTTATGTGCAGAAGAAAGGTCACGCGCAAACAGCTCATATCGTATCTTGTCGCCAACGGCTATGTCGAAAAGGGCAAAGAGAACACCGTGACGGGAGTCGATATCAACATCAACTCGAATCTCGCACCGCAGATATCCTTCAAAAGGCTGATTGAATCCCGCGTTTTGTCGGAGCAGGATGTTGAAAGGATAATTGAAAGAGCATCATACTCCGAGGATAAAACGAGGCTTGCCGCATGGCTGAAGCGCGAATATCCCAACGTGAACGATGCCAACCGCAAATATATCTGTTCGCTGAGAATACATGATTTCGGCAGACTTTCGCGCAGATTCCTATCCGGCGTTGAGGGCGTCAGAAAAGAGACCGGCGAAGTGATGACGGTTATCTCCGCCCTTTGGGAGACGCAGTATAATCTCATGGAAATTGTGGTGGACGCCGACAGGTTCACCTTTAAGGACGAGCTCAAAACAATCAGGGACGACTACTATTCGGAGCATCCGCAGACCCTGGACAACCGTCTTGACGATATGTATGTTTCCGATGCGGTGCGCAGACCGATACACAGAACGCTTGACATAATCAAAGATGTTGTAAAAGCGTTCGGAGAGCCGGAAAAAATATTTGTCGAGACGACGAGAGACGCCTCCGGCAAGAAAAAAGGCGAGCGGACTACATCGAGAAAAGAGCAAATTCTCGAGCTCTATAAAAAGTGCGGCAGCGAGGATGTGCGTCTGCTTCAGGAGCAGCTCGAGGCGATGGGCGAAGCGGCTAACACAAAGCTGCAAAGCGAAAAGCTTTTTCTCTACTATATGCAGCTTGGCAGATGCATGTATACGAATCAGCCGATAAAGCTGGAGGCGCTTGGAACTAAGCTCTATGATATCGATCATATCTATCCGCAGTGTTTCGTCAAGGATGACAGCATAATCAACAACAAGGTGCTTGTCCTCAGCGAGGCCAACGGCGCAAAGGGCAATGTGTATCCGATAAACAGCGATATACGTAAAAATATGCACAGCATCTGGGAGTCCTACAAGGCTCACGGATTGATAAGCGAAGAAAAATTCAAGCGACTTACCCGTACGACCCCGTTCACGGAAGAGGAGAAGTATAACTTTATTAACCGCCAACTTACCGAAACCTCGCAGTCCACAAAAGCGGTTGCGACGCTGCTCAATGAATTCTATCCCGATACGGAGATAGTGTATTCAAAAGCGGGACCGGTTTCGGATTTTCGCAAGGAATTTGAAATTTACAAATCGAGGCTGTTTAACGATTTGCACCACGCGGTTGACGCATATCTCAATATCGTGGTCGGAAATGTGTATCACATGAAGTTTACGCGCAGATGGTTTAATGTGAATTCCGACTACAGCATGAAAGCAAAAACCATATTCACCCACCCGGTCATCTGCGGAGGGCAAACGGTCTGGGACGGCGCGCATATGCTCGAAAAGGTAAAGACGACTGCCGCTAAGAATAACGCTCATATCACGAAGTTTGCAACCTTTAAAAACGGCGGACTTTTTGACCAAAACCCCATATCGGCAAAAGAAGGGCTGACGCCGCTGAAAAAAGGCTTGCCGACCGAAAAGTACGGCGGCTACAACAAGGCGGGCTCGATGTTCTTCATTCCTGTCAGATACAGGGTAGGCAAAAAAACGGATATAATCATAATGCCCGTAGAATTGCTTTACGGTAAAAAATTCCTTGAGGACGCGGCTTTTGCCAAAGAGTATACCTTCGACAGATTGGGACGCATTCTCAAAAAGACCGTTGATGAGGTTTCGTTCCCACTCGGTATGAGACCGTGGAAGGTAAACACTGTGCTGTCGCTTGACGGATTCAGAGTGTGTATAACCGGAGGTGCAGGCGGCGGAAAATGTATTATAATACAAACTCTTACACAGTTTGCGGCAAGCAAAGATTGGGCGTTCTATCTGAAAAAGCTTGAGGAATTCAACAAGAAGAACTCCAAAAATCCCAATTATATCTATGATGAAAAATATGATAAAATCTCCGCAGAAAAGAATCTGGAGCTCTACGATCTCTATATTGACAAGCTCGAAAATTCAATATTCTCAAAGCGCGTGAATTGTCCGACAGAGCTATTGAAAAAAGGAAGAGATAAATTTATCGCCCTCGGTATAAAAAAACAGGTGCAAACTCTTCTCAATATACATCAGGTATTCGGCAGAATATCAAGCGGATGTGATTTGAGCGAGGTAGATGGTACCCCTAAGTCTGCGGCAACAGTTAATTTCAGCTCAACGGTGTCCAACTGGAAAAAGAGATACAAAGATGTTCGCATAATCGATTCCTCGGCATCCGGGCTTTGGGAAAAGCGTTCGTGCAACCTCCTTGATTTGCTATGAGCTGGAGAACGGTTATAATATCCGGGCAGGCGAAGCTCGATTATAAAATGGGGCTTATGGTTGTGCGCGGAGAGGAGACAAAGCGCGTAGTCGTAGATGAAATAGCGATTCTTGTTATTGAGAACCCCGCCGTTTCTCTGACGGGCTGCCTGATAGAGGCTCTTATCGAAAAGAAAGTGAAGGTCATATTCTGCGACTCGAAGCGAAGTCCGACGGCGGAGCTTGTCGCGCATCACGGCAGCCATGACAGCGCGGCGAAGATTCGCACGCAGATAACATGGAGCGACGAGATAAAGGCCGTGATATGGCGCGAGATAATCACGGAGAAGATAAGAAAACAGGCAGAGTTCCTCTATGAGCTCGGCAAGGACAAAGAGGCGGATCTTATCACGACGTATATAGGCAATGTCGAATTGCTCGACGCAAGCAACCGAGAGGGCCATGCGGCGAAGGTCTATTTCAACGCGCTTTTCGGCATGGATTTCACCCGAAGCGCGGACAATGCAGTGAACGCGGCGCTGAACTACGGTTACAGTCTCATACTCTCCTCCTTTAACCGCGAGGTCAGCGCCAACGGATATCTGACTCAGCTCGGAATTTTTCACAACAATATGTTCAATCATTTTAATTTGAGCTGTGATTTGATGGAGCCGTTTCGCATAATAGTAGACCGCTTTGTGTTTGAGCTCAGGCCCGAGACTTTCGACAAGGACGAAAAGCACGCCATGTGGCATATTTTGGAGCAAAGGGTTAGAATCGACAGCACATACCGCAGCGTATCCGATGCGATAAAAATTTATACGCGCAGCGTCTTTGAGGCGATAAACGACGGCGACGCTTCGCAGATAAAAAACTATCTCATCGACGCGGAGAGCGACTATATTGTTGACATATGAGCAGCTTTAGATTTATGAGGATAATAGTATTTTTTGATCTCCCGACCGAAACAAACGAGGATAAACGGGCATACCGCCACTTCCGCAAGGCTCTTATCAAGGACGGCTTTATCATGATGCAGGAGTCTGTTTATACCAAGCTGATGACGACCCCGTCTGTTGAAAACTCCGTCAAAAACCTTATCCGCAAAAACAAGCCGGAAAAGGGAATAGTCCAGACGCTCACCGTGACGGAAAAGCAGTTTTCAAAGATGGAGTTCGTTGTCGGCGAATATCACTCCGATATCATAGACTCGGAGGAACGGCTGGTGATACTTTGAAATTTGTTTTTCCCGAAATAGACTTTATTTTTGATACGGAATGTGATAAAATTAATACGCTGATAATAGAAAACCCGGTTCTTTTCCGCAGCCTGCTTCAGGATATCACCGATCAGCTCTCCGGCCTTGACGGAAAGGCGGTGCTCTCGGAAAACAGCAAGCTTTTGAACATAGCCAAAAAGCTCGAGCTTTTGGACAGATTTATTCCTTTCGATTTGAATTCAAAGGCGATAAATTCAAAAATCGTTGCCGACCTTGAGCTGAAAGCCGTTTCGGATGAGTTCTATTCCGCCACGGTTGAGACCGTCGGGCGCATGGAGACGCTGCTCAACAATCTGGCGTTTGACTATATGTGCGATATCGATTTCACAAAAGTGAGCATAGGCTCGTTCATTAAAGCCGCCGGAGTTGAAGTGCGCAGCGCGCAGAGCGGACTTGCGGAAAAAATCATTGATTATTTCGAGCTGGTCACGGAATTTATCGGCTCCAAAATGTTTGTAACGGTTAATCTCCGTTGCTATATATCCGATAAGGACGCAGAGCTGTTTATAAAAACCGCGATTTCGCACGGCTATCATCTTTTGATGATAGAGAGCTTTGAGCACGAGAGGCTTTCGTGCGAAAAGCGACTGGTTGTAGACAGCGATCTGTGCCTTATCTGCTGAGCGTTTTGCGACCCCTTTTAACCTCATCTCAGACAATTGCAGGTTGTTTTCGGGATTTTGATTCCGAATTTGAGATTTGAGGTTTGAGAGCAGTGTAATTCCATAGGGGTCTCAAACATGCCGACGGTCAACGCAGACGGTATACCGGTTTGAGAGCAGTGTAATTCCATAGGGGTCTCAAACCAGCGTTCGTCAATGATGATATTGCACCTTGTTTGAGAGCAGTGTAATTCCATAGGGGTCTCAAACGATAGTACGCATCTTGACAACATTCTCGTAGTTTGAGAGCAGTGTAATTCCATAGGGGTCTCAAACGAAGAACGAACGGCTGTTATGGACAAATACGTTTGAGAGCAGTGTAATTCCATAGGGGTCTCAAACCGACCAAGCTCGCTAAGACGGGAAGGGTCTGTTTGAGAGCAGTGTAATTCCATAGGGGTCTCAAACTTGACGCGATAAAGAGAAGAAGTGATATCAGTTTGAGAGCAGTGTAATTCCATAGGGGTCTCAAACGTCGAGTCCATCGTTATTGCTTACGTCCATGTTTGAGAGCAGTGTAATTCCATAGGGGTCTCAAACAGTAACTGCTACGGGGTAACAGGATAACAGTTTGAGAGCAGTGTAATTCCATAGGGGTCTCAAACAATGGACTGGGAGCCGCTTGAATTGTATCTGTTTGAGAGCAGTGTAATTCCATAGGGGTCCCAAACAGAAGAGCTTCCTGAACTCCGCCGTTGGTCGTTTGAGAGCAGTGTAATTCCATAGGGGTCTCAAACTAACCGCGAGTGAGAGACGCGGGAAAGACTGTTTGAGAGCAGTGTAATTCCATAGGGGTCTCAAACCAAACTCCCAGCATAATTTAAGGTATCACTGTTTGAGAGCAGTGTAATTCCATAGGGGTCTCAAACTTTCTTCTTGTCCCCGAACTTCATTCTGACGTTTGAGAGCAGTGTAATTCCATAGGGGTCTCAAACCCGACCTTTTTCAGCCTTTCGATGATATCCGTTTGAGAGCAGTGTAATTCCATAGGGGTCTCAAACAATGGACTGGGAGCCGCTTGAATTGTATCTGTTTGAGAGCAGTGTAATTCCATAGGGGTCCCAAACAGAAGAGCTTCCTGAACTCCGCCGTTGGTCGTTTGAGAGCAGTGTAATTCCATAGGGGTCTCAAACTGACCACGAAGTGCACGACTGGGGCGAGGGTTTGAGAGCAGTGTAATTCCATAGGGGTCTCAAACAGCTTCGGCTCTCTCACTCCAACAATAAGGGTTTGAGAGCAGTGTAATTCCATAGGGGTCTCAAACATTGACCGTGCTGCGCTCGGGATAGGCTTGGCTTGAGAGCAGTGTAATTCTACAATGATGTTCAAAGCGCATTTTGTATTTAAGATAAAGGAGCGATTGTTTATGGGAAAATTATGTAGTTTTTGCGGAGCTCAAATGAGAGACGACGCTGCGGTGTGCGCAAATTGCGGCAAGACGCCCGACGGCACGCCCGGCAAGACTTCCGCCGGCGGGGCTTCAAAAAGCAAGCCGAAAAACAAAAAAATCATCAAAGACGTCATTGCAATCGTTGCGGCAATACTCGTTTTTGCGATTGCGGTAGGCGTGACAACCTCTTTTGTCGGTTATCGCGGCGCAGTCAGAAAAGCCATGAACGCCTATAAAAAAGCGGATGTGGACGCGCTGGTCGATATGAGCTGCTCTTTCTTTAAAAATCAGGATTACAAGGACAGCCTGGCGTATAAATACAAGTTCCGTATGGAGGAGGATTTTGACGGGATAGATCCCTCGGAATGCTCGGTAAAATATAAAATCACCAAGACCGCCGAATTCTCCGACAGCCAGGTAACCGACTTAATGGAGGATCTCGTATACGGAGGTCTGGCCACCGAGCAGGACGTTAATTCGGTTAAAAAGATAATGAATATTAATCTCGAGGTCACTATAAAACACGGCTCGGATTCGAAGTCCGTTTCAAAATTGATTTTACTTGTCAAGGCTGTCTCTTATACACATCTCCGAGCCCACGAGACTCCTGAGCATCTCGT
>ENA-OZGA01000977-OZGA01000977.1-human-gut-metagenome-genome-assembly--contig:-NODE-977-length-10438-cov-6.175672_pt1 | contig 10438 bp, 7 predicted proteins | sample MGYA00245112_ERZ653649 | MGnify/ENA primary metagenome ERZ653649 (study PRJEB26926, sample SAMN06165071) | human gut metagenome | biome: ENVO:00009003; feature: ENVO:2100002; material: ENVO:00002003...
GGCGGGCACCAAATTCTACGAACCCAACACCGGCAACGCGACCGAAGCGAAAATCGCCGAACGCATGCGCGAACTCTGGCGCGACAAATACAAGTAAATGAAAAAGATCGGCATCATATCCGACACGCACGGCACCTTCGACGGCACGCTGCGGGAATTCCTCAAGGACGTCGATGAAATCTGGCACGCGGGCGACATCGGGTCGCTCGAACTGGCCGACGCCATCGCCGCGTTCAAGCCCCTGCGGGCCGTATCGGGCAACATCGACGGCGGCCTTACGCGCCGCGTATACCCCGATTTCCTCTCGTTCGAATGCGAAGGGGTCCGGGTCCTGATGACCCACATCGGCGGCTACCCGCGCCGCTACGACCCGCGCGCCGTGGCGAAGATCCAGTCCCTGCGCCCGAAACTCTTCATTGCCGGACACTCGCACATCCTCAAAGTCGCCTACGACCCGGTTTACGACCTGCTGCACGTCAATCCCGGCGCCGCCGGAGAGTACGGGTTCCACAAAGTCCGCACCGCCGTGCGACTGGTCATCGACGGCGCCGATATGCGCGACATGGAGGTCGGCGAATGGCCGCGGAGATAGCAGGAGCGGGAACAAAATATGCGGCGTGATGACGCCGCATATTTTGTTATTACTTGACAAGTCCGCCGCCTAACGGCCCCATCCGAAACGCAATCCGACAGAGAACCCGCCGAAAAAGCCCTCGTTAGCGAGCAAGGGTTCGGAATCATATCCGAAATTCCAAGAAGCGAAATCACCGATATACCGCGCGGCAACCTCCAGATAAAGGTTGCGGGACACCCGGAAATCGAGTCCCAAGGCGAGACTGACGACCGGAGCCGCCAAGCCTTCGCGGCTCTCCCCGGCATCCGTCTGAATCGAAGCCGTATAGACATTCACGCCCAAACCTCCGCGCACGAAATAGAACGATCCCATACGCTGAATGTAAAAACGGCGCTCGTAATGCGGAATTACCGCGAAAATATCGACTGAGGTGCCCGGATCAGCTCTTCTTTCGGAAGCGGAAGCACTCTCCAGACTGCGATAGGCTAGCTCGGCATGAATGCCGTTCCTGCCGTCAAAAAAATAGGCATACGAAACAGTCGCCCCGTGCGTATGCACATATGTATTCGAAAGGAAATCGTACGTCGCACCCAGCATGTGCGGCAAGGCGGGCGCTTTCAGTCCGAAACGGGTCTCGGCCGGTTTCAGTTTGTCGTTCGGCGTACGCACCACCCGCTCGTCGCCGATTTCAAGATAATCGACTTGGGTCACGGGAATAAAATGCGACGTTTCGGGGTCGTCCGCAGGAAAAAAGAAAACGTTGCCGGCCCGGTTGCTCGAATCGGAAACCTTACATTCGATCACACGGCCGTCTTTGGTGTGAATCCGGTCCTGAGCCATACACGCACAGCCCGCAGACAAAAACAAGAACGCAAAAAAGAACTTTATCATTTTCAAGAGGGATTGATGGGATATACAAATATATTATAATTATCGGATACTTTGCCGCTTTTAACGTCCGAAAAGCATATTCCGGCAAAAATTTATTATATTTGGGCCACATCCTGCGCAAACAGGCATGGAGGACGGCCGGGTTATTCCGTAGCATTTATCCCGCTACCGCAGGGGAATTACAGATGTCGCCCGGCATACCCGCGTCCCCGGAACACCCGATTCGATCCCGAAGGGTAGGGGATCATCATTTATTTAACCAATATCGGTATGATAAGAAAATCCTATTTCAAATTCGCAGCTCTCCTGAGCATGTGTATCACTGCCGCCTGCAGCGACGACGACCCCGGAAAAGGAGGGGGGGGGAAATCTGAGGTAAAGGTCCCCGAAAATGCGGTCGATCTCTCCGCCGCCGGAACCGCAAACTGCTACATCGTAAAACCGGGCGGCACGGTCGTGTTCGACGCGCAGTACAAAGGCAACTCCACGACCGAAAGCATCGGCAATCCCGTCACTGCCGAACTCGTCTGGCAAGACGCCAAAAATCTGATTCAGGACATCTATTACGTCTCCAAGGAGAAAAAAATCGTCGCCGTGACCGCTCCGGGCACAAGCGGCAACGCCGTCGTCGCGGCCTGCGGCGCCGACGGAGAGATACTCTGGAGCTGGCACCTGTGGATCGCCGACTACGATCCCGCCGCATCGCTCTACACCACCCCGGCCAACGCTTCGGGCACGACATGGACCTTCATGGACCGCAACGTCGGCGCCACGACCAACGCCCCCGACAGCTTCGACTGCCACGGCATGATCTACCAGTGGGGACGCAAAGACCCCTTCACCTCGGCCGGAACGTTCACCATAATCAACGAGGATTACAGCTATCAGGTGGACGGCGAACGCCCCATTTACAACATCCTCAACGAAGAACTTCCCAAAATGCGCACCCGCGCCGAATACCACGGAACGATCGCAAAGTCGCTCCGCAACCCGGCGGTATTCTATGCCATGACTTACAATTTCACCGGAGAAACGGATGAATACGGACAGGAAATCGTGCTGAACGACTACCGGACCAAAGACTGGACCGACGTTTCGAACGACGATTACTGGGGCGGCGTATCGGGCAAGAAAACCATCTACGACCCCTGTCCCGTCGGCTACAAGGTGCCGACCTGCGACAAGGACGGAAATACGCCCTATGCGTGGCTGGTTTACGCCGACATGACGTGGGACGACACCAACCACGGCGCCACGCAGAACGGCCAGTGGTTCCCCGCCGCCGGCACGCGCGTCTACGCATCGGGCGGACTCGACCATCAGGAGCTGAACCCCTACGGCGGCATGTGGATCGGCACCGCGGGAAAAGCCAGCGCCAACATCGAGGAATACCCCGAACTCTACGGCCAGTACATGTTCATCGTCAACGGCAAACGGACCTTTAAAGTGAGCAAGGACGCCCGTTCGCAAGGCATGTCGATGCGCTGCGTAAAAGAGTAAAAACCCTTTCTGAACACGATACGGACCGTTTCTGCCCGAAACGGTCCGTGTTTTTTCAGGGGCAAGACGTTCAGAGACAGCCGAATATGGAAGGCCGAATAACTTAACATAATATTTACTACATGTACGTCGTTAGTTAGTCGAAGAATCAGAAGTTGAAATTATTAATTTTATGACGACGCAACATGCAAATCAAGATCTCGAAGACGCTCGAGGCTATCATAGCCCGGGCGGCATTTAATACGACCAAGGCCGGTCTCGACCACTCGCTCAAAGACTTTCTCACGCTGGAACTGCTCCGCGAGGAGGGATCGCTCGCCTACCAGCTTTTATCCTCCCGTCTCAAGGACTGGGAGCTCTACCAGATACGCCTGCGCATCGAACGCGAAATGCTCGCCGGGCAGCAGAGCGCGACCCAATCCCCCGAAGAGTTCTACCGCGCCTTCACCGAAGAGCTGCGGGCCTGTTCGGGCGCCGCACGGAGCGTTTCGACGGCCCACGCGCTGCGGGCCATCGTCGGCGACCGCACGACGGCAACCTCGCGCATACTGGAAATGTACGGCGTAACGGGTACGGTGGTGGACGAAGACCTCAAGAAGTTCGCCGTGGGCGACGACTTCCGCACCGAAATTCAGGTGCACATGCTCGACTTCAACGAAGAGAACAAACCCGAAGAGAAAACCTCGTCGCACCTGCTCGACAAATTCGGCGTGAACCTCACGCGCATGGCCCGCGAGGGCAAAATCGACCCCGTCGTGGGGCGCGAGCAGGAGATCGAGCGCGTAGTCCAGATACTCTCGCGCCGCAAGAAGAACAATCCGATCCTGATCGGCGAAGCGGGCGTGGGCAAGAGCGCCATCGTCGAGGGACTGGCCCTGCGCATCGCAAGCGGCGAAGTGCCCTACACCATCGCCGACAAGACGCTCTTCTCGCTCGACGTCTCGTCGCTGGTGGCCGGCACGAAATTCCGCGGCGAATTCGAGGAGCGCATGCAGCAGCTGCTCGACGAACTGCGCAAGGCGAAGGATACGATCATCTTCATCGACGAGATCCACACCATCGTGGGCGCAGGTTCGACGCAGGGCAGTCTCGACACGGCCAACATCCTCAAGCCGGCGCTGGCGCGCGGCGAACTGCAGACCATCGGCGCCACCACGCTCGACGAGTACCGCGAGAACATCGAGAGCGATTCGGCCCTCGAACGCCGCTTCCAGAAAGTCGTGGTGGAGCCTACCACGCCCGACCAGACGCTCCAGATCCTGCGCAACATCGCGCCCCACTACGAACGCCATCACAAGGTGCGTTATACGGAAGAGGCCCTGCAGGCGTGCGTGACCCTCACGGGCCGCTACATCACCGACCGCTTCTTCCCCGACAAGGCCATCGACGTCATGGACGAAGCTGGCTCGCGCATACACCTGCAGTCGGCGCGCGAACCGGCCGAGCTGCGCGAAATGGAGACGGCGCTCACCGACGCGCAGCGCGAACGCCGCGAAGCGGTCGAAGCGCTGGTCTACGAAAAAGCCGCCTCGGCGCGGATGCGCGAAATCGCGCTCCGCTCCAAACTGGGCGAAACCCGTGCCGAATGGCAGCGGTCGCTGGAGACCAACCCCGTAGAGGTCACTGCGGAACACATCCAGCAGGTCATCACCTCGATCACGGGTATTCCCGCCGAACGGATATCGGGCGGCGAGATGACGCGCCTGCAGATGCTCTACGACCACCTCGCACGCCGCGTGGTGGGACAGCAGGAGGCCGTGGAGAAGATCGCCCGCACGATCCGCCGCTCGCGCGCCGGACTCAAGGACGAAAACCGTCCGATCGGCGTCTTCCTCTTCGTGGGTCCCACGGGCGTGGGCAAGACCCTGCTGGCCAAGGAGGTTTCGAAGTGGCTGTTCGACGAGCACCGGGGGCTGATCCGCATCGACATGAGCGAATACGGCGAGAAGCACAACGTCGCACGTCTGATCGGCTCCCCTCCGGGATACGTCGGTTACGGCGAGGGCGGCCAGCTCACCGAAGCGGTCCGCCGCCAGCCCTACTCCGTGGTGCTGTTCGACGAGATCGAGAAGGCGCACCCTGAAGTCTTCAACTCCATGCTGCAGATCTTCGACGAGGGACACCTCACCGACGGTTCGGGCCGCAAGGTGGACTTCCGCAACACGATCATCATCATGACCTCGAACGTCGGGTCGCGCAACGTGGTCCAGAAATCGGTGCAGGTAGGTTACAGCACCGTCTCGAAGAGCGCCACGGCGGTCACCGCCCCCCAGTGCGAGTACCGCAAGGCCCTCGAACAGACCTTTGCGCCGGAGTTCCTCAACCGCATCGACGATATCGTGCTGTTCCGCACGCTGGAGATCTCCGACGTGGAGCGAATCATCGAGCTGGAGCTGCAGGGACTCTTCGAGCGCACGCGCCGGCTGGGCTACAAGGTGAAGATCACCGACGGAGCCAAACGCCGTCTGGCAGCCATGGGCTACGAATCGCGCTACGGCGTACGTTCGCTCAAGCGCACGCTGATGGACAACGTCGAGGAGCCGCTCTCCGGCCTGATCATCGACGGCAAACTCCACGAAGGCGACACGGTCGTCGTCGAATCGGACAAGTCGCACGGCGTCCGGATACGCGTGGCGTGACAGCCGGTCGATTTTCCGTCTTCCCGTTGCAAGAGACCGGTTTCAGACCGGTCTCTTTTTTCGTTCCGACCATTTTTTTGCGTCATAATTGCCTGAAAGATTATTTTTTAACTAAATTTGTCCCGATTTAATACCGTTTCATAACACCGACATGCGTCAGATGCTCCTGAAAGCCCTTGCGTCAGGGCTTATTATGTCCTTGTTTCCCTTCGCCGCAATATCGGCGCCCGCCGGGCCGTCGCACGCCGACAGCCTGCTCAGGCTTTTAGCGAAAACACACGATGCCGTCAGCCGGGAGCGGATATACGTCCAGCTGGCCGACCTGAGCGGAGACAGCCTCAACCTCGCCGCACCCTATTGGGAAGCGGCGCTCGCCGAAGCGCAGAAAACCGGGGACATCTACGGCTGCAAGGAGGCGCTGGACTTTCTGGTCCGCAAATTCGCAGGCCGGGACGCGCGGCGGGCCGAGAAATACATCGCCCTTGCGGACAGCATTCTTCCGGGACCGCGCCACGCCCTGTTCCGCTCGTCGCTCTACGCCTACTACATCTGGAAGCTGATGAACGACAACAATGCGGTCGAAACGGTAAAACACGAACTGGACAGACTCAAGACCAAAATCCACAACGAGCTCTCGCCCGAAGAGCGCATCGAATGGGAATTCCTGACGGGACTCTCCATCGACTTCTCGGCGCTGGCGACCGAGGCCTACGACAACATCGACAAGGCGATCCCCCATGTGGAGCAGGCGTTGGAAAAACTCGAAAAATATCCGTTGGAAGAGCGTCTCCACATGGAGCGGATCTGCCGCGACGAGCTTTCAGAACTCTACATGCTCAGCAAAGACAAACGCGCCGAAAAGCAGATCCGACAATGTATCGACCTGCACCGCGCATGGCTGGCGATGGACGACCGCTTCGAACGCCCCCACCGCGACACGACGGGTTACATGATGCGCGCCTACTCGAAGATGCTCTATCTGCGCGAGCTGATCTCCAAAGAGAAAGCTAACGAATATTACGGGAAATGCATGGAGCTGGCCCGCGCCAGAGGCGATCTGGCCGAGATTTACAGCACCAGCGCCCGCTACTACCAGTACATGGGGGAATACGAGCGGGCCGTAGCCTACATCGACTCGGCCGTAACCGTCTACAAGCGCAACGGCACAAAAGCGGATTTCGCCTCCATATACGCAGTGCAGTCGTGGCTCTACGAGAATCTGGGCGACTATAAAAACGCCCTCGAAGCGCTGCGCACATCCAATTCGATCCGCCACGACGACCGCGTGGAAGAGGCGCAGAACAGCCTTGCCGAGATGCAGACCCTGTTCGAAGTGGGGCAGCTGGAGCTTGAAAAATCCCGGCTGGCCAACCGCATGAAATTCATCGCCCTGCTTGCCGGCGGGGTGCTGGTGCTGCTGCTCATCGGCTGGAGCGTCTACCAGTACGTCATGGTCCGGCGGCTGACGCACATCCGGCGGCAGCTCACCGACGCCAACGAAGAGATAACCCGCCAGAGCCGCCGTGCCATGGAGAGCGAAAAGATGAAAACGGCCTTCATCAACTCCATGTGCCACGAAATCCGCACGCCGCTCAACGCCATCAACGGATTTTCGGACCTGCTGCTCGAAGGCAACCACGACGCCGAAGCCCGGCGCGAATTCCGCGAGCAGATATGGAGCAACACGACCGCGCTGACCACCCTGCTGGAAAACATGCTCGAACTGTCGAGTCTGGTCAGCTCCGAAGCGCCCCTGCCGCAGACCGACACCGACATCGGTCTGCTTTGCGCCGAACGGCTGGAATACCAGAAGCGGCAGTCGAACAACCCGCAGGTGGAGTATATCTTCAAGGGGGGGGGTGAAGGTCCCTGCATCATTCCGACCAACGTCTTCTACATGACCCGCGTGATCGACAACCTGCTGCAGAACGCCGCCAAATTCACCGCCGCAGGCTCCGTCACGCTCTCCTGCGAGAAGGATGACAGCAAACGCAGACTACGCATCCGCGTGGCCGACACAGGCATCGGCATCGACCCCGACAAGCAGGAGTGGGTATTCGAACGCTTCGCCAAAGTGGACCCCTTCAAACCGGGTTCGGGCATCGGGCTTTATCTCTGCCGCCTGATCGTCACGCGACTCGGAGGCGAAATCCGCGTCTGCCCCGAATACCGCGCAGGCTGCTGCATCGATATCGTCCTCCCCTGCTGATGCTTAAATCCGCCCCTTCCGGGCGGATTTTTCGTATCGGACGGGGCTGCGGATTGCAATCCGGAGTTAATTAGCTATCTTTGCATCCTAAATCCGGAACGCAATGTACAGTTTCTCGACTTATAAAGATCAATACAAGTCCAATCTGAAACTGGCCCTGCCCGTCGTACTGACGCAGCTGGGCCAGATTCTCACGCAGGTAGCCGACAACCTGATGGTCGGCCGCTACGGCGGCGACGACCCCGTGCCGCTGGCCGCCGTGTCGTTCGGCGGCTCGGTATTCTTCATCCTCTTCATCGCCGCCATCGGCATCGCGCTGGGCATGACGCCCCTCGTGGGCGAGCTTTACGCGCAGGGCGACCGGGAGAAGTCGGCGGGGCTGCTGCAGAACGGCATCCTGTTCTACACGCTGCTGGGATTCGCAATGGCGGTCGTCCAATACTCCGTCATCCCGCTCATGTACCGCCTCGGCCAGCCCGTCGACGTGGTCGATGCGGCCATCCCCTACTACCGGATGCTGGTTTTCAGCATGCCGTTCGTGATGCTTTTCTTCGCCTTCAAGCAGTTCCTCGAAGGCGTGGGCAACACCAAAGTCGAGATGGTCGTGACGATCGTCGCCAATCTGGCCAACATAGGCTTCAACTGGGTCTTCATCTACGGACGCTTCTCGCTTCCCGAAATGGGCGCCGAGGGCGCGGGTCTGGGCACGCTGCTGTCACGCATCATCGCCCCGATCCTGATGGTCGGCTACTTCTACAGCCGCGAGCGCTACCGCGGCTACCTCGACGGATTCTCGCCCCGCAACTACTCGTGGGCCACGGTGAAAAAACTGCTGCACATGGGACTTCCGATCTCGATGCAGATGTTTCTCGAAGCTTCGGCGTTCGTCGGCACCGGCATCATGATGGGCTGGTTCAACAAGGAGACCATGAGCGCCAACCAGATCGCCGTCACCATCGGCAACTGCGCCTTCATGATCGTCATGTCGATCGGCGCCGCCACCACCATCCGCGTGTCGCACTGCTACGGCGCCCGCAACATCGGCGAACTGTCGCTGGCGGCCAAGGCGTCGTATCATCTGGTGCTGGCGTGGAACGCCTTCGCGGCGCTGGTCTTCATCACCATGCGCAACGTCATTCCGACCTTCTTCACCACCAACGCCGAAGTGATCTCCATCGCCTCGCAGCTGATGGTCTTCGCCGCGCTGTACCAGCTTTCGGACGGCATTCAGAATGTCTCGGTAGGCATCCTGCGCGGCATTCAGGACGTGAAGATCATCATGCCGATCGCCTTCGTCTCCTACTGGCTGCTCAACCTGCCCGTGGGCTACCTGTTCGGCTTCACGCTCGGCATGGGTCCGTCGGGACTTTTCCTCGGTTTCTCGTTCGGTCTGTCGGCCGCCGCCGTGATGATGATCCTCCGCATACGACGCAGCATACGACGCTTGTACCTCAGCGGCAATTAAAAATTAAAAAATTCAGAATTTTTGCGTATCTTTACGCAAATTATACCCTCCATGGATACCGAAAAACAACATACGAAAGCATTCAAACCCGAAGTAGGCCGCGGCTGCTCCTTCTGCAACTGCGGTTCGGAGTGCGAAGCCAAACTCTGCGACGGATGTTTCAAACTCCACGAGACCGCATGGCTCGAAGAGTACCCCGAAAACCTTCCGACCGACATCGTCGAAGTGCGTTTCAAGAACACCCGCCGCGCGTTCTACCAGAATGTCAACAACCTGCCGCTCAAGCGGGGCGACATCGTGGCGGTCGAAGCTTCGCCCGGCCACGACATCGGCATCGTCTCGCTCACGGGCGATCTGGTGGCGCGCCAGATGCGCCGCACGGGATTCAACCCCTTCAACGGCGAATTCAAGAAGATATACCGCAAAGCCAAGCCCTACGACATCGAGAAGTGGCAGGAAGCCATCGAACTGGAGCACGAAACGATGATCGCGTCGCGCCAGATCGCGGCCGACATGGGACTCAACATGAAGATCGGCGACGTGGAGTATCAGGGCGACAAGATCAAGGCCATTTTCTACTATATCGCCGACGAGCGCGTGGACTTCCGCGAACTGATCAAGGTCTTCGCCGAACGGTTCCACATACGTATCGAGATGAAGCAGATCGGCGCGCGGCAGGAGGCGGGACGCATCGGCGGGCTGGGCGCCTGCGGACGCGAGTTGTGCTGCGCATCGTGGATGTCGAGTTTTTCGAGCGTCACGACCGGCGCCGCCCGCGTACAGGAAATTTCGCTCAATCCCCAGAAGCTCGCCGGACAGTGCTCGAAGCTCAAGTGCTGCATGATGTACGAGTACGACACCTACGTCGACGCCCGCAAGGAGTTCCCGCGTCTGCGCGAACCGCTGCAGGCCATGGACGGCGAATACTATCTGGTCAAGAACGACATTCTGGCCGGCACGATGACCTTCTCGTCGAGCAAGGATGCGATGGTCAACGTCACCACGCTCTCCATCGCGCGCGTCAGGGAGATCGTCTCGCTGAACCGCGCCGGCAAGAAGGTAGACCGGCTGCAAGCTGCCGAGGACATCGCCCCGGCGGCCGAAGAGCCGACCTACCGTTCGGAGGAGGACAGCATCACCCTGTCTCTTATACACATCTC
>ENA-OZGA01000983-OZGA01000983.1-human-gut-metagenome-genome-assembly--contig:-NODE-983-length-10392-cov-5.370417_pt1 | contig 10392 bp, 14 predicted proteins | sample MGYA00245112_ERZ653649 | MGnify/ENA primary metagenome ERZ653649 (study PRJEB26926, sample SAMN06165071) | human gut metagenome | biome: ENVO:00009003; feature: ENVO:2100002; material: ENVO:00002003...
TACACTTATGCGATCGTCGGCAGCGTCAGATGTGTATAAGAGACAGGGTATGTAATATTCTGCCTGTCGTTGGTGTGCCTCTTCCTTTTATCAGTTATGGTGGCACATCCCTTGTCATTAATTTTTTTGCGGCAGCGTTGCTACTGAATGTAGCCCATCGCTGTGTTAAAGATGCTGAGAAAATGGTAGCCCTTCGCCAGAATCCCATCATGGTGAAATCCATGAGGCGCGATGCTCGCAATCACTTTCCCTTGCACTGATGTGATTCAAGGAGGATTTTTGTAATGGAAAAACGAATTATTGCTGTCGATGAACGGTTACCGATCTTGCCGACGATCCCACTGAGCTTGCAGCACTTATTTGCCATGTTTGGATCTACTGTACTTGTACCGTTCTTACTCCATGTGGATCCGGCAACAGCTCTTTTCATGAATGGTGTCGGTACGTTGATTTATCTGACTATTTGTAAATGGCGGCTTCCTGCATATTTAGGCTCTAGTTTTGCGTTCATTTCGCCAGTTCTCGCCGTTTGTTCTACTCCCGGCATGACGTATGGCGATGCGCAAGGTGGGTTTATTGTTTTTGGTTTGTCCTTTATCATTTTAGCAGCTATTATTGACCGCATTGGTACGAAATGGATTGATGTCCTGTTTCCACCGGCTGCCATGGGTGCCGTTGTTGCCATTATTGGTTTGGAACTGGCGCCCCTTGCAATGAATATGTCCGGCTATATGGGCGAAGTGCAGGGTATGAGTAATGAAACGGCTATCATCATTTCGACGTTTACCCTGGTTGTTACGATTTTAGCAACTATTTTGGGGCGCGGATTCATCGGTATTATTCCTATCCTCATCGGTGTCGTTTCAGGGTATATTTTATCGTACTTCATGGGTGTCGTCGATTTTACTCATGTTGCAGAAACACCGTGGTTTGCCGTACCGACGTTCTATAAGCCAGAATTTAATTTCAGTGCCATTATGATGATTATGCCTGCTTTATTCGTCGTATTTGCCGAACATCTGGGTCACCTTTTCGTCACGAGCGATATTGTCGGTCACGATTTGATTAAAGATCCCGGCCTCCATCGCAGCCTTTTTGCTGATGGTGTTTCAAACGTCTTATCAGGAATCCTCGGGTCGACGCCAAATACGACGTATGGTGAAAATATGGGCGTCATGGCCATTACAGGTGTATATAGTACCTGGGTTATTGGCGGCGCCGCTGTTTTTGCTATCATCTTTTCTTTCGTCGGAAAAATTGCAGCTCTCATTCATGGCATTCCTACGCCTGTCATGGGTGGCGTGTGCATCCTTCTCTTTGGTTTCATTGCGGCATCCGGTATCCGTATGCTCGTAGAAAAGAAAGTGGATTATACCCGGTCGAAGAACCTGATTCTTACGGCTGTCACCATGATTACCGGTCTTTCCGGAGCAACGATTGTCTTAGGGCCTGTACAGTTGAAAGGCATGGGACTAGCAACAGTCGTAGCCATGGTATTGAGCCTGGCTTTCCTCGTCTTTGAAAAGACGGGCCTTGAAAATCGCGAATAACACATTCTATCATCAGATATGGGAATCTTGTATACAGGAGGTGTAAGATGGGTATTTCTCTGGCGTTACAAACGCTTCTTCAAAAACAGGATCAGATGGACCGTCATGATTTAGTGACGCTCCTTTCTTTACAAGATCCTGAAGAGCTGCAAGCTCTATATGATGCCGCCTATGTCGTAAAAGCAAAGCGTGTTGGAAAAATAGATTACTACCGTGGTCTGTTGGAATTTTCTAACCGCTGCATTAAAAATTGTCTCTATTGCGGCATCCGTCGCGCGAATGATGATGTCGAACGATTTGACACGGACCGTGACGATATACTGGCCATGGCGCAGTGGGCCTATGACGAAGGCTATGGATCGCTGACTCTCCAGTCAGGTGAGCGACAAGATGAGGCTTTCATATCGTATGTGGAAGATTTGATCAAGGATATCAAGAAAATTGGTGACGGCGCTTTAGGGTTGACGCTGTGTGTAGGCGAACAGACACAAGAAGCCTATGAACGATGGTTTCATGCAGGTGCCCATCGGTACCTCCTTCGCATTGAAACGAGTAATCCTGATCTTTATAGAACCCTTCATCCTCAAGATGGTCATCATAAGTGGCAAGTGCGCCATGACTGCCTCACTATGTTGAAACGCATCGGTTACCAGGTCGGGACGGGGGATATGATTGGTATTCCCGGTCAGACTGTAGAAGATTTAGCTGATGATATTCTTTTTTATCGGGATATGGATATCGATATGATCGGTATGGGACCTTATGTGGTCCACCATAATACACCTATTGGAAAAGCAGCAATGGCCCAGGGAATAGATGACGAAAAAGGCAAGATGTATCGCTTTACTATGGGACTTAAGATGATTGCCGTAACACGACTCTTTTTACAAGATGTCAATATTGCGGCCACGACAGCCCTTCAGGCACTCCATCCCTTAGGCCGTGAATTAGGCCTTAAAGCCGGTGCCAATATTCTTATGCCTATTGTGACACTGCCACAATTCCGTAGCCAGTACCTCTTGTATGATAATAAACCCTGCGTAGACGAACGGCCGGATCAGTGCAAGAACTGCCTCAGTGGCCGTGTCGCCTCTATAGGTGATACTGTCGGATTTGGCAAGTGGGGCGATTCACCGCACTTTTTTAGGAAACAAGGGGATTGATGCGGAAAAGGATAGTTGTCTGTGGTTTGCACTATAGCGATTGGGAAGCTTGCAAAGTCCCTGCGCAGAGAACGTGCAATTTGACCGTCGGAACCCAAAAAGAGCCAGAAAATGTGATAGATAACACACTTTCTGGCTCTTTTTTTGGTTATGGCGGAAAAGGGTGGGAACGATTCTGCTAACCCTCACAGTTAAGCTATTCTTGCACGAAAAATTAATTTTAGTGGGAAAAATAAGGCAAACTATGCCTTATGCTTTTATTTGTTTCCCTATTTTTTCGACGGCCTTCACGGTCGTTCTTTTCATCTCTTGTGATACATGGGTATAAACGGCAAGTGTCGTTTCCGGATCGTTATGACCGACGCGGTCCATAATGGCCTTTATGGGAACGTTAGCCATTGCCAAAAAGCTAATGTGAGTATGACGGAAGATGTGAGTACTCAATTTTTTAGGGCAGTGTGTTTTCCGCAGGAATTTGTTCACAAAACATATATCAACGGGTCCGCCTTCCCGCGTAGTGAAAATATATGTTTCTCCCTGTTTGTCGTAAACGGTTGGTTCCCATAACCGGCGACGCTTGTTTTTCAGCAGATACCGTTCGACTATCTTTTTCGCCGTGCCGTCTAGTAGTACGTGCCGGACGGAGTATATATTTTTTGGCGTTCCGCGGTGTGGCCTATCCCCTTTGCGCCTGGGCCATACTAACGTGGCGTTCACGAAAACGTCATTGCCGTTATAATCCTCTTCACGCAGGGCGGCAAGTTCGCCAAAACGCAGGCCGGTAAGTGATTGAAATTCGCAGACATCGGCGACTAACGGTGATAAGCTACGTAATTCATTCAAGACTTCCCTCAGTTCGTCCGTGGTTAGGAACTTTTCCTTCTTGTTAGTAACCTCGTCGATGGTTCGATTAGGACGGTTGATAACGACTTTTGACAGAACGTTACAGTCCCCTATCACTGCCAGCTCAATAGAAGATTTTAACAGCAGGAATATCTTTTTACAGTAGTCAAGCGAATGTTTCTTAACAACGTCATCAATCATATCTTGAATGTGTTTAGGTTTCAGGACACTGACTATAGTATTTTCCGGCAGATAGGTGAAAATCTTCTTTTTTGACGTTTCATAGTTTAGGATGGTGGACTCTTTAACGAGAAACCCTCACGGCTTTTTATATAATCGTTTATAACGTCAATTAGAAGGATTTTTTCATCGCCCTTCCCTGTTTTCTTATGTATCATCTCATCTAGTCTTTCTAGTGCCAGCTTTTGAGAAGTCCTCGTCTTGTTCGGCATGGTGATAGATGCTTTTTTCCATTTACCGGTGAACGGGTCCTTATATCGTTCATCGGTAAATATAGCCGCCGTCCTTTTTTCTTCTATCCACATAGGCAAGCTCCTTATAAATGGAAATTCATAGTAATCAGACGTTGAAATAATCCATCAAATAATATGGAGATATATTCTCTTTTGTATTCTTGTTACGTAAGATGTAATCCAACGATTGAACGAATGCGAACGCAGATACCGGAACGAAATGTCCGTCACTGCTATGCATGGGGCAGGTCGCAAATAAATAGGCATATAGTTCAGAAAAATCGTCTTTAGTTGCGCCGTATCTCTTCACAACATCAGAAAGTGCTTTATGTTTCAAACACAGCGCATATAAATCATCTACCGGATTATATACATGTTCCGTGATCATCTTGGATGTGAACGTACCGTCTTGAAGAGCTTTCAACCTATAAAAAATGGGATTACATTTGTTTAGTATTGTTGCAAGGTCACGCGATTTTTCCGCGCTTATTTTATAACGTGAGTAAATAGAACGAACAACGAACAAAATTAGTACTATAACGACTATCCAAAAAATCATTCTTACCACCTCTCTACACAACGACACAATAATAAATACGCTTCTTTATATGTCATAACGTCCCTATTCCGGGGCGAAGACTGTAACAACCGCTCATCTATATCGTAGATATATGACAGCAAATATAACGCGAATAAGTTAGCTTCGTACTCACTTCTGGCGTTACAGTAGTTGACCGTGTCGGCGTGGAACTTCTGTTTTGTTCCATGCATCATCGCGTGGCCTAGTTCATGGGCAACTACGATAGGAATCTCTCGCTCATCAAGTCCGTCATTCAAGATGATGGTTTTTCTCCTCAATGGACGCGTTAAATATCCCTTGATATTCCGTGGCAATGGGGATATTTAGCATCGTCGCGATTTGTAAAGGACCTGCCGTCCCCATCTTTTTGACGAGGTTTTTCACGCGTAACCTTATATTTTTCCTAGCCATACGCGACACCTATTTTTTCCTCTTGTTCGCTTGTTTAACTGCATAGAAAGCGACTTCTAACGATTTCAACACCATTTTCCGTTCATCTTCCGTGAGATTATAAGTATCGCCGTCGAATATGATTTCAGATTGTTCAAGGAATCGGTTTAAATCTTTGGGCATCTTCTGTTTTTCGTCGCCTTCACCATCAGAGTTCCCAAGTAGATAGTCAATTGAAACGCCAAAATACGCGGACAGCTTTTTCAGTATAGCTACATCGGGGACGCGCCGCCCTTGTTCATACATTCCTATTGCACTAGGGGAAATATCAAGCGTCTTGCTAAGTTCCGATTGAGTTATTCCTTTTTCCTCACGTAGTTTTTTTAATGATTTCATAACGGCACCTCCTCAATAGTAACGGTTGATTTGTCCTTAATATACCACACGTTTTGTGTAATTGGAATAAAGCTACACAAAATGTGAAAATTTTTGTTGACATCACACTAACCGTGTGATAATATATGGTGTGGAAATACACAATACGTGTAGAAAATAAAAACATGAAAGGGGTGACATGAAAGTGAAATGGCTTAAGGATTTTAGAAATTATAAAGGGTTAACAACAGCGCAAATGGCTAAAAAGCTGAAAATCTCAAAGTCATGGTATGAAAAGGTTGAATTCGACTACAGACAACCTAGCAGGAACTTTTTAGAACGTTTTAAAAAGACGTTCCCGGATTTTGACATGAATATTTTTTTACCAACTAACTACACATTACGTGTATAAACGAGGCTGTAATTATGGGCAAGAAATGGGGCAAAGCAAGCGACATCGCGCAGATGTATTCGCTTGGAAGAACTCACGTATACGACCTTATAGGACGAATGAGAAAAACACGGCGGTTCAAGACTAGCGTTGTTCAGTACCACAACGTCTTAAGGGTCAACCTGAAAGACAATGGTTTTTCTTCTCAATGGACGCATCAAATATCCCTTGATATTCCGCGGCAATGGGGCATAGGCTATGGGGATATTTAGCATCGTCGCGATTTGTAAAGGACCTGCCGTCCCCATCTTTTTGACGAGGTTTTTCACGCGTAACCTTATATTTTTCCTAGCCATACGCGACACCTATTTTTTCCTCTTGTTCGCTTGTTTAACTGCATAGAAAGCGACTTCTAACGATTTCAACACCATTTTCCGTTCATCTTCCGTGAGATTATAAGTATCGCCGTCGAATATGATTTCAGATTGTTCAAGGAATCGGTTTAAATCTTTGGGGCGATGAGGAACATCGGTTTTTACGCTTGTTCTGCCGACTAAATAATCTAGTGGCACGCCGTAGAAATTGGCTATAGCAACCAAGATATCGGTTTTAGGAACGCGTCTATTGTTTTCATAGTTAGCCAGCGTGCTTTGTTCGATATCTACGGCATCGCATACTTGTTGTTGCATAATTCCCTTTTCTGCACGTAATCGTTTCATTCTGTCGCCAATCTTCATATTCTTCACCGCCTTTTAAATTTCGTTAGGAAATATTTCTCTATGAAATAATTATATTTCGATATTACGAATTTTTCGAATTTCATATCGAAATTTACATTTTATCTGATTCACATACCTACAACAACGGCGCGCCTTTTATGGTAGAAAATGGAGCCATTGCAAATGGAAACGGACGAGTAGCGGCCATTAAGATGGCTTATAGCGGGGGGAACAAAGCGATATGGAATAGTGGCGTATCACAACAGGCGCTAAATAACAGTGCTAAAGATTATAGGGATTATCTCGTGGACCATGCGGAAGATTTTGGACTCGATCCCAAAGACGTTGCTAAAATAAAAAACCCTATTTTAGTACGAAAAGTGCCGAAAAATATCGACCTTAGTGATATAATAGAAAGTAAAGCAGGTGGCGAAGATTTGGGGCCAGCAGAATTGGCAACGAGTGATGCTAAGAAAATATCTACGGCATCGCTTGCTTTTTTAGATAAAGAAAACGGTGACCTCGAATCACCAGCCAATAAGGGATTTGTAAAAAAGGCGTTGTATGAAATCGCTGGCGAAGGAGAATTGAACGGCGTTACCGATAAAAGCGGGAATCCTGCTACAAACGGTTATACCCGTGTAAAGAACGCCATGTTTGCAAAAGCATATCAAGATGAAAACCTTCTGCAACAGTTTACAGAATCCAATGAAATGCCCATCAAGAACGTATTTACGGCCATGCAAAATGCAGCGCCGTTCATCGTTAGATAAAATAACGCAGTGAAAGATGGTGCGGCCTTTGAATATCCTATCTTTCAGGTTATCGTGCAAGCGGCTAAAACGATCATGCAGGCGCGCGCACTGGCAAGGAAATCCGGCTCAAAGGTTTCCGATTACATTGAATCGAACTCACTGTTTCCGCAGGAATATCAGTGGTCTACCAATGAAATAGCTCTGATGATGGATGAATTCAAATTCAAGCCTAAGGCCATGGGGGCATATTTAACCCGTATCGTGCGGAACGCGCAGTTATTAGGAAATCCGCAGAATTACACCATATTTGATGTACCGACGCCGACACTAAAAGAATTGGTAACGGCGTCGAAAGGGGGAATTGAACTTGACGCAGCAAACGAAAAGAGCGAAGAACCAGTACCAGTGGGAAAAACCGGACCCGTTGGAACAAGCAGCACCTCGACCGGAAGTGGTAAGGTACTGGAAGGAAGAATTCAAGAAGAGGGAACAGGAACGCAAGAAAGCGTAGGTGAAAGCGATGAAACAGCCGAGACAAATCAAAACGACGACGGCCAAGCGAACACTAGCAATCAACCGGAACAAGCAACGACCGTCGAAGGTACACGACGCAAAGCACAAGATAACCTAGAAGAAGAATTAAGTGAAACGGCAAAGAAATACAGTGATGCCGTAGACTCATTACAGCGACGCTACGACAAAAATAAAGACTTGTATAATCCTATTCACAACAAACTCTTGAAGTTAATTGACGATGTAAAACGTTCTAAGGGATTGAACAAGTCCGATAAGAAGGCCGTCCTTGATAAGGCCAACCGATTAGCAGCGGATATGAAGGCCGATAACGTAGAACGTGCCGTTAAGGTGTTCGATGACGCGATAAACAACACGGTAAACGACGTAAACAGCGGAAAACTGACCTTACGAAAGGCCTTGCAAAACTCAAGCAAATCGAAAAGGACGCCAATATTGCCCGTCATGCACCTATGGCCGCTAAGGTGGTTAAGGTAAATAACAGCTTGACGGACGACGCGGTGAAGATGATCCAAAAGAGAGTTGACGACGCCACAGGCCGACTCAATTCTAGCGAAGGGAGCAATGAAGATGTTAATAGCACTACCGCCGGAATGGTTACACGAACTGGCGAAGGGGACAGTGAAAACGCACTGGGGCAAGGTAGTATTCAAGGCAAAACAGCCGCTAGAAGAAGCGGACAAGATATTCGACCGGCAGGAACAGAATCCAAAGAACAGTACATGGGCGGTAATGATGTTCCAGACGGTAGCACCGCTACTAGCGGAACGTCTGGCGATAGCAGAGTACAAGCTCAAGAATCCGCGGATAGCACCGGAAGCACCGGAAATACTGAATTATCGAGAAGCGTTAGAGCTGGCCTTGAAAGAGTTCCCGACGACGAACAAATCGGAAATGACAAACTTGTTAGAACTATTGAAGAACGACCCAAGCATGAAGTAAAACCAGGGCAAGACGAAAAAGAACTCACGGCAGAACAAAAAGAACGGCAGGAACATATCAAGTCTATTCGCGACGAAGTACCGGTGCTTTTACCGGAACAGGCAGAAGATGTAGCGATTGCAGAGGACCGATATAAAACTGGCGGTAAGGGAATGTTATTCACGAACGGCACAGGAACCGGTAAGACGTTCACCGGTTTAGGCGTTATCAAACGTATGATAAAACGTGGAAAGAAGAACGTCCTTGTTGTTGCACCTAACAACGGTATTCTCAAGCAATGGGAAGACGCCGCACAAAAATTCTTTGGCCTTACTATCCATCGGCTCAAGAACAGGAAGGACGGCGGCAAAGGTATTGCAACGACGACCTATGCTAATTTTAGGAAAAATCACGCCGTTTCCGGCACAAATTGGGATTTAGTCGTTGTCGATGAGTCGCATTACCTCATGCAGAACGAGCAGTCCTATCACACGGCAAGCCTTGACGAATTGCGCGCATCTACAGGACATGAAGATGGCTTTTATCGATACCATGAAGATAGGCATCCGGAATTAATGAACAAACTCGAAAATATCAGTGGGAAAATATCTTCACTTGACAATAAGATAAGAAAAGCCAAAAGGGACGGAGCAGACACTTCTACTCTTGAAAAACGGCTAGCAACCCTTACAGATAAAAGAAAGAATATCGTCGAAACACTAGAAGAATTTAAAGCGCAGGACAAGATTGAATACGGCAACAAGAATCAATCGAGCGTCTTGTTCTTGTCTGCTACACCGTTCTCATACATCCAAAACCTCGACTATGCCAACGGCTATTTGTTTAACTATTCAGACTATGGCGAAGGAACAAAGGGCGGTTATAACAACCATACTGGACGAGATGAATTTTACATTCAGAACTTTGGTTACAAATGTGACAACCAAGCCTTTTATAAGCAATTTTGCCCACTAAACCTATTTTTTGGTTGTTCCCATAGGGCAGGTGGGCAAAAATAGGGCAAATCATGCTTGATAGGACGGTACAGCACGAACAATAATTTTGAAAAAAACGGTAAAAATAGGTACAAAAAATCCCTTAACCATCGCATTTTTCGCTTGTTTACGCGATTTGTTAAGGGATTATCTTTGTTATGGCGGAAAGGGTGGGATTCGAACCCACGGTACGTTGCCGTATCACTGGTTTTCAAGACCAGCTCCTTAAACCACTCGGACACCTTTCCATATTAAGATAACAAACAAATTATAGCAGATGAAGCAGGGAATAGCAAGAGAAAACTACAGGAGCCGCAGCATGAACTGGTAGAGTAGGTGCAGACCGTATCCTATGACAATGGTGCCGGATAGGAGATTGATGGCGCGAAAAACGGGAGGCGTGCATTTTTTACGAAATAGATGCATTGCAACAGTCAGACTAAAAAACCAGAGTATAGATGCGTTGGCGACGCCGGTCATAAAAGCGGTGCTGCTTTCGATTGGCATGGATACACGAAACGCACCTAAGAGCATAGTGCCATCAATAATGGCCTGAGGGTTACACCAGGTGACGATACAGGCTGTGGTTACCGTTTTTTTGAGGGTCAACTGGGATTGAGTGCGTTGCAACGTCGCCGGTTTTGTCATACAGATGGAGACGCCCATATAGCTGTCTCTTATACACATCTGACGCTGCCGACGA
>ENA-OZGA01000986-OZGA01000986.1-human-gut-metagenome-genome-assembly--contig:-NODE-986-length-10368-cov-8.218365_pt1 | contig 10368 bp, 7 predicted proteins | sample MGYA00245112_ERZ653649 | MGnify/ENA primary metagenome ERZ653649 (study PRJEB26926, sample SAMN06165071) | human gut metagenome | biome: ENVO:00009003; feature: ENVO:2100002; material: ENVO:00002003...
TCGACATGGAAAGCTCCCTCATCGTCAGTATGCACGTCCAGTCCGTGGATCAGGTGAAGGCCATCAAGACCATCAAGCGCAAGATCACCGATTTGCAGAAGATGACCATTGAGGAGCAGAAAAAAGCGGTGCGCTCCGGCTACGATATGGATATTATCCCCTCCGACCTCGCCACCTACGGCACGGAGGCGAAAAAGCTCTTGCAGGAGCTGCAAAGCCGCAACGAGCGTATGTTCCTTTTGACCTTCCTTGTGGTGAACGTGGCGGACAACAGGCAGCGTCTCGGCAACAACGTCTTTCAGGCGGGCTCCATCGCCCAGAAGTACAACTGCCAGCTCACGCGGCTGGACTTTCAGCAGGAGGAGGGCTTCATGAGCAGCCTCCCCTTGGGGCTGAACCAGATCGAGATCCAGCGGGGGCTGACCACCTCCAGCGTGGCGATTTTTGTGCCGTTTACCACCCAGGAGCTGTTTCAGGACGGCAAGGAAGCCCTGTACTGCGGGCTGAACGCCCTTTCCAACAACCTCATCATGGTGGACAGAAAGCTGCTGAAAAACCCCAACGGGCTGATCTTAGGCACGCCCGGAAGCGGCAAGTCCTTCTCCGCCAAGCGGGAGATCGCCAACGTGTTCCTCGTCACAAACGACGATATCATCATCTGCGACCCGGAGGCGGAGTACGGGCCGCTGGTGGAGCACCTGCACGGGCAGGTGGTGAAGATCTCGCCCACCTCCACCGACTACCTGAACCCCATGGATTTGAACCTGAATTACAGCGACGATGAAAACCCGCTGAGCCTGAAATCCGACTTCATCCTCTCCCTGTGCGAGCTGATCGTGGGCGGCAAGGACGGCCTCATGCCGGTGGAAAAGACCATCATCGACCGCTGTGTGCGCTCTGTTTACCGGGAGTACCTGAGCGACCCCCGCCCGGAGAAGATGCCGATTTTGGAGGACTTGTACAACGAGCTTCGCAGGCAGGATGAAAAGGAAGCGCAGTATATCGCCACGGCGCTGGAAATCTACGTCACCGGCTCCCTCAACGTGTTCAACCACCGCAGCAACGTGAATATCGAAAACCGCGTGGTCAGCTTCGATATCAAGGAGCTGGGCAAGCAGCTCAAAAAGATCGGGATGCTGGTGGTGCAGGACGCGGTGTGGAACCGCGTCACAATTAACCGGGAACAGCGCAAGTCCACCCGCTACTATATCGACGAAATGCACCTTCTTCTGAAGGAGGAACAGACCGCCGCGTATACGGTGGAGATATGGAAGCGCTTCCGCAAGTGGGGCGGCGTTCCCACGGGCATCACCCAGAACGTCAAAGACCTGCTCTCCAGCCGTGAGGTGGAGAACATCTTTGAAAACTCCGACTATGTGTATATGCTCAACCAGGCTTCCGGCGACCGGCAGATTCTGGCGAAGCAGCTCAACATCTCGCCCCATCAGCTCTCGTATGTGACCCAATCCGCCGAGGGCGAGGGGCTTTTGTTCTACGGCAGCGTGATCCTGCCCTTCGTAGACCGCTTTCCCAAGGATACGGAGCTGTACAAAATCATCACGACCAAGCTCTCGGAGCAGGTGCAGTCAGAATAGAAACGAGAAAGGATGTGCGAATATGAATAACAATCTGATGATCTTTGAAAACCCGGAGTTCGGAGCTGTACGCAGCATCCTGATCGACGGCGACCCGTGGTTTGTCGGTAAAGACGTGGCTTCCAGCCTTGGTTACAGCAACCACCGAAAAGCCTTGCTCGACCATGTTGATGGGGAGGATAAATTGGATGGGGTAACGATTCGTGACCCCATCGGCAGAGGTCAGAAACCTATCTTCATTAGCGAATCCGGCCTTTACAGTCTCATCCTCTCCAGCAAGCTGGAGCGCGCAAAGAAGTTCAAACGCTGGGTGACGGCCGAGGTGCTGCCCTCCATCCGCAAGCACGGCGCGTATATGACGGATGCACTCCTTAGCCGGATGGATGAGCACCCCGAGCTGATCTCGGAGTATATCGGCAAGCTCCGTGCGGAAAACGCAAAGGCGAACGCCGCGCGGGAGGCGCTGAAAAAGGCGGAGGCCGAGAACGCGCGGCTGGCTCCGAAGGCCAGCTACTACGATTCCTTTGTGGGCGTTGAGAGCGTGACCTGTCTCCGCTATACCGCCAAGGAGCTGGGCGTTCCGCAGAAGAAATTTATCGGCTACCTGCTGGAAAAGGGGTATGTGTTCAGAGACCGTCACCGCAGCGACCGTGTATTTGTCAGAGCCGGCAAGCGCAACGACCCGCTGTTTGTGACCAGGGATTTTTACCTTCCCAACGGCACAAAAAGCGAATACACCCTCGTCACGCCTGCCGGAAAGGCGCATTTTCTGAAAATCGCGGAGAAAATCCGCGTCTGGGAGCCCCGTGAGGTTGCAGAGGGCAAAGACGCCAGCGAACAGGCCGTCTTTGCCGCGTGCGTATGACGATCCAATCCCCACAGAATCGAGGTGATGAATATGGCAAAACGCTCGCCAAGGCTAATTTTCACCGAGGAAGAACGCGCCCTGCCGGAGCTGGAACGAGCTGTCCGCAAGGCGGACAGGGCGGCGGTTAAGCTGGAAAAGGCCGAAGCGAAAATTCCCAAGAAAACCGTTAAGGTCAAAAAGCGCGTTGTGGACAGTGAGAGCGGCAAGGTCACGACGCGCCTTTTCTTTGAGGAGGCGGACAAAAAGCGTCCGCCCTCCAAGCTGGCGCACGCCGCAAGGAAAGCGCCGCTGGATACCGTCCGCAGCGCAGTCCACCGAAAGCTCCGGGAGGACGGCGGCGACAACCCCGGCACGGAGGCGGCGAACACCATGACCGAGACGGCGGAGCGCACCTGGCGCATTGCGGAATCGGCGCACCGCTCCCATGCGGAAAAGCCCTACCGCAGGGCGGACAAGGCGGAAGCCGCCGCAGACAAAGCCAATCTCAAGGCGCTGAACAAACAGTACGAGCAGGAATACGGCAGGGCTTCCAACCCCTATTCCCGCTGGCAGCAGAAGCAGGCCATTAAAAAGGAATACGCCGCCGCAAAAGCGGGGAACGGCGCGAGGAATACCGTCAAAGCGTCCGAGACCACCGCGAAGGCGGCAAAGCGCGCCGCCGAGGGAAGCAAAAAGGCCGGCAGCTTTTTTGTCCGGCACAAGAAGGGCTTCCTCATCGCGGGCGGCGTCGCCGCCGCGATACTGCTGCTCATGACCTGCATTTCCTCCTGCTCCACGCTGTTTCAGGGCGGGGTGTCCGGCATTGCGGCCTCCACCTACCCGCTGGAGGATGCGGATATGCTGGCGGCGGAAGCCGCCTACTGCGCCATGGAGGACGAGCTGCGGGAATACCTGAACAGCTACGAAAGCACCCACGATTACGACGAGTACCACTTCGACCTGGACGAGATTGAGCACGACCCCTATGTGCTCATTTCCATGATTACCGCCCTCAAGGGCGGAGAATGGACGATTGACGAAATAGGCGGGATTCTGGAGACGCTGTTTGAAAAGCAGTATATCTTAACGGAAACCGTCACCACGGAAACCAGATACCGCACCGAAACGCATATCGGCTATTACACCGACGAAAACGGCAATCTGCAAAGCTACGAGTACGAGGCGGAGGTTCCCTACACCTACTATATCTGCCATGTGGAGCTGGAAAACTTCAACCTCTCCCATGTGCCGGTGCATATCATGTCCCACGATCAGCTCTCCATGTACGCCGTGTATATGAGCGTGCTGGGCAACCGCCCCGACCTGTTCCCCGGCTCCCCGTATGTGAACCGCTACTACTATACCAAGTATGAGAAGTACGAGATACCCCCGGAAGCGCTGGCGGATGAGCAGTTCGCTGCCATCATCAAAGAAGCGGAGAAGTATCTGGGCTACCCCTACGTCTGGGGCGGCAACTCGCCGGACACCTCCTTCGACTGCTCCGGCTTCGTTTCGTATGTCTACAACAACTGCGGCCTGCATTGGAGCTTCGGCAGGCTGGGCGCGGAGGGGCTGCGGGGCATGTGCGCCTATGTCTCCCCGGAAAGCGCCCGTCCGGGCGACCTTATTTTCTTTGAAAAGACCTACGACACCGCAGGCGCGTCCCATGTGGGCATCTATGTGGGCAATAACAGGATGCTCCACTGCGGCGACCCCATTCACTACGCTTCCATCGACACGAGCTACTGGCGAAGCCATTTTCTCCAGTTTGGCAGATTACCTTAACAACAACCATATCAACGCAAAAAGGAGGATGTTATGAACCCGCGACTTGAAAAGCTGCGTCAGGAGCGCGAGAAGCTGGCGGAAAAGCTCGCATCGCTGACCGCACGGCTCAAAGCCCTGGACGAGCAGATTCTGAAGCTGGAAAACACGGATATTGTGGGCATCGTCCGCGAGAACGGGCTGACCATCGAGCAGCTCGCGGCGCTGATGGCGATGCTGGAAAAGCGTCCCACGGCGGCGCTGCCCGACGAATACAGAAAAACGGAGGAATTTGTGGATGAAGAATAAATGGAGATTTTTTGCCGTGACGCTGGCCGTCGTGCTCTGCATGACGGTCTTTTCCGTTACGGCCTATGCAGGCGGCGATATGATTGATTCGACAATGGGCGACCCGACCATGGAAAGCCCAACTGCAACCACACAGCCGGAGAATACGAATACCGGTGAGCAGACCCCAAACGGACAGACACTGACCGTGCTTGTGACCGAAAATGCGGACGGAAGCCATACCGTGACCATCGGGGATCGGAGCTGGACGCTTCCCGCCAAACGGGAACAGGCCGGAAAGGTGGTCAACGTCCGCACCTATTTGAACCTGCGCACCGGCCCCGGCACGGATTACACCGTGATCGGGCGTCTGCTCAACGGCGCGGAGGTGAAGGTGCTGGAGGAAAGCAACGGCTGGTACAAGGTGGTCGTGCCGGAGCAGACAGGCTATGTATACGGCAAATACCTTGACGTCATGAACGCGCCGACAGAAAACAGCGGAAACGATACGGATATGGCGGGACTGCTGGATATACTGCTGCAATATTACGCCGTTGCCGGAGGTTCCGCGCCCCTGACCCCGGACGGCAACCTGACGCTTATGGACGACATCGGCTCCGCTTTCGGCGCAGGCAAGCAGTTCATCACCGTGACGACCAAGGGCGGAAACACCTTTTATCTCATCATCGACCGAGACGATAAGGGCAATGAGAACGTCCATTTCCTGAATCTTGTGGACGAGGCCGACCTGCTGGCGCTGACCAAGGACGGCGAGAGCATCGTCCCCGCCTGCGCCTGCACGGACAAATGCGCCGTGGGCAAAATCAACACGGGCTGCAAGGTGTGCAGAACCAATATGAGCGAGTGCGCGGGCAAGGAAGTTACGGAACCCACGCCACAGCCCGCTGAGCCTGCGGAGACCGCGCCCGAAAAGAGCGCCAGCGGCGCGGGGCTTGTTGTGGTCGTCCTCCTGCTCCTGCTGGGCGGCGGCGGTGCGCTGTACTGGTTCAAGCTCCGCAAGCCCAAGGCCGACACCCGTGGGGCGGACGATCTGGACGATTACGACTACGGCGAGGACGAGGAAGATGAGGACTACGAGTTTGAAGCCGAGGACGAGACGGACGCCGGGGAGGATGCGGAAGAATGAGAATTTTGAATATCGCGGGCATGAGCCTGATCACCCTGACCCATCTGCTTTTCCTCTGCTTCATCGTTCACGAGTTCTGCCGAACGCTCAGAGGAAAGAAGCACAGGGCGGATGCGCCTGTATTCGAGGACTTTGCCGCTGCGGAGGAGGACGAGCCGTATATCCCGAAGCTCAGCGCCGATGCGCTGCAAAAGCTGAAGCCCGGGCGGGAAGCCTGCTTCGTGGAGCAGGAGATATTTCCCGCCGTTCCGAGGATGCTGTCCTTTATGACCATGGAGGAGCGGGGCTGGGCGCGCATGGCGTTGAGTGCGTTTATCGGATTCATTCTGGAAATCAGCGTGGAGCAGGAGAAGGATTTTACCACGGTGCTGGCACTGCTGGAAAATGCGGCAATCCCGGAGGCTGCGGACGAGGACTGGAAATCCGTTGCGGATTTGGTTATGGAGGATCACAAAGGATTGTCATGCTATTCGATTTTTGCGTTCTTCCGGGAGCACTGCCCCGACAGGCAGCGTATCTATTCCTTCTGCATCCAGATTGTGAAAACGCTCTGCGTAAATCTGTACGGGTTCGTCCCCCTGGCATTTACCGGCAACCCGTTGAGAACGGTTGTGAAAGGAGAAAGCGAAGCATGACACAGACAGTCAGCACAGAATCGCCCATGGAGCTGTCTCCCCGCGAGCGGCTTATTCAGATCATGAAGCGCGAGCAGGCGCTTTTCATTCGGCAGACGCTCTCCCAAAAGCCCGGATACCGGGGCGGCAAGAAAGCCTTTGAATACTTCATCCGGCAGAAGATCGTAAAAGCAGTGGAGGCGGGCTGCGGGGACGCAGAGGCGCTGCTCCGCACCCCCAAGCCCGTCAAATCCATCTACTACGACTTCAAATACTATTTCGACGAATACAGCTACGCAAACTGCGACCTGTGTGTGGAGAAGGCCATCGAGGACTGCGGGAACAACACCCTGCGCAAGGAGTTCCTGCGGGCAAAGGGCTGGGACGCGCCGGATGATTTCGATATCAACGATGAGGAGGAATAAAGGAATATGAACGAATACCGATTGGTTGTGTGTGAAAAGCCCTCCGTGGCAAGGAGCATTGCCGCCGTTCTTGGCGCAGGCAAACGCGGGGACGGCTTTCTTTCGGGTGGCGGCTATCTCGTCTCCTGGTGCTTCGGGCATCTTGCGGAGCTTTCGGACGCGGACGCTTACGATGAAAAGTACGGCAAATGGCGAAGGGAGGACTTGCCCATCCTGCCGGATAGCTGGCAGTACACCGTATCAAGGGACAAGCAGAAGCAGATGAACACCCTTCGCGCCCTCATGCACAGAGAGGACGTTTGCGAGGTCGTCAACGCCTGCGACGCCGGGCGCGAGGGCGAGCTGATCTTCCGCACAGCGTATAATCTCAACAACTGCCGCAAGCGCGTGAAGCGGCTCTGGATTTCCTCCATGGAGGATGCGGCGATTCTTCAGGGCTTTGACAATCTCCGCGACGGCGCGGAGTACAACAACCTCTACGCCTCCGCCCTCTGCCGCAGCAAGGCGGACTGGCTGGTGGGCATCAACGCCACCCGCCTGTTTTCCGTGATGTACCACCGCACACTGAACGTGGGGCGCGTGGTATCGCCCACGCTTGCGCTGCTGGTGCAGCGGGAAGCGGAGATCAATGCCTTTCAGCCGGAGAGCTTTTACACCGTCCATCTGGACTTTAACGGCTTCTCCGCCGCAGGCGAACGCATGAAGGAGCAGGCAGAGGCAGAGCGGCTTGCCGGGGACTGCAACAGCAAAACCGCCGCTGTTACCTCCGTCGTGCAGACGGAAAAGGCAGAGAAAGCCCCGGCGCTCTACGACCTGACCACCCTCCAGCGGGATGCGAACCGCTTGCTTGGGTACACGGCGCAGCAGACGCTGGATTATCTGCAAAGCCTCTACGAAAAGAAGCTCTGCACCTACCCCCGCACCGACAGCCGCTACCTCACCGACGATATGGAGGGCGGCGTAAACGCGCTGGCGCTGTGCTGCGCTGGCGTCTGCGGCACGGAGCCGCCCGCAGCCGTCTGTTCGGGGCAGGTGTGCAGCAGCAAAAAGGTCAGCGACCACCATGCCGTCGTTCCCACCATGGCGGCGGGCGAAACGGATTTGGAAACCTTGCCCGCAGGCGAACGGGAGCTGCTGCGCCTTGTTTCCCGTCAGGTGCTTATGGCGGTCAGCGCACCCTTCGTCTATCTGGAGACCGAGGCAAGGCTGGACTGCGGCGGAAATGCCTTTGCCGCCAAAGGGAAAACAATCCTTCATATGGGTTGGAGGGCATACACGGAAAAGGGCAAGCAGGACAGCACCCTCCCGGAGCTTTCCGAGGGGCAGTCGCTTTCCGTTTCCTCCTGCGCGGTCAAAGAGGGCAGAACGACCCCGCCCAAACACTTCACCGAGGATACGCTTCTGTCGGCCATGGAGACGGCGGGCAAGGAGGATATGCCGGAAGATGCCGAGAGAAAGGGATTGGGAACTCCCGCGACAAGGGCGGCGGTCATTGAAAAGCTGGTGGCCACGGGCTTTGCAGAGCGCAGAAAGGCGAAGAAATCTGTACGCCTCGTTCCCACCGAAGCGGGCGTTTCCCTCATTACCGTGCTGCCCGAACAGCTCCAGTCCCCGCTTTTGACCGCCGAATGGGAGCACCGCCTCAAGGAGATCGAGTGCGGCGAGCTGGGCGCGGACGAGTTCCTTGCCGGCATCCGCGATATGGTCGCAGCGCTGGTTCGGGACGCTGCGCCTGTGGACGGCGCGGAGGTGCTGTTCCCCTCCGGCAGACCCGTTGTGGGCAAATGCCCCCGCTGCGGCGCAGAGGTCACGGAGAGCAAAAACGGCTATTTCTGCGAGAGACGGAGCTGCAAGTTCGGGCTGTGGCGGGACAACCGCTTCCTTGCCGCCAAGAAGATCAGCCTGACAAAGAAGATGGCTTCCTCGCTCCTGACGCAGGGACGCGCCTACGCCAGCGGTATCTACTCCGAGAAAACCGGCAAGACCTACGACGCATTCATCGTGCTGGAGGACGACGGCGCGCGTTCCTCCTATAAGCTGGACTTCACCAAGTGACCCTCGCAGGCTCCCGCACGGGCGTTTCATTCCCCTGCGGGAGCCGCTGTTTTTACCATGATCCAAAGGAGGTATGCACGAAATGGCTGAAAAACAGACCAACAAGGAACGGCTCAAGGACATCACCGACAGCATCGAGACGGGCATAAAGGAGCTGTTTGAGAGCGACAGATACAGGCAGTACCTTACCACCATGAGCCGCTTTCACAAGTACAGCGTCAACAACACCATGCTCATCTATATGCAGCGCCCCGACGCCACCCATGTGGCCGGCTTCAACAAATGGCGTGATCAGTTTGGAAGAAGCGTCAAGAAGGGCGAAAAGGGCATTAAGATCATCGCCCCCACGCCCTTCAAGAAGAAAATCGAGCAGCAGAAGTTAGACCCCGACACCAAGCTCCCCCTGCGGGACGAGAACGGCGATATTATCACGGAGGAAAAGACGGTGCAGATCCCCATGTACAAGCCCGTGGTGGTGTTCGACGTGCAGCAGACCGCAGGCAAGCCCCTGCCGGAGCTGGCGGCGAACCTTACGGGGGACGTGCAGAATTACGAGATGTTTATGGAAGCTCTGCGCCGCAGCGCGCCCGTCCCCATCTTCTTTGAGAAGCTGGCGGAGAATATGGACGGTTACTTCTCCGTGGACAAACAGCGCATTGTCCTCAGAGAAGGCATGAGCGAGGTACAGACGGTCTGCGCCGCCGTCCATGAGATCGCACACTCCAGACTCCACAATAAGGACGGAATCGGGGAAAAATATCAGGAGGTCGAGCTGTTCGGCAAGCCTGCGCTGTTTTCAAACGGGCGCATCGACCGGGATAAGCTGCCGGAGGGCTTGTATGCGTATGACCTGCGCGGCTCGGATTACGATCCGGGGCTGCCCGTGACCATTCAGGAGCACGTTGTGGTGAACCACGCGGCAACCGTTATTGCCGCAGCGCCCATTGAGCTGCCGGAGCAGGGCTTTCTGTATCTGGGCGAGGACGGGCTGAACTTCACGGGCGGCGAGCAGACCGTGAAGGAGTTTCTGCACGCACAGTACCCGGAAAAGGCAAAGTTCTCCCGCGCCGCCGAGGAGATTCAGGCGGAGAGCATCTCCTTTGCCGTCTGCGCCTATTACGGCATTGAGACAGGCGAAAACAGCTTCGGGTATCTGGCGACCTGGGCAAAGGACAGGGAGCTGACCGAGCTTCGCGCATCGCTGGAGACCATCAACCGAACCTCATCCTCCCTGATTACGGATATCGACCGCCATTACGCGGAAATCTGCAAGGAGCGCGGGCTGGACAAGGAGACGGAGAGCCTTGCCGCCCAGCCGGTGCAGGAGATCGCCGTGCAGGAGCCGGAGCCGGTCACAGCGCCGGACAACGGCTGCGTCCCCGACCCTGCGATTTCTGTTGAGAGCATGAACGCCTACGGCTACACCGATTCCAATATGCTGCCGCTGACAAAGGAGCGTGCGCTGGAGCTCATGGAACGGGATGTAAGCGTGTATATGCTTCACACCGATAACACCGAGGCCATGGCGTTCGATGCAGAGGATATCCGCAGCTTTGACGGCATCTTCGGCGTGGAAGCCTCCGAATGGGAGACGGTCAAAGACCGCTTCGCACCGCCGGACTATGAAAAGGCG
>ENA-OZGA01000987-OZGA01000987.1-human-gut-metagenome-genome-assembly--contig:-NODE-987-length-10365-cov-3.824733_pt1 | contig 10365 bp, 9 predicted proteins | sample MGYA00245112_ERZ653649 | MGnify/ENA primary metagenome ERZ653649 (study PRJEB26926, sample SAMN06165071) | human gut metagenome | biome: ENVO:00009003; feature: ENVO:2100002; material: ENVO:00002003...
CAGCATAACTGCGGACCAGCAGCAGACGGCGCAGCTCAAGGAGGGCGTCACGGCGCTGTATCAGGCGCAGAACGCGCTGTGCGAAGCCTGCATAGATTTTGACAGCAAGAGCATGACGGTCAGTGAGGGTGCTGCGCTGGTAAAATCCATACAGGATGAGCTTTCCGCCTCCTGCTCCCCGCTCTTCGCCTACCGGGACGCCTCTCCCGCCATAGATAGCCTTGTGCAGTGCTGCGACAAGTGTCTGAATTCGCTATCCCTTCTTGCCGGCAATGGAGATGCTTCCACCGCAGCCTTTTCTTCAGAAATGAAATACGCACTGCTTGAGTTGTCGTCATCCTATTCGGATATGCTCAAAAGCATGGCCGGATAAGGATATGTTATAGAACAAAGGAGCGGTACTGCCGCTCCTTTGTCATCCATCGATCTCCCTCTTTGAGGCCGTTTCCTGTATAAACAGTTCGTCCCGTCCCTGCATCACCAGCGCCAGGCCCAATGAAAGCATCAGTCTCATCCGGTCCTCCGTGCCGTCTGTATCTATGGCAAAGTCCTCCCTTATGCGGCGTATCCTGTATAACACCGTATTTCGGTGGGTAAAAAGCTTTTCGCAGGTATCCTTGAGCGAACGGCTGCACATAAGGTATGTGTACAGCGTCAGGCAGTATTCGCTGTCATTTTGGAGGTCGTATTTATACAGCCTGTCCACCTCGTCAGTCAGGCAATAGCCCTCGCCGGCAAGGGATTTAAGCATCATAAGAGCCGAGTAGCGGCTCTCCTCCGCCGCGAATGCCTTGTCGTTGCTCTTTTTGACAAGATAATCCAGCAGCCTGCGCACCCGTCCGTAGCCCCTGCCCAAGGCATACAGGCTTTGCAGCGGCTCGGATATTACCGCGTACAGGTCATATTCCTCCGCCGCCCTGCCTACCGCCTCCCGGTCTTGCTCCCCATGCAGGAACATTATCACGCAGTCCCTGTACTGGAAAGGATCGGAAGCGTGAAAGCCGCGGCGCAGCCTGTCCCTGAGCATATCGGTTTTAAGCCCATCCAGCTGCTCCATAGGTTTCATCAGTACGAACCTCTCCGGGCGGAAGCTGCCAAGAAAGGTTGTATTTGCCTGTAGCTCGAAGAATTCCTCACTTTGAAACCTGCCGTCTATGAGGCTGGACAGCACCTCCTCGGCCGTGGCGGTGATGCCGCCCCTGTGCCTCTCGTAATAGAGCTGCTTTGCAAGGAATGAGTTTATCAGCGCAAAGTCCTCGTCGCTTCCTGAGGGCAGCGCGTTTTCAGGCATTATACACAGCGTATAGCCCATGCGCAGTTCCCCGCAGTTCAGTTGAGATATTCTGTAATGGTACCCCGCAGGCGAATGCAGCAGCTCGCCCGACGCCGCCGAGGCGCTGATCAGGGCGCTCTCATCGTATGAAAGCTCGCCGTGGCGTATAACGCCGCTGTACGGATCGTTTATGCTGTCAGCCCTAAAATACGCCGCCACATGGAAGCTGTCGTCAATTACCAGCAAAGGGTAGCCAAGCACTCTGCCCGCAGCATTAGTCAATTCTTTTAGACTGTTTGCCTCAAGGAAGGTCTTTAGCATATCATTCGTCACGGGATGTCTCCTTTTGTTCTCTCAGCACAGTTTGATATGGTTGAATTATACCATCGGAACATTGTTCAAACAAGGCCCTGGAGTATAATAGAGTCATCAAAAGGGACGAGACCTAAGGGGCTGAGGCCCCCCCCGGGATATGTCCCCGGAAAGAAAAATGGTTCGGATCGTCTCCCGATTCAGTGAATCAAAATTCACCTAATCGGGAACAATTCCGAAAGACAATATTGAATCGGAGGTATTTATCATGTTTGAGCTTAAACCTTACACCCGCAAGAACAACGGCGTATATTACAATCCCTTCCAGACCATGGACGAATTTGAAAGGAACTTCTTCAATCCTTCGTTCTTTGAGACCACCCTTGAACAGTTCAAGACGGATATCAAGGACGATGGCGACAGCTACACCCTTCAGGCGGATCTGCCCGGCTTCGATAAGAAGGATATCCACCTCGACCTTAACAATGACGTGCTGACCATCAGCGCCGAGCGTCATTCCGAGCACGAGGATAAGGATAAGAAGGGCAAATTCGTGAGATGTGAGCGCTCCTATGGCACCTACACCCGTCAGTTCGATGTATCCAACATCAACACCGATGCCATGAAGGCCAAGTACGAGAATGGTGTGCTTACTCTGAATATGCCCAAGAAGAGCGCGCAGCTGCCTACCGCAAAGCGCGTGGAAATAGAATAAAGGGTGAATAACTTAAGCCCCGAAGCTTTCGCTTCGGGGCTTTTTCTTATTTGTCTATTTTACTTTGCAGTATCTCTTGCGGTCTGCCGCCCTCTGGCAGGCCTTGACCAACTCTACGATGGGTATTACCAGCACGGCCAGGCCGAGAGCTATGCCATACTCGCCCCAGCCCACAGGTGTGAAGTTGAACAGAGCCGCTATGGCAGGTACCTCAAGAACTGCGGTGGTTATCGCCAAAGCTCCTATCATGGCTGCCCAAAGCACCTTGTTGTGGCCCGGCAGCTTGAATACGCTCTGCCGCTGAGAGCGCATATTGAAGCTATGGAATATCTCGCACATATTCATAGTCAAAAACGCCATGGTCATACCATGAGGGGAAACGCCTACCGGCATTTCAAAGTACCCCACCTCCATGCAGTGGCCGATTATGTAGGAGGTGAGCGTCAGCACGGTCACCAGCAGGCCCTGATAGACTATATCCACGCCCAATCCGCCTGAGAATATGGTGTCGCGGCTGTCTCTTGGCGGGCGATGCATGGTGTCGGGCTCGGCGGGCTCAAGGCCCAATGCCAGCGCCGGGAAGCAGTCGGTTATCAGGTTGATAAAGAGCAGATGCACGGGGCTCAGCAGCGTGAAGCCGAGTATGGTGGCGAAAAACACGCCTAAAACCTCGCTCATGTTGCTGGCAAGAAGGAACTGTATGGTCTTTCTTATATTGTCGTATATCCTTCTTCCCTCGTCCACAGCTGAAACTATGGTGGCAAAGTTATCGTCGGAAAGCACCATATCCGCGACGTTCTTGGTAACATCGGTACCGGTAATACCCATGCCTACGCCTATGTCTGCGGACTTGATGCTGGGCGCGTCGTTCACTCCGTCGCCTGTCATGGCGGTTATGGCGCCCTTGCGCCTCCATGCGGAAACTATGCGCACCTTGTGCTCAGGCTGCACGCGGGCATATACCCCGCACTTGTCTATCAGCTTATCCAGCTCTTCGTCGCTGAGCCTGTTCAGTTCCTTGCCCTCTATGGCTTGTGAAGCGTCGTCGATTATGCCCAGCTCTTTCGCTATCGCTACGGCGGTATCCTTGTGGTCGCCGGTAATCATCACAGGGCGTATGCCCGCAGCCTTGCATTCCTCCACGGCCGCCCTGACCTCCGGGCGAACAGGGTCTATCATGCCCACCAGGCCTATGAAGCAGAGCTCCTGCTCGAGGTTGGAGGGATCGGTATTTTCCGGCATCCTGTGCCACAGCCTCTCCGCGGCGGCCAATACGCGCAGAGCCTTCGCTGCCATGGCGTGATTGCTCTGGAGTATCTCGGCGCGCTTTGCCTCCGTCATGGGCTGCGGCTTGCCGTTCTCCATATAATACGCGCAGCGGGCAAGCACCTCGTCCGGCGCGCCCTTGGTGTACTGCACTATTTCCCCGCCCTTATCGTGCAGGGTAGACATCATCTTTCTGGAGGAATCGAAGGGGGCCTCGCCTATGCGGGGCTGTTTTTCCTCCAGCTCATATTTCTTTAAGCCGTTAGCCGCGCCAAAGTTCACCAGCGCAGCCTCTGTGGGCTCTCCCTGAGCGCCATCGTCAGCAAGATTCGCATCGTTGCATAGAGTCATTGCCGCAGCAAGAAGTTCGGTGGGGCCGGTGTGCTCCACTACCGTCATTTTATTTTGTGTGAGCGTGCCTGTCTTATCGGAGCATATGACCTGAGTGCAGCCCAGCGTCTCTACGGCAGTCAGCCGGCGTATGACGGCGTGGCGTTTGCTCATATTTGTAACGCCTATGGACAGCACAACGGTAACGACTGTGGCAAGGCCCTCCGGGATAGCTGCGACAGCAAGGGATACCGCCACCATGAAGTTATCAAGTATGGACTGGGCAGTGAACTTTCCCGCCATAATGAGATCGAATACGAATATGAACAGGCATATGCCCAGCACCATCTTGGATAAGGAGTTGCTCAGCTGACCGAGCTTGCGCTGCAAGGGGGTCTCTTCCTGCTCGGTCTGGGCCAAAACGTCGGCTATCTTGCCCATCTCGGTATCCATGCCGGTAGAGGTGACCACGGCCCTGCCCCTGCCGTATACCACGGTAGAACCCATGTAGCACATGTTCTTCCTGTCGCCAAGAGGCACATCGCCGCCGAAAATAGCCTCCACAGCTTTGTTTACCGGCACGCTTTCGCCGGTGAGAGCAGCCTCTTCGATTTTAAGGGACGCGCTTTCGAGAAGCCTGCCGTCTGCCGGCACGGCGTCTCCCGCTTCAAGTATAACTACATCGCCGGGTACCAGCTGGCTGCTCTCGATGACGATCTGCTTTCCGTCCCTCATCACCTTGCACTTTGCCGCGGTCATTGTCTGAAGCGCCTCTATTGCGGCCTCCGCCTTGCTCTCCTGTATTACTCCCAGAATAGCATTGAGCAGCACTACCACCAATATTATGAATACCTCGGCAAAGCTCTCGCCGGATATGGCGTTTGTGACAGCGGATACGGCTGCCGCAGCCAAGAGGATCAGCAGCATGGGATCCTTTATTTGCTGTAGGAATCTTTGAAAAACCGTTATCTTGTGCGCTTCCTTAAGCTTGTTCTGACCATACCTTGCAAGGCGCTCAGCCGCTTCCTTTCCCGAAAGGCCATGGACTGAAGTTCCAAGCTCCGCCAAAACCTCGTCAGTGGATCTTTGATACATTTCGCTCATGAAATCTTCTCCTTTAAATAAGTGTGTCTGTAAAATCAAAAACTCATGCGCTGGCAAACAGCCCACACATGAGTCTCATTCTTTAAAAACAGCCCGGACGATCTTCTCGCCGTACTGACGGGTCTGCTTCGCAAAGCACTTACTTTGCGGAATTACTCCCTCAGGCAATAATCAAAAAAGCTAAAGCATTAACTTCATTTGACTATGATACCCGCCCTCCCCGCTTTTGTCAAGGCTGAAAGCTGCGATCTGCGGAGATCACCTGAGCAGCCCCGCTATTGCCTCGCGGCTCACGGTAAAGCTCTGGGCTCCCATGGCGCCGGGGGCTACATCGTACTCGTCAAAGCAGACCACCAACTGCCCATCCTTATCAATATAGAACGCTCCGTCCCGGGTGATGAGCGCGTCATAATCCACATGAAATTCCGCGTCGTCCTCCATCCAGTAGGTCAAATTGGCGTCTGACGCCATCCTGGCCTTCATCTGGGCGAATATATCCTTCTCTATTGCGGCAACATAATCGCTGCCCTCCTTGAAAAGGTCCGCCAGCTTTACGTATTTGCCAGTGGTCTTATCTATATTATAGCAGCGGGAAAACTCATAGCCGCTGGCCATCACCTGGCAGCCGTTCACCCTCAGGGCAAACCAGCGGTCGTTGTCCGTCAGTACTTCATAGCTCACATCGAGACCGTAATAACCTTCATCCATAGCGTTATCATTAAAACGCTGCACCAGCTCGTCGACATATGCTTTTACATCAGCATTGAGCTGCTGTTCGCCCGCCGTAGCTTCCTGTATCTCGGGCTGCGCTGCATTCAGATCGTTGTGCTCGTCGGAATGGGTGTAATTCCTTACGGTGATCACCTTTACCACGCTGCCTATGACCGGCAGCTTCTCCATTGCGTATGCGATAGATGGACTTACATTGGGCAGCAGCACAAACAGCATGGCGGCAACCGCCGCTGCGGTAAGTATCCTACGGCCTGCCATGCGGCCTGAGGCTCCATCCTTCCTTGCTTCCTTTTCTGGCAGCTTATTCAACGTATCCTTCAACATAATATTAAAATCCTCCGGTATGTTTGTTTTTTCCTTATGGGCAGCTTCCCGGATCAGCTTTTCAAATTGGAATTCGTTCATAGTGTTTCCTCCTGTTCCGACATCGCGATCCTGAGTTTTGCCCGCGCCCGGCTCAGCCTGGCCTTTACCGTGCCTTCTGTTATCCCAAGGGCGCGACTTATATCCTTGATGGGCATATCGTCGTAGTAAAACAGCACTGTTACGGTCCTCAGGCTTTCGCCCAATCCCCTCACGGCCTGCCACAGGGCCATGCTTTCTTCCCTGTCCTCATCCTGAGGGGCGGGCAGTTCCTCCGCCAAGCTGTCTATGTCCGTGTTTGGCTTGCTGCGCCGTATCATGCTGTAGGCTGTGTTGGCGAGTATCCGCATTATCCATGGCTTGAAGCTATGCTCGTCCCGCAGTGTATCCAGCTTTTCGTATGCCGTAAGCACAGAGTCCTGCACCGCGTCCTTTACGTCTTCGTCGTTGTGCAGTATGCTCTTGGCCAGCCAGTACAAGCCCCCGCTGTTTTCGTTTACCCTTTCGCAGAACCACGCGCGCTGGTCGTCAAAACGGTTCACTGTTTTTTATTTCCTTTCGTCAGCCCGGCGGTCAAGCCGGTCATAAAATAAGATGCTTTATGCGGCCAAAAGGTTACGCCGCAATAATAGTTTTTTATAATTATATACCCCACTGCCGATTGATGGTATACTCAAGCTGATGAATACCGCACTCATAAGCGCCAAAACATATCAAGAAAGGATATAAAGACATGGCAAAGACTAAGATAGTAGTTCTTGACGGTTACACCGAAAACCCCGGCGACCTGAGCTGGGACGGCCTTAGCGCCCTTGGTGACGTCACCGTTTACGACCGCACCTCCTACTCCGAGGCACCCATTATCGCCGAGCGCATAGGCGATGCGGAAATAGTGGTAACCAACAAGACCCCCATTTCAATGGCCACGATGGATAAATGCCCCAACATCAGGCTAATCGCGGTGCTGGCCACCGGCTACAACTGCATCGACTACAGCTACGCTAAGGAAAAAGGAATCCCTGTAGTAAACGTGCCCACCTACGGGACCGCCTCAGTAAGCCAGTATTCCATAGCTCTGCTTCTGGAGATATGCCACCACATAGGCCACCACGACGCCACTGTACACGAGGGCAGGTGGGCAAACAATGCGGACTGGTGCTACTGGGATTACCCCCTAATAGAGCTTGAGCACAAGACCATGGGCATAATAGGCTTCGGGCGCATAGGCCAGGCCGAGGGCCGAATAGCCAAAGCTCTGGGCATGAGAGTTCTCGCATACGACCTTTACCCCAACGACTCTGGACGCGCCATAGCCGAATATGTAGATCTGGACACCCTTTATAAAGAGGCGGATGTGATAACCCTGCACTGCAACCTTACCCCCGAAAACACCGGCATGATAAACAGAGAGAGCATCGCCAAGATGAAGGACGGCGTGATACTCATAAACAACGCCCGTGGCCAGCTCATAGTTGAACAGGACGTTGCGGACGCGCTGAACTCCGGCAAGCTCGCCGGCGCAGGTCTGGACGTTGTCTATACCGAGCCCATCAGGGCCGACAATCCGCTGCTCAAGGCCAGGAACTGCATTATCACTCCCCATATAAGCTGGGCGCCCATTGAGAGCCGTCAGCGAATAATGGACGCCACTGTAGCCAATGTAAAGGCGTTTCTGGACGGCGCGCCCATAAACGTGGTGAATAAATAATAAGTATGCATTGCATGTGAACGGACGGTTTTCCGTCCATTCTTTGTTTATAACTTAACTATTGCCATATCATAGAAAACCCCGCTCATATATGTTAGAATAGCTTGAAAGGCATCTTTCAAAGACAAATTCAGTGTCAAAGGACATCAGTATGAAAGTCGTATTAAAGGATCTCACCAAGATATTTCCCGGTCAGGGCAAGAACGCCCCGGACGTAATAGCCGTGAACAACTTTAATGTGGAAATACCCGACGGCAAACTCATCGGCCTCTTAGGCCCCTCGGGCTGCGGCAAGAGCACCGCGTTAAACCTCATCTCCGGCCTGCTCTCCCCTACGGCGGGACGCATATTCTTTGGCGAGGACGACGTTACGGACCTGCCGCCTGAAAACCGCGGCGTCGGGCTGGTATTTCAGAATTATGCCCTTTACCCCCACCTTACGGTAAAGCAAAACATACTTTTCCCTCTGCAAAACCTAAAGGGCGAGGACAAGCTTTCCAAAGAAGAAATGCTCGCTCGCGCCTACGATGCGGCTAAGCTTGTTCAGATCGAGGGCCTTATGGACCGCAAGCCCAAGGCGCTATCAGGCGGACAGCAGCAGCGAGTCGCCATCGCCCGTGCCCTCGTTAAGATGCCGCGGGTGCTGCTCCTCGACGAGCCTTTGGGCGCGCTAGACCTCAAGCTCCGCAAGGGCATGCAGATAGAGCTCAAGCGCATGCAGCAGAGGCTGGGCATAACCTTTATCTACGTCACCCATGATCAGGAGGAAGCCCTGACCATGAGCGACACCATAGTCGTCATGAACGAGGGCGTCATACAGCAGATAGGTACCCCCGCCGACATATACAACGAGCCCAAGAACGTATTTGTGGCGAAGTTCATAGGTGAGAGCAACATAATCCCCGGCGTCATGCTGGAAGATTACAAGGTGCGCTTCCACGATATAGACTTTGAGTGCGTTGACGCGGGCTTTGGCTGCAATACCCCGGTGGACGTGGTTGTCCGCCCGGAGGATATAGACATAATGCCCCTCGGCAAGACTGCGTTAAAGGGCATTATAAAGAGTGTGCTTTTCATGGGCGTACACTACGAGTTCCGGATAGAGACGGGCAGCTTCACATGGACTGTACACTCCACCGACTACGTTGCGCCGGATACTGAAATAAGCCTCGAGATAGTTCCCGACGCCATACACATAATGCATAAGAGTCTCAAGCACGACGAGCAGGAGCTGCTCACCGAGGACGAGATAGCAGATGCCGCAGCAGCCGCAGAGGAGGAATAACGCCATGAAGCTCAAGCGTCAGGTATTCTCCTATCCGTACATAGTATGGATGCTTATATTCATACTCGTGCCGATGCTCCTCATCGTGCTCTTCGCCTTCAGGTCTGACGAAGGCCTGACACTCGGCAATATCACCTCCGTGCTTTCAAATGAGATATACATGGAGGTGCTTGGTCGCTCCATATGGATAGCCCTCAAGGCCACGGCTATATGTCTCATACTGGGCTACCCCATAGCCTACATACTTTCCACAATGAACAAGCGCAAGGCGGCGATACTCTACGTGCTTTTCATAGTACCCATGTGGATGAACTTCCTGCTCAGGACATATGCCTGGCAGGTACTCCTTGACAGCAACGGCGTTTTAAACACATTGCTGGAGCTTCTGGGTCTGCCCTCCCAGCAGATACTCTACACCGAGGGCGCCGTGATGCTTGGCACTGTGTATAACTTCCTTCCCTTCATGGTGCTGCCCATATACTCCGTGCTGGTGAAGCTGGACCGCTCACTGGTGGAAGCCGCGGCCGACCTCGGCGCAAACCCCATCACCTGCTTTATCAAGGTGGTTCTGCCTCAATCGGTACCCGGCATAATATCCGGAATAACCATGGTGTTCATTCCCGCAATAACCACATTCGCCATTTCCCGCCTGCTGGGCGGCGGCAAATTCCTGCTCTACGGCGATCTCATAGAGAACCAGTTCATAACTCTGGGCCAGTCCGCATGGCCCGTAGGCAGCGCGCTCAGCTTTATTCTGCTTATTCTGGTACTTCTCTCCATGGCGGTCATGCGCCGTGCGGAGCGTGATTCCGGCGATGAAGGAGGTATGCTCTGGTGAAAAAGCTCAGAAACTTTTTTCGCGGCACTTACCTTGGGCTAATGCTGATATTCCTGTACGCTCCCATCCTTGTGCTGATGGTGTTTTCCTTCAACGGCAGCAAGTCCATGGCGCGCTGGACCGGCTTCTCCTTCAAATGGTATGAGGCGCTGATGCACGACTCCACCATTATGAACGCCCTCATCGTTACTCTCTCTGTCGCCGTGATATCCGCACTTGTGGCCACCTTCATAGGCACCTTCGCCGCAATAGGCATACATTCCATGAAGAAGCGGCCTAGGGCTGTGGTGGAGAATATATCACGCCTTCCAATGGTCAACCCGGACCTGGTCACAGGTATCAGCTTCATGATGCTCTTTGCGGCGCTGGGCATAAAGGGCAGCTATACGAGCTGTCTCTTATACACATCTCCGAGCCCACGAGACTCCTGAGCATCTCG
>ENA-OZGA01000995-OZGA01000995.1-human-gut-metagenome-genome-assembly--contig:-NODE-995-length-10291-cov-4.624365_pt1 | contig 10291 bp, 10 predicted proteins | sample MGYA00245112_ERZ653649 | MGnify/ENA primary metagenome ERZ653649 (study PRJEB26926, sample SAMN06165071) | human gut metagenome | biome: ENVO:00009003; feature: ENVO:2100002; material: ENVO:00002003...
ACACGCCGAAAGTACTTGGTTGGAAGCGACCTGGGAGGATAGGAAGTCGCTGATTTTTATAGGGGTATAGCTCAACTGGTAGAGTAGTGGTCTCCAAAACCATTGGTTGAGGGTTCGATTCCTTCTGCCCCTGCCAAAACAAAGGGATAGGGAATCGACAGAGACCATATCCCCTCATATGACTCGGTAGCTCAGCTGGATAGAGTGACTGACTACGAATCAGTAGGTCTAGGGTTCGAATCCCTACCGGGTCACCACAGTAAGGACCATCAGCATTTTGTTGATGGTCTTTTTTGCATGAGCAAAAAGAGTCGCTCATGCATAAAGACACTTTTTAGCTGTGTTACTATACCGAATACCCGGTCTTGCACAGAGGTGGCGTTTCTTTGTATAATGTAATCATGTTAAATTTTCAAGTAATGGGAGAGAGTGGCTATGATTATCGATATTGATGAAATCTTACGTTCCTTTGAATTACATAATCCGTATTTGAAGTTTTACCTTCACAAGGCTTCGGGCCGCGTAGAAGTAGTGACTGAGATTCCTGGTGTTGAACAGAAAACGGCTGTTACAGATCATCCCGACGAATACATTAAGATTCCGTCTCAAGAAGATTTGAACCTGCCTGAAATGATTAAAGGCTTTGTTCCTAAGATGAAGGATAAGGCTCAGCGCGAAACTTTTCAACAATCTATTGACGCCGGTAAGACCGTAACGCAGTTGGAACAGGAATTGTCCGATATGGGCCTTGTACAGTTTTGGTATACCTATGAACACCTGCAATTCCGTAAAATTGCGGAAAAATGGTGTCGCGACAATCAAATTGATTTTGAATAAAAAAGCAGGCCTCTCTTTCAATCCTATTGATTCATATCTGGTATGGTGTTATAATTTTACCACTGGGGAGAAATTTTAATCTTTAGAGGGGTGGTCAATTATGACACGTTTTTCTGATTTTGCGAATACTTTAAAAGCTTCAGATATTGCAGAACTTCTGTCTCTGACAGAAAAACCTGAAGTGATTTCCTTTGCTGGTGGTCTTCCGGCTCCAGAGTTGTTTCCAATCGACGAAATGAAACAAGTCGATACGGCAATTTATGAAAGCGAAGGTCGTCAGGCTGTCCAATACGGCACGACGGAAGGGTATGTTCCACTTCGCAATCAGATTGCCCAGCGCATGAAGGATAAATTCTTCGTCGACTGTAAGGCTGAAGATATTGTCGTTACGACAGGTTCTCAGCAGGCTTTGTTTATTTTATCTCAGATTCTCATCAATGCTGATGAAACGATTGCAATGGAAAGCCCGTCTTATATGGGCGCTATCATGGCTTTTAATCCGACGCGTCCTAAATACGTAGAAGTACCGACAGACGATAAGGGCATTGTTCCGGAAGAGTTGGATAAAATTTTAGCTGCTGACAGCTCTATCCATCTCATTTACGTCATTCCGGAATTTCAGAATCCGACAGGGATTACGTGGCCTGTAGAACGGCGTAAAGCTTTCATGGATGTCATCAACAAGTATGATGTCGTTGTTTTGGAAGATGATCCGTATGGTGAAATTCGTTACGACATCGAAAAATTGCCATCGTTGAAATCTATGGATACACAGGGTAAAGTGGTATTTCTTGGATCCTTCTCGAAAATTTTCATGCCCGGCTTGCGTCTTGGCTGGATCGTCGCAAATCCAGAAATCATCGATAAATTCGTTAAGTATAAACAGGCTGTCGACCTCGGGACGTCTACATTTGGTCAGCGTCAGGCCTCGTACTACATCAAGATGTTCGATATGGACGGCCACGTACGTCAGATTAATGCACTCTATAAAAAGCGCCGCGATCTCATGTGCGACTCCATGGCTAAGTACTTCCCGAAGGAATGTACTTTCACACGTCCCCAAGGTGGCCTATTCACATGGGTTACGTTGCCGAAGAACCTTGATGCAAAAGCTCTCATGCCAAAGGCTCTGGCAAAGGACGTTGCCTACGTACCTGGTGGCATCTTCTATCCGAATGGAGGAAATGGCAACCACTTCCGTCTGAACTATTCGAATATGCCAGAAGATAGAATCGTCGAAGGCATCAAACGCCTCGGTGATGTGCTTAAAGAAGCATTGAAATAAGTGTGCGTAACACAGAGAAGGAGACATGCCCAGGCATGTCTCCTTTTTTCAAATTGTACTGCAGAAAGGGGATTTACCTTGAAGCCTATTGACATCGTAACGAAATACTATGGATATACGTCTTTCCGTCCAGGCCAGAAACTAGTCATAGAGACGATTCTTTCACATCGAGATTGCCTAGCCATCATGCCGACAGGGGCAGGGAAATCCCTTTGTTTCCAGGTGCCAAGCCTTATGCTGCCTGGTATCACCCTCATCATTTCACCACTCATTTCTCTCATGAAGGACCAGGTTGACGCCCTGGTGGATCAGGAAATACCGGCGACATTCATCAATAGTCAGTGTTCTGTAGAAGAATTGCGGCAACGGTTTTCCCAGATTCGGCGAGGCCATATCAAACTCGTCTACATCTCACCGGAACGCTTGCAAAATGAATTCTTTTCGTCGTTCATCCAAGATATGGACATATCTATGGTAGTCATTGACGAAGCCCACTGTGTTTCACAGTGGGGCCATGATTTCCGTCCCAGTTATTGCGCCATTGGCGATTGGGTTCAATCGCTCGATACGCGCCCCATTGTGGCGGCCTTTACGGCGACGGCAACGGAAAAAGTCAAGACCGATATGCTACAACTCTTGGGCCTTCAGAAGCCTCGTGTCTTCGTTGGTGGATTCGATCGGCCCAATCTGTATTTTTCCGTCCTAACCGACGTAGACCGAACTCGTTACGTCGTACACTACGTCACGACCCACGCCGGTGAATCCGGTATTATCTATGCAGCGACGAGAAAAGAGGTAGACCGCCTCTACAAGGAATTGAAAAAGTATGGCGTCTCTGTCGGCAAATATCATGCTGGCATGAGCGATAGTGCAAGAAAGGAAGCTCAGGAAGGATTTACCTTCGATACCATTTCCGTCATGGTGGCGACTAACGCCTTCGGCATGGGCATCGATAAGAGCAATGTCCGTTACATCATCCACTATCAGATGCCAAAGAATATGGAAAGCTATTATCAGGAAGCAGGCCGGGCCGGACGCGATGGCGAAGCTGGCGAATGTATCTTGTTGTTTAACCGTCAGGATATTGTCATCCAGAAATTTCTCATCGAAAACTCTGTCCATTCAATGGAGCAGAAACGGCGGGAATTCGATAAACTTCATGCTATGATCGACTACTGTGAAACGAAAGGCTGCCTGCGCCGGTTCATCCTTTCCTATTTTGGCGAACATCCCCAATGGAAGAAATGCGACCGTTGCGGCAACTGTGATAAAAAAATGGAAGAAATCGATACGACGAACATCGTTGCTCCTATTTGTTATTGTGTTTATGAACTGGGGAATCATTTTGGCCTGACCATGGTCTGTGATATACTAAGAGGGAATCGCACAACTCGTATTGCCCAGTACGGCTTCGATGGCAAAACGTCTTTCGGCCGATTGAGTCAGTATAGCAATATAGAGCTGCACAATCTCGTCCGCCAGGCTATCTACGATGGATTCCTTTCCCAGTCTGACGGCAAGTATCCGATCCTTTCCGTTACCTTGAAAGGGCGGGAAGTCCTTACAGGACAGCGCAGGGCCATCCAGGAAGTGGCCGTCAAGGCCGAGCCTGCGAAACGGCTTGCAACATCAAGGGCTGTGACGGCCGCAGTGGGGGCGAAGGAAAAGAACCGCCCCTTATTTGAGGCGCTTCGACAATTGCGTTTTTCTCTTTCTCAGAAAGCCCATATTCCGCCTTTCGTCATATTCAGCGACGCCACGTTATGGGAATTAGCCGCCCGCCGCCCTCAGTCAAAAGAAGCCCTCATGGACGTAAAGGGAATCGGCTCTTTTAAACGTGAAAAGTATGGCGATGCGTTCATTCAGGCAATACAAGACTTTATCAAACAGGAGTGATTCCAAATGAGCTTAGCAGATACACAATATTTAGATATTGTGGCCAATATATTAGACCACGGCTATTATTCCAACAACCGTACCGGTATTCCGACGTATAAATTGCCCCATCAGATTATGCAGTTCAATCTGGAAAAGGAATTTCCCATCTTGACGACAAAATTCGTCGCTTTCAAGACGTCTGTTAAAGAAATCCTCTGGATCTGGCAAATGCAGAGCAATGACGTGCGGGAATTACAGAAAATGAATTGTCACGTGTGGGATGAATGGATGCGTCCTGACGGCACCATTGGCAAAGCCTATGGCTATCAAATCCGTAAATACAAGCAGGTCGATAAGCTGCTCCACCAGTTACAGACAGACAATCAGGACCGACGCATGATCGTCAATCTTTGGAACATCGAAGACCTGGATGATATGGCGTTGCAGCCCTGCGCTTTTCAGACGCTGTGGGATGTCACCGATGGCCGGCTCAACTGCATGCTCGTCCAACGGAGCGGGGATATGGGTCTTGGTGTACCTTTCAACATGACTCAGTACGCCGTTCTTATCCACCTCATCGCCCAGTCTGCCGGGTTGAAGCCGGGCCTTTTTACACATATCATCAATAATGCCCATATCTATGAAAACCACGTCGATGCTATTCGGACACAACTTTCCCGCCGCTACCAGGCCATGGCAGCACCGAAGCTTATCATCAATCCCGACATACATAATTTTTATGATTTCACCATCGATGACATTAATCTTGAAGAGTATCATCATTTAGGAAAGCTGTCCATGGAGGTGGCCGTCTAATGATTCATATCATCGTCGCCGTCGACAAATCCGGAGGAATCGGCAAGGATAATGGCTTATTATGCTATCTTCCTGCTGATTTGAAGCACTTTAAAACACTTACCATGGGCCATCCCATCATTATGGGACGGAAGACCTTTGAGAGCCTTCCCCGCTTGTTGCCCGGCCGGGACCATCTCGTCATTACCCATCAGGCACACTATGGAAAGGACCATCCGGGCATTACCGTATATCCTTCTATTTCAGCTGTTATCAATGCCCTCGAAGGGGACAAGGACTATTTCGTCATCGGCGGCTCGTCTGTTTATGACGCATTCTTTCCCTATGCGTCGAGTCTGTATGTGACGGAAATCGATGGCACCTTTGCGGCCGATACGTTCTTTCCACGGTATGACGAATCCCAGTGGGATGTCGTCGATAAAACGGAGCATCTGCCTGATGAAAAGAATCGATATGGCTATTCCTTTATCCACCTTATGCGCAGAACGAAAGGATAAAAGATAGCACTATGGAGTACCATGAGTAAAGATAGGAGCGATTCTCGTGAACATTTCTGAAATTGGTGAATTCGGATTCATCGACGCCATAAAAGAAGATACACTTTTCAAACCTGATTCCGTCGTCGTCGGCATTGGTGATGATGGGGCCGTCTATCAGACGACAGACGGTATGGACCAAGTTTCTGTCATCGATACGATGGTGGAAAACAGCCATTTTATCATCGGCCGAACTGGACAATGGTATGACGTAGGCTACAAAGCCGTAGCGTCTAACTTGAGCGATATTGCCGCTATGGGCGCCATTCCGACTCATCTCGTCTTATCGACGGCCATAGCCCCATCCATGGAAGTACAAGATCTGAAAGAACTGTATAGGGGTATCAAGGATATATGCCAGCGCCACGGCGTCAATATCCTTGGGGGCGATACGGTTACGTCGAAGGAAGGCATGGTCATCACGGTAGCTGCTTTTGGGGAAATCGAGAAAGGCAAGGCACTGTTGCGCAGTACAGCCCAAGTCGGCGATATTGTAGCCGTATCTCATACAATTGGCGATTCTGGCGCCGGTCTTGAAACGTTGCTTCAAGGCATACAGGGCTATGACGCGTTGAAGAAAGCGCATCGTTTTCCAGAACCGCAGATTGAATTAGGTCGCCTCCTCGTCAAGCACCATTGCCATAGCTTGAATGATATAAGCGATGGTCTGGCTAGCGAAAGCAACGAAATTGCCAAGGCCAGCCACGTGCGCCTCGTCATCGACAAGGTGAAAATTCCCCTGAGCGATGGTGTCCGCCAATGGGCCAGCGAAGTCCATAAAAGTCCCTGGTCCTATGCCTTTAACGGAGGCGAGGACTACGAACTCGTATTCACCATGGATCCTACTGATTTTAAGTCCCTTCAAAGAGAATATCCAGCCGTAACGGAAATCGGCACGGTCTGCCAGGGACAAGGAGATGTCCTTGTCATCGACGAAGGTACGACACATCTTCTTTCCCCGACGGGATGGACCCATTTTTAGGAGGCACAGCCATGGATGTACATACACACAGTGAACACGACACAATAGCCCTTGGTGAAGCCATTGGACATGTTTTGGAGGATGGCGCTGTCATTGCCCTTCGCGGCACCTTAGGCGCCGGCAAGACACACTTTGTCCAAGGCATTGCCAAGGGAATGGGTATCGACGGACCTGTCGTAAGCCCTACCTTTACGATACTCAATTATTATGAAAACGATATTCCTCTCCAGCATTTTGATTTCTATCGCCTCGAAGAGGAAGCAGAACTGGATGATTTAGGATATGATGATTACTTATACAGCGGCGTCACAGTTATCGAATGGTCAGAAAAATTTCCTGATCGCTTGCCCGATGATGCAGCAATAGTGACTATAGAAAAGACGGGATTGACGGATCGGATATTTCATTTTTCTTTTTCCGGCGATTGCTGGTCTTGTGTTGAAAAAGAGGTAGAAACGTATGCAACTAGCCATTGAAACATCAAGTCTCGTATCGAGTGTAGCTTTGCTCCACGGCGATACACTGCGGGCCGAGCTCACCATACAAGCGCGGCTGACCCATTCGGAACAGCTCATGCCCCATATTGCAGACATGCTCACCAAAGCATCAGTCAAGAAAAGCCAGATTGACGGCGTTGCCGTATCCATAGGCCCTGGCTCTTTTACGGGGCTGCGCATTGGACTGGCATCGGCAAAGGCTCTGGCCTTCGGATGGGACGTGCCTCTCGTCGGAGTGGAAACGCCGACGTCTCTTGCCTGGAATTGTGTCGGCGCAAGAGACCGGATTTGCGTTCTCATCGATGCGCAGAAGAAAAACGTCTATGCCTCTCTCTACGAATGGCAGGGGATGGAATTGAAGACGCTGAAAGATATACAGATACGACCGCTCAGCGATGTCCTGGAAGACCTCAGTCAGGACATGAAGACGACTCGCTTTTTCGGAGATGGCGCACTTCTGGCCAAACAGGCTATCACATCGTACAGCCCTCTGTTCCACATGGCACCGCCGACGATGGTCATTCCACGGGCAGGCAGTCTGGCCCTTGCTGCAAAACCTCGATTTGATGCAGGTGAAACGGATGACCCCATGACGCTGACGCCAGCCTATAAACGGCGCAGTGAAGCGGAAGTACTCTGGGAAAAACGCCACGGTGGAGATTCACCATGTCGATGATTGTGCGACCTGCTGTTGCAGACGATGGTGCCGGCATATATGGCGTAGAAGAGGACGTGTTTTCCGTTCCCTGGTCCCGCGAAAATATCGATCGTGATCTGGCTAACACAGACGTAACGCGCTATTTCGTATTAGTAGACGAAAATGGGACCATCGAAGGCTATGCCGGCCTGTGGCGCGTCGTCGATGAAGGTCAGGTGACGAACATAGCCCTTAGAAAACAGGTCCGGGGAAAAGGCTACGGCGAGCTCCTCGTCCGCGTCATGATCGAAAATGCCTTCGACGATGGCGCCACGGTCATCTATTTGGAGGTTCGGGTCTCCAATACGGTGGCCATCAATCTCTATCGCAAGCTGGGCTTTGAAGTCTTATCGGTCCGCAAAAAGTATTATTCTGAGCCCCAGGAAGATGCTTACGTCATGGAATGTCGAAAAGATAAGTATCACTGGGCTGTTCACTAACATAAAAAGGATGAACGAATATGTATACCTTAGCATTAGAAACGAGCTGTGATGAAACGTCGGCTGCTGTCATCGAAGACGGCCGTATCATCCTCTCGAATATCATATCTACACAGGTTCCGATTCACCGGAAATTCGGCGGTGTCGTACCGGAAATCGCTTCGCGTCAGCACATTGAATACGTCCTTCCCATCATCAAGGAAGCCCTCGATACGGCTCACGTCGATATGCATGATATTGGTCATATTGGCGTCACCTACGGACCGGGCCTCGTCGGCGCTTTGCTCGTCGGCGTCGCTGCTGCCAAGGCGTTAAGCTTTGCTCTCGACAAGCCTCTTGTTGGCGTTAACCATATGGAAGGCCATATCTTTGCCAATTTCCTGAGCCATCGTGACCTGGAACCGCCCTTTCTGGCCCTCGTCGTATCCGGTGGACATACACAACTCGTCGTAATCAACGACTATAACGAATTCCAGCTCCTCGGCCAGACGAGAGATGATGCGGCCGGCGAAGCATTTGATAAAATCGCCCGCGTCATGGGGTATCCCTATCCCGGAGGTCCGCAGATCGATGCGCTGGCAAAAGAAGGAAATCCCAATGCCATTGTATTTCCTAAAGCGCTCCACGAAATACACAACTTTGAATTCAGCTTCAGCGGGCTCAAATCGGCAGTCCTCAATTATCTGCACACGCAGGAACAACGGCGGCAGACGTATGACGCCCGTGACGTGGCAGCCAGTTTCCAGAAGACCGTTGTCGATACGCTCGTCGAAAAGACCATGGATGCTGCAAACTATACGAATATGACGAAAATCGCCGTCGCTGGCGGTGTCGCCGCCAATACTGGTTTAGGGAAGGCCATGGAACAGGCTTGTGCAGAAAGAGGGTACCAGCTCTATCGTCCGACGCCAATCTTGTGTACCGACAACGGGGCTATGATTGGTTGCCGCGCCTATTACATGGCACAGGCTGGCCGTTATGCCGATTTGACGCTCAATGCCAAACCGAATTTAGCGATTCCTTCTATCTAATCGTCATGTCATATCCAGAGGGGGGATGATGATGACATCACTTGAATCGGTATGCCAATTAAAAAGTTCGTTATCACCTGTACAGATCCAGATTCTCGTCAATAGTGAGCGGGTCTTGCAGTTCGTCAGTGATATTTCTCATCGCGAAGTCTGCGTATACGTACCGGGACGCAAAAAAGGGGATATGGTGCTTGTCGCACGACGGCTTCCTTTTTCGCGGCATCGGCAGCCTGTAGATATTGAAGAAAGCATAGGCACTGCTGCTACGGTATACGATGAACCTTTAGTCCATCGTGTCTTCCAATCAGGTCTTTCCATGGAAGGTTGCCGCGAAACTTATTACGGCAAGATGGAGCCCATGCAGCTCTATCCCTTTGTCGACAATGGCGGCCTTGTCATGGGAGTCATCTATTTCCTGGGCCCTGTAGACGAAAACAGGAAAATTCTTACGGAAACGGCGTTTCTATCTCTTCAGGTACCGGTGCATAAGGATGCCGAAGAGATTTATGGAGAACTCTCCTTACAGGATGGCGTATTCATCATCGACCAGGATGGTATGGTTTCCTATGCCGACGATATGGCTGTCAGCATCATGAAACTTCAGGAACAACCAATCCAGCTGGGCGATAATATTTACCATCATACGCACCTTCAGGGAATCAAGCAGGCCTTTGAAACGGCGCAGGCCTCTGTTGCCAACGTCCGCCATGGTATGGGCATCTATACGCGGCGCATCATTCCCGTCTTACGGCGCGGCCGCGTATTTCGAATCATCGGTATCATTTCCGAGCGGACCGAGCTCCATGAAAAGGAAGAAGAGATCATGCTCAAGACATCGGTCATCAAGGAAATCCACCATCGCGTCAAGAACAACTTGCAGACCATTGCGGGACTATTGCGTATGCAAATGCGGCGCGTCGAGAGCAAGGAGGCAAGGGATGCCTTAAATGAAAGTCTCAATCGCATCATCAGCATTTCCCTTGTCCATGAAATCCTTTCGCACCATGACGAAGAAATCATCGATGTTTCTGCTGTGGCAAAACGGCTCATGGATCTCGTCATTCATAGTCTTGTGAGCCAGGAATGTGCTGTGACCTACGCTTTTGACGGCGACAGCCTAATGATGCCGTCTGATGAGGCTACCTCGTTATCGCTCGTATTGAACGAACTCATTACGAATGCCATTCTCCATGGCTTTTCAGGCCGAAAGGAAGGGCACCTGGACGTATCGGTCCATATCGAAGGCAATGCAGGTGTCATCCGTGTCTGCGATGACGGGACAGGTTTTATCG
>ENA-OZGA01001015-OZGA01001015.1-human-gut-metagenome-genome-assembly--contig:-NODE-1015-length-10111-cov-4.491547_pt1 | contig 10111 bp, 5 predicted proteins | sample MGYA00245112_ERZ653649 | MGnify/ENA primary metagenome ERZ653649 (study PRJEB26926, sample SAMN06165071) | human gut metagenome | biome: ENVO:00009003; feature: ENVO:2100002; material: ENVO:00002003...
AGATGCTCAGGAGTCTCGTGGGCTCGGAGATGTGTATAAGAGACAGTTACAGGATTGATTCCCTGGAAGAGTTAAGAGAGACTGAGTGGATGAGGATGCTCTGGGATGCAGTGAAGGATGAACTGCAGGAAGCGAAGCTTCTGGTGCAGGAGGCTCGAAGAATCTGCTCAGAGCCGGATGGTCCGTATCTGTATGATGAGGCACTGAGCAGTGATCTGCTTCTTATAAGAAGTCTGCAGGAACTGGCAGAGAAAAGAGATTATAATACAACTGCAGAAATACTTATGAAACCCTCATTTGCCCGGCTGAGCACAAAGAAGGCTGCGGATGTAGATGAACAGAAGAAGCAGAGAGTGAAAGATCTCCGGGATGAGGAAAAGGGGATTCTGAAGGAACTGGGGCAGCGATATTTCCAGAGTGCAGAGAAAGAACTTCTGGAAGTGATCAGATATATCAGAGGCCCAATAGAGATGTTAGTTGAGTTGACGGCACGATTTAAAAAACAGTTCGGAGAGGCGAAGAGAGAAAAGAATATTCTGGATTTTACGGATATGGAACATTTTGCCCTGCAGATACTGATGACGAAAGAAGGGGAAGAAATCCATATGTCTCAGGCTGCGAGAGAGCTCTCCGCAAAGTATGATGAAGTCCTGGTGGATGAATATCAGGACAGTAACTTAGTGCAGGAGCTTCTGACAACAGCAGTATCCGGGTGGATCAACCAGAAGAAAAATATCTTCATGGTAGGAGATGTAAAGCAGAGTATCTATCGTTTCCGTCTGGCAAGGCCGGAGCTTTTCATGGAAAAATATAAAAGTTATTCCACAGAAGAAGCACAGGAGCAGAGAATTGACCTGCACAAAAATTTCCGGAGCAGGGAACAGGTTCTGGAGAGTGTAAACTTTATTTTCCGACAGATCATGGGGGAAGACCTGGGAGGGATTACCTATGACAAAGATGCAGCCCTTTATCCCGGAGCTTCTTTTCCGGAAGGAGAGTCAGAGGAATTTGTAAAGACAGAGGTTCTTCTGGTCGAGAGAGACGGAGAAGAACTGTCTGATGTACATGACTATGAAGACGCAGGTGCATCGGGAAACCGCAGGGAAATGGAAAATCAGACCGGGCAGGAACTGGAGGCGCTGGCCATTGCACAGAGAATTAAAGAAATTGTGGGAAAAGAACAGATCGTAGATAAGGAGAAGAAGGAATACCGGTCTGTGGAATACGGGGATATTGTAATCCTGCTGCGCACTGCCTATGGATGGGCAGAAACATTCAGGGAAGTGCTGGCATCTCAGGGGATTCCCGTATATTGTACATCAAGAACCGGATATTTCTCTGCAACCGAGATTGTGACTGTATTGAATTATCTGAAGGTGTGTGACAATCCGCTGCAGGATATTCCGCTTATGGGAGTGCTTCGTTCACCGATCGTCGGATGCACTTCACAGGAACTGGCAGAGCTTAGAATACAGTATCCTGATGGTCTGCTCTATGAGAGTGTTTCGGCATATGCAGGAGAAAATGAAATCCTCGAAAAAGAACTGGATCCGGATAAGGTGAAATCTGAATTGTTAAACAGTAATCTGCGAACAGATGAAAAGAACTCTCTGAATATTAAATTAAGAGGATTTCTGAGTCTCCTTGAAAAGGTAAGAAATATGGCTGCATATACGCCGGTCCACGAATTGATCCTTTATGTGCTGAAAGAAACCGGGTATGGAGATTATGCAAGGGCACTTCCGGGAGGGGAGCAGCGTTTTGCAAATCTTACCATGCTTGTGGAGAAAGCTATGGACTACGAGAAGACAAGCTACAGGGGTCTGTTTAACTTTGTTCGTTATATCGAACAGCTACAGGCATATCAGGTAGACTATGGAGAAGTCAATCTGACAGGAGCGGGCAATACCGCAGTGGAGATCATGACGATCCACAAGAGTAAGGGACTTGAATTTCCGGTAGTATTTGTGGCCGGTATGGGAAAACAGTTTAATTTTCAGGATATGAATGCAGGTCTTTTGCTTCATCCGGAACTGGGAATAGGGGCTGATGCTATCATACCGGAGAAACGGGTGATCGCATCTTCGCTGAATAAGCAGGTGATCAGAAGACAGCTTCTGAAAGAGAGTCTGGGAGAGGAACTGAGGGTACTTTACGTTGCCATGACAAGAGCAAAAGAGAAACTGATCCTTACAGGAACAGTCGGAAAGCTGGAAAAGCAGATGCTGTCGCTGTCGCGTTTTCTGGATGAGGAAGAAGAACTGCTCCCACTGGGAACCAGAATGAAAGCAAAGAATTACTGGGCTTTTGTACTGCCTGCACTGGTGCGGCATCGGGCCATGAGTGAACTTCTGTGGGAATATGGAATCCTCATGAAGAAACAGCCGGGGATTTACGATGATATCTCTGAGTTTGTGATAAAAAAGATCACTGTCCGTCAGATGACAGAAAAAGCAGTTCTCATCCAGGCAGGAAACCAGATGCAGGAGGAATATCTGAAGAACTGGGATGAAAATAAAGTGTATGATGAGGCTGTGAAGGAAGAGATAGAGAAGAGATTTTCCTTTGTATATCCGTATAAATATCTGGAAGATATTCCGGTTAAAGTCAGTGTTTCGGATCTGAAAAAGAGAAGCTGGCATGATGAAAGTGAACTGGAAGAGAATATCAGTGTGTCTGCCGAAGAGCAGGAGGAAGAACAGGAAGCGCCGGTTCCCGCATTTATGGCAGAGAAGCAGGAAGAGTATAAGGGGGCTGCCAGAGGTACTGCTTATCACAGAGTAATGGAATGTCTGGATTATGCAGAAGCAGATACAGAGGAACAGCTTCGGGCTCAGTTAAAGAGACTTCTGGAGAGCCGGAAGATGACAGAGCAGGAAGCAGAATGTATCCGGATCCGGGATATCAGGAGGTTTGTGGAGTCCGGGCTGGGGCAGAGGATGAAGAAGGCTGCCATGAAAAAACATCTTTACAGAGAACAGCCTTTTGTGATTCAGAGAAGTGCTTCTATGCTCGATGATGGGTGGAAGAACGAAACAGTGCTGGTGCAGGGAATTATCGATGCCTATTTTATGGAAGGGGATGAGATTGTTCTTGTGGACTATAAAACGGATAGAGTGAAGAGAGGACAGGAACAGAAGCTGATCGATCTGTATCATGTGCAGCTTGAGGATTATGCCCGGGCATTGGAGCGGATGACGGGGAAAAGAGTGAAGGAAAAGATCATTTATTCGTTTACATTGCACAAAGAGATATTGCTGTGAGCGGAATAAAAATTATTATTGTGAATTCAAATATCCGGCAGGGATAAGCGCGTGTTATACGCGCCACCCTGCCGGATATTTGTTTTTCAGGATCTGGTTGACCAGTTTACCGAAGCCAATGGGATATCCATCTGCACAGAGGAGATGCCAGCCTTTTTTGTGAGCTGCTTCTTCGGGTTCGATATTTAAGGTTTCGCCCTTTAAATATCTGGTGATCCTTTCGTCAGAAGCGGAGAGAGAGATGACTGCTTCTGCTTCATCTTTGCGGATCGCCAGTGCAAGTGGCTGAGACGGCTCGAAGCGGTTTTTCTTCAGGTCACCGAGATAGAGACCGTTTCTTAAGAAGGTGATGCCGCGGAAGTTGTGGGCAACCGGGGGAAGATAGTAGGCTTTATCACCGCGGATTTCCACACGTTCCCAGTCAAATGGCTGGCCGCAGAGGGTTTTCAGACCGATTTCGTTCAGAAATTCCTCAATCAGTGGAAATGCGTTTTTGTCCGGTTTTGTGTGAGGACGGGAGCTTTCCTTGATTGCCTGTCCTTTTTTACGGAAGAGCGCAAGGAAGTGTCCCTCTCCGTTCATTTTGTGTGGGAAAATCCGGATGCATTTGATCAGCTCCGGATTTTTGTTTCCCCATTCAGGAACTCCATGGGAGAAGCCTTCATAATCTTCCATTTCTGCCAGTTCCATGTCAGGACGGTTTTCCAGAAGATGGGAAACAGTTTGTTCGTCTTCTGCAGGCGCGAATGTGCAGGTAGAGTAAAGCATCAGTCCGCCGGGACGGAGCATATCGGCTGCCTGGAGGATAAGCTCTTTCTGGATTTCGGAAAGCTCCAGGGATTTTTCGGGAGTCCAGTCTTTGGCAAGGGCTTCTTCCTTACGGAACATTCCTTCTCCGGAGCATGGAGCATCCAGGATGATCTTGTCGAAGAATTCGGGGAATGCTTTGGTTAACTTTGCAGGTGTTTCGTTTGCTACGAAGACATTTGGGATGCCGAAGAGTTCCAGGTTGCGAAGGAGGGCTCTGGCGCGGGAAGTGCTGATATCGTTTGCTACCAGAAGTCCCTGTCCCTGAAGTGCTGCGCCTGCTGCAGTTGCCTTGCCGCCCGGGGCTGCGCAGAGGTCCAGGACTCTGTCACCCGGCTCGATGGGGATGCGGGAGGCGGGGGTCATGGCGCTGGGTTCCTGAAGGTAGTAGAGGCCGGCCTGGTAGTATGGGCATCTGGAAGGACGGATGTCTTCATCGTAGAAGTAGCCGTTTTTGATCCATGGGATCTGACGGGTTGGAAATGGAGACAGGTTTTCGAAGTCTTCGCAGGTGATCTTGGAGGTGTTTATGCGCAGGCCGTAGGTTCGGGGGGCATTGAAGCTGGAGAGGAAGGCGGGGTATTCGTTGCCGAGCATTTCTTTCATTCGGGTGAGGAATGCGGGGTGGAGGGGTGTTGTATTTTCGTTCATAATGGGTTGGTTTCCTTTGCTGTAGTTTTGATTGGTGGGTGGGGGACGCGCAGGAAAATATATCTGTCTGAGTGCGGTTTCGGCATCTAAGATCTTCTAAGTCGGTAAAAATCTGCTAAAAGCATGAAGAAAAATGCAAAACTCGCTCCGTCGCAGACTCCGCTCAGACAGGTTGCTATTTTTCTTCATAACGCGGATTTCCCCCACCTTAGAGTTACTAAGCTCCCTCCAGATTCACCTGCAGAGAGATGCTGCTTCGCGCTGGCTATTGGCTGTGTAAGAGAAAATGGATGAGGTGGTGGGAACGGAGGGGTCAAGTGAAAAGAATCAGTTATTACTCTTGACAATCGAATGATTTTCTGCGTATATTGTAAAAAATAAAATATTAAATATTGGATAAGTAAAATTATGAAAATAAATGAGTAAAAGCTACAAAAATGAGCAGAAAGAGGTAAAGATCATGGACTTAAAGAACTATTCAACAGGGGTACAGCATATCGGGATTCCGACAAATGACATTGATAAAACTGTGGAGTTTTATCATAAGCTGGGATTTGAGACGGCGTTTGAGACTGTGAATGAGGAAGCGAATGAGAAGGTTGTTTTTCTGAAGCTGGGAACTTTGGTTGTGGAGACTTATGAGAATCATGCGGCGAAGATGGAGCATGGGGCGATTGATCATGTTGCGCTTGATGTGAGAGACATTGAGGAGATTTTCCAGTATATTAATGAAGCTGGTTTAAACTCCACACAGGATACCATTCATTTCCTGCCATTCTGGGAAAATGGTGTAAAATTCTTTACCATTGAGGGTCCGAATAAGGAGAAAGTGGAATTCAGTCAGTATCTGTAAAACAGAAAAAGTTACGGAATATACCTACATAATAAAATTCCGAACATAATAAAATGAAGCAGTAAAGCCGATACATTGACTGGAAGCAGTGTGTCGGCTTTTTGGCTGTCCGGAATAGACCGCAGCAGTGAAAAAAGGGAAAAATAAAGGGGCATTAAAGGGAAAAGAGAGATGAAAAATTTAAAGAAGTGGTATATTAATCTGTCAATACAGAGAAAAATTCTGTATTGTACATTAGGGGTAGCATTGGTTGTTTTGCTGGCTGCCAGTGTTTCGCAGTATATGTCTGCATCTTCAATTGTGACAGAACAGACAAGGAAGCAGTCTGCGGGAGTGGTGAACGAGTTGTCGGTGAATTTGGATCATTATTTTGATATGGTGAGGAATTCATTTGAGTATATTGCAAATAACAATACGGTTCAGGAGGAATTGGAGTCTGATGAACCATATAAATCGGATGGCACAGAGCTGTATTCCTATTATTCAAGATCGGGGCAGATCAGAAGGCTGCTTTTGCAGGGATATACAAGTATTTATATGAATGATATCCAGCTGTATGGTTATAACGGAGCAAATCATCTGCTGGCAAATAATCATGAGATTCATGAAAAGACCGCTCAGATATCCTGTGAACTGGCGGAGCAGGCAAAAGGACGCTGTATTTATTATAATGCTTCTGAGGAAGGTCTGATGTATATGGCAAAGCAGATCAAAGATTCTCTGGCTATGAAGCCAGTGGGAATATTGAGAGCATCTATTAAGCTGAGCTATCTGAAAAAAATGACGATCACAGCCAGAGATTCTTTGGCTGCACATATTTTTCTTCTGGACAATGACAAAAATGTTCTGATAGAGAGTGCAGAGAATGATGCGACAATCAGTGACAGAAGCTGGATAGAAAAAATATCAGGCAACACAGGAGAATTTCTGTTTACTGCAGATGGACAGGGTTATGACTGTGTATATCAGAGAAGTTCTGACACAGGACTTACAGTTGTAGGAATGATTCCTATGAGTTTCTTGCAGAAAACAGCCAGAGGATTACAGAAAACGACAATCATGCTTATTCTGGCAAGTTTGATGTTGTGTATTTTTCTTGCTAATATTCTGGCAAAGGGAATCGCTGGTCCGATCAAGCGTACAAGTAAAGCAATGCAGCAGTTTGCGGAGGGTGACTTTTCTGTCCGTCTTCCGGAAGGAAGAAGGGATGAGATTGGAGCCATGAATTCTGTTTTCAACCAGACGATAGAGAAAATAGAGCAGCTGATAAAACAGGTTGTGGAGATGGAAACAGTTAACAAAGATATTGAATTCCAGGCTTTACAGGCACAGATCAATCCGCATTTTCTTTATAATGTACTGGATACAATCAACTGGATGGCGCGAAAAAAAGGTGAGGATAATATTTGTCGTATGGTTACTTCTATCAGCAGTCTGATGCGTGCAAGTATCAGCAATAAAAGAAGTATGGTTTATATTCGTGAGGAAATAAAATATGTACAGGATTATCTTTACATACAGGAAACCAGATATGGAGATAAATTTACATCTTATATTGAAGTGGATGAGAGATTAAATGAATTAGAGATTCCGAAGATGACTATTCAGACACTGGTGGAAAATGCGGTGGTTCATGGTGTGGAAAATGCGACATGGGACTGTTTCCTTTATGTTTCAGGAGAAATTACAGATGGAATGGCAGTATTTACAGTAAAGGATGATGGCGTTGGAATGTCACAGGAGCAGTTGGAGAAATTGATGGGGACAGAGGAAGAGCCAGATCATGAAGCAGAGCGGACACATACCCATCTGGGAGTATATGCGGTGAGAAAGAGACTGGATTATGTATATCAGAACAAAGCAAGGATGAGCATTACATCAGAACCGGGGAAGGGAACACAGGTAATACTGGAAATTCCGATGAACGGTAATGTCGGAGTTACTTACAGGAAATACGATGAAACTGTAAATGAAAATAACAAAAAAAGGGGAGACGAGAGATAATGGAATTGCAGGTAATGATATTAGATGATGAATATATTATTCTGGATGGTTTATGTTCGTTTCCATGGAGCGATTATGGATACCGTATATCCGCAACTGCAAGGAACGGATTGGAAGGGCTGGAGAAACTGGAGCAGGCGAAACCGGATCTGATCCTTACAGATGTGAAGATGCCGGGAATGGATGGACTGGATTTTGCAGAAAAAGCACATGAGATTTATCCCAATGCGGTTATAGTGATACTGACAGGATATGACAGTTTTGCCTACGCTCAGAAAGCAATCAGCATTGGTGTGGAAGAATATCTTCTCAAACCGGTGGACTATGATGAGTTAAAGGCAATGGCTGCCCGGATTGCCGGAGAAATTCATGCAAAGAAGGAAAAACAGCAGGAAATCCGGGATTTGAAGAAATATTTCAACAGGTCAGTTCCGCAGCTGAGATCCAAATTTGCGGGAAATCTTCTGTATGGAAGAATCCAGGGAAAAGGAGTTGTAAAAGAGCAGGCAGAATCTCTGAATCTGACAATAGAGAAATATATTGTGTGTGTAGGGCGAAAAGTTGTTGGAGAAAATAAAATCCATACAGGAGATAAATGGATAGAGGAATTTGCATGCATCAATATTTTTGAGGAAATTTTTAATGATTTTGGAATTCATGTTTTGAGCGATTATAATACAGCAACTGCAGAATATAATTTTATTCTTTTGTTTGAAAAGGAAGAAGAAAACGCAGTATGTATGGAAAAAGCATTGCAGGCATGCAGTAAGATACAGGTAGAAGTAGAACGGTATCTGAAAGCACATATGAATTTTGGATTGAGCGATGTAGAAGTGGACGAATATCAGGCAAATGCACAGTACCGTAAGGCACAGACAGCATGCAGGCAATGTGTTTATCTGGGTACGAATATCATACTCAGATACGAAGATCTGCAATATGAAAAACAGACAGACTTTGTGATTACTTCCGGTGAAAAAACACATTTTATGATGACTTTGTTTCAGGACAGTTTTGAGAAAGCGGAGGATGAACTTCATCAGATGTTTCGAAACGCACCGGAAGATGTATCTCCGGTGAAATTTGCAGCAATGGATTTACTTTTGGGATGTATGAAATTTCCATATATCTGTGCAGTTGACAGTGAAATTCATAATAAAAACTGGAATCTTTCTGTGCTTCAGGATGGAATAAAAAGAATCTGTCAGTGCGAGAACACAGAAGAGGTGTTGAATTGTCTGCTGAATCTGTTTGGAACGCTGATTAAACAGAATACAGAAGGAACTGATGAACGGAACCGGAAACTGGTTCAGAGTGTTCTTTCTTACATTGAGAAGAATTATTCAGGAGATTTATCTATGGATGATCTGACTGAGAAATTCCATGTAAGCAGAACCTATATCAGCCGCCTTCTTAAGAAATATGCCGGAAAGAGTTTTCTGGAATATCTGACAGATGTCCGGTTCCAACAGGTGGAGAAACTGATTGCAGATAATAAATATAAACAATATGAAATCGCAGAAATGGTAGGATACAAAGACTTTGGATACTACATAAAAGTATTCAAAAAGCGTTACGGCATTACGCCCAATGAATTCAGGAAACATATATAAACAACGAGGTTAACTGTATCAGGTAAGTCATTTAACCGAATCAGGCAAGCAGCGAGGCGGATGATTTTATCTGCCTGACGATAGAACAGGAGATTTGTGCACAGTATAAAATTTGTGCACAAATCTCCTATTTTTACTTTTATTTCCAATTGTTTATAAAAGGCAAAAAGACTAAAATAAAATCATCAAGAACGAGGAAACACAAATTAAAAGGAGGAAACAAGTAAATGAGGAAAATGAAAAAAGTGTTATCACTTGCCATGACGGCAGCTATGACAGCCAGTCTTCTGACAGGCATGGGAGCAGTTACAGCTTCTGCGAAGAAATCGGACGATGGAAAAAGAACGAAGATTACTGCTTTATTAAATTCAACAGAATCGACAGAACAGTATCAGGTTTATGACTATTTGTTGAAAAATTTCTGTGATGAGAAAGGCATTGACTATGAAATAGAAATGGTTAATGATAAACAAGATTATTTTACGAAATTACAGATGTATATCAATAGTGATACATTACCAGATATCTTCGGATGCCCCAATGGAACACTTTCTAAAGCATGTAAAGACATTGATGCATTAGTGGATTTAGGTGCTGAGTTAGATCGAAATGGATATGCGGATAAGATGAATGGTGCGGTACGAGATTTCCTTACAGATGCAGATGATGGTAATTTGTATCTTTTCCCACAGGGATTATATTGTGAATTCTTTATGTATAGGAAGGATCTCTTTGAAAAAGCCGGTATTAAAGAAACTCCGACAACATGGAAAGAATTTGAAGAAGACTGTCAGAAACTTGCGGATATAGGAGAAATTCCGGTTATTATCGGTGGTTCAGATGTATGGCAGATTATGAGATATCTTTCATTCCTGTCTCTTATACACATCTCCGAGCCCACGAGACTCCTGAGCATCTCG
>ENA-OZGA01001019-OZGA01001019.1-human-gut-metagenome-genome-assembly--contig:-NODE-1019-length-10095-cov-12.980876_pt1 | contig 10095 bp, 10 predicted proteins | sample MGYA00245112_ERZ653649 | MGnify/ENA primary metagenome ERZ653649 (study PRJEB26926, sample SAMN06165071) | human gut metagenome | biome: ENVO:00009003; feature: ENVO:2100002; material: ENVO:00002003...
CGAGATGCTCAGGAGTCTCGTGGGCTCGGAGATGTGTATAAGAGACAGAACTATATCTTTTTTTGTAACCATCACTATAATATGTTTTAGTTGAATCAGCTAAACAATTTGAGGTTCCATCTAATAAAGTGTAGATATTATATGCATCTGTATCAGCATACAAATCCTTCATAGATAATGAAAAATCATTGTCACCAATTAATTGATAAAATTTATTATAAAATTCATCATAATTATCACTACCGTCCAATTGAATATAAGTATTAATCATTAACGTTTGTAAATCTCCTGCCCAACCTCCTAAATTATTGAAATGATATTCCAACATTTCTGTTTTAACTACAGTTGTTGCATTTTTGTAAATCCGTTTTTCTTGCCTTGAACAAGGCAATCCGAAACAAGCTTTTCACCGATATGTAAATTTCTTGCACTGCTTTTACAGCATAGCTTGCGTTGCAAATGTGACCGCATCTGCCTACATTGTTGGGATGAAGAATGTATAAGCCTAAAATTTCGTGACTTTCGGTATTTTCCGCAACCGCACAATATGTTTGTGAACCGAAAAATTCCGCACCGCTGTTTTCGTCAAGTAAATCAAGCTGCGGAAAGGCTATTCCGTCCTCTACAACTTCGTTCCAGATTTCAACCATGGCAGGGTAATCGCTTATGACTGCTTTGCGAATATTTATTTCCATAAAATCAACCTTTTGTGCGTAATCTACTAATATTTTAGCACTTAGTTTTTCTTTGTCAATATGGATTGATTTATCGGTGTAAAAGTATTATAATAAATATTTAAGACAGTACAATTTGATTTGTAAAAAATACAGATGTTTACGGTATTAAATTAGATGCGAATAAAAATAAAAGAGGTAGTTTGATGGATTACTTAAAGAGAACCTGGGCAGAGGTATCGCTTGATGCAATTAAGCATAATTTTAATGAAATAAAAAACAAAGTCGGCGGCAGAGCAAAGATTTGCTGCGTTATAAAAGCAGACGGTTACGGTCACGGCGCCGTTGAACTGTCTAAACTCTATGAGCAGCTTGGCGCTGACTTTTTTGCCGTTTCAAATATTGACGAGGGTATAGAAATTCGTGAGGCAGGCGCAACACTTCCTATCGTAATTTTAGGATTTACTCCTGCAAATGAGGCTAAGCGACTTTCGGAATATAACATTTCTCAAGCGGTCTACAGCCTTGAATACGCAAAAATGCTTTCTAAGGCTTGCTGTGAGCAGAATGTGGTTTGCAAAATTCACATTAAAGTTGATACGGGTATGAGCAGAATAGGATTTATGTGCCAGGAATTTCCGAGAGATGATTATTCTGTCGAAGAAATTAGAACAGCCTGCACTCTCAAAAATCTTGAGCTTGAGGGTATGTTTACTCATTTCTGTGTATCGGATGAAGCCGAGGACGGCAAAGATTTTACAGAAAAGCAGTACAGTTGCTTTTCTTATGTAAGGGATAAACTTAAAGAATCGGGAATTAACATTAAGATTTGCCACTGTTCAAACAGCGGTGCTATTGAAGATTACGAGCATACATATTGCGATATGGTAAGAGCGGGTATTATACTTTACGGACTTGCTCCGTCGTATAAAATTCAGAATAATTTAAATCTTATTCCCGCAATGACTTTAAAATCAACGGTTGCATATGTAAAAAATCTTAAAAAGGGTGCTGATATTTCATACGGAAGAACATTTACCGCTCCTAAAGATATGAAGATTGCAACTGTTCCGATTGGATATGCCGACGGTTTTATTCGTCAGAATGCAAAAGACGGATATATGCTTGTCAACGGTAAAAAAGCAAAAATTGTGGGCAGAATATGTATGGACCAGACTATGATTGATGTTACCGATATTGAAGATGTAAAAATCGGTGACGAGGTAGTGATTTTCGGAACAGGCGAAAACGGCGAAATGACAGCCGATGACCTTGCAAAAAATACTGATACTATTAACTATGAAGTAGTTTGCCTTGTAGGCAAGCGTGTACCGAGAATTTATATTAAAAACGGAAAAGTAATGGATGTGATGTATAAGCTATGAGAATGCTTGTTATTGACGGAAACAGTATAGTAAACCGTGCTTTTTACGGTATAAGACCGCTTACAACAAAAGACGGTCAGTTTACAAATGCGATTTACGGATTTCTTACAATGCTCACAAAAATAAAAAACGAAGAAAATCCCGATGCGGTAGCTATTGCTTTTGACCTTAAAGCTCCTACATTCCGCCACAAGGCATATGCAGGCTACAAGGCAACAAGAAAAGGTATGCCGGAAGAGCTTGCCTCACAGATTAAACCGCTAAAAGAGCTTTTACAGCTTTTGGGTTATACTCTTGTGACCTGCGAGGGATATGAGGCCGACGATATTTTGGGAACATTTGCAAAGGCTTGCGAGAAAAACGGCAACGAATGTGTGATTGCGACAGGTGACCGTGACAGCTTACAGCTTGTTTCCGATACAACAACAGTGCATCTCTGCACAAACAAGCAAGACATCAGTTATACACCTGCAAAAATTCTTGAGGATTACGGCGTTACACCAAAACAGCTTATAGAAATTAAGGCTATTCAAGGCGATTCGTCCGATAATATTCCCGGTGTTGCGGGAATCGGCCCTAAGGGCGCAGGCGATTTGATTTCACGCTTTGGCAGTGTTGATTACATTTACAGCCATATTGACGAGATAGATGTTAAGGACGGAATCAGAAATAAACTTAAAAATTCCGAGGAAAATGCGAAGTTAAGCCGTATGCTCGGTGAGATTTTCTGCGAAGTTCCTATCAATACAAATGTTGAGGATTACAAAGTAGAATTAAAAGACCCCGAAGAATGTGCGAGGTTTATGGCAAAACTTGAGCTATTCTCGCTTATCGACAAACTCGGATTAAAAGAAATGCCGACAGCGGAGGAAAAGCCTGCAGCTGTGCAGAACTTTGAAGTTGTAGAAAATGCAGATGCTAATGTTCTGTATGAGAATATTAAAAAACAGGGTAAGGTATATTTTAAAACTGATTTTTCTGATATAGAAAATCCTGTTTGCAATATTCTTTTTGACGGTAAAGTTTATATTGTTAAGGATAACGAATTTTTCGACAGACTTCTTGAAAATGAAGAAATTTTGAAATTTACTCACGGCAGTAAGACAGTTTTTGCTTATGCCGATAAGAAAAATATTGAAGTAAAATCGCTTGCGTTTGATATTGAACTTGCGGCATATCTTATTGAGCCGTCATCAAAGGATTACAGTGACGAAAATTTATGCGGCGGTTACGGAATAACGCTTCCGAAAAACGAGAAGTTTTCGGAACTTTCTGCTCTTGCCGTATATGATGTGCTTTGCGAAAAACTTAAGAAAGATATAGATACAAACGAACAGGAAAAGCTATTGACAGATATTGAAATTCCTCTTGCAAAGGTGCTTGCTAAAATGGAGAACCTTGGATTTGCCGTTGACAGGCAGGGTATAGAGGACTACGGCAAGATATTGCACGAACAGATAAAAAATCTTGAAAATGAGATATACACAAGCATCGGTTATGAATTTAATATAAATTCTCCGAAACAGCTTGGCAAGGCGCTTTTTGAAGATTTAGGACTTCCATGTAAGAAGAAAACAAAAAGCGGTTACAGCACAAACGCAGAGGTGCTTGAAAGTCTGCGCTACGAACATCCTGCGGTTGAAATGGTGCTTTCGTACCGTACGCTTGCAAAACTTTATTCAACCTATTGTGAGGGGCTGTTAAAGGTTATTGCCGAGGACGGCAGAATACACTCAAGTTTTAATCAAACCGAAACCAGAACGGGAAGAATCAGCTCAACAGAGCCTAATTTGCAAAATATCCCTGTCCGTACAGAAATCGGCAGAGAATTGAGAAGGTTTTTTGCCGCAAGAGAGGGTTGGGTGCTTGTTGATGCCGACTATTCTCAAATTGAATTAAGAGTGCTTGCTCATATTTCGGGCGATAAGAATATGATAGAGGCATTTAATACGAATGCCGATATTCACACTATTACAGCGTCACAGGTGTTTAATATGCCTGTTGAAATGGTTAATTCCACAATGCGCAGCCGTGCCAAGGCGGTAAACTTCGGTATAGTTTACGGAATCGGACCTTACTCACTTGCTAAGGATATTAAAGTAACCAATAAAGAGGCATCTAAATATATTAAAGACTACCTCGCTCATTACAGCGGCGTTGACGAATATATGAAAAATGTCGTTGAAAAAGCAAAGCGTGACGGTTATGTTGAAACAATGTTCGGCAGAAGAAGATATTTGCCTGAACTTAGCTCGGGCAAGCATATGATGAGAGCTTTCGGTGAGCGTGTGGCAAGAAATATGCCGATTCAGGGCACTGCCGCAGATATTATCAAAATCGCAATGATTAAAGTTGACGAAAGAATGAAAAAAGAGGGCTTGCAGGCAAGACTTATTTTGCAGGTGCACGATGAGTTGATTGTCGAGGCTCCCGAAAATGAAAAGGAAACAGTGGCAAAGCTGTTGCAGGAGGAAATGGAAAACGCCGTAAAACTTTCTGTTCCTCTTACCGCCGATGCTGCTGTCGGAAGGACTTGGTATGATGCCAAAAAATAAAATTATGTTTGTATGCACAGGCAATACTTGCCGCAGCCCTATGGCAGAGGCTGTTTTTAACCGTTTTGCAGAGGAAAAAGGACTTGCCGTAAGGGCAGAGAGTATGGGTACAACAACTGTTACGGGTATGCCTGTTTCTGAGAATTCGGTTGAAGTCTGCAAAGAAATCGGTATTGATATTTCGGATATGCATTCTACGGCTTATTCCGATAAAAAACTTGACGAATACGATAAATTTTACTGTATGTCGACTAGCCACAAGTTTTTTCTTATGACGCAGTGCGCTGTCCCTGCCGATAAAATCGAGGTTATTAATGTTGCCGACCCGTATATGTGCGGTGTTGAGGTTTACAGACAGTGCCGAGATGAAATTTGCAGTGCCGTTAAGGAAATTTTAAAACAATATGAGAATTGAAGAAATGAAAGAAAGTCACCTTTTACAGGTGGCAGAGATTGAAAATAAATGCTTTTCTCATCCGTGGTCATTAAAAAGTCTTGAGTCTGAACTAAAAAACAACGGCTCGCATTTTTATGTAAGTGTTGAGGACGATAAGGTTCTTGGCTACATAGGAATGAATGTTGTTGTTGACGAAGGATATATTTTTAATGTGGCGGTTGATGAAAACGCACGAAAAAAGGGCATAGGTACGGCTTTGATAAATACTCTTGTTACCTTTGCCAAGAAAAGCAGCCTGGCTTTTTTGACTCTTGAGGTAAGACAATCCAATGAAAATGCAATAAGACTGTATTCAAACGCAGGCTTTGTTAAGGTGGGGGAGAGAAAGAATTATTATTCTGAACCTGTCGAAAACGCAATACTGATGACAAAGTATTTTTGATAAAACGAAAGGATTATTTTTATGAAGATACTTGCAATAGAGTCCTCTTGTGACGAAACCGCAGCAGCGGTTGTTGAGGACGGAAGAAAAGTTATATCCTCTGTTGTTGCCTCTCAGGTTGAGGAGCATAAACTGTATGGCGGTGTTGTTCCCGAAATTGCATCCCGCAGACACGCCGAGGCAATAGTGCCTGTTGTAAAAAACTCGCTTGAGCAGGCAGAACTTACTTTAAAAGAAATAGATGCAATTGCGGTTACATATGCACCGGGTCTTATAGGGGCTTTGCTTGTAGGAGTTAATTTTGCAAAGGGACTTTCTCTTTCAACAGGACTTCCGCTTGTTCCGACCCATCATTTAAGGTCGCACATTGCCTCTAATTATATTTCTAATCCCGATTTAAAACCGCCGTTTCTTTGCCTTGTTGTTTCGGGCGGTCACAGTCATATTGTAATGGTTGAGGATTACACAAAAATGCGCATTATCGGCAAAACAAGAGATGATGCGGCAGGCGAGGCATTTGATAAAGCGGCAAGAACTATGGGTATGCCGTATCCAGGCGGAATTGCACTTGATAAGGTAGCAGAGGACGGCGATCCTTTTGCATTTAAGTTGCCAAGACCTACCGTAAGCGGTTCACAGTATGATTTCAGCTTTTCTGGACTTAAAACAGCTGTAATAAATCTAATTCATAATTCTGCGCAAAAGGGCATAGAACTTAACAAGGCAGATGTTTGCGCATCTTTCAGATATGCGGTTGTTGACTGTTTAAAAACCAATTTTTTGAAAGCGGCAGAAGATTTAAAGGTTGACAAGCTGGTTATTGCGGGCGGTGTGTCTGCAAACCGACTTTTGCGTTCTTCTTTACAGGAAGAATGTGATAAGCACGGACTTGCTTTTTATATGCCCGAAAAATCTCTTTGCGGTGACAATGCGGCAATGGTTGGCTCGCAGGGATATTATGAATTTTTAAGCGGAAATATTGCAAGCACAGACCTTAATGCTTTTGCCACTATGAGTATTGAACTGTAAATAAATATGTATTAATTTGTGGCATTTGTTAATTAATTGTTGACATTTGTTGACTTGTACTTTATAATAAACATTAAGGCAAATTATGTATATTTACAGTGGTTTGCTGATTTTATGCTTACAAATTTATGGAGGAAAAAGATGGACAATTACAACAATAACGGCTACAACAACGATTCTTGGAATAACCCACAGGGCAACGGCCCGGATCCACAGCAGAATAACTACTCAAATCAGGGTTACCAGCAGCCTTACGGTACAGACAATAATCAGGGTTACCAGCAGCCTTACGGTACAGACAATAATCAGGGTTATCAGCAGCAGTCATATGGTGCAAATGATTATCAGCAGCCATACGGTTCACAGCCTGATTACAGTAACTACAATCAGAATAACTATCAGCAGCAGTATCCTAACTACAATCAGTATCCTGTAGAGGATAAAAGCGCAAAGAATAATGCTACTGCATCACTTGTACTCGGTATTATAGGTCTTTGCTGTTGTGCTCCTTGCGGTATAGTTGGTCTTATTCTTGGTATTAATTCTAAAAAGGCAAACCCTGAAAATAACGGACTTGCAACTGCAGGTATCATTCTTTCTATTATTGCTTTAGTAATATGGGCAATACTTCTTATTACTCAAATTGTTTCAGGCGCATTTATCAGTTCAATTTCCTAATTTACTATTAATTTTATTACATAGCAAGCAACAAGCGGACTATATGTCTGCTTGTTTTGCTTTGAGGTGATTTTTATTATTAAGCCGTACAATACATATCAAAAAATTTTGGTTTTAATTTTACCGTTTGCCTCACTTTTTTTGTGTTATCTGATTTGTGCTTTTGCGTTTAAGTACATTTCATTGCCACCGTGTTATATACATCAGTTTACAGGTTTGTATTGCCCCGGCTGTGGAGCGACAAGAGCGGTATATGCGCTTGTTCACGGAGATATTCTGCTTTCGCTAAGGCAAAATGCTTTTTTAGCGGTTGGAATAGTTATTGTGCTTATTCTGTATATTCAGTTCGTACTCCGTGCTTTTGGTAAAAAAATCAATACATTTATTAATACGCAAGGTTTTATATGGATAATGTTTGCTTTATTGATTGTTTATACAATTTTAAGAAATATTTTTCCCGCACTTGCTCCTGTGGAGATTACATATTAAGCAGGTTTGTAAAATTATAATATTTTCAATAAATTATTGACATTAAAATAACTGTATTTTATAATTATATTGAGTAGGTTATATTAATTTGCTTTTGTGCTTATTAAAATTTGGAGGAAAACTATGGACAATTACAACAACGATTCTTGGAACAATAACCAAAATCCACAGCAAAATCAGAATACATATTCTGCACAGGACTATCAGCAGCCATACGGTTCGCAAAACTATTCCGCACAGGATTACCAGCGACCATATGGGACTGACAACAATCAAAATTATCAGAATTCTTACGGCACAGGTTACAATCAGACTCCGTCTTATCAGCAGCCTAACTATAACAATATGAGCAATGACGAAGAGCATGTTTCTGTTCTTCACTGGATCGGAATTTTCTGCCTTAATATCATTCCGTGCGTAGGCCCTATTGTTTATCTTATTATGATGTTTGTTTGGGCTTTTGGTAGCACACCTAAAAAGTCACTTAAGAATTTTGCAAGAGCACAGCTTATCTTGTCTGCGATTGCATTAGGTATTATGATTATTATGATTATTATTTCAGCAGCAACAGGTGCTGCTATATTCAGCGGTTCAAACAGCTATAATTATTATTAATTTTTACAGCAAGTTTATATACGAGGTGGTATAAATAATTACTCCATATAAAACATATCAAAAAATATTGGTATTTATATTACCGTTTGCATCTGTTGGTATGGCGTATTTGTTTTCGTTGTATGTTTTCAGATACATAACATTACCGTCTTGTTATTTATACGAGCTTACAGGAATTTACTGTCCCGGGTGCGGCTGTACAAGAGCGGTTTATGCGCTAATTCACGGAGATGTTATATTGTCGTTAAAGCAAAATCCGTTGGTTATAGTTTCTCTTGCTACATTATTTGTACTTTATATTGAACTCGTTTTCAGAGCTTTCGGAAAAAAACTGCGCACATTTGTACACAGCAAATACTTTTTATGGGGTGCGTTTATAGTGATAATGATATATACGGTATTGAGAAATATCTTTCCGCAGCTTGCTCCGATAGAGCTTGTGTAAAATTAAAACTTTATAATTCGGTAGAAAGGCAATGTAAAAGTTGCCTTTTTATTTTTTGAAAAAATTTTCGGAAAAGTGTTGACAAATACTCGACAATAGTATATCATATAAATACAGTAATCATTACTGATTTATATGATAATTATAGAAAATATGAATTAGAAAGGGTTGAACTTTATGGCAAATAAATATGCCGGTACACAGACAGAGAAAAATTTACTTGAGGCTTTTTCAGGTGAATCACAGGCAAGAAATAAATATACTTACTTTGCGTCAAAGGCTAAGAAAGACGGATTTGAGCAGATAGCTTCATTATTTCTGAAAACAGCAGATAATGAAAAAGAACATGCAAAGATGTGGTTTAAAGAATTGAACGGTATTGGCAGTACAGCAGAAAATCTTGCCGCAGCTGCAGAGGGCGAAAATTACGAGTGGACTGATATGTACGAAGGTTTTGCAAAGACAGCGGAGGAAGAGGGATTTCCTGAACTCGCAAAGAAATTCCGTATGGTCGGTGCTATTGAAAAAGCACACGAAGAGCGTTACCGTGCATTACTCCATAATGTTGAAATGCAGGAAGTGTTTGCAAAGAGTGAAGTTAAGGTATGGGAATGTCGTAACTGCGGTCATATTGTAGTAGGAGAGAAAGCTCCGCAGGTTTGCCCTGTGTGCGCTCACCCACAGTCATACTTTGAAATTCACGAAGAAAATTATTGATTATTGACAGAGTTTACTGTATAATAATTTAAATTCAAAAGATTTTAAATATAGTTTAGCAAACTGTTTTGCCAAGTAACTATAAAAGTATTTTTTAAACCGTAATTAATAAAGAAAAGAAAATAGAACAATATAAAAACAGCAGTCTATATCGTAAAGTAATAATGACTGCTGTTTATTTTATCAGTTATTTGTTTTATCGGCTAAAATTCCCGATAGCTTTTTTAATGCCATAAAACTCTCTTCGCTTATATCGTGCTCGATTTTACATGAATCTTCATAAGCTGTTTCTTCGCTTACACCGAGAGAAATTAAAAGTTCGGCTATATAATTATGCTTTTCAAGAATTTTCTGCGCAATATTCATTCCGCTTTCGGTAAGGGTGATATAACCCTCGCTGTCCATAAGAATGTAATCGTTTTCTCTTAGTTTTTTCATGGCAACGCTTACGCTTGGCTTTGAAAAACCGAGAAGATTTACTATGTCGATAGAACGAACGCATCCTCTTTTTTGTTTAATTAAAAGTATAGCCTCGAGGTAATCTTCGGCTGACTTGTGGACTGATAATGACAATAAAAACACTCCTTGAACAATGATAATATTAATGTTCAATCCCTTAATACCTGTCTCTTATACACATCTGACGCTGCCGACGATCGCATAAGTGTA
>ENA-OZGA01001024-OZGA01001024.1-human-gut-metagenome-genome-assembly--contig:-NODE-1024-length-10070-cov-3.813580_pt1 | contig 10070 bp, 9 predicted proteins | sample MGYA00245112_ERZ653649 | MGnify/ENA primary metagenome ERZ653649 (study PRJEB26926, sample SAMN06165071) | human gut metagenome | biome: ENVO:00009003; feature: ENVO:2100002; material: ENVO:00002003...
CTACACTTATGCGATCGTCGGCAGCGTCAGATGTGTATAAGAGACAGGTATAAAGGGCATAACGGTCATCGCCGTTGTGGGCGATTTTACTATCGCCGATATTGCAAGGCCCAATACGTCCGCCGCATAGATGCAGAGGAAATACGTTATGAAGTATTCAAGCCATACCCCGCCGAAAAGCGGAGCGCAGCTGGGATAAGTCAAAAATGCGCTACTGATGCCGAGCAATATAGCCGCCTGCAGCAGGCATATGCCGGCCTGAAATATAAGGTGGGAGGCGATATAGCTTGATATATGCAGCCCGGCGCGGTGTTCGCGCTTTATTATGGCGCGCTCTTTGCATATGTTCTGTATCGAATTGAATATGCCCACCCAAATGCAGGCCGATATCAGCGCAAACCCGCCGGAAAACGTATCCATCGTGTATACGAACATGCCGCTGCCAAGCACTATTGATACAAGTGCGGAAATGACCGCGCCGAATATAAGCACCTTCCAGCCGCGCTCGTTTATGAACAAGCGCCAATGCTTGCCAAGATATATGCCTATCTGCGTTATGCGGGACACCTGAGTATTGCTCATATGGACTCTCCTATATACTTTTCATATTTTTCAATATAGAAATCGGATAATCCGTCCCCGTTTTCATCGGGGCGGTTTATGCGCTTAACAATGCCTTCCAGCGAATCGGCATCGAAGAACTCCTTCGCCGCGTCAATGGAGCCGTAGAAGGCCAAATGTCCGCTGTTTGTCTTTGTGCTTTTGGCAAGCACTATCACCTTATCGAACAGATGGGCAACGCGGTCCGGCGCATGGGTTATGACCATTACTATTTTGCCTTCGTCCGCTATAACGCGCAGGTTTTCCATAAGTCCCGCCGCCATTATGCCGTCAAGGCCGGAATCAGGCTCGTCCAGGAAGAAAAGGCTTGGGTCCGCAATGAACTCCACCGCTATGTTAAGCCGCTTTTTCTGCCCGCCGCTCAGCTTTTTAACGAGCGAATCGCGCTCCCGCTGAAGGCCCAGCATTTCAAGCACCTGATCTATGCGCGCCTGGCGGGCGTCGTTTGCGGTATCGGCAGGCATTTTCATCTGCGCCGCGTTGTCAAGGGTATGATACACGGTGTCATCATCGCGCAGAAGATCCTGCTGCGGCACGAAGCCTATTTCATACTTCATCTGCGCGTATTCTTTATATATATCGCGCCCGTCATGAACTATTTTGCCGCGGGCCTTTTCGTAGCCCATCACGGCGTTGAAGAAGGTCGTTTTGCCAGCGCCCGAGCCGCCAAGCACAAGCACCATGTCCCCGGGGTCAATGCTGAGATCTATATTTTCAAGCAGTATGCGTTTTTTGAAAAGGTTGCGCACGCTGCGCTCCTCAATATGTATGGCAAGTTGGTTTTTCTGCACGGCGGGTGCGTTATAAAGCAGCCTGTCGCCAAGGAATATGAACAGCGTGTTGACTATGCGCACAACATCCATTGCATGAAGCGGTCGCGGCTGGGCGATGCGTTCGCCGTTAACGAACACGCCGTTTGTGCTGCCGTGGTCAACTATTGACCATCCGCGCACGCCGTGAATGAACGTTGCATGCTTTTTTGATACCGCAGGATCGGCTATCTTTATGCCCTCTTGGGCAACGGTGGTGCGGCCTATGTTTATGTTGCCTGTATCCTCGCGCAGCTCGACCGATTGCCACTCGGCATCCTGCCACGATGTGGAAAATACCATTACAACGGCCTCATGATGCGGGCGGTCCAAATTTTTGCGGTCTATGCGCAGTATGTCACCGTCGCTGAGCATGCAGCTGCTGTTTTCGGCATCTTTTCCATAGAGAACTCCGTTTATATGCGTGCCGTTCAGGCTGCCTGTATCGCTGTAGCAATAGCCCGTGTCAAGCTTAGTTATCCGTCCGTGGCGCTTTGATACTATGCCGCTGTTCAGCGGCAGGTCTACGTCTATACCCGTGCCGGCGCGGCCCAGCGTGATGCCCTGACCTATATCCACCGTGCGCATCGTGCGCTCGGCATCGCATACAAACAGGCGCGCCGGCTTGGCTTCACCGGCGGCGTAAAGCATGGTTGCACTCATTGCGTTATATCCCCTTCCCCATCGTCTATCCATATTGTTATTGCCGTGCGGTTGTCGCGCTCGCTATGCTGATCGTTACGGCTTATAAGTTCCAGCATGTTCTCCATCCATATTTGGGCATTGTCGGATTCTTCAAGGCAAATCTGTATCTGCTCTTCCGTAATGTATTCCCAAAACCCATCGGTACAGAGCAATATCTGCATGTTCCCGCGCAGCGCCACGGGCTGCTCCATTTCCGCCTGCGGCTTTTCCCACGGCGTGCCCAGCACGCGCAGCAGTCTGCTGCGGTCCTCGTGAAAACGAATGTCCGGCTCCTCCACCTGCCCTATGGCGGAAAGCATCTGGGTAACGCTGTGGTCAAGCGTGCGCTGCTTTAATACACCGTTTTCGGCGTAATATGTGCGCGAATCCCCAACGTGGCCCCAATACATGGTTTGCTTATCCAGCATAACAATATTCAGCGTGGTTTTCATCTGCGTTTCGTTATGCTCTGCCTTTTGCCGCGCCAATACCGCCTGCTGCGCCCGAAGGAAGGCCTGCTCCACGGCGGCGTTGGAAAAAACGGCCTGCGCCTGGGCATATTCTGCCACGGCGTTGCAGGCAAGCTCCGCCGCGACTTCGCCGCGGTCAAGCCCGCCAAGCCCATCCGCCAGCGCGAAGCAAAGCCCCGCCGGGCATTTACTCACGGCATAGCGGTCCTCGTTGCAGGGCCGGTCGCCTATTTCCGTATGCACAAAGTAGTTTATTTTCACAAATGAATCTTCCTTATAATATCATTGAAAAATATTCATTGACCGAATCACATATTTGCGGCGTGCGCTTCTCCTTAACCAAACGCAGCTTATTCAACAATAATTATAATACGAACAGAGTCGAACTTTGTCAAGGAACAGAAGAGACGGATGCGCTGTTATATAACAAAAACCCTCCGCACCATATCGGTTCGGAGGATTTGTGGTGGAGCGACTTGAGTTAAATCCGAACCGAAGGCCGCCTGAATTTCCGCAAGTGTGATCGTTTCTGTTCCGTCCTTGAAGTTGTAGGTAAAGACCAGCTTATCGTCAAACACATAGATGGAATTGATGAACGTGTCGATGATCTGCTTCTGATACTGCGGGTCGTCTACGTTGCCATACTTGAAGCGGCTGATCCAACTGACTACCTGCTCTTTCGTGTAGCGCGGTCTTGCCATCTGTGCCTGCAATATGGACAGCTTCAACTCTTCCCGCTGCATTTCCAGCTTCTCCAGCCGCTCCTTTGTGGAGGCGGTGAGCACGCCCATCTGAATGGCGTTGAGCATATTGTCAATGGCTTTTTCACATCCAGTCAACTGCTGGCGCGTGGCGGGGAGCGAGGTATCTTCCTTTTCCTGCAAGGCCACGATTGCTTCCGCAATGCGGCTGATTTCATCGTCCTGTAATACGCGCTGCACCGTCACAAGAACTGCCGCCCGTTCGATCCAATGCTTTCTGACAGCTTTTCGCTTGCAGCCCAGCTTTCGCTTCGCACTGCCGCATTTGTAGTAATAATGTTTGACGCCCTTTGTGCTGCTGGTGCCGCTTTCCCCGGCCATCAGCCGTTCGCAAGTTCCGCAGAACAGCTTCGTTGTCAGCAGATATTCTTCCGTCGCTTTGGCTTTGGCGGGGGCTTTTTTGTTGAACGCCATACGCCGCTGCACCCGGTCAAACAAGTCATCGTCAATGATTGCAGGGATCCCTTTGGGGATGATCACGCTCCCATACTGGTACTCTCCGATGTACTTCCTGTTTTTGAGGATCAGACTGACCCCGCCGATTTTGAACGCCTTGCCCTTTTTCGTTTTCAGCCCACGTCCGTTCAGCGAAGCCGTGATCTCGCTGATGCTCTCGCCGCTGTCATAACGAGTGAATATCTCCGTTACCAGCGGGGCGGTCAGAGGATCGACGGCAAGCACACCGTCTGTGCCTACCACATACCCCAGCGGCGTATTTCCGCCGTTGTTTTTGCATTTAAGCGCGTTCTCTTTCTGTCCGCGCTGTATCTTCTCGGACAGCTCAGCGGAGTAATATTCGGCGTAGCCCTCCAGCATGGATTCAAGGATGATACCCTCCGGCCCGTCGGAGATATTCTCCTTGACGGATATGACCTTCACGCCGTTCTTTTTCAGAATCCGCTTGTAGTGGGCGCTGTCATAGCGGTCGCGGGAGAAGCGGTCAAGCTTCCAGATCAGCACCACATCGAACAGCTTTTGCTCGCTGTCTTTTATCATGTTTTGGAATTCCGGCCGGTCTGCGGTTCTGGCGGACAGAGCCCTATCAATGTAGCTGCGGAGAACGGTGATGCCGTTTTTGTCGGCGTACTCCGTGCATTCGCGGAGCTGACCTTCGATGGATTCTTCTCGCTGACTGTCCGAGGAATAGCGGGCGTAAATCACTGCTTTCATTTTGCATCCACCTCCGAGAGCATCTGCACAAGCGTTGCTTTCAATCGCTCGTTCATAGCCGAGCCGGGATCGAAGCACATTTCCACGAACCGCGCCATTTCGGGATTGTTCAGGCCGAGCTTCACGCAGTTGTTGTAGATCATGCCATGGGGGTCGTCCGTCCTGCCGAAAATGTAGTCCAGCGACACGTCAAAGTAGTCGGCGTATTTCAGAAAAACCTCCGGGGAGGGCGTGGAATCGTCGATCTCATACCGGGCAAGGGCGGATTGGGAAACGTCAAATTCCTTTGCCAGCTTCGCCTGCGAGAGCCTGACGCTTTCGCGCAAGCCCCTGAGCCGTTCACCGATGATTTCCAAGGCTGTGTCACCTCCTTTTCTGTTTCAAGTATACCCAGAAACAGAGAGCGTGTCAATGATATATTCACATAACGCCGCGATTCCCTGACGCGCCGCAGGCGAAGAAAGCTCCGCAGGAGCGCAGCCGATTTTGCAAAAATCGTTCAAAGGGGCTTGGGGACAAATCTCCCCAACAAGCGAAAAGTGGCTCCAAGCCACCTTGCTTGCCAGGTGTGAAGCCGGCAGGGTTTGCAGGTTGGCAAGCAGCAAAGAGGGCCCTCTTTGCCCTGCTTGCCAGTTCCTTCTGCGCTCCCTTTGGCGGCGCATTAAAAGCAGATCCTTGTCCGAACAAGCTATTGAAAATTTCAGCATTGTCTGGTAAAATGGCTGTGTATAATAATTCGCACCGGCAGGAAGTGACGAAGGCTCATGGGGCGGCAGCCGCCATGAAAAAAGAACGGGTTTTTGGCGAAAGGGGCTTGACAGCATGAAACGCATCCCCCATAATCAGACAGACAGACAGACAGACAGACAGACAGACAGACAGACAGGATAGCTCTGTCCTTTTGTGCTATCCGAGCAGCATATATATCAGGCGCGCTTTGCCCATGGGTTTTGTGGGCGGGGCGCGCCTTTTGATATACTTTCACAGCTACACCTGTTAAAAAGGAATCGAGGCGATCAATCAGAACAAAGAAGGAGGCTTTTACACATGAAGGGAAAGAAAATCGTATCAACGCTTCTTGCGCTGCTGCTTCTCGCCAGCCTGCCCGTGTCGGCGCTGGCGGCGGAGTGGGACATCAGCAAGGGCGACATCACCGTAAACGCCGGAAGCGGCGGGCAGACGGTCACGCAGGGGTCGCAGGTCGATATTCCGGACAGCGCCCCCGTCATTACGGGAAGCTCCACGGAAAACACCGTCACCATCAACGCGGATAGCGGTCAGACCGCAAGCGTCACCCTCTCCGGTGCAAGCATCGACGTGCGCGATAAGCGCAAGGCCGCCGTTTCCACCACCGGCGAGGGCAATGTCAGCATCGAGCTGAACGGCGAAAGCACGCTCAGGAGTGGCTATGAGCATGCCGGCCTTGAAAAGAACAACGGCGGCAGCCTGACCATTGCGGACGAGGACAAGAACGGCAAGCTGACCGCCTGGGGCGAACAACAAGGTGCGGGCATCGGCGGCGGAAGCGGAAAGGACGGCAGCAACATCTTCATCACCGGCGGCAGGGTCAACGCCAGCGGCGGCAAGAGCGGTGCGGGCATCGGCGGCGGCCTCGACGGCAACGGCAGCGACATCATCATCTCCGGCGGCGAGGTCAGTGCCAGCGGCGGCAAGAACGGTGCGGGCATCGGCGGCGGAGTAGATGGCAAGGGAGAAGGCATCACCGTTTCCGGCAATGCACAGTTGAAGGTGCGGGGCGGCAGTGTCCACGGAGATTACGGAACGGGCGCAGGCATCGGCGGCGGCGGCAGCTATGGCACCGACGGCGCAGAGGTGGAGCCGGATATTTGCGCACTGAAGCCCGGCGGGAAAATCGAATATTACGAGCCGGGCAGCGGGATGACGGGAACTCCCAGCAAAACGATTACAAATCCCACCGGAGACTATGTATGGGACAGCGGCACGGTGACGACGCCCGCCACCTGCACGGGAAAGGGGGTCAGGACTTACACCTGCACCAGCTCCTCCCATACAAAAACCGAGGATATCCCCGCCCTGAACCACAGCTTTGCAGGGCAGGAGTATGTTTCCGACAACAACGCCACCTGCGAACAGGACGGCACCAAGACGGCAAAGTGCGTGCGCTACGGCACGGGCGGCTGCACGGAAACGGACACGGTAACGGACACGGGCAGCAAGCTCGGGCATCTATTTGAGGACTATGTTTCCAACAACGATGCGACCTGCGAGCAGGACGGAACAAAGACGGCAAGGTGCGTGCGCTACGGCGCGGGCGGCTGTATGGCAACAGACACGGTAACGGACACGGACAGCAAGCTCGGGCATCTCTTTGAGGACTATGTTTCCAACAACGATGCGACCTATGCGCACGACGGCACCAAGACGGCAAAGTGCGTGCGGTATGACCAGTGCGGGGAGACCCACACCATGCCGGATGAGGGAAGCCGGTTAATAGCTCCTCCCCTCTACCGCGTGACCGATAAGGACGGCAGGGACATTGCCTACACGGCCGAGCAAAAGGGCGGCGTGCTGACCGTCACCGTTGACGCGGACTTCGCCGTGCTGACGGGCAGGCTCAGCGGCATGACCGCCCTCAGGGCGCAGGGCGTGGAGAAAATCATTTTTGTCACCAACGGCGCAAAGACCGCCGTAAAGCTCTCTACCATCATTTCAAAGCTCACCGCAAACGGCGTCTTCCGCCTCACCCATGACGGCAAGGCCGCCACGTTCACCATTGGCTAAAGCATGGCGGATGTGAGCGCCATTCTCATCAAGCCGTAAGCGAAATCTCAGAATCCATGCAGGCGGGCAGGCACAAGCTGTGCTTGCCCGCCTTGTCTGCCGAAAAGCAAAACGGGCGGCGGCTGTCAATGGCGCGAAGCGTTCATCTTGACCATTGACGGCTGGCGGCTGCTGCGCTACTGGCTTTGCCAATCTGCAAGCCACAGAATAATTTCGGTAGCCGTTGCCAAAATTACGCTGTCAGCTGCTCCGTTCCCGTGGTATTGACGGGCAGCCTCGCCGCTGCTATAATAAAAGCACAATTTCAGACACAGTACACCATGCAGACACCGCAAGCCTTGCTTGACAGCGTGTCTGCTTTTCATTTCAAAAGAGAGCGATCATGCTCGGAAAGGAGAAGAAGCGAACCGATGTCAACATTCAGCGGTCAGAAAAACAGTGGCATGGAGATCCCGGATTATGCCATTGAACGCATCGCCCGCTGCCTGTTGCCCATGATCCAAGCGTATTATGAGAGCGGCGAAGGGCAGGCGGAGCTGGCGGCGTGGAACGAGAAGAAAGACGCTGAAGACACAAGAGAACACGAAAGACAGACGGCATGAAAAAGTGAGGGAGTGCGCTGGGCGCACTCCCTTTTGCGTATTCAGTTTTCGTAGGGCTTGTACTCCGTGACGGCGTTCAGATATGCCTCAACGTCGCCATTCAGAATAAGGTCTGCATAAGCCAGCGGGTCGTTGTAGATGAGGTAATCCAGCTCTGACCGCCGGAAGCGGTTGTCCGCCACCTCGTTCTCCACGGCGGTGCAGTCGATGGAGCAAATGCTCCCGTCCGTGAAGCGAAGCTCCACACAGGCGGTATCCATATTGAACGCACAGCTTATGAGCTTTTCCATGGGTATATCCTCCTGAATTTGATGTTATTCTATCCCGAAACTAAACTTCAATGTCCTTGATAAAAACAAGAAATCCGAACCCATTCCCTATCGGAATCAAGTTCGGATTTCTCAAGTATGGTGGAGCATAGCGGACTCGAACCGCTGACATCCACACTGCCAGTGTGGCACTCTACCAACTGAGCTAATGCCCCTTTTTGCAACGAAGATTATTATAATACATCATTGCGGATTTGTAAAGCATAATTTTAGGATTTAATCGTTTCTTTTAAAATATTGGTACATCGTGCATACCATTCCGCCGTTGCTCAGCTTGCGGCGCTTGTCCGCCCGCTTGCCATATATTCTCTCGAAATCCCGGTATGCGGTGATAACGCTCACCTGCCAGTTATCCAGCTCGTCGAACTTGTGCCGCATTTCCCGGTACAGCACCTCCGCCTCCCGCTTTTCCATCATGCGCTCACCATAGGGAGGGTTGCAGACTATAAGGCCGCCGGATTTATCAGTAGAAAGCTCCTTCAGCGGCGCTACCTTCCAGTTTACCATCACTCCCGCCTTCTTGGCGTGCTTTTTACAGAGATCTATACTGCGGGCATCAATGTCGCTGCCCAGTATGTCGGGCCGACCGTCTATGCGGCTTTCACGGGCCTCCTGCCGCGCCCTGTCAAACAGGCTTTTGCCGCCGGCAAATTCCCATTCCTCCGCTGCAAATGGTCGGTTCAGGCCGGGAGCCATGTTGTTGGCGATCATTGCCGCCTCAATGGGCATTGTGCCGCTGCCGCACATGGGGTCTATAAGCGGCCTGTCGCCCCTATAATGGGAGAGCAGGAGCATTGCCGCCCCCAAGGTCTCCGCGATAGGCGCGGCGACGTTATACGTGCGGTAGCCCCGTCGGGAAAGCCCCGCGCCGCAGCAGTCCAGCGCCACAGTAACCACGTCCCGCAATATGCCTATCTCTATTATCACCTCTCCGCCTGTCTCTGGCAGCCGCTCCGTTCGGTACGCGGCCATGAGGTTTTCCACTATGGCCTTCTTTGCTATGCGCTGGCAGTCGGATACGCTGAACAGCGTGCTCTTGGCGCTCTTGCCGTTTACGTGTATGAAGCTGTCCTTTTTGAGGTAATCCCGCCAGCTTACGGCCTTCACGCCCTGAAACAGCTCCTCAAAACTCCTGGCCTCAAAGCTTGCCACCTCCATGAGCACTCGTTCCGCCGTCCTAAGCCAGAGGCAGGCCTTTGCCATAGTCTGATAATCCCCGAGGAACAGCACCCTCGCGTCCTCCACCTTTTCCACCTCTATGCCAAGGCGCCTGAGCTCAAGGGATACTACGCTCTCCAGGCCTATTTTGCAGGTCGCTATGAATCTCATTCCTTGCTTTCTCCTTTGTTCAGCTTGCCCATGGCGTTGTTGAAGCGAACCATACTTATTCCGTATTTGCTGCAAAGCTCAAGCTTTGTGACCTCCACGCCACACTTGCGGCATGCCTCGTACTCGAGGGCCGCCGCAAGTGCCATCTTCTGCCCGTTGGAGATCGGCGGGTAACTCGAAAGGCCGTTTACATATTTGCCCCATAGCTTCACGGCTGTGGATATACACCTGTCGTCACGTATTCCCCGCATGTAGTCTACGCAGCTTTCCATTACCTCGCCGTAAGCTTTGGGCAGGCCCTTTGGCATTACCGGCATAAGGCTCACCCGGCTCTCCACCAGCTCCCCGTCGATATAGCTCAGATACGGCTCCCTGGCGTTTATGGCCTTGAGCATTGCAAAGGTATCTCGCTTGAGATCCGTGCTCTCCTCCTTGCGCAGGGCAAAGTCCCGCAGTATCTCCTCCGCCGTCTCGTCGCGGAAGCTGTCTCTTATACACATCTCCGAGCCCACGAGACTCCTGAGCATCTCGT
>ENA-OZGA01001025-OZGA01001025.1-human-gut-metagenome-genome-assembly--contig:-NODE-1025-length-10067-cov-4.970236_pt1 | contig 10067 bp, 9 predicted proteins | sample MGYA00245112_ERZ653649 | MGnify/ENA primary metagenome ERZ653649 (study PRJEB26926, sample SAMN06165071) | human gut metagenome | biome: ENVO:00009003; feature: ENVO:2100002; material: ENVO:00002003...
TCTACACTTATGCGATCGTCGGCAGCGTCAGATGTGTATAAGAGACAGCTGCACGGACGACTCGCTTCGTTCCACTAGTTATGCAGCCAGAGGTAGTGGATAAGAAGCGAGCCGTCCGTACACAAAAAACTATACGAATTTGGTAAATTATAGTATAATAGATGCGATGAAACCTGTTTTTTAAGAACCATACGTTTGAGGTGATTTATTATGCGACTTAATCAAGCAACAGACTATGCATTCCGCATGGTTTTATATTTATCAGCTTTACCAGAAGGCACAAAAATGACTGGCGCTGCCTTAGCAGAAAAACAAAATATTCCTGAACGTTTTTTGTTGAAAATCATGCGCAGCCTCACAGCTGCCAATATCATGAAATCCTATCGTGGCGTCGATGGTGGCTTTGCCCTTCAGCGGGCGCCAAAAGACATTACCTTATTCGATGTAATAGAAGCGGTAGAAGGCCAGACAGAGCTACAACGTTGCCTTCATGATATAGGTTCCTGCTCGAAGGGATGTAGTGGCATGTGCTCCATTTACGGAGCCTTTGCATCAATTCAGGACAACTTATCGAAACAACTGAAATCGTACAACTTTGAAGATTTGGCGCGTCAAGAAAAAATTATCATAGAAGCCGAATCTAAAGCAGCTCAAATGAAAGCAGCTAAAAAAGCATAGCTTCGTAGACAAAAAAGCGTAACAGCTTCAATGGCATTTCCATCAGATGACTCGCTTGTACTCTGACAGGGCCATGCTGAGAAGCTATTACGCTTTTTATATATCAAAAAACTCCATAGACACGTTGCCTATGGAGTTCCAATAGGGTTTCTTACCACCGTTAGAGTGTACTGATCACTAAATAAATAGAGCCAGAAATAATAGCGCTAATAGGAATCGTGATAACCCAGGCCAGAAGCATGCTGCGAGCGACGCCCCAATGAACGGCACGCACTCGTTCTGCCGACCCGACGCCCATAATGGAGCCAGATACGACATGAGTCGTACTGACGGGCAGATGAAGGAACGTAGCCGTAAAAATGACAATAGATGAATTGAGATCGGCTGCAAAGCCATTTATGGATTCCATCTTAAAAATCTTACTACCCATGGTCGAAATAATACGCCAACCGCCGGCAGATGTCCCTAACGCCATGGACGTAGCGCAGGCGATTTTAACCCAAATAGGAATTTCCATGGTATCGATATAACCACCAGATAAGAGGGCCAGGGCAATAATCCCCATAGCCTTCTGGGCATCATTGGACCCGTGGGAAAATGCCATGAGGCTCGCCGATACAAGCTGCATCTTCCGAAAGCGTCGATTCAAGATAATTGGTGAATAATTGCGGAAAATCCAAAGCAATCCAATCATGACAAAATACCCTGTTGCCAGTGCAATGACAGGCGAACAAATCAAGGACAGAACGATGCGTCCAATCCCACCGGCATCCAACGCCGACGGACCGACGCTGACCGATACGGCGCCGATGACACCGCCGACGAGAGAATGAGAGGAACTACTTGGTATGCGATAATACCAGGTAGCAACATTCCAAACAATGGAGCCAATGAGAGCAGCCACGATGACTTCGAGGCTAATCTGGGCCGGATTCAATACGAGATCACCGCCAATAGTCTTTGCGACGCCTGTACTGATCATAGCACCAGCAAAATTCAATGTCGCTGCCATCATGATAGCATGGCGCGGCGTAATAGCACGAGTCGAAACACTCGTAGCAATTGCATTCGCCGTATCATGAAATCCATTGACATAATCAAACAGGACAGCCAACAAAACGACTGCCCAAATCAACCAATGCTCAGGCATACTTGAGGACGACCTTTCTGAATGTGATAACGAGATCTTCGCAGTCGTCTGTTACGTCTTCGACGGACTGGAGAATTTCCTTCCATTTAATGATTTCAATGGGATCTTTACACTCGGCAAAGAGCTTGGCCATCTCTTCATGGTAGAGATCATCACATTCCTGTTCCAGTTTCAGCACCTTTTTGCTCCGTGCTTCCACTTTAAGGTAACTTTTTTTCAAATCCTTCATATAACCAATAGACTTGCGGATTTCCTTCATTGCCTTAGCGGTAATGACAGTCATACGCTTTGTCCCTTCCGTTGCTTCTCCCACCTTATACATCCACATTTTTTCCATGATGTCATTGATGCTATCAACGGTTTCATCAAGCTGGTCGATGAGTTGTTGGATATCTTCACGATCCATCGGTGTAATAAACGTCTTCTGGAGGCGCTTCATCGTTTCGACAACAAGACCATTCGCCTGATCCTTCAAGTTCTTAATCTGTGCCATCGCCTTCTCTGTCGGAACTTCTCCATTCATGGCCTGCTTTAACATATCAGCAGCTTCAAAACTGATTCTTGCATGTTCGTCAAGCAACGAGAAAAACTTTTCTTCTTTAGGTTTCAAATGAAATCCCATGGTGTCCATTTCTCCTTATAAACGTATGACAGGTGCGGATTTTTACAAATGTTTTACCGCAATTTTACATTCCTTACTAGCTTGCATTATACCATATTTACATTCAACATTCTATATGTCCCCTCTCTTTGGACATTTTATTTTTGCATGGACCTATGGCAAATCCATATACATTTCTGTTCGCCTGATTCTTTCTGCTTTAGCCCCTGAGAGGACAAAAAAACTCCCGTTACGCCCAAGGGTAACGGGAGCACACCAATACCGACTATTTTACAACAGCATGGTTGATAATAGCCATAAAATCGTCGACTTTAAGGCTGGCACCGCCTACGAGACCGCCATCGATGTCAGCAGAGCCTGTCAATTCAGCAACATTACCGCCTTTGACGCTGCCACCATACAGGATGGAAACGGCATCAGCTGTAGATTGATTATAAAGAGCCCCTACTTTTTTGCGAATAATGGCACAAACTTCTTCAGCCTGTGCTGCCGAAGCAGTCTTGCCCGTGCCGATAGCCCAAATCGGTTCATAGGCAATGACAACTTTCTTCACATCATCTGCCGAAAGACCAGCAAGTCCTTTTTCAATCTGGCCTTCGATCCAGGACTGCATGATGCCCTGTTCACGTTGTTCCAATGTTTCGCCGCAGCACATGATGGGCGTGAGCGAATGTGCAAGGGCAGCCTTCACCTTTTTATTAACGGTTTCATCGGTTTCATTGAAATACGTGCGCCGTTCGGAATGACCGATAATCACATGGCTGACACCGATGTCAACGAGCATGGACGGTGATACTTCACCTGTGAATGCCCCTTTTTCTTCCCAATGCATATTCTGAGCTGCAACGTGGATGGGTGTCCCCTTTGTCATTTCCACTGCCATGGAAAGATACGGGAATACGGGAGCAATAATGACTTCCGGCTTTACATCGCCAGGAACATTCTGGACGAGCCCCTTGATTGTATCCTTAGCGTCAGCGCCAAGATGGTTCATTTTCCAGTTGCCAGCAATAATCGTTTTTCTCATGAATGTACCCTCCTGATGAGTATAGTGTAGATATGTAAAAATTATTTATCAGCTAATGCGACAACGCCAGGAAGCTGTTTGCCTTCCAGATATTCGAGAGATGCGCCGCCACCTGTCGAAATATGGCTGATCTTATCAGCAAGACCGGTCTTATTGATGGCCGAAACGGAATCGCCACCACCAACGATAGATACAGCATCAGAATCAGCAACAGCTTTGGCAACGGCTTCTGTGCCTTTTGCAAAGTTTTCCATTTCAAAGACGCCCATAGGACCATTCCAGACGATGAGCTTCATAGAAGCCAATTCCTTTGCAAAGAGATCTTGTGTCTTCGTGCCTACATCGAGAATCATCCAATCTTCCGGAACGGCATCTACGCTGACGACTTTGTGTTCTGCATCATTTGCAAATGCAGCCGCTACCATGACATCAACAGGAAGAATCAGATGAACGCCCTGTCCTTTAGCCTGCGCAATCAAAGATTTTGCTAAATCGATTTTATCCGCTTCAACGAGAGATTTGCCAATACCATATCCCTGAGCAGCCAGGAACGTATTAGCCATGCCGCCACCGATGATCATAACATCCACTTTAGGGAGCAAGTTGGAAATAACTTCGATTTTATCCGATACTTTGGCGCCGCCGATGATAGCTGCAAACGGATGCGTTGGGTTTTCTACAGCACCGCCGATAAAACGGATTTCCTTTTCCAGCAAGAAGCCCGCTGCCAGAGGCAGGAACTTCGAGATACCTTCTACCGAAGCGTGTGCACGGTGGCAACAGCCAAAGGCATCACTAATTCCAACATCAGCTAACGATGCAAGTTCTCGGGAAAAATCAGGATCGTTCTTTTCTTCTTCTTTATGGAAGCGCAAGTTTTCCAGCAAGAGAACTTCCCCTGGCTTCAAAGCATCTGCTATAGCTTTCGTTTCAGGACCTACACAATCTGGTGCCATCTTGACAGAAAGGCCCAGCAATTCACTTAACCGAGCAGCAACGGGTTTGAGGGAGTATTTTTCGACAACTTGTCCCTTGGGACGGCCAAGATGACTAGCGAGGATAACTGCCGCATGGTGATCGAGCAGGTACTTGATGGTCGGCAACGTTTTTTGGATGCGTGTATCATCGGTAATCTGGCAATTATCATCAAGCGGTACGTTAAAATCGCAACGTACAAACACTTTTTTGCCGTCTACTGCAACATCTGTAATAGTTTTTTTCATGAATAGCCCTCCTTGGCATAAAAAATCTACAATGGATATATGAATGAGAGCAGAAAAACCTGCTTTACTTCCATAGACGTTGCTGGACAGATTTTTCTTATTCTAAGCCCTGGGAAGCAAGGTATCTTACCATTTCAATGACGCGGCGTGCATAGCCCCATTCATTATCGTACCAGGCAGCAATTTTCACCATGCCATCTTCCATTACCATATTTAATGGTAAATCGATATTCGATGTATATTCATTGCCTCTGAAATCGACAGAAACCAATTCATCTTCTGTCGTCGCAATGATTCCTCTGTATTTCCAGGCAGCAGCTTTCTTGAAGGTGCTGTTCAAATCATCCAGCGTAATATCTTTGTTTTCCAATTCCAGTACGATATCGACAAAGGATACGTTTGGAGTCGGAACGCGTACAGCCCGGCAACTCAGTTTTCCTTTGCATGCAGGCAGTACTTTTGTAATTGCTTCCGCAGCGCCTGTCGTCGTCGGAATGATGGACATACCGGCCGCACGGGCACGACGGAAATCTTTATGCGAAACATCTAGAATTTTCTGGTCGTTAGTATAAGAATGGACCGAAAGGGTCATGCCTCTTCTTACGCCATACGTATCGTCCATAAGCTTTAAAATCGCTGCAACCACGCACGTCGTCATGGAGGCACTGGAAATGACGTGATCTTTTTTTGGATTGTATTTTTCTTCATTAACGCCTAACACCAAGGTCACATCGTCAATAGAAGAAGGGGCGGTGATGAGAACCTTCTTGACGCTGCCACCTAAAGGAAGGCGATCCTGAGAGCTTGCTGTGCGCCGTCCAGCATACTTACCAGACGATTCGACAACGATTTCTGCACCCAGGCTATCCCAGTCCACCTTTTTGACGTCGTGTTCTTGAAACAGGGGAAATCTCTCTCCATCGACATATATATTGGCATCATCATAGGTTACCTTATTTTTCATGACGCCATACATGCTGTCGTATTTCAAAAGATGCGCCATTTGCTTCGGTGTTCCAATATCATTGATACCGACAATCTGAATTTCATCTTTATAGCGCTGGGCAATTTTGAAAAAACATCTGCCAATACGGCCAAATCCATTAATACCAACTTTTACCATGATATACATCCTTTCCTCATTATCAAATCATCTTAAGGATCTGTTTTGCCGCTCCTTCATCGGTAACGAGGATTCCCGTGTGGCAAGACCGCATGACAGACACGATTGCTTCTGCCTTTACCGATCCGCCTGCTACGGCGATTACATGGGGATGTGTATGGATATCTTTTAATGAAATACCCACGTTATTTGTGACATGAACGACCTTCCCATTGAGATTGCAATAGCATCCTAGGGATTCGCCACAAGCACCACTACCTAAAATGGCTTCTGTTTCTGCTTTCTGTACGTTGCGACGTTGTGTCATCGTATCAGCCCGGCCAATGCCAAAGACGACGATATTCGCCTTTGCCGCCAAGTCAACACTTTCCTGAGTCTGTTCATCGCTCTGCATCATCAACTCTAAAGCGGATGCACTAAGACCATCGGGAATGTGAATCATCCTGTAAGTACCGCCCGTTTTTTCTGCCACATTGGCCGCAATGTAATTGGCCTGGTATTCTACATGATTACCTATACTTCCCCTGGCCGGTACGACAATGGGATGAATCGAACTTTGCGGCAGATACCGCGCCACCTGAGCCAACGTAGAGCCACCGCTCACGGCGACGATGCTGTTCTTTTTCATCAAATCCGTCAGCGTCAGGGCGCCTTGCCGTCCCAGCTCTTCCAGCGCCGTCTTATCGTTCCCACTATCGCCGGGAACGATGCGTACATCCTGTAAATTCAATTTATTGCGAATCGAACGCTGCATGTCATCTAAATCTGTAAGGCGCAAAAAGCATTCCAATAAAGCAGGCATCAGCTTTTTGCCGTCTGGTTCCAAGACGATTCCCATCGTCGTAAACCGGACAATGCCACTGCGCCGCATCACATCCACATGAGAACGAACCACTCGTTCAGACAGGCCAGACAAAGACGCAAGAGTCCGTCGGCCCACCGGTTCAGAATCGGATATATGACGCAGCAACAAATATCTCTCTTTTATAGTCCCCATGAAATCAGGGGCAATTTTGCGAAAGACGTCGAGAGCTCCTTCTTCCATATGTTCCTCCCTTATTTGTTGCCTGTCATGATAGTTCCTGATGGAATTTAAATACCTATACCTGCCATATAAGCAGCCAGGTCATTGATGCGGAGCGAGTAGCCCCATTCATTATCATACCAGGCAACAACTTTGATCATGTCACCTTCTACTATCTGCGTATCCAGAGCATCGACGATGGAGCTATGAGGATCACTGATATAATCGGATGAAACTGTCGCATCTTCAGAATACGCTAAAATTCCCTTCAAAGGTCCTTCAGACCATTTTTTCAAGGCCGCGTTTACTTCTTCTACTGTGACAGGTCGTTTTAGGATTGCAACTAAATCTGTCATGGACACATTAGGTGTAGGAACCCGCAATGCCATGCCTGTAAATTTTCCTTTCAATTCGGGAAGCACCAGGGCAACAGCCTTGGCAGCACCAGTAGACGTAGGAATGATAGACTGCGTAGCACAACGTGCACGACGCATATCCTTATGGACACCATCGACCAGCACCTGATCGTTTGTGTAAGCATGAACAGTCGTCATCATACCACGGACGATACCGAATTCACGGGACAGTACTTTGGCAACAGGGGCTAAGCAGTTCGTCGTACAAGAACCATTGGAGATAATATAATCCTTCTTAGGATCATAGGTTTCTTCATTGACCCCCATGACAATCGTCGTATCCGGATTTTTTCCCGGTGCCGAAATGATGACTCGTTTAGCACCACCAGCAAGGTGCTTTGAAGCCGATGGACGGTCCTTGAATTTGCCCGTCGATTCAACAACGATGTCAACCCCTAGCTTCTTCCAGGGAATATCCCCTGGGTCCGTATGGCTCGTCACCTTGATACGGTGACCATCGATGATTAGTGCATCTGTTTCAGAATCATACGACACGTCATGATCCCAAGTTCCATGAACCGTATCAAATTTCAGCAAATCAGCCATGATAGGGCCTGTAGACCGATTATTGATGGCCGTCACTTCTATTTCCGGCTGAAGCAAAGATGTACGCAACGTGCACCGACCAATACGGCCAAATCCACTGATACCCACTTTTACTGACATTACGCAGTTCCTCCTTACAACATAGAATCCTTAGATTGCACTTAGTCTGCCATCGCTTCCCTGGAGACAGACCAAGCCCTTTATTATTCTGTACATGTACAGTGTATACTCATCGTTCAATTTTGTAAACTATTAATTAAAAAGGTATGGTGAAAGAGGGATTTATATATGATTAAGCATACTCTATATCGTGTTGTGTATTCTAATAGTGCTACCTCCGTGATGTATGATAGCTTATTCCGTATATAAACATGTACCCGTCATATCAGAAGGAATATCCATGCCAGCTAAGGTCAGCATCGTCGGTGCCACATCTGCTAATATACCATCATGAAGGGTGGCATGTATATGTTCATCACTAACGAGGATGCACGGTACAGGATTTGTCGTATGTGCGGTGTAAGGACTTCCAGTTTCCGGGTCAGCCATGCGTTCTGCATTGCCGTGATCTGCAATGATGATAAGTTGTCCATGGACGGTTTTTAAAGCTTCTACGATTTTTCCAATGCACAAATCCACCGTCTCTACAGCTTTTACAGCTGCCTCCAAGACACCTGTATGGCCTACCATATCAGCATTGGCAAAGTTAAGCATGATCATGTCATAGGTACCGGCTTGAATCCGATCGATAACTTTTTCCGTCACTTCAGGCGCGCTCATTTCCGGCTTCAGATCATACGTCGCTACCTTAGGAGATGGTACGAGGATACGGTCTTCTCCGATATTGGGCGTTTCTTCCCCACCGTTAAAGAAATACGTGACGTGAGCATATTTTTCTGTTTCCGCGATACGGAGCTGTGTTTTTCCAGCCTTGGCCAATACTTCCCCCAGTGTATCTGGAATACGTTCTTTATCATATACGACATGCGTAGGCAAATCATCTTCATAGCGCGTCATCGTCGCAAAGTATACATCTAATTTTTTAGGGCGTTTAAATCCGTCAAAATTCGGCATGACAAAAGCCGATGTAAGCTGGCGGGCCCGGTCAGGACGGAAGTTGAAAAAGATTACACTGTCGCCATCCTGTACGGGATGCTTATGAATAACCGTAGGTACAACGAATTCGTCAGATACGTCAGCGTTGTAGGACTGGGCAAGACAACTCTGGGCGTCTTCAGCAGTATTTCCTTCGCTTAAGGCAACGGCTCGATAGGCTTTTTCCGTCCGGTCCCAGCGTTTATCGCGGTCCATGGCATAGTAACGGCCACTGATTGTCGCAATTTCACCGACACCTACAGTCTTGCATTCCTCTTCTAACTCCTGCAAATATGCACCGGCACTACGAGGCAACACGTCACGGCCATCGAGGAAGGCATGGATATATACGTTCGTAAGGCCATACTGCCGTGCCATTTCGAGAAGGCCAAAGAGATGCTTTTCGCTGCTATGTACCCCACCGGGTGATACAAGACCTAAGAGATGTAATGCAGAACCATGGGATTTGACGTTTTCCATAGCATGGACCAACGCTTTTTTCTTAAAAAAAGCACCGGTTTCAATGTCTTTTGTAATCTTTGTCAAGGATTGGTACACGATGCGACCAGCACCGATGTTGAGATGTCCTACTTCCGAATTGCCAATCTGTCCGTCTGGAAGGCCTACATCTTCGCCAGATGCCCCTAAGTGAGAATGGGGATACGTCTTCCACAGCTGTGGCAGAACTTTGAGATTTGCCTGGGCCACAGCATTATTTTCCTTATATTCACTGCAACCAAACCCATCCATGATGATAAGCATAACGGGTTTCTTTTTACTCATGCTTTTCCTCCTAAAAAAGAGGCAGGGATTTGCGCCATCCCTGCCTCGTACTAAAAATCAATAGCTACCTCTATTTGTAACGTAGGCTAAGGCCCGACGAGAAAGAGCATCGCTACAAATTAGTGTTTGCTGTTGTAGTCGTTCATGACAGCAATGAGATTCAGTACTTTGTTGGAGTAACCGATTTCGTTGTCGTACCAGGAAACGACTTTTACGAATGTGTCTGTCAATGCGATACCTGCTTTTGCATCGAAAATAGATGTAAGGGTGCAGCCGAGGAAATCAGACGATACGACAGCTTCATCGGTGTAGCCGAGGATGCCTTTTAATTCGCCTTCAGAAGCTTTCTTCATGGCCTGTCTCTTATACACATCTGACGC
>ENA-OZGA01001033-OZGA01001033.1-human-gut-metagenome-genome-assembly--contig:-NODE-1033-length-9984-cov-5.062242_pt1 | contig 9984 bp, 8 predicted proteins | sample MGYA00245112_ERZ653649 | MGnify/ENA primary metagenome ERZ653649 (study PRJEB26926, sample SAMN06165071) | human gut metagenome | biome: ENVO:00009003; feature: ENVO:2100002; material: ENVO:00002003...
ATCTACACTTATGCGATCGTCGGCAGCGTCAGATGTGTATAAGAGACAGATTTACGAATTGCCCTTTACGCGGCGGTGTCATCCTGATTATGATGCCGCTGGCGGCGTGCCGGCTTTAAAAGAAGTGCAATTCAGCCTGACAAGCCATCGTGGCTGCTTTGGCCATTGTCATTTTTGCGCCATTACGAGTCACCAGGGGCCTATCGTTCAGTGCAGGAGTCATGATTCATTGATTCGCGAAGCAAAGCGTATGACGACTCTTCCTGGTTTTAAGGGGTATATTCACGATGTCGGTGGCCCTACAGCAAATTTCCGCCATCCATCGTGTCAGAAGCAATTGACAAAGGGCGTTTGTCGCAATCGTCATTGTATTGGCAGTGAAGTCTGTCCCAATCTGGATACGTCTCATGAGGATTACATGACTCTATTGCGGGAAATACGGTCGATAAAGGGCATAAAAAAAGTGTTTGTCCGCTCCGGTTTGCGCTACGACTATGTCCTGGCAGATCACAATAAAAAATTTGTCGAAGAATTGTGCCAATATCATATCAGCGGCCAATTGAAAATCGCACCGGAACATGTGGTCAAGCATGTGACAGACCTCATGGGAAAGGCGGGAATAGAAGATTTCCTGATGTTTAAGAAATGGTTTGATGAAGCTAATCATAAATTGGGAAAGAAACAGTATCTCGTGCCCTATCTCATGTCGAGCCATCCAGGTTGTACGTTGCATGATGCCATTGCCCTGGCTGAATTTTTACGTGATATGCATATGCAACCTGAACAGGTGCAGGATTTTATACCGACGCCGGGAAGCTTGTCGACAGCCATGTATTATACGGGTATCAATCCGCTGACGGGAAAGGCTGTATATGTAGCCCGGCGGCCTGAGGAAAAACAGATGCAGCGGGCTTTGATGCAATATAAAAATCCTGCTAATTACGATATTGTCTACAAGGCGTTATGTATAGCCCGGCGACGAGATCTCATCGGCTATGGGCCGAAATGTTTGATTCCGCCGCGTCGGACGAGAACGAATCATGGAGAAGGAACGCATCGAAATGGCATGACATCCGGTCGGGGACGGAATAGAAACTCCCGTCGCCGCGGTGTAAAACCTTCTGCAAGATGCAGGTGAGCCTATGAAGAAATATGTACCTATTCTGGTGGTAGTTTGCTTTGTCCTTTCTGTACTGGGATTTAGCACTATCGTCTTGAAACAACAACAAGCAGATCGGGCCGCAGAGGCATATCGGCAGCAACGCCACCTGATAGTGTGGTCAGACTTGCCGGGCGATGTGAATCAGGTGCTGGCTCGTTCGTTTCATAGTGATACGGGTATGCGGGTACAAATAGAAACGTATACAGATGACCAGATCAAGGAACTAGCCCAGAAAAAGGACTATATGAAATCAGGACCTGATTATATTATTGCCGCTGAACCTGTATTAAAGAATTTACAAAAAGCCAGTCTTTTGTCTCCATATGCATCAGTCGTAACGGAATCGGTACCGTATGCTATGAAAGACGCTGATGGGTATTGGACAGGCCTTTGGTATGATCCTATGGTATTTGTCATCGGGACGGATTATTATGCTCGTCGTGGCGACAGCATTGACGTTTGGGGGGATTTATTGACAGATCCCCAGATGGTTCTGGCCTTTCCTGACCTTGCGGCAACGGATATGGCCGGAGACTATTTATGCTCATTCATCGAAGTTCACGGTATTGAAGAAACGGGTCGGTATTATCGGGCCCTTCAAGGCCACGTATCGAGTTATACGAAATCTATGAGCGCTATTGTCCGTCGCGTTGCAGCTGGTGAAGCGCATGTAGGTGTTGCCGATGCTCTGACGGCAAGGCAGTTTGAAAAGGAAAAAGCGCCTATCGTCATCGTATATCCCCAGGACGGTACCTCGTACTGGCTCTATGGCGGTGCCGTGACGAACTGGAACGCAGATGCGGAATTAGTATCTCTGTTTTCCGATTGGCTCCTCTCCCGCAGTGCTCTTGCAACTCTGCATAACCATAAAATTTATCTCACTACGGCCAGCGATGTCTTGCCAAAAGAATTAGACAGCCGGAATCGGTATCCTGTTCCGTTCAGTATCAAGAAGATATATACCGACGAAGGACGAAAAGAAATGCAGGATTGGTGGATTCGCACTATCCGGTTTGGAAAGGAATAATACATGAAAAAAATTGGATTTGTTAGTTTAGGATGTTCAAAGAATCTCATCGATACAGAAGTTATGCTGGGAATTCTCCGGGATCATCACATGGAAATGACCGAAGACCTTTCGGAAGCGAACATCATTATCGTCAATACGTGTACGTTTATCGAAAAGGCGAAGCAGGAATCTATCGATACGATTCTCCAGGCCAGTGAATATAAAAAAACTGGCGTCTGTGAACTCCTCATCGTGACGGGGTGCCTGAGCCAGCAATATCAGAAGGATCTTTTAAAGGAATTGCCTGAAGTAGATGCCCTTTTAGGGACGGGCTCGTGGAATCGTATCTGGGAAGCCATCAAAGAGGCGCAAAAAGGAGATCGGCCGTGTTACATGGACGATGTACATCATCTGTATGATGATGAAACGAGCCGACTTCGGACGACGCCGTCTTATTCGGCTTACGTTAAAATTTCCGAAGGTTGCAATAATGGCTGTACCTTCTGTATTATTCCCCACGTTCGGGGATCCTTAGTGAGCCGTCCTGTCAATTCCGTCGTTGCAGAAGTCCAGAAACTTGCAGCTGACGGTGTAAAAGAAATCAATCTCATTGCCCAGGATACGACGAGTTATGGCGTCGATCTTGCAGGTCGTTCCCTGTTACCGGATTTGTTGCGCAAACTCGTGACAATCGACGGCATTCGCTGGATCCGCCTATTTTATCTCTATCCCCATTACTTTACAGATGAGCTTATGGACCTCATCGTCAAGGAAGATAAGATTTGTTCTTATGTCGATTTGCCTCTCCAGCATATTTCCCAAAGTGTACTGGAACGGATGAATCGCCGCGATTCTCAGGAAGACGTGCTGGCCTTGATAAAAAAACTCGTCAGCCATGGCCGCAAGCTCACGCTCCGATCCACGTTTATCGTCGGGTTCCCCGGTGAAACGGAAGAGGAGTTCCGCGAATTGTGCCAGTTTGTAGAAGATACGAAATTTGATGACGTCGGCGTCTTTACGTATAGCCGTGAAGAAGGCACGCCGGCAGCACGTATGGAAGACCAGATACCGGAAGAGGTAAAAGAAGAACGGTACCACCAGCTCATGGCCATTCAGGCAAAGGTTTCAGAAGAACGGAACCAGGAACTGGAAGGGTCTGTCCATACGATGCTTGTCGAACGGGTAGAAGAAGAAAATGGCATCTGTCAGGCTGTAGGCCGCATCGAAGTGCAGGCTCCTGATGTCGATGGTCTGACATATTTAGAAAATGCGGAAGGTGTTTCAGCAGGTGATATGATTCGTGTCCGCATTTCTCAAGGGTTTGCGTATGATCTCGTGGCAGAACGGGTAGAGTAATAGAGGTGACATGTATGCTCGTTGAAATTATCACTACGGGCTCCGAGCTTCTTCTTGGCGAAATTGTCAATGAAGATGTCCGATACCTATCACAGAAATTGAATGAAATGGGCTATTCCGTGGTGTATCACACTACGGTTGGCGATAATGAAACACGGATGCGCCAAGCGTTAGAAATTGCCCTTAAAAGGGTGGATATCGTCATTACGACAGGCGGCCTTGGGCCGACACAGGGAGACATGACAAAAATCGTCGGGGCGTCTGTCATGGGGATTCCTCTCGAATATCATAAAGACATTGAAGCATCCATTGGCGCGTGGATGCAAGAACATCATCGGGGAAAGCAGATGACGAAAAACCAACGGCGTCAGGCCATGATACCCAAAGGCGCCCGTGTCTTTACGAATGAAGTTGGCACGGCTCCCGGTACGGCTCTTGTTTCTGGCGGAAAAGTACTCGTCCATTTGCCGGGGCCTCCAGGAGAAATGAAGTGGATGTTTGAACATCGTCTCCGTCCGTATCTTCTTGAAACCTTTGGTCCGCAAGGCTTTATTGCATCGACGTACATCAAGGTCTATGATATGGGCGAAGCTTTTATTGAAGAGCTCCTCATGGATCTTGTAAAAAAACAGTCCAATCCGACTATTGCCATGTACGCAAGACCGGGATTCGTAGAAATTCGGCTGACTGCAAAAGCAAGGACGGAAGAAGATGCACGGGCTATGTTGAAGCCAGTGCGCGATGAATTGCAGCATCGTCTGCATCGGACAGCTGTGACCTATGATGATGAACCTATGGCAGCCCTGCTGGGACGGGAGCTTCTTTGTCGGCACATGACGATTAGTGCTGCTGAATCCTGTACGGGGGGACTCGTAGGTTCTTTCATTACGGATATAGCTGGGAGCTCAGCCTATTTTCTGGGATCCGCTGGTACGTATAGCAATGCTATGAAAGAACGCATCCTCGGCGTATCTTTTGATACGCTGGAAGCCTATACGGAAGTGAGTGCTGAAACGGCAGGAGAGATGGCCGAAGGTAGCAGACGCCTATACGGTTCCGATATAGCCATCAGTACGACTGGCATTGCAGGTCCTTCAGGGGGTTCCCCAGAAAAACCTGTAGGTACGGTCTATACGGGTATCGCTGGACCATGGGGTACAGTGACACATCTCGATGTCTACATGGGCGATAGAATGGAAGTGAAACGCCGCGCTGCAACGCGGGCAGTCTATTATGCAGTTTCATATCTTTTGACACATAAGGAGTAGCACATGGAAGCTAAACAGACAGCGTTGGAAAACGCAATGCGAAAAATTGAGAAAGACTTCGGTAAAGGTGCCATTATGCGCCTTGGGGATGTAGCCGATAAAATGAACCTGGAAGTCATTTCATCTGGTTCCCTGGCCCTCGATTTGGCTGTGGGCGTCGGCGGCTATCCTCGGGGACGGGTCATCGAAATCTATGGACCTGAATCGTCTGGTAAAACGACTCTTGCGCTGCATGCCATTGCATCAGCCCAGAAAGCTGGCGGCATCGCGGCCTTCATCGATGCAGAACATGCCTTGGATCCTGTCTATGCCCGCCATCTCGGCGTCGATACGGCTAATCTTCTTGTATCGCAGCCTGATAACGGCGAACAGGCTCTTGAAATTACAGAAGAACTCGTTCGCAGCGGTGCCATCGATATTATTGTTGTTGACTCTGTGGCAGCGCTGGTACCGAAAGCAGAAATCGAAGGTGAAATGGGTGATTCCCACGTAGGTCTTCAGGCCCGCCTTATGAGCCAGGCTCTCCGTAAACTTACGGGAATCATCTCCAAATCAAAATCCATTGTCATCTTTATTAACCAGCTTCGTGAAAAGGTTGGTGTCATGTTCGGCAATCCGGAAACGACGACAGGTGGCCGGGCTTTGAAATTCTATGCCTCTATCCGTATCGAAATACGAAAGGGCGAAGCTATTAAACAAAATGGCGAGGTCATCGGTAACAGAGCCCGTGTGAAAGTCGTCAAGAACAAAGTGGCACCGCCGTTCCGCAATTGTGAATTTGATATTATGTACGGGACAGGGATTTCGAAAGAAGGGACCATTCTCGATCTGGGTTCCTCTATGGATATTATCGAAAAGAGCGGTACCTGGTATTCCTATAAGGGAGAACGAATGGGGCAGGGTAAGGAAAACGTAAAGCTCTTCCTTAAAGACCATCCGGAAATTTCCCAAGAAATCGAAGGTATCATTCGCGATACCCTGGCAGCAGAACCAGAAAAGTTCGATGAAGTGGTGGAAGAGGTACACGATACCGAAGTGCAGGAGCTGGCAGACGCAGGAGATGAATGATGACTTACCGGGAAGCCTATGCCAAGGCATTACGGTATTTGAATATGAGATTTTTAAGCGAAGAGGAGCTGCGAAAAAAACTCCGTGATGGCGAAACAGAAGAATCCGTCATTGATGAAGTGGTAGACATGCTCAAGGAGGAACACTTCCTCGATGATTATCGGTTGGCCGTAGACGTTTATAATTATTACGTTCGTAAAAAGCAATATGGCAAGAACTATATTACCATCCGTCTGAAAAAAAGATATTTACCCATACCTGATGCCGATGATGTAGAGTATCTCGATGAGCAAGCCGTTGCAGAACTTCTGGTACAGCGAAAATTCAAGTCCCGAAAGGATGCAAAGAAAATCGCCCGCTTCCTGGCATATCGCGGATTTGACTCGTGGGTGATTCGAGATATTATGGCGCAATGCACACTTTTGTAAACCCCTTTGATAAAGGTGAAAAATAGCCGTTTCGGACGATGGTTCACCTTGACAGAGTGGATAAAAAAATTTACAATTATAAAAGCCAATAGTTTATGATTGGCAACTATTTTGCATAATTGTAGGTTTTTTAACTAATGATGTAAATGGAATAATTACTCAGATAAAAAGCCGGACTTTCCGTTCGGCTTTTTCTTGTAAGAGGAGGTGAATAGTAGTAGATGTTAGCAGTAATTGCTGCAGCTGTCGCCTGTGGTATCATCGGTATCGGTGCTGGTTATTATTACCGTCTCAAAATTGCCGAAGGCAAAATTGGCAAGGCCGAAGTAGAAGCCGAACGAATCATCACTACAGCACGGCAGAATGCAGAATCGAGAAAGAAAGAACTCGTACTGGAAGGTAAGGAAGAAGTACATAAATTACGCTCTGACGCAGAACGGGAAAACCGTGAACGACGCAATGAGTTACAGCGCATGGAACGGCGCTTGTTGCAGAAAGAAGAACACCTTGATAAAAAGGCCGATTCTATGGAAAAACGCGATGAGGCCATTCAGCGCAAAGAAGACGAAGTTGCACGGGTGCAGGAAAAAATCAATGCCCTTCATAGTCGTCAGATGGAAGAATTAGAACGCATTTCTGGCTTGACCTTCGATGAAGCGAAGGAATTATTACTTAATAATGTAAAGAACGAAGTCAAACTTGATACGGCGAAGCTAATCAAGGGATTGGAAGAAGAAGCGAAGGAAACAGCTGAAATCAAAGCACGTGAAATTATTTCTACAGCAATTCAACGTTGTGCAGCTGATCATGTTGCAGAAACGACGGTTTCTGTTGTTGCATTACCTAATGACGAAATGAAGGGCCGGATCATTGGTCGTGAAGGCCGTAACATTCGAGCTATCGAAACGTTGACAGGCGTCGATTTAATCATTGATGATACGCCGGAAGCCGTTATTTTGTCATGCTTCGACCCGATTCGACGCGAAATCGCCCGCATCGCTCTGGAAAAACTGATTGCTGACGGTCGTATCCATCCGGCCCGCATCGAAGAAATGGTTGAAAAGGCTCGCAAGGAAGTCAACCAGAAAATTCGTGAAGCCGGTGAACAAGCTACATACGAAGCTGGTGTCCATGGGCTACATCCGGAACTCGTCCGCATCTTGGGCCGCTTACGCTATCGTACGAGCTATGGTCAAAATGTATTGCGCCACTCCATAGAAGTTGCCCAGTTGGCTGGCATTATGGCTGGTGAATTAGGCGTCGATGAAAATCTTGCTAAACGTGCTGGCTTGATTCACGATATTGGCAAAGCTCTTGACCATGATATGGAAGGTACTCATGTGACGATTGGCATAGACGTAGCCAAGAAATATGGCGAATCGAAATTAGTCGTCAACTGTATCGGTGCACATCATGGTGATGAAGAACCGCGTACTGTCGAAGCTGTTCTCGTAGCAGCAGCCGACGCCGTCTCTGCAGCCCGTCCAGGCGCTAGACGAGAAACGTTGGAAAACTACTTGAAACGACTGACGAAACTTGAAGAAATCGCCAAGTCCTTTGAAGGTGTCGACGACTGCTTTGCGATTCAGGCAGGTCGTGAAATCCGAGTAATGGTAAAACCTGAAAAGATTGATGAAGCTGACTGTGTTCTTCTTGTCCACGATATTGTAAAACGAATCGAGGCCGAGTTAGAATACCCTGGTCAGATAAAAGTCGTAGTCATTCGGGAAACCCGGATGATCGATTATGCAAAATAAGAAATATATTCCCCCGCCTTTACGGCAGGGGAATTTTTTTCCAGACAGCTCGCCAACAATAGCCTGGCCAGGGATTCCAAGTAGCCCTTTCCATAACAGCGAATCCCATCGTTTATCGTTTTTGTAATTTATGGTATAATAATCCTGTATATTATGTATGTAAACACGTAGTCTTTCTGACTGCTCATGGAGGAATATAGTTTATGGCTCAAGTTAAAATTACAGAAACAGTGCTCCGCGATGGACATCAGTCTATTGCGGCAACACGTATGCGGCTGAACCAGATGCTTCCGGCTCTCGAAGCGATGGATGAAATCGGCTACAATGCCTTGGAATGTTGGGGCGGCGCAACCTTTGATACGTGCATGCGTTTTCTCGATGAAGATCCGTGGGAACGGCTTCGTACGATTAAGAAGCACGTGACGAAGACGCCTCTGCAGATGCTTTTCCGAGGACAGAATATCCTGGGATACCGCCATTATGCTGATGACGTAGTGTATGAATTTGTCAATCGTGCCGTTGATAACGGCATCGACATCATCCGCGTTTTCGATGCACTGAATGATCCTCGCAACATGGAAGCGGCTATCAAGGCAGCAAAGGATACGAAATCTGTTCATGTTCAGGGTACACTGGTATACACAATCAGTCCTATCCATACATTGGAATCGTTTACGAAGGTCGCGGCGGAATTGGAACAAATGGGTGTCGATTCGATATGCATTAAAGATATGTCAGGCCTTCTCAGCCCGTACGATGCATATAATCTCGTCCGTATGTTGAAAAAGCACCTTCATGTGCCCATTGAGCTTCATACGCATTGTACCTGTGGCTTCGGCGAAATGACGTACATGAAAGCTGTTGAAGCTGGCGTCGATATCATTGATACGGCATTGTCTCCTTTTGGTGAAATTACGAGCCAGCCGGCGACGGAAACGATGGTTATGGCCCTTCACGATACCATTTATGACACGGGAATCGATATTGAAAAATTGTGGCCTTTAACACAGCACTTTAAGAATGTCCGTAAGGATTTGGCAAATGAATTCAAACTGACTATGCCGGATCAAATCAACCCGGCTGTCCGGAAATATCAGATTCCCGGCGGCATGTTGACGAATTTGTACAACCAGCTGAAGAGTCAGGGGGCAGAGGACCGTTTTGATGAAGTCTTGGCAGAAATGCCGAATGTCCGCCGCGATTTAGGGTATCCGCCACTCGTAACGCCGACAAGTCAGATTTGTGGTTCCGAAGCGGCATTGAATGTTCTCTTTGGCCGTTACAAGATGATTTCCAACGAAGTCCGTGATTTGGTTCGCGGGAAATACGGCCGCGTGCCCGGTGAAATTACAGACGAATTCCGCAAACTTTGTATTGGCGATGAAAAACCTATTACATATCGGCCTGCAGATGATCTTAAACCTGAACTTGGTAAAGCGAAGGATGAACTGGCCAAAGAAGGTTTCCCCAATGCAAGTCGCGAAGATGTACTCAGTTATGCCATTTTCCCGGAAGTGGCCCTTCCTTTCTTCCGGAAGCGGCAACAATCCATGGCCCCATCTGAGAAGGATTGATGGATTGACAAAGGTGGGATGACATCGGTATAATAATGGAGTAATCATGTGACTGACGGAAGTGGACTAACCACAGGGAGCATGATCGTAATGAGCCGACCGTCTGGGCAAATAGTCCGGATGGCCGGCTATTTTTTCTACGCTTTCGAGAACAGGAGCTGATCCCATGGCAAAGGTATTAAGTGACATTGAAATCGCACAGCAGACGAAGCTAGAACCGATTGTAGACATTGCAAAAAAAGTAGGACTCACAGAAGATGATTTGGAATTATATGGTAAATATAAGGCCAAAATTTCCTTTGATGCTATTAAGAGCTGTCTCTTATACACATCTCCGAGCCCACGAGACTCCTGAGCATCTC
>ENA-OZGA01001035-OZGA01001035.1-human-gut-metagenome-genome-assembly--contig:-NODE-1035-length-9972-cov-13.277604_pt1 | contig 9972 bp, 9 predicted proteins | sample MGYA00245112_ERZ653649 | MGnify/ENA primary metagenome ERZ653649 (study PRJEB26926, sample SAMN06165071) | human gut metagenome | biome: ENVO:00009003; feature: ENVO:2100002; material: ENVO:00002003...
TACGAGATGCTCAGGAGTCTCGTGGGCTCGGAGATGTGTATAAGAGACAGTGCGATGGCTGCATCAACTGCGGTATAATCGGCAGGTTTGAAGACAAGATCAGAGATCGCGCGTTCAATAGCCGCCGCCATTGCATCTACTTCAGCCTGCTTTGCGATGACCTTACCTCGAATCACAGCTTCTGCCGCAGCGCTCAGCGTCTTGATAGATTCGTCGGTGTATGCCGTCAGGTCTGCGGGGATCTTGTCCAGCGCAGCATCAACCGCGGAGTAATCCGCCGGTTCTGCACCGCAAAGAACCTGTCCGTTCACAAAAGACCATCCGTTACTGTTGTCACCGTTATTAAGTGCGGCTGCAAAATCTTCGGTTTTCATTTCTTCCTGCGGCTTTGCAGCTGCAGATTCGTTCTGGTTCTTAATACTGCTGTTTTCCTCAGCAAAATAGCAATTGGTTATTTCGCTTCTCTTGGTCGCATCCTGCATCGCAAAGGCATACCGAAAGGGTGATGAGCCTGTTACACTGCCGATTGCAAAGCAGCTTGTAATGGAGCCATAGTAATTTGGGTCAGAGGCATCGGTACCTACAAAAGAGGCCATAGCAGCCGCAGCCTGTGATACATTGCCACTTGCATAGCAGTTTTTGATATTCAGACCCCAAAGGCCGCCGGCAAAGCCGCCTGTATATGCGCCGCCGGTAACATTGCCCGTGGCGTAACAATTTCGAATAATCGTTTCTGCATCTGTTTTGCCGTTTCCTTTGCCGATAAATCCGCCGACATTCGCACCGCCACGGGAATCTGCCTTCACATTTACCGTCACATCGGATCTGCTGTATGTGATTTTCGCTGCTTTTCCCAATTCACCAATCAGTCCGCCGATAGACCCCTTACCGGCTTTTTCCGTAATGCTGCCGGATACACTGCACTCGTTGATGAGCTGCGCTCCATCCAGTGCACCTACAAGCCCGCCGACCCAGTATGCAGCAGCATAACCGTTGCTCGGTGCGCTCATATCCATAGTCAAACCTGTCACATGGCAGTTTTCAATGTATCCGCCTGAATAACCAACCAGACCGCCTGCAAATCCGATGACAGCACCTATCGAAGCAATCTTTGCTATACCGTGGATAGAAACAGTGTCCAGATTTAAGTTGCTGATTTTTCCCGCTGTTGCACCAAACAACCCAAACACATCCGCTTCTAGCGGCGCGGTCTCTGACCCAATGGAAACGTTAGAGATGGTATATCCGTTACCGTCAAAATTACCGGCAAAGATGCGATAATTCGAACCCTCCAACAGTGCATCGGAAAAGGAATTTCCAATCGGTGTCCAAGGCAGCCCGTTCAGGTCTATGTTGGCCGTCAATACAAAATTCTTCCCCGTGTAGGTTTCTCCACTATTCACAGATGTAGCGGCGCGCGCTCGCTGGCAAACCGCGCGCGTTCCGTGTCAAATATAACGCCTGCATAACATTCTGCATAAAAAGCGAAGGGCGGCCGCGTTTTGCGGTCGCCCTTCTTGTCGCCTTATTCCACGATCAGTTCCCCAGCGATCAGCTGCTGCGTCGTGTGCATCTGATTGATCAGGTCCTCGGCAGCGCCCTGGATCATGGCGTTAATGTCCAGCTTCGCCGCCTCCAGCAGCTGCACGGTAGGCTCCGCCAGCTTCTCTCTGGTCATGCGCAAAAGATCGGCTTTCAGTGTCCTGATCTGGTCCTCGGTCAGCTTGCCATCAGCTGCCGCCGCCTTCATCGCTTCGACGGTGGTCTGCTGTAATTCGCCGACCGTTGTCTGCGCCGCCTGCGTCACCTGGCCGATGGCAGCCTTGATGTTGGCCAGCTTGTTGTTCTGGCCGATCTTGGCGGTCGCCCACGCGCCTGCCAGGCCGATGGCCGCGATGGCAGCCTTCGCCAGAATGTCCAGGCCGACGTTCACCAGCTCCAGAACGATGGGGTCGGTAGCGCCCGTTTCGGTGGTCTGTGCGCACGCTGCAAGCGCCACACAGAGCGTCACCAGCATGGTCAAAATGAGCATCGCTTTCAGGGCCTTTTTGGTGGTGTTTTTCATGGTGTTTTTCCTCCTTAATTTTACCGCCTGAATGGCGGGATTTTATGATCACTTTTCGGGGGTGTTTGCGTCGTGGTAAAGCGACGCAATAATCACAGCTTTCAGCGTCTCGTGGCGCAGATTCAGATCAGTGGGGTTGACGTCCGCAGGGGTGCCGCCGTTGACGGCTCCGGCGTCCAGCAGCGCCTTCGCCTGCTCCTGCCAGTAGGCGGGCACGTCTTTCAGGTCCGCATAGGTGGGGTTGTCTTCTGCGATCACTTCGCGGATCAGCTGTTTCAGTTCGGCCTTGGTCATGCTGTCGATGTTCTCCTTTCCGTAGTCAGGGGCCGCATAGCCCACAATGTAGGTGTCGTTCAGATCGTACTGGCGGCGCTTCACGGCGTTGCTGGTATTGCCTTCGATGGTGTGCAGAACACCGTCTTTCGCATACTCCACCAGGCCCGTGTGGGTGCTTTCTGCGGTGGATTTCTTATCCTTGAAGAAGACGATGTCAGCAGGCAGCGGGGTGTATGTGCCGCCGCAGGCCGCCGAAGGATGGAAGACGCCCTGCGCCTTAAAGAAGGCCATGCCGGTGCTGCATCCGCAGTAGGGCTTCACAATGTCGCGGGCGATGCCTGCCAGATAGTTGGTGACGTAACTTACCCACATAGCGCACCACGCCGCATCAAGCGGCAGGCTCCATGTTTTCAGGACCTCCGTGTTGTACCACCGGATATACTTGTCGTCGCCGGTCGGCTCGCACACGCCCAGCTCGCCGATGGCCTTCTGGACGATCTTCTTGCGGGTGTCGTTCACATCAGGCGCTTCCGTGGGCTGGGCGGGCTTCTCCGGCTCCTTTTCAGGCTGTGCGGTCTCCTTGTACCCGTTCAGTCCTGCGCGCTTGATAATGGCCGCATAGTCCTTGTACGCGACGTCCAGATCGACGCGCCCGTTGATGCCCGCCACACTGCCAGAGCTGCTGCGCTGCCACATGCCGAAGCTGTAGGCCGTCGTCGGCTGGCTGGCCCACTGCGCCAGCCACAGATCGAAGCCTTTCAGGTCGTCCATGTTCAGCATGTTCTTGCACCAGTTGGTGTTGCAGTAGAACGACGCATAATAGCCCGCAGCTTCGATGGTCGTGCAGAAGGCCGTCACCATAGCGGTCAGCACATCGCGCCCCAGCCCTGCCTGTTTGCTATCCTCCAGATCGTAGGCGACGGGGTACAGGATGCGGCCCTTATACGGGGCGATCTGCTCCACTACCCACGCCGCCTCTCTGGCGGCCGCCTGGGCGCTTTTTGCGTAGCTATAGAAGTAGATGCCCACCTCTACGCCCGCGGCCAGTGCGCCCTCCACGTTGGCCTTGAAATAGGTGTCCATTTTGCAGTCGTTGCCCTGGCTGCTGCCATAGCCGACGCGGATCATGGCGAACACAATGCCGCTCGCCCTGACTTTCTTCCAGTCGATCTTGCCCTGCCATACAGACACGTCGATGCCTTTAATGTTCATGCTTTCCTCCTTACTCCGCCAGCTGGTAGAAGTCCCCGATCAGAGCGGGCGGGCGGTAGCTGTCTGCTTTGAAGAATTGTCGAAGCACTTCGTAGGTCTTGCCGTAGTCGCTGAATCTGTCACCGACGTTGAAGGTGTGGCCGTCCTCCAGATCAGCCCAGCGCGGCACGGTATCGTCGCCGCCGTCTCCGCCGCTGCTGTCCTCGACCAGCTTGTATTCGGACGGCACCAGATGCGGATAATGCGGCTCGTAGAGCGTGACGCCCTGCTCGTGGATCGGTGTGTAGACCTTGCCGTCCTGCGGGTCCCTGCGCTTCACGCCATAGGGGACTAACTCGCCCCACACGAAGTCCAGCACGGTGCTGTCCTCCGGCTCTGTGCGAAGCAGGCGGAACAGCGTCCTGGCCGCCGTACTGCCGGGCAGAAGGTCGCTGCGCTTGTAGTGTTGCTGCGTGGTGATGTAAAGGTCGCCGTTGCTGCCGACTACGGCTTCGTTGCGGAAGATCGGGTCGCCGTCGTCGATCTCAGACCAGACGCGTGCGCCGCTTGTGACAGTGATCGCGCGCAGTTCCGTGTCTGTGTAGTCGCCCGCGTCCTTATCTCCGGCGCGAAGCAGCGCCGCCTTTGCGCGTTCGACATGGACCGCAGGAAGGCCGGTCAGACCGCCCGCGATCAGTGCGTCGTGGGTGGCTAAAATCGCCGCCCACAGATGCAGCTGCTGCTGCGCTTCTTCCTGCTTGTTCAGTTCTCTGGCTGCTGTCAGATTCATGCTTTTCCCTCCTTACAGGTAAGAGCCGCTTACGCCGTACAGCGCGATGGTGTCGCTGGTGCTCGCCTTCGTCAGTTTCACACGGACGCCCACAGCCCACTTCGTTGCCGTCTTCGTCTTGTTCGTGAACAGGTGCTTGCGGCCAGGGGTGACGGTCTCCCACGTCGGCGTGGCGTCCTTCGCGTTGTTGCACGCCTCCACGGTCAGATTGTTCTCCGCGCCCAAAAATCGCGCGGAAATAAGGATCTTTTCGGCCATGGCGTCCGTTTCGATGGCGTCGCGCTGCACGCTGATCATCGTGATGCTGCGGGAGAAGGTCACGACGCGCGTCGCGCTGTTTCCCGCACTGTCGGTGACGGTGATCGTCATGCTGTGTTCACCAGCAGCCAGCGCCGCAAACTGTGTGGCCGTCAGGCCGAAGGTGTAGGTCTTTCCGCGCTCCGCGTCCGCAATGGTGCGCACCTCGCTGCCGTCCAGCGCCTCCACGATGGTCAAGGTGTCGCCGTTGTCCACATCGCCCACGGTGTAGGCTCTGGATGGGGGCGACGTCACCGCGCCCAGGTTGGCGTCGGCTCCGGAAACGGTCGGGTCGGCGTTGTGCGTTACGGTCTTGGCCTGGCTCGTCGTATAGGTGCTGTACGCATCCTTGCTATCCTTCGCGCGGACGCGCCACTGTACGCTGTCCATCGCCGTGGTGATGCCGGTGTCGGTAAAGCTGGTGTTGCTGCCGGTGTAGATCGTGGCCCATGCGTTCGTGTTGTTGCTCCAGCGGTCCAGCTGGTAGGTGATGTCGTCGCTTTCCGGGTCGGTGGACGCCGCCCAGCTGATCGCTGCGTCTTTCCCGCTCTTTACGCTGTCCGGTACGGTGATGCCGGGGGGCGTAGTCGGGGCCTGATTCCACTGAATCGTGTAGTAGCCTTCGGAGTCAGGCTCGTCAGATACCAAGGTATCAGAGGACAGATTACAAAGCGGCAGGACGCCGACGTAGCCGTCGTACGCGTCGGTGCTGATCCCGCTGCCGTCCGTGTAGACGCTGCGAACGCGGTACGCGAGGCCAGAGTCCGGGGACCGCAGCCGCCAGTACCAGTTGTCCGCGCTGCTGGGGTTGTTGGTATAGTTGCTGTTTGCGATGGCCTGCGGCGTGCAGGTGCGCAGGCGGGAGCTGTTGTTGCTGTTGAACAGCGCCAGAAGCGATCCCTCGGCGATGCCGTTCTCAGAGCCGAGGCCCACTTCCTGCTTGGACGGCAGGAAGAAGTCGTCGGTCACGGTTTCGCTGCCGCCGCCGTCCGTTGTGGGCTTCGCCACGGTCAGCGTGGTTGGCAGGATCGCAGCCAGGAACTGTGGAGAAAAGCCGGTCTTGAAGCCCGCCTCGGTGTCGTATGCGTTGTAGCCGCTCCAGACGTAGCTGGAACCGGGCGCGCGGTCGTAGCTGTGCTGCGCCTGGTACCAGTTGGTGCCGGACTTGTTCAGCCACTGGCGGATATTCGCCAGGCTGTAGCGGTTGTTCCCGTAGTTCTGTCGGTCGCTGTTGCCGCCGCTCTCCTTCGCGTCGAAGGCTTTCAGGCACAGGATCTTTTCCGCGGCCAGCGTCGTGCTGTTTGCGGGATAGCCCGCGTGATTTTTGTCCGCGATCTGGAAGCCCACGGGGACGCCGTAATACTTCGACAGCGGGTCGCGTACCTTAGCACCCACGGCCAGAGTGTTGATCTTCTTGGACATGTTCGGGTCTCCTTTCAAATATTGATAGGAATTGCTGATCGTATTTCGCCACCAGCTGCCTGCAATCCCCGTGCAGGGCATGGGCGCGCCAGCTGGTGTAGCTCTCCGCGATCTTCTCGCGGTCGATCTCGCCGCGCTGGTAAAGCGCGGCATACTTTCGCAGTTTCCGCTTCATGCGGTCCCTGCTGGATTTGCGCACCTTGCGGATCACACGCCCGGCGTCGTCGATGTAGGTGTGGAAGCCCAGGAAGTCCAGACCGTTGCGCAGCGGGAAGATGTTTGTCTTTTTATTCAGCTCCAGCCCGCGCTCGGCCAGGTGCTGCCGGATCACCACCAGGGCCTCCTGCAGCCGTTCCTTGCTCTCACAGATGATGTAGAAGTCGTCCATATATCGGCCGTAATACCGGAAGCGCAGCTGCTCTTTGCAGAGGTGATCCAGCTGATTCAGATATAGCAGCGCAAAGATTTGGGACGATTGATTCCCGATGGGGATGCCCAGCGGGTCCGGCGCGCTGTCAATGATCTGGTAGGCAAGCGTCAGACAGTCAGGATCGTGCAGATACTTCGCAACGTCCATTTTCAGCACGTCGGGCCGGATGGATTGGAAGTAGTGGCGGACGTCCGCTTTCAGTACCCAGCCGTCAGCAGAAAAGCCGTTTTTGCGGTAGTATTCACGCATGAAGTCGCGCAGCCGATTCAGCCCGAAGTGCGTGCCTTTGCCCACCTGGCTGCCGTAGTTGTCCAGGATGAAGGGCTTGGTCAGCGCGTCATACAGGACCTGATCACAGAAGGCGTGCTGGACGATTTTGTCCTTGAAGCTGTTCGTCTGGATCAGGCGGCGCTTCGGCTCGTAGACGTAGAACGCGCGATAGCCGCCCGGCCGGTAGGTCTTGGTCTGCAATTCTCGCTGGATCAGCGCGACGGCTTCCAGCGCCGACGCTTCCACCTTGGCGACGCTGTTCTTCCACCGCTTGCCGCGGCGCGCTTTCAGATACGCGTCGTACAGGTTTCCCCATTCACATATTTTTTCGTAGTCTTTGCCCATAGTGGTGAAGCACCGCTGGCAGCCCAGCGCCGCGCAGCTGCGTGGTGCCAGGCGTCGGTGCTATGTGTTTATCCTCCTTCCGTTGGATAGGATAGGCTTTCCTTTGATGATGGGCCTCTGCTTTCGCCGCACGGGCTACTCGGTCTCGGTAAATCCATCGAAGCGGCAGGACGCCGACGTTGCCGTTGTACGCGTTGTTGTTGTTCTCGCTGCCGTCCGTGTTGACGTTGCGAACGTTGTTCGCGTTGCCAGAGTTCGGGGACCGCAGCCGCCAGTTCCAGTGCATATAAAGCCTACCCTTTCGGTTTTGCGGGTCTCTATCTGAATCGCGCGGCGTCTTTCTTCCTCCAGGCCGCCGTCATGTACTTCACGTCCAGAACTCGCAGGCGCGGTTGTCGATCTGCCCGTGGTTCTTTGCGATGTCCAGGAAGATCAGCAGCATCTTGCAGCCTGTCAGTGCAGACGTTTGCAGGTCGAAGCGCGCCATGCACAGGTTGGCGCGCCGTCGCGGGTCGGTTTCGATGGTGGGGTTGATCTCGTTTGCTTCCACGATGGCCTCCAGAACGTCCAGCGCCTTCTCGTCAATCCGGTTGGATAGCGTGAAGCGAAGCCGTTTGTCGAACTTCTTCGTCCGGCTCATGGTCTCGTCCACCAGGTCTCTGGCCTTCGTGATGATCGTCAGCTCCTGGTCTTTGCGCTCGCTCAATACAGGCACCTTCTTTCGCGGATAATAGCAACGGTTTCAGCCGTTGGCCCTTCGATTTCATACACGCCGCCGCCCAGGATGCGCACCTCCGCAGGTGCGCCGTCCGGCCCGGTCCCGCAGATGCGAAGCGGGCCGCCCTCGCAGGGGCAGGGCATAGCGATTTCAGTAATAAGGGATGCGATCAGGCAGCTGGCCTCGCTGTCGCTGCAGGCGATCCTGATCATGCGGAAATGTACTGGCCCGATTTGTTCCAGACGCCGTCCGCCACGGAGACGTTGGACAGCGCAGCGAAGTCCAGGGCGAAGTTGATGCCGCCCGGCATGTCTCCGCTGATCAGGTCCGTCAGCAGGTCGATGCTGTTCTGATAACTGTTCAGCAGCTCCTGCAGGCCCTGAATGTCCGCGATCACATGACTGTGCGTCACCAGGGCGTACTTCTCCAGCTCCTTGCGGCGGACCAGCCCTTCCGGACTGATCACGGCCGTAACGTTGGCGACATTGCTGACGATCATGCTGATCTCCATCGTCAGCAGCTTGCCGACCACATCTCCGGCCGCACGCATCTGCACGGGATCGTCCTGCATGGGGACGTAGCAATAGACCACATCGCCCTCGTCGGGATCAGACGCCAGCAGCGCAACTTCCTTGGCAAGAAACGCCGTTTCCACGTCGTTGGACAGCACCTGCAGTACGACCTTGACTTCGCCCGCCGCGGGGGTGCTGATGGCGACGATGGTCGCGTCCATAACGTAGGACGCCAGCGCCGTCATGCTGGCGGGTGGGGTCCCCGCGGGCAGGTCGCCGCTGCCGATCTGTGCGCCCGTGATGTTCAGGGTGCTGTTCGTTGCCAGGATTTTGCCCAGCAGCGCGCGGCCCTTTTCGGTGATAACAGATCCTTCTGCCATGTTTTAGTCCTCCTTTGTTTTGATCTGCATTGTGATTTCCTCGAACAGCGCCACGCCGATGCCGAAGCGGCCCGCGGTGGCGAAGCTGTTCGTGTATGGCGGGATGGTCAGCGTGATGTCCTCCAAAAGTGTGGCCCCCGCGTAGACCGTGCCGCCCGTCTTCACCGGAGTGCGGAAGTAAATCTCTTTTCCGACGCCCGCGGCCATGATCCGCTTGATGATCGGCGCGGTGTTGGCCGCATACGCGATGTACTCCGGCGCGATGTCGGCCTCGTCCATGATCACGCGGCACTTCGCGGGGAACAGCTCGACAACCTCCACCTGCTCCGGATCAATGTCGAACAGCACGCTGGTGGCCGTGATGATGGTGTCCACGTCGCCGCCAGACAGCAGCGCCGTGACTTTTACCTTGATCATCAGGCGATAGAAGCGGTCATCGGCTCCGTCCCTCCGGACGCCGAAGTTCCGGCCCATGCGGTCCAGGGTCGTGCCCTTGGCGTTGTCGATCCCACGCCAGACGGCGATCACCTGCAGCGTGTCTTCCACGCCCCACAGGGCGGACGCGAACAGCTGGAACAGCTTACCGATCAGGCTGTCGGGGTCCTTCGTGTAGGCTCCGGTCAGCTTCTCCAGCATTTTAAGCACCAGAACGATCACGTCACGATCACCACCTTGTCCGTGCCGGTGATTGCCTTCTTTCTGGCGTCGATGGCGATGTTGTTCTTGCTCCAGGTCTTGCCGTCCGTGCTGACTTTCAACGTATAGTCCACCACGCCCGGCGTGTTATTCACAGGGCACATCAGCCGGTTATAGTAAACCGTCTCGCCGATGGCGAGACCACTTTCCGCGATGTCCCCAGCTGCGCTGCCGATGTACTCGACGATGGCAGCCTTCAACGCTGCGTCGCCCGCATAGGCGTCGGATGTCACCAGGTCGCTGATCTGCACATAGATCAGCACCGGCGTCGGGCGGGAGAACTTGATCGTCCGCAGCTTGCCGCTGGCGTCCAGCACCTGCGCTGATTGCCCGCCGTAGGTCTGGATGCCCGCAGCCTTCCGCGCGTGGATGGCTGCCGCTATATTGGCGTCTGTGCCGCCGTAGACGATGGCCTCGATGCTGTGCGGCGGCAGGCCGTCGCTGTCTGTCTCGTCTGTTTCGTTCTCCCACACAACAGCGGTGACGATGCCCGGCACCTCCAGCAGCTGTGCGCGGATGGCGTCGGTGTTGCTGCCGCCCGGCTTGTCCACGCTCGACAGGTATCGCTCGCGGAACTCCT